>Ga0172379_10000849_pt1 | contig 69865 bp, 70 predicted proteins | sample GrowelOW334metaG_FD_119756 | JGI IMG/M metagenome (GOLD analysis project Ga0172379, IMG submission 119756) | Groundwater microbial communities from an aquifer near a municipal landfill in Southern Ontario, Canada - Groundwater well OW334 metaG | ecosystem: Environmental > Aquatic > Deep...
AATCTATCTAGCTCTGGTGAGCTAGCGAACTTCTCGTCGTTCAAGAAAATAATAGTCAGAATACTTCCTTTATTTTCTAAACTCCTGCGAAAGGCCTTTCTCAAGACATGACTCAACGAGATTGTGCTTCGTTCTGGTTTTTATGATTTACTACGATATATCGTAGTAAATTGACCATTCGTATTCATTCGTATCATTCGCATAATTTTCGTATATTATTATTTTTATAAAAGGAAAACCACCGGTGGTTTTCCTTCCGGCGGTCGACTACATCACATCACTATACTTTGACCCGCCAGGCTGTTTTGAGAGCCATAACAGCAAACACGATCAAGGTGAGAATTCCCACCCACGAGCCGATATTGATCGGCAGAACAGTGACTGCGACGATGGTCGCAACACCACTGAGATACATGACGGCAAGATGAGCCTTTGTTGAATTCTCCACAACTATCCTCCTAACTTAACTATAAATATAATTGTATTTTTGTCAACTAAATTGATACAGAAAAACCGGCCACGATAGCGGATTTTCCTGCCTTGCAGGGAACTCGCTGGACCGGTTGTACCTAGAGCTAGTCGTCAGAAAGAACGAAGATAGCACATCGCAGTGCCCACGTGGTTCCACAGACCGAAATCATCGTCGTTGTCACACAAACTGACTTAGTGCGCCATCTTGCTGAAGTGAGAAAGGGCTTCAGATCCTCGTTGATCTTTGCCTGGAACAATTTCTCGTCCCCTGCCGGTGAGTAATCCTGAACCGCTAACACTTGTTCCATCTTCCACCTCTTTCAATTTGGCCAGGCGGCGCCCAACCTCCCACCACTATTAGATACCCAAATATTTATGATGTCAAGTAGACCCCGATAGTAAAGTAAAACTCATTATGAGTTGATTTTTCGGCCTAAATAGGCTATATTCTATGAATGTCACAGCTTACATACGACGAAATAAAAGAAAGAAAATACATTGTTTTTAACGGCGAGCCTTGGGAAGTACTCACCTCTCATGTTTTCCGCAAACAACAGAGAAAACCTGTTAATGCCACAAAGCTCCGAAACCTCATTACTGGCAAAGTAACAGAGCAATCTTTTCATGTGTCTGAAAAAGTGGAGGAGGCAGAAATTGAAACAAAAGACGTAAAATATTTATATAGTAATCGTGGTGAATTTTGGTTCTGTGACCCGAAAGACCCATCCGACAGATTTGAAATTGATGAATCTCACATTGGCACACAAAGCCAATTTCTAAAAAAAGATTCAATTGTTCAGGTCCTATCTTTCCAAGACAAAACCATCGGTGTAAAAATGCCAATCAAGGTTGAACTAAAAGTTATCGAGGCTCACCCCGCTGTCAAAGGCAATACTGCTCAAGGAGGAACAAAATCAGTAAAGGTAGAAACAGGAGCCGAACTTCAAGTGCCTATGTTTATAAAAGAAGGAGATGTTATACGAATCAACAGTGATACTGGCGAGTATTCTGAACGAGTCGGTGGTAACAACTTTTAGTTTTTCAAAACTTTAGCTCGTCGTATCTTTTTTGGAAACACAAACCCAGACCAGCGTCTGGGTTTGTGTTTCCAAAAAAGATACGACCACGCAAGTTTTGATAGGTCGAGAAATGAAACTCTGAGGATTTTTGTTCGAGTTCAAGGCGGAATGAAAAAATGCGAGGAGCCGTACTAAACGTACGGTGACGAGAATTTTTGAAATTCCAACGCTGAAATCGGACAAAAAGACCAGAGCTATCTAGAAACAAACGGCAAGAGTCCCATAAAGCGAGAGCGCTTAATGGCCATTGCCAGATTGCGTTGATGTTTTGCGGTGATTCCTGTTCTCTTTCGAGAAATTATACGAGCGTGAGGATTAAGAAACTTTTTTAAAAGCTCTACATCTTTGTAATCAATATATTTGATATTGTTTTCAGTAAAGTAACATTTCTTAGAGTTCATAAAGTTCATGAAGTTAAAAGTTTTTAAAGTTAGAAGGGAATGTCTTCGGGGTTAATCTCTTCCTCCGGATACTCTATAGTATCTAATGCTTTTTTATGTTCGTCTTCTGTTGGGGCTGGAGCACTGTATGCTCCACTAGGGGCATCTCTCTTTGGACCAAACTGTATTCGGTCTGCGATGATTTCTGTGCGGTATTTTTTAACACCCCCAGCATCATCCCAACTTCGTGTCTGCATTCTTCCCTCTACCAAAACAGAACCACCTTTCTTCAAATATTGTCCACAGATTTCCGCTTGGCGACCAAAAACTACTACATTATGAAAATCTACATTTTCTTGCTTAACACCATTCTTGTCCTTCCAAACTCGATTTGTAGCCACCCCAAAACTAGCCACCTTAACCCCCGAAGGAATAGCTTTCACTTCTGGATCTCTGGTTAAATTTCCTATTATAATTGCTTTGTTTAAATACATGGCAGTTTATTATTTATTAAGCAATAACAAGATCATCTATGCTCTTATCAATCTCCTCTGGTGTGGCCTCCTTTTCTACAACAGGCATTTCAACTGTTTCGCTGTCGTAGCTAACACCTTGTCTCTTAATATCTTCAAATTTCAATTTCATTTTGCCATTTAGAAGAGTATTTTCGCGCACAGTTTTAATAATAAGATAACGAAGGATTTCATTATCCATATCTAATCCTTTCTTTATTGCTTCTATCCCCTCCTTGTTTACTTCAAATTTCACCCACCCAAAGTACCCCATTGTACATTTGTGGCGAACAGTTTGAACAACTTTGGTCATTGAATAAGCGAGGTCAATGAGAATTGGGCTCTCATCAGATATCACTTGGCCACCTACAGAAGTTAATAGCTTTTTTAGAGCTGTTACTTTAGCAGGAACTTGCTCTACGGCAAGGGATGGAAGAAGTAAATAAGAGACCTCGTATATGGTCAATTTATCGCTTATCATAGCTTCGCCTTGTCTCTTTATATCTATTTCCATGTGAGTCACAGTATCATAAATGAACTTAGGACGCAACCACAGAAATACCCGGAAAATATTTGAGTGTATTGTTTATTAAAACCTCCTTCATTTTGTCTAAATTTTCTCCCCTTATCTCGGCAATTTTCTTAACCACCTCGGTAATATATACTGGAGAATTTCTTGTGCCACGATACGGGGTCGGAGCGACAAAAGGAGCATCTGTTTCGGACATTATCATATCTATTGGCACATACCTGACCAACTCATCATAATCACGACTAAATGTGACAACGCCGGTAAATGAGACGGTAAAACCAATATCTAAAAATTGCCTGAGGGTATCTAATTCCCCGACAAAAAAATGTGAATTACCTTTTAATTTTTTTCCATAGGTCTTTGAGTAATGCTCTAAAATATTCAGAGTATCTACATAGGCATCTTGAGAACCCCTACTCGGTCGAATGTGGAGCATTAACGGTTTCTGAAATTCAACAGATAATTTAATTTGTTCTTCAAAGATTTTTTTCTGAACTTCTTTTATATATTCATTTTTTAGACGTGATTCGGTGTTTGTAGAAAGATAAAAATAATCCAGACCACACTCCCCTATGCCAACCACTCTTTCATTAGCAACTAAAGTCTTTATTCTCTCGTCAAAAACAGAATCTGTGTTTATGTCTTCCGGATGTTGACCAACGGTGGCAAAAATATTTTCATTTTTTTCTGATAATTCTATGGCCTTTTGACTTGATAAAAAATCGACACCAATTGTGATAGTGCCAATCTTTTGTTCCTTCATTTTTTTAATTTCGTTTTCCCTATCAGAATCAAAATCTGACACGTCCAAGTGTGAGTGAATATCAAAATATTCGAACATATTATTCTTTTCTTAAAAAAAGTGGTACCTCCGGAGCTTTATTTTCTTTTATAAGTTTTTTAATTTTATCTGATGTTTCTGGTAGAATAGGATTGAGCTTTCTAGCAACAGAATAAAGCCGAACAACTAAATCAGATATCATTTTTTGGCCTTTTGTTTTGTCGGTTTTAATTATTTTGAATGGCTGGTTTTCTTGAATAAATAAATCCATTGCTCCTATCTCCGTCCAAATCATTTGGACAGCTTTTCCGATTTCATATTTATTAAGTAAACCAAAATACTCACGCATATCCTCAAATTCAGGGATTGAAACTGGCTCATCCAAATTATCTTGAGCCATTTTCATTATTCTTGAAACTAAATTACCCAAACCATTTGCTAATTTGGCGTTATAAGATGATTTAATTAATTCTTCCGAGACCGGGCTGTCTTCAAACATAGAGACTTCACCACAAACATAATATCGGAGAGCCTCTGCTCCATATTTCTCCACAATATCATAGGGGTTAACAACATTGCCTATACTTTTGCTCATTTTTACCCCACCTTCACCTGTGAAAAAACCATTTATAACAATCTGGTGTGACAGAGGAAGATCGGCAGCCAAAAGCATGGCCTGCCACATGGCACTCTGCTGACGTAAATTATCCTTTCCAGCATATTGGATAGGTGTGCCATTCATCCAAAATTTTTCAAAGTTTTCTTTGTTTTCTGGCCAACCTAAAGTTGATATATAGTTCACCAATGCATCAAACCAAACATACATAACATGCTCGTCATCTCCGGGTACAGGTATTCCCCAGGACATTTTTGATTTTAATCGAGAGATAGAAAAATCCTCAAGCCCTCTTTCTACAAACATTTTAATTTCGTTCTGCCTAAAATCAGGAACTACAAAATCCAGTCTTTTTGAATACAGATTGAGTAATTTTTCCTGAAAGGCAGAAAACTTAAAAAAATAATTTTCTTCATCAATTAATTCAATTTCTGAATTAGGATGGAGAGGACATTTACCATTTTCAAGTTCAGAGTCAGTTTTTTCCAACTCACAACCGACACAATATTTTATCTTGTATGCTTTTTTATAGATAAATCCGTTTTCATCACAAATTTTCCAAAAATGTGTTGCCGCTTTTTGGTGGCCTAAATCCGTTGTTCTAATAAAATGAATGTCGTTAGAAATTTGAAGTAAATCAATAAGACCTCTGAAGCGTTCCGCATATTTATCAACATATTTTTTTATTTCTTCGTTTTCCTTTTCCGCTCCTTTCAAAATTTTTTGGCCGTGTTCATCTGTTCCGGTGTTAAAAAACACCTCAAACCCCTGTAATTTTTTCGCTCTTGCAATTATATCGGCACGGATAATTTCCATAGCAAACCCGATGTGTGGGTCTGAATTTACATATGGCAAAGTGGTCGTAATATAAAAATTCTTTTGCATTCTACTTTATGGACTTTACAGACTTTATAAACTTTCGACTTACTGAGCATTCATCTTTTCGAATTTCTCAATTTTATCCTTTTCAATATCATCAAAAAATTCAATAATGGCCGAAGCTAATGGAACCGACAGAATAACACCGACAAATCCGGCTAATTGCCATCCAATAGCCAGCGCCATTATGGAAACTATCGGTGAAACACCAACAACTTTTTTGACAACCAGTGGATAAATAAGTTGATTCTCAAATTGGTGAATAATAATATACAAGCCAGCAACAAGGGCAGCCAAAGAAACTCCTCCAGTCATAAAAGCAATTGCAATGGCCGGTATTGAGGCAAGAATTGGTCCAAAAAGTGGAATAATCTCAAAAACAGCGGCCAGGGTGGCCAGAAGTAAGGCATTGGGAACATTAATGATTAGTAGGCCTAGATAAACAAGTGTTCCAATAATAATTGCCAAAATAAGCTGTCCTTGCATCCAAAGACCTATTTTTCTTTGAGACCTTTTCCAAAGAGAAGTTATGTATTTTTCGTGTTTAATGGGAGAGATGGCTTTCAAAAATTTACCAACACCGTCTTCCTCCATGGCTAGATAAAAAGACAAAATTACCGTTAAAAGAAAAGATAAGACTCCTCCAAAAAAGACAGCAACGGTATTGAACGTATTTGAATATATACCATTTATAATATTATTAATCTGTTCAGTAATTTGTTCTAAATTTAGACTGTTCGTAAAACTGTTTATTGATTGTGAGGAAAAAAAGTTGTTATTATTTAATGAATTAGAAATACTTCCGGCCTTAAAATAGGTTGGAAAATTTCTTAAAAGATCACTTGATTCAGAAAGTAGTGGTATTAAAAGAAAAAAGATAACACCAGCAAAACATATAGCAATGGCTACATATATGAAAATCACAGAAAAAAGACGGGGTATTCTGCGCCGAACAAGCCATTGTGTCCCTGGTTCTACAGCAGAAGCAATGACTATAGACAAAAGTAACACAAGAACTAAATCCTTCAAGTAAAAAAGGAGTGCAAAAAACAAAATAACAAATACTGTCTTAATAATTGTACCAAGACTAATACTAATGACTTGCTCTTTATCCATCCCGTTAGAAATAGGAAAGCCTTTTACTAAAGCCTTTCCGCATTTAATTAGTTAATATATCTTAATAATTAGGTTTCTCGTTAAAATCCATTTTTTACAAATCAACCAAGGGATTTCTAACGGGATCCATAGGCCAATAGTACCACCTAAATCTTGTTTTGTAAAAACTTATCCGCACACTAACTTTGGCATTATCTCCTTGTTGCTAAGTGAGTATTAATACAAAATATGAATCTACATCTAGACTATCGTTTACATCTACGTGTGGAGATGTGCAACGATGCCAAAGTTAGTGTTCGGATTTATATTTTAGATTTAAGATATGAAACTAGCTCAATAACAGGAACCCTTTCTTGTTCTCCAGTGTCACGATTACGAACAGTTACTCCAGCATCTTTTTCAATTGTTTCAAAATCAATCGTCACACAGAATGGTGTGCCAATCTCATCTTGTCTACGATATCGTTTGCCTATGTTTCCATTATCGTCAAATGTTACCGGTTGAATTTCTTCATTTAATAAACCAAAAATTTCCTTGGCTTTATTTACAAGTTCTGGTTTGTTTTTTAGAAGTGGAAAAACAGCAACCTTAATTGGTGCAATACTTGGTTTTAGTTTTAGAAGAATCCTAGTCTCTCCGCCCATTTCGTCTTCATGATAAGCGTCACAAAGAATTGCAAAAAATAACCGACTGACACCACCAGACGACTCAACAATGTGCGGAATAAATTTTTCATTTGTTTCTTCGTCTTGATAGACCAATTCTTTTCCTGACCCACTAGAATGTTGTGTTAAATCGTAATTTCCACGAGCATGAATCCCCTCTAGTTCATCAAATCCCCATGGAAAGTTGTATTCTATGTCATATGCTTCTTTTGCGTAAAAAACCAAGTTATCGTGTTTTTTCCATCGCAAATTTTCTTCTTTAATTCCCAGACTTAAAATTGCCTTCCATCTATATTCTTTTAATTTTTCATATTCACCCATTTCATCCTTTGGCCTTGTAAAATATTCCATTTCCATCTGTTCAAACTCCCTGAGTCTAAAAAGAAACTGCCTTGCAGAAATTTCATTCCTAAATGCTTTACCAATCTGAGCAATACCAAAAGGCAATTTTGGATGCTGTGAATCAAGAACGTTTTTGAAATTTACATATATCCCTTGGCAAGTTTCTCCTCTCAAATATGACGGACTAGAATTGGATTCAGTAAAATCACCAAGATTGGACTTTACCAACACATTAAACTTCCTGACTTTTGTAAAATTTTGCTTTTTACAATTAGGACATTTAATTTTTGATTTATTCTCATCAAAAAGCTTGTTGATTTCTTCTTCGGACATTTTTTCATCAGCAAAAATTCCTAAATCGTTTAGTACCTTATCGACTCTTATTCTGGTATTGCATTCCTTACACTCAGCCATTGGGTCAGAAAAACCCTTAGTATGACCAGAGGCCTCCCAAATTTGTGGGCTCATAAAAATACTAGAGTCTAGTCCAACAACATCTTGTCTTTTATGAACCATCCATTTCCACCAATGTGTTTTGAGATTATTTTCAAGCTCAACTCCCATTGGTCCAAAATCATACACACCGGCAAAACCACCATATATTTCTGAGGATGGATAAACAAAACCACGTCTCTTGCAAAGCGAGACTATCTTTTCCATTCTGTCATTCTTGTTTTCAGTCATAATACCCTATATTAACTTAGATGCTAGATTCTCGCCACTTTCCTTATTTCACAACCATATTATCACCACTTTTATAACTTGGGTCAGAATACTGGGTAGTAACCGAAAAAATATCAGATGTTAGTTGTGTTTCTGTATAAGTATCAGTGGTTATTAAATTAATTTTAGAAAGCAAATTTGGAATAGAATTAATTTGACTAACACTTGGAATTATTCCAATTTTAAAATAAACTTCCTTTGGTGAATAAGTGAAACCTGTACCTAAGGAGACATTACCTATATTCCATGATAAGACTCTTGTTTCCTGGTTAAAACTTAATTTTTCCCCGATAGGAGAAATTTCATTTTTCCATTCTACTCCGGCTGGTAAGACAGCTGTCACTAAGGTGTCTTTCAGATCATTATTCGCATTGGTCAATGTCCAGACTACTGTATAAGTAGATTCTTTATCTGCTCTAGGAGGAATAGGTCCTATATTACTAAACGGTCCGAGATTACGAAAAGCTTTGACGGTAAGCACAAAGGATGACGAAATTTTTATTGTAATATTTTCACTGGACGAGACTATTCCAGTTTCTGTTCCAGAGCGGTCTCCTGTTGATTTTATATTTACGTCAATATGTGGATTTTTTATTGACTTAGTCTGAATTGAATCTCGAAGAGAAGAAATTAGAAATGAGACCTCACCGGAATCACCCGGAGAGATACTTGTTAAATTACTTGTACTGTTTTTGTCCCAAAGGATAGTATCATCAACTGACCTATAAAATCCACCATCGTTAGCTTTCACAGTTGTTCTGTCAAAAATATTCCCAGAGATTGTTGCCACTATGTTTGTGTTCAATATCTTATCAGGTAAAATATTTTGCCACTTAATTGTCACTGGCATAAGATAACCCATTACTGAGACAGGCTCTGAATCGATAACAAGATCAAAAAATGACTTGCGTATTCCTATTGTCACCACACTAGTAGCTAATGGCGTTTCAAAATCTACTGTTGTTCCAGGTTTTTGGGTCCCCGCAGATATTTTGAAAGACCTATCTTCTAAATTCTGACCAACCAAAACACCATTAATTAGCAAAGTTTTTTTATCACCATTTTTCAGGTCGCCTGTATTCCAAACAGAATTATCTCTTGAAGGTTTTATGTTTGAGTTTTTATAAGTAAAACCGTATGGATATTCAATTTTTATTAGAGAGTTTTTAATTATCACATTTGAATTAGAAATTAAATCTATAGACAAGTTTACCTCTTGACCAGAATTTATCTCTTTTGGATATGAAACGTCTAGAATGATTGGTGATGAACTAATTATGACATCATAAGTTTTTTCCTTTGAAAAAACAGCATTTGACCCTTTTACTTTATATTCTATTTTGAAATGAAAAGTCTTAACTGTTTCTTTCTCGCCAGACAATATTGCACGAACCACATAATCTTTACTGCCACCACTAGAAATAACACCCAAATCTACTTTATCACGGGACAAAGGTTTGTTTTCTCCAACTGACAAAGCTCCCTCTGGATAATCAACGAAAAAGGCCACCTGCTCTAAATCTGCACGATTATCATTTATAATAGAAAGCTCCACCAGAAGCTCTTCTCCAGAAGACATGGAACTCGGAGCTACTATTTTTATATTTAAGTTGTTGGAAGAAATGGTATTCATTCCTCCAAAAAAGATAAAAACAGCCACAGCAAGGGCAACAAAAAAGAAAACGAAAGAACCAATTAGAAATTTGTTAAAAAATGAATGATTTCGTTTGGTCATGGTATCGTCAATTGGAATATCAAAAGATGGTTTTGTGCCCCAGTCGGTAGGGGCATTGACTTCTTTACCAGAAACAGGAGTACGTTTTTCCTTCGGAACAACATTTTCATTTCTAGAATATAAAGTCCTTTTTAGACGCTCTATACTGCTTTTTTCGAATTCCATCCAAATATTATACCACAACAATTTAAACGTTGACTATAACTGACTTTCCTTTAGGGCCTTGTTTATTATTGGAATGATGTTTTTCTTGTTTTTTAGTACTTTTTCAAGAATTAATTCGTTCCACTCTTCATTATTTTCTAAAAAGCTATCTGTGTCTTTTTTGTTTTCTACATATCCAAGCTGATGTAAAATACGCAAAACAATCAAAACCTCAAAATCTGATACATGTTTCTCCGGCAAAAATTTCAGAAATTCAAAACCTGTCTTTATGGTTTGAAAAATTTCTTTGTGGGGAGATTCTCCAGGAATCATCTTTAATAAGACAAAGCCAACTTGGGACAAAGTTTTGTGAGAATAAGCAGGATAATTAAAAAAGAAGTTTTCTTTTTCTACAGCGTTTGTCATTTTCCATCCATTTTTACCTTTAACGCACGAGATGGAATTAAGTGTATATTCTTGAAGGGCCGAACGAAGCTTAGAAGAAGACAGTCTGGCCCCCTGAGCCGAAGCAATAATTAAACCTAAATCATAAGTTAAAACATGTAACAAGACATTGGCTTCTCCAAATGTTTTGCGTTTTAAAATTATTCCATCTGTGGTGTAAATGTGATAGGACATGAGAAAAATTTTCAATTTCTAATTTTTAATGTCTAAAAAATAAATTAATCTACTAATTCAGAAATTTTATAATTGGAAATTGTTTGAAAATTGAGAATTGAAAATTAGAAATTATCTAGATACTGTTACCGTCATCTCGCCGGAACCCAAAGAAATGGCGTGAGTTTGTTTTTCGTTTGAGTATATTATCTCCACCACCTGTGTTGGAGATTTGATTAAAATCTCAAAAGAAACAATCACAGATTTTATTTTTTCATCTGCACAAATAATCAGCTTTATTCTCTCGCCTGGATTAAGACCTTCATTTTTTCTTACATCCTGGATACCACGAATAACACTACGAGCAATTCCTTCGTTTTTCAATTCTTCGGTTAAGGTTGTGTCCAATCTTACCTCACTTCCTTCCAAGACCTTTATTTCTTTTACATTGACCTCATCAGCAATAATATCTAATAGTTCTTTAGAAAAATTTTGCGACACAACAAGAGATGGCAGAGGTTGTCTAACACTGTACCCAGCTTTCTGACGTAAATCTAAGGCTTGGGTAACCACCTCCCTGACTTTTTGCATTTGAACAATAAGTTCCCTGTCTAAAAAATCCTCCATGCTTTCTGTCCAATTTTCTAAATGTACACTTTCTTTATGATTTTTTCCTTTAACACCCTGATAAATTTCCTCGGCAATATATGGCGTAAACGGAGCCATTATTTTTGCAAGTTCTACCAAAATAAAAGCGGTACATTCTGAGACCTCTTTTCTCTCCTCTAAGTTTTCTGATTTGAATCTGTCTCTTGAGCGACGCAAATACCAAGTTGATAAATCTTCTATAAAAAGTCTTATCGGCCGCCCAGAACGGATTGTGTCATACTTCTCCAGACCCTCAGTTACTTCTTTGTGCAAAACTGCCAACCTAGAACAAATCCATTTATCCAAAACATTATTTTTGCTTGGGATTCCAGTAAAATCCGTCTTATACATTTCATAGAAAGATAAAACATTTCGCAAGATATTTAACATTCTTTGGTTAACTTCTTTGACATCATCATTTTTAAAGTTTAAATCCTCTGCCTGCATCACAACAGAAGTCATCATGTAGTAACGCAGAGCGTCAGCACCGTATTTATTCATGAGAAGCAATGGGTCTGTGTAGTTACTCTTTGACTTACTCATTTTACTTCCGTCACTGGCTTGAATATTTCCGGTAGTCAAAACATTTTTAAAAGATTCCCGTCCAAAAAGAGCCGTAGAGATGACATGCATGTAGTAAAACCAAGTTCTGGTTTGGGCTATATACTCAGCCACAAAATCTCCTGGAGCTCTTTTCTCAAATTCTTCTTTATTTGAATACGGATAATTATATTCGGCAAAAGGCATTGACCCAGATTCAACCCAACAGTCAATAACCTCTGGTATTCGCTTGAGAATAGAACCGTCTTTGTCATGTAGCACAACCTCATCAATGTATGGCCTGTGTAAATCAATTTCATATGCCCCATTGTGAGGCAATGCCACAAAATCACAGTCAATCGTTTTTGCGTTTCTTGGTGGGTCATCATAATAATGCTTCATGATATCTTCCTCTGCTAAACCACTTGACGCAAGTTTGATTATTCTAAGTGGTCCCCCGTGTCCAATAATTAAAATGTTTTTGCTTTCATATTTTTTATCTAATCCATACATAACTTTCATTGTTCGCGAGAGAACCTGGCGTGGAGTTTCAACCCCTTCTTCTTTTTTCCTGAAATTAAAACCTGTCCACAATTCCCCATCGTACTTTTCACAAGAAATCTCACCAAGCAAATCATCATAGATAATTTCCTCTTTTGGAATCCCCATCTCTTCGGCAATAATTTCGGCAGTTTCACGTGTCCTTACAAAAGGCGATGAAATAATAATGTCTATTTTTTTATTTTTGAGTTCTTTTACAGAAGAGAGAGATTCTTCTCTACCAAGAGAAGTCAGTGAGTCTTTACCATCTTTCTTACAACTTATAACACCCTTTGCATTTCCTTCCGATTCTCCATGACGTAAGAGAAAATAATTATTGCGACGACCAATGTAATCCTTAAGTTCAGAAATACTTCCAATAACAATATATTTACCCTTGTCATCTTTCCAGATTGGCAGTGGCGATGCCCAATAGCGATTTCTGCTTATTGTCCAGTCCGGAGCATTTTGAGCAATATCTAGAAAACGTCCATGTTTAAGATGGTCCGGAACCCAGTTTATATTTTCATTCAAATCAATAACTTGTTTTTTTATTTTTTGAATATTAATAAACCAGCTTGAGAGAGCGTTGTATATAAGGGGGGTTTCGCAACGATAACAATGAGGGTATGAGTGAGTGTTCATGGTCTTACTGAAAAGCAAGTCTCTTTTTTCCAAATCTTCTTTTATATATCTCTCGGCCTTTTTCACATACATTCCACGAATAAATTCCGGAGCCTCATTATTAAACTCTCCATTTGGCAAAAGCAGTGGAACCATTGGTAAATCAACTTTTAGACCAAGTTGATAGTCATCCTCTCCATAAATTACCGCCGTATGCACAATACCCGTTCCCTCTTCTGTATTAACAAAATCAGCCGAGGTAACATACCAAGCTTTTTTGCCACTATTTTTTACAACAGGTATTTCGTAAAGTGGTTCGTATTCCAAACCAACCAAATCAGCCCCCTTACGAACATCTCCTATTGCTAGGTTGCCAAACTCTCCCAAGATTCCCTGTTTCCATACCTGTGTAGAAACAACATAGGTTTCTTGCCCCTTTTTCATTACTTGATATTCAATATCATTACCAACTGCAAGTGCAACGTTTCCAGGTAATGTCCACGGGGTTGTTGTCCATGCAAGTAAATATGTGTTCTGGGGTAATTTATGTTTTTCTGGATTTTTTATTTTAAACTTTATTGTCACCGCCTCTTCCGTTATATCTTTATATGAGTTGTCCATAGCAATCTCTGCTTTAGAAAGAGGAGTCTCGCATCTTGGACAATACAAAAGAACTTTTCTGCCTTCGTAAAGCAAGCCTTTGTCATTCATTTGTTTGAGTGCCCACCAAATACTTTCGGTATAACTAGAATCCATGGTTTTGTAAGAGCCCTCAAAATCAACCCAACGAGCCACGCGGTCAATGTACACTTTCCAATCATGAACATATGTCAACACTTGACTGCGACATTCTTCGTTAAATTTTTCTATACCCATTTCTTCAATATCTTTTTTATGCTTGAGGCCAAGTTTCTTCTCTACAAGATTTTCTATAGGTAAACCGTGACAATCCCAACCCCATCTACGACGCACACTGTAGCCTCGCATCGTTTTGTAGCGAGGAATTAGGTCCTTAGCAATGGAACCAAGCAATGTCCCCTGATGAGGCAAACCAGTGGCAAATGGAGGCCCATCGTAAAAGACAAACTCCCCTTTTGGTGCCTCTTTTTCTAGGGTTTTTTTGAAAATTTCACTTTTCTCCCAAAACTCCAGGATTTTTTCTTCTTTCAGTGCAACTTCACTTTTTTCTATTTTTTCTTTTTCCATATTTTTTGTAATAAAAAACCCGTCCCTACACAGCAAACACTTGCTATGCAAGGACGAGTTTCTCGTGGTACCACCTTGCTTACTTCTCTTTACGGCTATAACGGGCCACCCGTTGGGTTCTATTTGCATTTCTGCTTTCTTCCCAAAGCCATAGAGGTGATTGGTCTCTTTACTGCTTATACTTAAATATTAACTAAAATATATACTTTTGTAAATAACTACATTTGTTCCGGAATTTTGATCGCCAGAAGATTAAGTCCTGAAGTCATTATATAAACAAAAGCTTGAGTTAAGGCTAATCGATAGGAAGATGTTGGGTCGGTCTCATTAATTATTTTGTGGGAAGCATAAAACGAATTGAATTCTCCTGACAGTTCAATAAGGTAGGTGGCAATGTGACTTGGCGCATACTCTGTCCCCGCCCTCTCCATCACAGACGGAAATCTCTCAAGAATTCTCTCTAAATTTGTGGTCTTCCAATTTTCTGGTATTTCGCCCAGCCTCATCGGCTGGTCCGCCGAAGAGGCGGATTTTTTTAGAATAGAATTTGCCCGCACAGTTGCATATTGTAAATATGGACCAGAATCCCCTTCAAATGAAACCGACTTATCAAAATCAAAAATTATGTCCTTTCCAGTCGTTTGTTTTAGGATGGAATATTTCAGGGCACCAATAGCTATGGTCTCAGAAATTTCTTGTTGTGTTTTTTCACTCATTCTCCTGTCTTTCATTTTTTCAAGAGTCTTCTGTTGAACTTCTAATATTAGTGATTCGGCTGTAATAACATTGCCGGTTCGTGAAGACATTTTGCCCTCGGGTAATCGGAGCATCCCATGAGAAATGTGTTTTGTTTTTTGACCAACCTCCGGAAATATCAGAGAAATAACCTGCAGTAAAACCTTAAAATACTCATTTATCTCATTTCCGGTAATTATGACTGACTGATCAAGCTTTGGTTCAACAATAAATTTCTCTCGGTTCAGGCCTAACTCTTTGGCTTCATATGTTGGTATATCATTTGAATTGATAAAAACCCTTGTGTGTAAGCCATATTTTTCACCCTTAAAAACAACTGCCCCGTCGCTTTTTTCAAAAATACCTTTTTCTAAATATTCTTCTACTATTTTTTTACCAAGGACCCCCTCTTTGCTTTCAAAGAAATAGTAATCGAATTTTGTTCCAAGTTTTTTGTAGATTATTTCAAAATAGTCTAAACTGACTTTTCTTCCCCATTCATACTTCTCATTAATCTCTAAGTCACTTTTTTCATAAATCTTATTATTTATTTCTTGTATTTCCTTTTTTACCTTTTCATCTTCTTCATACTGTGAAGCACCAAGTGCGTAACACCTCCCAAGATAGATGACAGATTTTTCTATAGACGATTTGTCATCATTTGAAAGTGGTGAATGGAACATGCCCCACACCGCCTTAGCAATATGGACTCCAACATCCCCTTGCCAGTTGGCTCGAAAAACCTTGGCCCCTTGTGATTCTAAAATTCGAGAAATTGATTCACCTATGCTGTTACTCATTAAATGTCCAATGTGAAATTCTTTAAATGGGTTCGGGTCAGTAAACTCAACCATTATTTTTTGCCCTAGAAGAGAGTCGCTCTCTCCATATTTATTTTTTTTTAAAATTATCTCTTTCACAACACCGCCAAAATAATTCTCATTAAAAAAGAAGTTTAAAAACCCGGGGGCAATAACATTTATTTTAAAAATATTCTCTATACTCTTCTCTGTGAGTTTTTTCTTTATTTCTTCTGCTAAATCAACCGGTTTTGTCCCAAGTTGTTTTGCATAAGCCATAGCTACATTTGTAGAATAGTCCCCCAGTTCAACGTGAATAGGCACATCAAAAGTAATCGTAGGATTCTGTATCCCAATATTTCGCAATATCGTTTTAAGCTCTTCTTCTAAGATTTCCTTCATAAACCCGATTATAACATTGCCTTATGGGTTTATAAAGGATTGTTTGTTTTACTTTTCTTTAAAATTTTATCAATTCTTCGGGCAATTAGGATAAAATCTTTTTCTTTTTTACCTCTAGTTGTTTCAGCCGCAGTGCCGAGACGAATACCAGAAGGGTCCATGGGAGACCGTGTCTCTCCAGGAATAGTATTTTTATTTACAATGATGCCGTTTTTTTCCAATCTATCACTGGCCTCTTTTCCAGAAATTCCCGCACCGTTCATCCAGGTGTCTACTAAAATTAAATGACTGTCTGTACCGCCGGAAACAATTCTCCAGCCCAATTTTGCTAGTTCATTGGAAAAGACCTTTGCATTTTTTATTATTTGCTTTGCATATTTTTTAAACGCTGGAGTGTCAGCCTCTTTTAATGCCACAGCAATCGCAGCAATTTGGTTTAAATGTGGACCACCTTGAATCCCGGGAAAAACGGCTTTATCAATTTTTTTGTAAATTTCTCTTCCGTCTATTTTAGAGAAAATCATGGCCGAGCGAGGACCTCGTAAGGTTTTGTGTGTGGTAGTGGTAACAACATCAGCATATTGAAAAGGTGTTGGATATGCTCCCCCAGCCACAAGCCCAGCTAGGTGTGACATATCAACCATTAAAAACGCCCCCACACTATCAGCAATTTCACGAAACTTTTTAAAATCAACAACCCTTGGATATGCAGTAAAACCCGCCACAATAAGCTGGGGTTTCTCCTTCTCTGCCATTTTTTTTATTTCTTTATAATTAATCGTTTCAGTAACACTATCAACACCATAGGCCACTTGTTGCCAAATCTTGCCGGTTATGGAGACTTTGTGCCCGTGAGTTAAATGCCCTCCATCTTGAAGATTCATTCCCATTATCTTTCCACCAGTTGGCACAAGAGCTAAATAAACAGCAACATTTGCTGGTGAACCTGAGAGGGGCTGAACATTGACGTGCCATTTCTGGGGAGACAATTTGAAAAGTTTCAAGGCTCTTTCTTTGCAAAGATTTTCAATTTTATCAACAACCTCATTTCCACCATAATACCTAAGAGCTGAATATCCTTCGGCATACTTATTGGTAAGTTCAGAACCCAAAGCTTTCAACACGTCATCTGAAACATAGTTTTCAGAAGCAATAAGGTTTATGACTTTTTTTTGTCTCTTCTTTTCAGCATCTATTAACTTTTCTATTTGTTTATCTCTCATGCTATTTCAGATTTTTAATTTCCTTCTTATTATTTTATAAACTTTTTCATGCACTCCTTCTGGAGACATGCAAATATTATTTGGGCAACATTCAACTTTTTCCCAGTTTTTATTTTCTTTATACAGACTTAATGCACTATTTCTAGAATTTTTAAGGTGCATTAAATTATCTTCAGCAACATCTTTTTTACCTTTTAGATATTTCTTTTTTCTCTGGGCAACTTTTTTCTGGAGCCATTCTCGACTAACCTCAAAAGGCACGTCAAGATAAACGACCAAATCTGGTTTTGGAATATTAAACACGCCGTATTCCATTTTTGCCAGCCAATCCAAGAAAATTTTTCTCTCTTTTGGATTATCTATTTTACCACCCTGATGAATCTGGTTGGCACTAGCGTATCTATCTGCAATAACCACAAAGCCCTCCCTGAGCCACTTTGTTATCTGTTTGCTTGATTCAAATCTATCTGCTGCGTACATAATAGAAGCTACGCGGGGGTCCATTTGAATAAAATCGCCATACTTACCAGAAAGATATTCCCCTATTAGTTGCCCAAAAAAATTATCGTAATACCGAGGAAAATCTATGGTTTTTACTTTTACTTTGTTTTTCTTTAATTTTTCCTCAAGGAGCTTTACTTGAGTGGCCTTACCAGACCCATCAATACCATCTATAACAATTAATTTTCCTTTCTTCATGTTATTTTTGTTTATATAAATAATAACTACCACGTCCTCGAATCAAATTTTTCCTTGGCTCCTTCCAACACATAGATATTTTTAATTCCAGCACGAATCATATTATCCCAACAAGGTTTACAACACCACCAATGACCACACAAATAGATATCAGCACCATTTAATTCGGACAATTTACCGACCTTATCAAAACTATTCACTAAACGCGACTCCGCATGTTTATTATTAGTTGCACAACCACGACAAAGCCAATATTTAGTTCCGGTTTTAGCTTTAAACCATCTTCTAGGACAAAACCATTTTTGATGTTGTGTTACTAACCATTTCCAATTATATCCTGCCATATTTGACGATTCACCTAACACCTTTCCGTCTTTTACAGCAACCACACCAGTTGAAATGAGTAAGTCATTACTTTTTTTTCTTGCTTCACAGGCAAGACTCATGAAATGGTTGTCTTTTGAAACAATCTTTATTTCACGATTTTCTGGCATATATGGATAGTTGATAGTCACAGAAAATAGCATATAGTATAGAGTATAAAAAAACAATGACAAAATTTGACCAAATATACCAAAACCTGATTTCCGACATAATGAAAAAGGGCTTTGTAGACATTAATAAACGCACAGGACACAAGGTAAAGGCAATCCCAGGAGTACATTTTTCCATTGATATAGAAAAGGAGGGCTTTCCACTATTAACACTTCGTAAAATACCACTTAAGGTATTCGTGGCAGAACAAGTTTGGTTCTTAACTGGAGCAAGAAAACCAGAAATATTTCTGAGAGATTTTACTAAAATATGGGACGATTTTACTAATCCGGGAGATGTAGTAACTGTTGCCTATGGATACAGAATGAGAAAACATTTTGGCAGAGATCAGATGAAATTATTGGTAGATTTGCTTTTAAAAGATCCGAGCTCCAGACATGGGGTGGTGGTGTTTTGGGACCCAGCGTCCGATGGGCTGGGTGGAGTAAACAAGAAAAATGTACCGTGTCCCTATACTTTCACAACAAATATAATAGCCGGACGACTCCATCTTCATCTCATTGTACGTTCAAATGACATGTTATTAGGATTTCCACATGACGTGGCGGGGTTTGCTTTACTTCAATGTATGCTCGCACAAAAACTTGGTGTAAAACCGGGGGTTTATTCCCATTCGATTTCAAATGCACATATCTATGACACACACTATTTTGCAGGAAAAGAAATAATGAAGAGAAAAAACAACAATAAGCCAATTGTTTTAAAATTACCAAAAAACTCCTTTAATCGAGCAGAAAAAGGAGACAAAAAATTGGTAGAGGAAATATTTGATAATTTAAATAAGCAATATAAACCAATGGAGTCAATACGAGGAATAAAAATAATTTTATAATATGGTAAAAGTATTTATAATAACAGCCATAACCCTAGACGGTTTTATATCACAGGAAACTACACAGACTTCTATGGCCTGGACTTCTGGTACTGACAAAAAACATTTTATAGAAGTTACAAAAAGAGCCGGGGTAATAGTAATGGGGCTCACAACTTTTCAAACTATTGGTAAACCATTACCAAATAGGTTGAATATTGTTTACGCCCCGACAGAAACACCACAAATTATTGGGGTGGAAATCACACAAAAACCACCAAAAGACCTGCTATTAGATTTGGAATCTCGTGGTTATGAGGAGGTTGCGATTTGTGGTGGCTCTAGTATCTACACAATGTTTATGGAAACGGGACTTGTAGATACTATCTACGCGACAATGGAGCCTCGCATTTTCGGATCTGGTATAAAACTTTTTAACAAAGCCATAGACAAAAAATTATCTTTGGTAAATATAACTAAACTTTCTGATAACGTTGTTTTATTGGAATACAAAGTCATTCCACTGTAATCTTTACAAACCACATAAATTTTATAAACTTACACCATGGCAGTAATAACAAAAAAACAAATAATTGAAAGGATCAGGGCTAACGATTTAGTAATAAAACCAGAAATTGACTCTTTTCAACTTCAGGAACACGCTGTGGATTTGCGCCTCGGCTTTACCTTTATGATTCCAAAAACCTGGAGCATGACAAAACTAGGGCGCGAGACACTTTCTTTATCAAATTTTGACACAGCAAATGCACACAAGTTTGAGGTGGTTGAACTTGAAGAAGGACAGTTTTTTGAACTCATGCCAGGAGAATACGTGCTTTCCTCAACTCTTGAATCATTAAAAATTCCTAATGATTTAATGGCGGTATTATATCCTCGTTCATCAACCAACAGAAAAGGTTTGTCTCTTGATTTAACGGGGGTGATAGATGCTGGATATGAGGGACAACTAGTTCTTCCTTTAAGAAACAACACATCTTCGCAAGTAGTTAGAATTTTCCCTGGGGAAAGAATCTGTCAAATTGTGTTTGAAGAACTCAAAGAACCAACTGGAGCTTACAAAGGTAAATATAACAAGAGAGATGTTATAGATGGTATAAAAAAAGAAAAACAAAATGAATCTTCTTTAATTCTAAAAGGAAAAATAAAAGAACTCAAAGAAAAATACCCCGCAATCAAGAAAAAATAATATTTATTATATCTTTTAAATTTTCTACTCTGGAAAATTTGTAGTTGGAATCTATAATACCATTATCTATAAATTTACTGACACCATCTCCGTCTTTAGCAAAAGCAAAAACTTTTTTTCCTTGTGATAATGTTTCTTTGATTTCATAACCCATTCCTGTTGATGGATGTGAACAAATAGCTATCATAAAATCAGCTTCTTTGATTTGATTCATATCAAATTCAAAGACCTCGCGGTTATTTTTCGCAATTTTATTGGTGAAGCTAAAAAAAGGCAAAACCGTGTAAGATTTTTCTAAGAGAAAAATCAGGTCTTTTACCTCTGATTTAAAAGACTCAGGTGCTCCAGTTAGAGAACAACCTAGATATACTTTTTCCATAGAAAATTACTTGATATCAACGCCCATTGAACGTGCCGAACCAGCGACAATTTTCATAGCAGCGTCAATGTCGTTTGCACTCAAATCGGGCAGTTTCTTTTCGGCGATTTCTTTTAACTGTGCCTTTGTTAGAGTTCCGACTTTTGAAATAGTGTTTTTGCCTGAACCTTTTTCTTTACCTAGAGCCTTAAGAATAAGGCTTGAGGTTGGAGGTGTTTTTAATACAAAAGAGAATGTCCTGTCTTCATATACTGTAATTTCTACAGGAACAATATCTCCAACCATTTTAGCTGTGGCGTCGTTAAACTGCTTAACAAACTCGCCAATAGCTACCCCCGCCTGACCTAGGGCCGGGCCCGTAGGAGGAGCTGGTGTTGCCTTACCTGCTGGAATAACGAGCTTTAATTTTTTTGTTATTTTCTTTGCCATAATTGTGTGTTTCCAAGATTACCTTAAATTTTCTTGACTTGCAAGAAGTCCAACTCTACTGGGGTTTCCCGGCCAAACATAGCCACCAAAACCTTAACTTTCCCCCGCTCTTCATCTACCTCACTAACCTTACCATCAAGGTCTTTGAACGGACCGTCCACAATAGTTACAGCGTCGTTTAAAGAAAGGTCAATCTTGTGCTTAACAGTATGTGCATCCATTCGTTTAAAAAGCTCTTCTGCTTCCTTGGGGTCAATCGGCACAGGATAAACACCAGAGCCAACAAAACCAGTTACGCGAGGAGTATTTCTAACAACAAACCATGAATCTTCGGTTACTATCATGTCTACCAAAATATATCCAGGGTAAATTTTTTCTTCCTCCTCGACTCGTTTTCCACCTTTAATTTTTATTTTTTTCTCAGTTGGAACTAAGACATTAAAAATTTTATCCTCCATTCCAAGTGATTCTATGCGCTGTTTCAAATTACGCATCACCGCATTTTCATATCCGGCATATGTATGAACAACATACCAATTTCTAGTACTGTGTATTTGTTGTTTTGACATAGTAAGTTAAATGATGAACTTGCCAATAATCAATTCGAAAATATAATCAAAAAATCCCAAGAAAAAAGAAACGAACACAGAAATAAGAACAACAACAATAGTGAAGGCAATTGTTTGATTACGAGTTGGCCAAGACACATGTTTCAACTCTCCCTGCGTATCTTTAAAATAAGTAAGTAGGCTCATGAATAAGTTATAAAGTTATAAAGTTGAAAGTTATAAAGTAACCTTCAAACTCTCTTACTAAAAAACCCCGCCTGGGGAATGAGATAATAGTACTCCATTCCCCCTAATTAGTCAAATCTACTTTACTTCGTAGGTGATGGACACGTTTGACACGATTGTGTTCTCTCCAACAGGAATTTGTGGAGCAACAGAAGAAGAAACCATTCCACCCCCCATACCTTTCACCTCCATAGCATCATAATACATTGGAGAATAATCTCCTGAATCACTATAACTTACTATTTTGACCAATTTAATACCAAGTGATTTTGAAAGTTTTTTTGCTTTTTCTTTTGCATTTACGATGGCTTTATCTCTTGCTTCGGCTTTAACAGCGTCCAAGTCGTCAACCACAAACGATAAGCTACTTATATCTTCTGCTCCGAGTTCTCCAACCTTAGTTAAGGCTTTTCCAGCCTCATCTGTTTTCCTAATCTTTACAGTAATTGATTGATTAACTTCATATCCAACTAAGGTATTCTTCCCTTGTGAACAGTAATAATCCACCCCAGCAACTCCTTCTCCTATTGGTACTGGAGGACAAACACCCTGTTTCCATTCATACTTTGGACCAGAATTATATCCTGTTGTTTTAATATCTTTATCTTCAATGGCCATACCTTTCAGTGCCTCAAGAATTGAGTTCATCTTTGTACTTGCTTTATCCTGAGCCTCTTTTACTGTCTTACCCACCTCGTTAACAGAGAAAGAGAAAGAGGCAATATCTGGGACAGCAAAAACTTCACCTGTTCCAGAAACCATAATGGTGTTTGTCGGATAAACTCCACTACCAATATAAGAGTATTCCTTTATAGAATTAATAATCTTAACACCAAGAAAGATAGCCAATAAAATAAAGGTGGCTATTAGGGCATTGAGAAATCGTCTTTTTTGTGGATTATCTAAATTAGAGGTATCAAATAATTGGTTCATAAAATTTTATCCGCACACTAACATTGGTATCGTTGCAATTGTGTCTAATCTTGATTTGTTTACTTCATCATTTTATCCTTCATTACTCTGTTTAATACCCAGTAGAGCAACGTAAGACACAATACTAATGTTAGTGTGCGGATGAATTTAATTTAATAATACTGTCATTATAACACAATTTAAGATTTTTGCATGTCTACTGTGCAATCTACTAGATTCTGAAACAGAGACACTACTGTTAGGGGCCCAACACCGCCAGGCACAGGAGAAATAGCCGAAATAATATTTTTTACATCATCAAAATCTACATCCCCACAGAGGCCACCCCTGGTACGATGAATCCCGACATCAACAACAACCTGACCCTCTTTTACATAAGAAGAATCTACAAGGCAAGGCACACCACAAGCAACAATCAAGATATCCGCTTTCTTTGTGATTTCTTTTAAATCTTTTGTGTGTGAATGACAAATTGTAACCGTTGCGTTTCTTTTAAGACACATCTCCCCTACGGGCCTACCAACCAAACTAGACCGACCAATAACTACTACATTTTTTGATTCCAAATTAATTTTGTAAAAATCCAAAAGAGAAATAATCCCTCGTGCTGTAGCCGGAGTAATTGCTTGTGAGTCTCCACTGTAAAACAAACCAGTTTGAACAACTCCCAAACCATCAACATCTTTTTTTAGAGTAATCGCATTTAAGACATTTGATTTATTTAGATTTTTTGGTATTGGAAGTTGGACAATAATACCACCAACTGTTTTGTCTTGATTATATTTTTCAATATTTTTCAACAAATCTTCCTCTTTAATATTTTCTTCAAATTTCCTGTGCTCAACAGCAATACCTAATTCTTCTCCAAATTTTTTCTTTCTTTTGATATAAACATTTGATTGTTCATTATCACCTATTTGTAAAATAACCAGCTTTGGTACAACACCAAGATGCTCAATTTTTTTCTCGAGTTCATCCTTAAGATATTCCTGTACTTCCTTGCCTGAAAGTAAAAGCATACTATTTAAAATATTTAAAAACCTTGGTTGCCATAAAACAGATTAACACACCAAGCACAATACCACCGATTACATCACTTAACCAGTGTACCCCCAAATAGACACGACTTATAGCAACAAGAAAAATACCAACGACACAAGCTAAGTTAAATATTATCCGTCCAAGACTATTAAAATGATCATCAAATATATACATGAGCATTGCAAAAAACATTGTAGCCATAGTCGCATGATAACTAGGAAAACTCTGACCAAACGCAATAATTACTCCATCAAGAGGACGAGCAACCCCAAAGAGCATTTTTAAAAAATAAATTATAATTGCCCCACAAAAAAGGGTAAAGAGGAATAAAAAACTATATTTTTTATTCCTAAATAAATAAATCAAAACAAAAATACAAAAAACCATGGCTATAAAGGCAATCGCACCCTCCCAATCAGTCACATCAAAAAAACGGCTAACAATATAGGCAAATTCTGTCGTAAATGGTGTACGTACTGTGGAAAAATAATTTTGAATAAATATATCAAGTGAGTTCATTTCTTTACTGTTCCCAACGAGCAAATATGCCGCAAGGCAAGAGCCTACCAGCTGATGATTCCTTTATAGCCAATTCACCGTGAGTAATTTTGCCTTTTAATTTTAAAGTTTCAAGTAATTGAACGTAGGTGATGCTAGAATAATTTGAAGCATAACCATTTAGAACGATAGCTAATGGATTATCTGAAATAATATTTTTTAGGTGAAGCAAAAAAGGCAACAAGTCATCTTCAACCTTCCACACTTCTTTTTTCGTGCCCTTACCATAAATAGGTGGGTCTAAAATAATTACGTCGTATTTTTTCTTTCTTTTTATTTCTCTTTCCACAAATTTTCTGACATCATCAACAATAAATCTTATTTTTTTATCCGAAAGGCCAGAAAGTTTCATATTAGTATGAGCCAAATCAACAGCAAATTCTGAACTATCTACATGACAAACTTCTGCTCCAGCCCTGGCGCAAGCCAAACTGGCACCACCCGTGTAACCAAATAAATTCAGAACTGTCGTAGCTTGCGCCTTATATGTTTTGTTGCCTTCGCTTCGCTCCGGCGAAATACGGGAAACAATTTTTTCCTCTAGCCATTTCCACTGTTCACTCTGTTCTGAAAAAACTCCAATATGTTTTGAAGGTAAAAGTTGTAACTGAAAAGTTAAGTTATCTAATTGAATGTTCCAAAACCCCCCTTTAGATGCTAGATGCTTACTACTAGCTACTACTTCCCATTTCCCTGTTGTACCGACACGACTGAAGACGGCATCAGCTTTTTTCCATTCTGATTCAGGTAATGACTTTGACCAGATGGCTTGTGGGTCTGGACGAGAAAGAACAACCTTTCCATATCTCTCTAATTTTTCCCCCTCGCCACTATCGAGCAGTTCGTAGTCAACTGATTTTTCAGTGATTAAAATATTATCTATCATAAAAGTTATTGACCAGACACAAGAAAAGAAACAGTTCTTTCTCTGTCGTGATCTAGTTCAACAAGCATTATCTCTTGCCAACTACCTCGCAAAAGTTTTCCATCTTCCACAATAAGCGTAATTGACGGGTGAACCAAAAAGGCCTGGGCGTGGGCATGGCCATTTATACATTCATGAATTACTCCATTTTCATCCGGCTCACACAAATGCGTATTACGTTTCCCGTTGACATTTTTTCCATCACGAACGTCATTATGACCATACTCCAAAGCAGGATTAGCAAAATTGTCCAAAACCTTCCTTAAATCAGACGTGTAGCCAAGCTCTTCTGATGGGCCTATAAGATTTTTTTCATTTTCGTTCACCCATATACCACAAGTTGTGTGAAGGGTTTGAATTAATACAGTTCCTCTTTTTATACCAGCTTTTTCTATCGCTTTTTCAACATCTTTTGTAATAGTAATAAACTCCGCACGATAACGAGTTTGATATTTTTTGGTCTCAAGGTGCACAGAAAATTCCTGTTTCATAAGAGTTTATTATAACAGTATTAATATCAAACTCCAAAAACTAGTTTGTAAAATTTATTTCAAAGGGATACATCCCCATTCCACACATTCCTTGTAAGATAGCAACTGTAGGACTACCCAGATCTATGTCTGTAGTACCAGACTGAGAAAGATTTTGACTTATATTCATACTCGGAATACGGACAAAAGAAGAACAGTCAAAAGTTCCTGCTGTATTAAAACGAATAATCGTCGGTATACCGGCTTTGGCCACACTTTTTCTAGGAGAATATCCTCCTTTGGCTTGTATCTCAATAATTTGTTTTCCATCTACTATAGTTACATTATTAACGGGAATACCCTCTCCTGGTCCAGATTTGTTTTTTCCAAGAATAAGAACTGCACCGATAAGACCAACAGCAATTATTATTGATATAGTGATTCCTTTCATATATTTATTCTACTAGAAACTGAAAACTGGCGGAATAACTCCGACAACCACTAAACTATTAATAATATTAAATAAAGCAAACATTATAACAATAAGTCCAGCAGATTTAAAGAATACACTAGATTTTGAACTATTTTTAATATTGAATGAGCTGAAACTAATTAAGGCAAGTACTGGTAATGTACCCAAGGCAAAAACCAGCATAGTCAACCCACCCGAAAGAAAATTGCCGGTGGAGAGAGTGTATATTTGCATTGATTGGGTAAAACCACATGGCAAGAAAAATGTAACTATTCCCACCAAAAATGGCGTAGCTGCGTGATTTAATTTTGAAACACCAAGTGCATGTTTAGAGAGAAATTTTGGCATTGCTGGTTGAAATCTTTTTGTGAAATGAAAAACATCAAGAAGATTAATTCCTAGAATCAACATCACCAAACCGATTATTATTCCAAGGGTAAATGATGCGCTAATACTCAATGTAAAAGCCGAACCAATTAAGCCAATTATTCCTCCGAAGACAAAAAAGGAAATAAGGCGTCCGCCATGAAACATAAACTGTGGCTTAAACCTATCTCCTTCTTTTGCAAAAGTGGCAGACATAGAAAGAAGGAGACCTCCAACAACTGCGGCACAAGATGAAAGAGAAGCAATAATACCAACCATAAAAGAAGTACCGTATGTCATTTTTGTTGCATCTACAATATTTACAATCCCTATTTTTTGCAATAGTACAAACAACGCAACAAACCCCAATGCTACCGGTATAGCAATTTTGAAATCGCTCCAATTTTTAATGATTTCCTTTTTCTCCACTGAAAAAGTGTACCCCTGTGAAGCAAGTAAAACAGAAAAGTCTTTTGCTAATTCTTCTTGTGGTACACCCTCAAAATCACCCGTGACTGTTACTGTGTGTTTGTGTCCGTTCACCTGAACTGATTCTACATATGATAAGTCAGAAAGTTCCTGTTCAATTACTAAACTGCATGATTTGCAGTGCATACCCTCCACATGAAATGTATAAGTTACGTTTTTCATAATTTTTTTGTCTTTAAGCGAAGTGAGTTGCCTACCACAGACACAGAAGACATAGCCATAGCGAACCCCGCAAAAACTGGTGACAACATCCATCCGAAAATGGGATAAAATAATCCACCAGCGAGCGGAATACCAACTATATTATATATGAAGGCCCAAAATAAATTTTGTTTAATACCCCGCATTGTCATTTTTGATAAATTGATTGCCTTGACAAGTTTTGATATATCTCCATGGAGAAGAGTAATTCCAGCGCTTTCTATAGCCACATCAGTTCCCGTGGCCATTGCTATACCAACATCTGCCTGGGCTAAGGCTGGAGCATCATTGACCCCATCTCCGGCCATAGCAACTATCTTACCTTGAGACTGAAGTTCCTTAATTTTATTCAATTTGTCCTCAGGCATGACCTCTGCTACCACTTCATCAATACCAACCTGTTTGGCGATAAATTCCGCGGTATTTTTATCATCCCCAGTAAGCATTACTATTTTTATTCCAAGTTTGTGAAGATTTTTTACAGCCTCAACCGCTTCTGGTTTAATTGCATCTGCCACCATTACCACACCCAAAACTTTCTCATTTATAGCAACAATGATAGGAGTTTTTCCTTCAATCGTTTCTCTCTCAAATAATTCTGTATCAAATGATAAGCCTAAATCTTGTATCAGTTTTGTATTGCCCGCATAATATTTTACTCCATCAATCTCACCTTGTATCCCCTTACCCTTAATGGCGTCAAACGCACTTACTGACTTAAGTTCAATTTTCTTTTCATTTGCGTATGAAACAACTGCATGAGCAATCGGATGTTCAGAACTTTTTTCTAATGAAGCCAAGACCGAAACGAGTTCATTGTCCGTTTTGTTAGACAAATTTTGTATTGATGTAAGCTCTGGTTTTCCATAGGTTAATGTTCCCGTCTTATCAACCACAACCACATTTACTTTTCCTAATTTTTCTAATGTTCCAGCATCTTTAATCAATATTCCTTCACTCGCCCCCTTTCCTACTCCAACAATAATTGCTGTCGGTGTTGCAAGTCCTAGAGCACACGGACAAGCGATAACAAGAATACCAACAAAAGAAACCAGACCAAATGAAAGTGCTTGTGAAAACCCTAAATATTGTGAACCTATACTAAGCCACAAAATTAGAGAAAGAACTGAAATAACCAGAACAATGGGCACAAAAACCCCTGATATTTTATCAGCAAGAGCTTGAATAGGAGCCTTACTTCCTTGTGCTTCTTCAACCATTTTTATGATTCTAGCAAGCATGGTTTCCGAACCAATTTTTGTCGCCTTGAGCGTAAATGTCCCATTTGTATTTATTGTTCCAGAAACAACACTATCACCAATTTTTTTAGAAACAGGCATTGGTTCCCCTGTAACCATTGACTCATCTACATAAGAACTTCCTGAAACAAGAACGCCGTCAACAGGAATTTTTCCTGCTGGTTTTATTATTATTAAATCACCGTGAACAACTTGGTCTATTGGTACTTCTATTTCTACCCCCTCACGAATTACTAAAGCCGTCTTGGCTTGAAGATTCAGAAGCTTTTCTATAGCATCTCCTGTTTTTATTTTTGAACGAGCCTCTAAATATTTTCCTAGAGCTATAAAAGTAATAACTATAATAGTAACGTCGAAATATACACTGGAAACATTTATAAATGATTTTAGACTTTCTGTAAAAAAAGTAACAATCACACTATATATAAAAGCCACCGACGTTCCTACACCTATAAGGGTATCCATGTTTGCTTTGCCATAACGCGCAAAACGATACACACCCAGTAAATATGGCTTTCCCAAAACTGCAAATGTAATCACTGCCATCAAAGGAAGAAGATATTGAAAAATATTTCTCCAAAAGAATGAGGGCTCATTAACTAATCCAAATTGGGAGAAAATATCCCAACTCATTATGATAATACTTATAACAGCCAAAGGTAAAATAGAATAAACTTTATTTTTCATACTTTTTACCTCTGCTAATTTTTCCTGCTTTGACTGATTTAATCCAAGATGCTTCGCATGTTCACTTTCCGACATCCCCATGGACTCCGCTGTCGGAATAATCAAAGAATAACCAAGTGGTTCAATTTTTTTTGAAAGATGATGAGGATTAGTTTTTGTCTCATCAAAAGAAACTTTTGTCTTTTCAGTACCATAATTTACTTCGGCATGATAAACACCTTCAATTTTTCTGAAAGTCTTTTCTATAATATTTGCACATGACGCACAGTGCATACCTTTTATTCGGTAAGTTTTTGTATCACTCATAGTTATTTTCTTTTTAACCTATAAACTTTCAGCATTTCTCCCGTTGCTTGTTTTTCTTTGCCTTTTTTAATTTGGTGTACTAAACAAGTTTCTAAATGACTTTCCATTAAAACATCCTCAATACCTGAAAGTGCCTGTTTAACGGCTGATGTTTGAGTGATGATATCAATACAATAAACGTCTTTCTCTATCATTTCTTGAAGTCCACGAACCTGTCCTTCAATTATTTTTAGTCGACGAATAAGTTTTTGTTTTGGTAAATTCATCCCGTACGAAATAAAAGCTATTTATTCACCTTTATTTTTTATTAACTATTATTTACTAATATTTATCCCGTAAGACAAATAACATAAATTTCGTACGGGATTCATATGATTACTTTTGTAAATCTTTTTTTATTACTTCAAATTGTTCCTTGGTGACTTCACCCCTGGCATATCTTTCCTTCAATATTTCTACTGCATTATTACCTTCGTAATGGTGTGGTGTTCTCCTAAGGAGAGAAATAATTAAATAAATAACTAAAACCCAAAATAGAACCATAAGTACTGGTCCAAAAAAAGAAAACGGAAGGAAGTTGCTGTAATAGTACATCATATATTTATTAATTATTTGATAACATGATCATTATACCCCCAGGGGGTATTATAAGTCAAGTCCATAGTTATCCACAAATCTCACCCTTTTCATTGACTAAAACGGCCCCAACTGAAATATGTTGAGGATGTAAACTATTTCCTTGAAAATAAGTTCCCGTCATCTTGGGTGGCTATCCGGGGTCGAACCGGAGATAAAAGCTCCACAAGCTTCTGTGTTACCGCTACACCATAGCCACCATTAACTCCTGAATTATAACACTATTTATAACTTGGAGACTCCTCATTTATACCACCCAAGTGGTTAGAAAGTCTAGCTAGAGCATAGAGAATACTAGATAATCGGTTCATGTATTTTTTTGTATTTGGACCAACGGGTCGGGTTCCCTCTTCTATCACCTGCACCACTCGCCTCTCTGCCCTCCTGGCAATAGTCCGAGCCACATCAAATGTGGCCCCAAGTTCTGTTCCCCCCGAAATAAAAAAGGATTTTATTGGTGGAAGCAATTTTTCTATCTCTCCTATCAAACCCTCAATTTCTAAAACTTTTTCTTCTGCTACCTTTTTGTCGGCACCAGCCAATTCTGCTTGAATTATGAAAAGTGTTTGTTGAATATCATGCACAATGTCACTAATATTTTTATCACCAAGCTTAAGATTTTTTTCGGTTGATTTTATTTTACAAATACCGAGAAAAGAATTAATTTCATCCATAGAACCCAAAGCTTCAGCTATTGCTGAACTTTTTGAAATTCTTTGGTCACAACCAAATGTTGATGTGTCACCCTGATCTCCTTTCCTCGTATATAACATGATTTTTATTATTTATCCGTTGTCTCCTTACAAGAGTAGTATACCTTGTTGATTATTTATTTTTACTATCTGCCTTTATCATTGATATAGCCTCACTGACTGTTGTCATAAATTGTGCGGGAAAAATAATTGTTGAATTTTTCTCTACACTTATTTCAGCCATTGTTTGAAGTGTACGCAGTTGAAGTGCCACTGGATGCATAGACATAATATCTGCAGCCTCACCAAGTTTAACCGCTGCTTGAAACTCACCCTGGGCTGCTACGATTTTTGCTCTTCTTTCTCGCTCCGCTTCCGCTTCCTTTGCCATAGCTCTCTGCATGTTATCAGGTAAAACAATATCTTTTATTTCCACGGCTGTAACCTGTACACCCCAAGGCTCGGTGTGTTCATCAATAACATTTTTTATCTGCATATTGATTTGACTTGTCTGTGATAAAAGTTGGTCAAGCTGGAACTGCCCAACAACATTTCTAACAGTTGTTTGACTTATCTGGTTTACAGCATCGTAAACATTTTCAATGGCGACTGTCGCTTTGATTGGGTCAACAACATGATAATAAGCCACCGCCGCAATATCAATAGAAACGTTATCTTTCGAAATAATTTTTTGAGATGGAATAGCCATGGTGATGGTTCGGAGTTGTACCCGTGTCATCATTTCCAAAATTGGAATAAGAATGATGAGTCCTGGCCCACGAATTCCGGTGCATTTACCAAGAAAGAAAATCACCCCTCGTTCATACTCTTTGACTACACGAAGAGAAAGTAAAAGCAAAACAATTATAATTCCGAGTGCGTAGTACATGGTTTTAGGTTAAATTGTAATGTTTATATTGTAGCACTGGAGACAAAAAGCAACATCTCTGTTGGTGCGCGAGAGAGGACTTGAACCTCCACGCCTTACGGCACTAGCACCTCATGCTAGCGTGTATGCCAATTTCACCACTCGCGCTTTAAATGACGACACTCTCAAACCCGAGATATTCCAATAGTACTTAAAGATTCATTGATTTTCAACTTTTTTCTCTTTAATATAGACATGTCGTTTATTCCTTTATACATATAATATCATACGATATATCGTATGATATTAGAACTGAAGAAAATTCTTAAAACGATTTCTGCCAACACGTGGTGGAATAATTTTCTGAAGTTGTATCCAAAAATTATTTTGCTTCCTCATTTCTTTTATTATATCCGAATATTTCCCATTTTCTTGTTTAAGTGACATTAGTGCAACAGTTGATTGGCTTACCTTAAGAATATTTGATATGGCATAAGATGATTCTTTTTGATCCAACATAAATATAATAGCTAGTCTTTTTGCAAGCATTAATTTTTCTGTCTTTGTAAAAAGTTCATTTAAAATCGCCGTTGTCTTTCCTTCTCTCACAAGCATATTAATAACTTTAAATAACTGGCTATGGATATCTTGAAACTTCTTCTTTTCTAAAAATTGTTTTGATATGTGAGGCATAGTATTTATATCATACGATATATCGTATGATAAGAAAAATAGACCTATTAAATATAAACCAGTACCGACTGACCTATAAAAATATTTTATAAAACATAACTATTCAAAAGATATTATTTTTCGGATGCTTTTTATTTTCTATTCGATTGGAGTTTCTGCCACTACTTCCTCAACAACTTCGTCCGCACTTGGAGTATTGTCTGGTAGAGCACGAATGTTTCTCATTTGTCGACGAATTTCTTTGGCCGCCTTTTCGCGAATATGATAAAGTTTCGCTCGTCTTACTTTTGAACGTTTGAGTGTTTCAACAGAATCAATCATTGGAGAATATAGAGGAAAAATTTTCTCAACCCCAACTCCCGATGCTACCCGTCTTACTGTAAATGTTGCGCCATCCTCTTTACCATGCTTAACAGCTATAACTAAACCTTCAAATGCCTGCAATCTGATTTTTCCCTTTTCAATAATCTTTTGCCACACACGAACAGTATCGCCCGAACGGATATCCAGCTTTTGTCGATCTTCGGCCTTAACCGGCGCTAAGACTATTTTCTCTATCGTTTCTTTGGGTTTTGGTGGCGTCATTTGTTTTTTATGATAACGAATAACAGACTAACACACTACTTCGGGCTTTGCAATAAAAGTAAGGCTTTTTTAAAATCATCTGGGTATGGTGCTGTTATTGTATGTAACTTTCCCTTTAAGTCTGTAAAAGTAACTTGGTACGCATGTAGGGCTAAGCGATTAAAACCAAGAGTATTTTGGCCTTTTGGAGCATATAGGGAGTCACAAACCAAAGGATAGCTGATCGCCTTAAAATGCACCCTTATTTGATGGGTCCTGCCGGTCTTTGGAGAAACCTCTACAAATGAATATCCTAACGTTTTAGATATCACTCGATAATCAGTAATTGCCTCTCTCATTTCTCCCCTTGCTCCTCTTTGGGCAGACCACATCCTAAAATCTTTTGAACTTCGGCCAATGGGTCTTTCAATTTTTCCCTGCATAGTTTTCATCTCCCCCACAACAAAAGCATGATAAATTTTATTAATTTCGTGATTTTGAAATTGTTTTTTTAGATTTTCGAAAGATTCTTGATTTTTTGCAATTAGCATAACCCCTGAGGTCTCTCGGTCCAATCGATGAACAATACCCGGACGAAAAATTATTTCCCCTTTTGCATTTCTTCCGGGTTCACCAACTTCTTTTATTTTAGGATATTTTTTCAAAACCCAATTTACCAGAGTCAGCCCGTCAGTCTTCCCGTCTCCATGCACAATAAGACCCGCCTGTTTATTCACTGCCACAACATTTTCATCCTCATATAAAATTTCTATTTCCATTCTAAATACTATTTTCCAATCCTCCGGTCACGATTACCATATTCTTCAATAATTTTTACAAATTCTTCCTTGGAAAAATCAGGCCAAAGAGTTTTTACAAAAAATAATTCACTGTAAACCCCTTGCCACGGCAAAAATCCGGACAAACGCATTTCTCCCGAAGTACGAATAATAATATCCGGGTCAGGCATAGGATAAGTTTGTAAATGTTTTGCAAAATATTCTTCGGTCACATCCTCTACCTTTGGATTTTCCTTTACTATTTCTTTTACTGCATGAATGATTTCTTGTCGGCCACCATAACTCAAAGCTAGATATATGTGAGGACCAGGATTACCCGCTGTTTCTTTTTCCACATGTTTTAATTTTTCTTGCAGGTCTGCCGGAAAACGAGAGAGGTCTCCGATACAACGCAAAATACCCCCCTCTTTATTAAAATGACTCAATTCTTCAGTAAGATATTTCCCCATTAAATCAAGCATGTAAGAAACCTCCTCGGGTGAGCGATTCCAATTCTCATTAGAAAATGTATACAAAACAAGGTGGTTTATACCAGCTTCTTTTACCCATTTAGTCACTTCTTTTAACTTTTCCCCTCCGGAACGATGTCCCTCTATCCTAGGCTTGCCCTTTGATTCCGCCCAGCGACGGTTACCGTCCATAATAATACCAACACAATTTGGAATTTTTAGTTCATTACTCATTTTTCCAATGATATCTTATTATTAATAATTTTTCTAGTAAAACTTGAAATAGCTCACTTTTTCCTGTATAAATAACACATGCGGGATTAGCTCAGTTGGTAGAGCGCGTCATTTACACTGACGATGTCGGGGGTTCGAGCCCTCCATCCCGCACAATTATTTTTTTTCAACAATCTGATGTGACCTCATAACATGCTTTCCTCTAAACCATTTTGTGTTACGCACAGAATTAAACAATAAAAATAATGGGTTCCCTTCTCGGAACCTGACATAAGCCCCAAAAACATTGTCTAACTTTGCAATCCTATTAAGTATGTGGTGTGAGTTTACAGCACCATTAATTAACGGTTTATTTAGTTTTCCAAAAGATGTAGCCAAAGGAACCGTTAATACATCATATCCGTATCTTGGTTTTTTAAGAGATAATATAATTTTTGAAATATTTCCTATTACATGAAAACTCCTTTCAAAATTTGTTCCTATTTGTTTGTTTATTTCTGAAACTTCATCTAATTTATTTCCATTAAATGAATCAAAATATACTTCTGTAATATTGTTTTCTTTTAGTTTAAGCATTGTTTTTTTAATTGTTGAAAACCATGTGATTTGTTTTAATTCAATACAAAAAATCAGACGTGTGCCAGGCGACTCTTTTTTAAAAGACAAAACCGCTTCCACAACCTCATCAAGAGATGAAATAATCCCCATTTCTCTAAACCGTAGTGATGTCTCAATATCAACTTTAATAGTGTTTCTGTGAGTAAAGACAATCTCACCGTTTTCTTGTATTTGATGTAAATCCCCCTCAAAACAGACAACAATTTTTTTATCACCTATATAACTTTGTAAAGTTAATGATTCTTGAATTGCATTTTTAAAAGAATAACCTACCCCATTCAACATACTGTGCCTAACAATAATAAATTCTTTTTCTGGATTAATAATTTTCATAGATTTATTTGAGTGTTATAGAGAAAATAATAACACATATTTTGTGGAATTAAATGATTTTCTATGATAACCTATCGTTATCGCTCTCGTAGCTCAATGGATAGAGTAGAGCTCTTCTAAGGCTTTGATGTTGGTTCGATTCCAACCGAGAGCACATAACAACAAAAATCTCCACTGCTGGAGATTTTTGTTGTTATGTGCTAGACGAAGGCATGTTTTTTCAGTAGAAAAAACAGCCGAGTCAGGGTCGTGAAATTTTTGTTTTGACGGAAACAAAAATATTCCTGACCACATAAGTTTACATAGATGGGTCAGGAAACCTTATTCCACTATTTTTAAGGTTGTTGGTTAATTCCTCACGAAGATTAATATCGTTTATTGTTTTCTTTAGAAGCACTGAATTTATTTTCGTCTCATTTATTATGTTCGCTTCGGTTATAGCAAACAACTTATCTCTTCTAATTTGTATATAAAAATAGGAAGCAAAAATAAGTAATATACAAAAAATAACAATATTTATAATCAGAATAATAGACCAGTCTTGCGCAGGTCTTATTGCTCGTCTCTTATATATTTCTTCTTTCTTTATTATCTTAGTATAAAAGAATTTAATTTTTTGGAGTAAATTTTTCATTTTATTTGTACTTTAGAACATCAATTTCAAACTCGCTTTGCCAAATGCCACTAGACACAGCCATTCTAATTTCAGTAGAAGTAACTTCTTTATCAATACTGACAAGACCAAATTTGTTAACTCTCAACTTAAAAGGCAACAGCTCTAATCGTGTCAAAAAAGTATAACTGGCTGACCAAGAGCCCTTAGTCTTTGCTTTGATTTTAAGAATATCTATTGAACTTGAAGCAAGATTTGAATTATTATTGAGAATAAGAGAATTTATCTCTATAGAGAGACCACTTCCCCGAGCAACTGATTCAAGGTTTTCAATAAATTCCACCTCTCCCTTTTTAGAAATAATTGAGTCGTCCATACGATTAATATCTAAACTCAAACTACCTATTGTTTTTTGTGCGTAAGTCAAATAATTTTGTTTATCATTTCGAAAGGATAGGTTGTATAAAAGAGTATGATAATTTTCGTTTTTATGTCTGATATCTTCATAGACAAAATAACATATCAAAAAAACAACTACGACTAATAAGCTAAGTATTGCAAGTATTATTTTTAATAATTTATTACTGTACATGTTGTGATGCTATTGTCATGTTTATAGAAAAATTAATGTCCTTGTCTTTCGTAAAATTTGATATCGGTAAATCAACATTTTCAAAAAGTTTTAACCCCTCAAGTTCCTTAACGAAAGAAACGAGAGATTCTCTTGTCTTTGATATACCAGCAAGAACAATTTTACCTGTGTTGTTACTTAAAGAGGTATACATCAATTCCTTTATATAAATATTATCGGTTTTTTTTGAAAGAATACTATCAATAAAAAATGTAGCTTTTGGATACTCAAGGGTTGAATTAATTATATTTAATCTTGCATTTACAGATTTAATTTTAGAATTAATCATGCTAATCTCTGAGTCCAATGATAAACTGTCGGTTTTTTTTGTTTGTAAAATAATTTCTTTTTCTTTGTTTAGAGAAATAAACCATGATGGAAGTAGAATAATTAAAAAGAATATCTGAATACAAATAATAGAAACAAATACGACAATAAGTAGACGAAGGTGATATTCAGACCTTATTTTTTCTTTTAACTCGTATGGAAGTGAATTAAACATTTCGATTTTTATTCTTGTATTAAGATACTAGATGGAAGAGCTAGTCCAACCGAAGTGGCATATCGCAAAGAATCAGTAAATAGAATTTCTGGAACTTCAGTGTTTACATCAAATGCGTTTGTCCAAACATTTCCCAAGACAGTGGGGGTTTGACTGCTTGTAGATAAGTAAGAAACAATTTCATCTTTGAAACCCTCACCACAAACAATAATCTGATTTATTTTTTTCTCTGGCCTACCAGCATTTTGTTTTAAGGTGTGCCAATATACATAAAGTCTTTTTATCTCTTGCGACAGAAAATCCAAAGCTTTTGAGGATTCTCCTTTAATGGAAACCGTAGACGTAAAATGTACAACCCTGTCCACCACCACATACAAACCAACTTTTTCTGGCCCAAAATTGACAATAAGAACTGTGTCTAAATTTTCTGGATTTTCTCTCCGCAATAAAGACCTAGCAATTGCCTGTGATTCTATCTCTAAAGAAAGAAGTGGCAATTCTGCCTTTTCGAAAATCTCCACATACAAATCAACAAGTGTTATTGGTAATGTAGAAACAGACACAATAAGATATTCCTTCTGACTACGGTCAATTATTTTGTAATCAAAAGTTAGTTCATTTGGAGAAACTGGAACATTTTCTTCCATTTTAGATTCTATGGCACTTCTTATTTCTTCTTGAGTCACCCTTGGAATCTTGGCTGTAAATAAATAGGCTTTTTCTTCTGGTAAGGATACCTTTACCCGACCAAGTTTTAGGTCTTTTTTTAAAACTTTCAAAATATCTACCAAGGCCTCCTTGTCATTTATTTGTCCAGAAACAATAACATCCGCAGGAAGAGCCCTTTCCGTATATTTTTCAATATGTAATGGTTTTTTTCCTCCACTAAACTGGACACAATGAATGGCTGAATCGGAAATAGACAAACCTGCAAAAGGAAGACTTAAAAACCTAGGAGAAGGAAAAATATTAGATATCCTCTTGAGATTCATTGTCAAATTATATCATTCTGGTGTGTTTTTTAACAATCACTTAACAGCACTTCCTGCCGGAACATCTTTCTCCACCTCTAAAAGAGAGAAAAAACTATCTTCTAAATCATCTTTTGACTGTTTCAGCCCACTTACCGCCAAAATCATACCCTGACTTTCAAGACCCATTATAACTCTAGGCTCTAGATTGGTTGCAAAAGCACACTTTTTCCCCACCAAAACCTGTGGGTCAGAAAAATATGACGAAATCCCTGAAATTATTTGACGAAAAGTTCCTTCGTTAAAATCGACAGACAACTTTAAGAGTTTGTCTGTGTTTTCAATTTTTTCCACGCTAAGAATCTGGCCAACTTTTATTTCTAGTTTTTTAAAATCATCAATTGAAACTGCCATAAAATTAATTTTTATTATTTTTTTATCCGCACACTAAGTTTAGCATTATTTTTGTTGCCACAACACATACAACTATAATACACGGGATATTACAAAAAATTGAACGTTAGCCAAACCACAAAAAATGGCAACGATGCTAAACTTAGTGTGCGGATGAATCCAAATAACTTTTTAAAATAAGAGCCGCTGCACTAGCATCATGCATATCGTTTTTACCCTGCAATCTCTCGGCCTCCTGGGAAGTCAAAAATTCTGGGTGCATATATATTGGCAGGTTAAGTACATTTTTTAAATCCTCAACAAATGGCAAAATTTCATCCATAATCTCATTGTCTTTTTGAAGATAATCTTTTGACTCCCCCACCACAACCCCTTCCACATTGTTTTCCCTACATATTTCAACCAATTCTTTAATTAGATTTTCTGAATTACTTAAAACTTTCAAGGGAAAAGCAAAACTACCAGCCTCATCAGAAACCGCCAGGCCAATTCGTTTTGAACCATAATCAATACCAAGATATTTCATAAGAATAGTATATAGTAGCTAGCGTTTAGTAGCTAGGAAAATATATTTTTGATATAATTAATGATTATTTATCCCGTTAGAAGTTAACGGGAAATTGTAGATAGCAATAAATCTTTATAAATTAATTTGAGTAGGTATCACAACAACAAAGTTTGCTGAGCCCTACTTCTAATGGGATGGAAACAACAATAACAAGTTTTCTAACACAACCTGAAATGTTGCCTTTTCTAAAAGTTGCACCTTGGGTTGTAGCATTATTAATCGTTTGGTCACTAGCTTGGAAAGGCTGGGCCTTGTGGAAAGCTGCACGATTATCAAGCAAGTGGTGGTTTATTATTTTGCTTGTAGTTAACACCCTGGGTATCTTGGAAATAATCTACATATATTTTGTGGCAAAAAAATATACAGTAGAGACAGAACACCAAGCATAATTTAACAAAACAAAAAGACAAAAACCATCCTGTTTCTTCTGGGTGGTTTTTGTTTTATTTGAAAATATCCATAAAATATGTCATTATTCCAAGCACGGAAGCGTCGCATAGAGGCTTAGTGCATCGGTCTTGAAAACCGAAGTGCCGCAAGGTACCGTGAGTTCGAATCTCACCGCTTCCGCAAAATTTGTTATACTTAATTATATGCAAAATTTATCCTGGGAAACGATTGAATACTTACACAAAGAAAAAACCCCCGACTGGTACTGGACCGTTGGTATTGTTACTGTATCAATCGCCTTAATTTCAATAATATTAAACAACTTGATTTTTGCCATTCTTATAATTGTTTCTTCTTTTACTCTCTCTCTTTTTGCTTCAAAAAAACCAGAAATAATCACTATAGACATCGGCGAGGCTGGGATTGCTGTAGGAAAAAATAATTATCCATATAAAGAACTTGAGTCGTTTTGGATTGAGACTCGTGATTCTTACCCTAGGATATTACTAAAATCTAAAAAGGTACTTATGCCTTTCGTGATGATTCTTATAGAAGACGTTGAACCAGAGCAGATTCGTGAGGCCCTCTCACAACATCTGCTAGAAGAGGAACACGCTGAGCCGTTACTCGAAAAACTATTGCTTTACTTTGGATTCTAATATCTTTGTGTTACTCTTTTTTTTATAGCTCGCGTCGTTGAATGGATAAGACACTCCCCTGCGAAGGGAGAAATGCAGGTTCGATTCCTGCCGTGAGCACATAACAATAAAAATCTCCACTGCTGGAGATTTTTATTGTTATGTGCTGGACGGAAGCATGTTTTTTCAACAGAAAAAACAGCTGAGTCAGGGTCATGAAATTTTGCGAGTGACGACGAGCAAAATATTCCTGACCACAAAGTTTTTATTTTATACGACAATAATTTGCCTTTGACCTTCTTGAGATTGCTAATATACCCATCACTACAACATATGTTGAAAAAGCTTCACTTGGTAATACATAACTCTCTTGGTAAATAATTTCTAGAACAATTAATACAACAATTAAGGCAGTCCAAACTATTACATATACTTCCCCGGGATGTTTGCCAATATTTTCATCATGCCATCGTTCAAACTCTTTTTGGGTAGTATAGACAGCCAGAAGAGCAATGTAGATAGCACAGATTGGCCCAAGAAATTCCACCAGACTATTCCTCATAAAAAAGTCAGCTACAACAATAATATAAATAACCAGTGTCCAAAAGTTTACTAAATATCTCCATATATCAATACTAAAAATTCTGTCGCTTTTACTCTTTCCGGTCATATAAACAAAGTTTAACAAAAAAACTGACTTTCGTCAGGTTTTTTGTTTTTAAGTTTTTTTTATCATGGCAGAGATTCTTGACTTCTTTCTGGCTGCAGTGTTTTTCTTTAATAATCCCGTTTTTACAGACTTATCAATTATCTTCTGAACCTCCGGCATCATAGCAAGAGCTTCTTTTGTCTTTTTTTCTACAATCAACTTTTTAACTTTCTTAACAGCCTTGTTTAAAAGTTCTTTTTTAACAATATTAAACTCCCTCTTTCTTTTGGAGCCTCTTAGGGCTTTTTTTGCTGATGTTGTTATGGGCATATGATATAAACCGATTTATATAATAATTGTATTTACATAAATAAAATCAAAACTGGAACTTCCTGCCCCGTACCGAGCTTTGCTCTGGTATGGGGTTATAGGCATATTGGTAATATAATACACAAACTTCGAAAAAACACAACAAAATGATACAATAGCTATTATGATTGGATATTTAAAAGGAAAGATAATACACCAAGACTTAAAATCAATAACACTGGATGTTTCTGGTGTTGGTTATAAAATCTACACAAATACAGCCTCCCTGTCCTCGCCGGAGCGAAGCGAAGGCAATAAATCATATAAGGCGCAAGCTACGACAGAATTTTGGACACATTTGGCTGTTAGAGAAAATGCCCTAGATTTATATGGATTTGGAACGAGGGAGGAACTTAACTTTTTTGAGCTTCTCTTAACCGTTTCTGGCATTGGACCAAAGTCGGCCCTTGGTATCTTAAACATCGCTTCACTCCAAAACTTACGCCAGGCAATAGTTACAGGTGACACGGCACATCTTACAAAAGTCTCCGGGGTTGGCAAGAAAAATGCCGAGAAAATAGTTGTAGAACTCCGAGACAAGCTAGAACACGTTGGAAGTGATGGGTCTTCCCTTTCCGACGACATTGACGCTCTCGAGGCCCTAAAATCTCTGGGGTTTGGTGAACGTGAGGCGCGAGAAGCACTGAAAAAAGCAGGGGGTGAAAAAAGTACCGGGGAAAAAATAAAAAAGGCAATGAAACTACTATCGTAGTGAGTCAAAAGTTTATAAAGTTATAAAGTCCATAAAGTAAATACAAAATGCCTGAATTGCCCGAAGTACAAACGACAGTTAATGGTCTCAACAGAACCATTAAAAATCTCAAAATCACAGATGTTTGGTCTGATTATTTTTTGCGAACAAAAAATAAACGAGAGGATGTAATTAAAAACAAGGGTTTTTTCGAACATTTTAGAGAGGAAGTCGTTGGTGAAAAAGTAAAAAACACCGAGCGGAGAGGAAAAAATATTCTTATTCACCTGACAAACAACAAAACAATCTTGGCTCATATGAAAATGACTGGACACTTTTTATATGGAAAATATCTCTGGGAAAACAAAAAGTGGAGAAGTAACGAAAAACTTCTTTCTGACCCATTCAATAAATTTATTCATCTCTTATTTACATTTTCAAACAAGAAACACCTGGCTTTCTCCGACATGCGCAAATTTGCCAAAGTAACTCTTTTTGAAACCAGCAAAAGAAACGAAGTTATTGACCTAACAATCTTGGGACCAGAATCAATCCCCGGCTTATCTCTAGAAACATTAAAAAAACAATTATTGAAAAAACCCAACGGAAAAATAAAAACTGTTTTAATGGACCAAACAATCCTCGCTGGAATTGGTAATATTTATTCGGACGAAATCTTGTGGACGGCAGAAATACATCCGGAACGAAAAACTTCAAACTTAAAAGACAAAGAGTTAAAAACCATGTGGAAAGCCATAAAAACCATTCTTACAAAGTCAATCAAAATGGGAGGAGATTCTATGTCAGACTACAGGAATGTTGATGGAAAAAGAGGTAGATTTCAAAACAGCCACAAGGTTTACCAAAGGACAGAAGAAAAATGTCTAAAAAAGGACTGCCGAGGGATTATTATGAGAAAGATAATCGGGGGTAGAACTAGCCATTTTTGCAATGTCCACCAAAAATAAACCCGAACACCAAATTTGGCATCATTGCCCAGTCTCTCAAGATAATTAAACAACCTTACTTAGATGAAAATGACTCGTTCTTTATATAATTATTGATGTGGCAATATAGAGACAATGCCAAAATTGGTGTGCGGGTAAAGCATTTTGGGTAATTTTGTTGTAAAATAGAGAAATATGAGTAAAGAAGACTCAACAGGAATTTTAATTCTACTGGCTATCGTGGCCATTGCTTTATTTGGTGGTAGTAAAAACGCCGGTGTCACCCAACCAGCCCCCACCGGCAATGAAACCCAAAAACAGACAGAGGTATCAGTTGAACAAAAAATTATAGACACCCAAAATCAGATTGATGATTTAAAAAAGCAACTTCAGATAGAGGAGGACAAAAAAACCCAGAGTCAGTACAAGGGGGTGATAACACTTTCATATATAAATAGGTCCACAAATCCAAGCCAAGAATATGTCACCATAAAAATGGCCAATAATGCGACGGGAACGGTACCCGTTACTGGCTGGATTTTAAAAAGCCTGAACACAAAAAATCAAATATTAATACCAAAAGCATCATACTTATTTTTTGCTGGAGTAATGAACACAGAAGATAATATATTTCTAATCGGCGGAGATACTTTATATCTCATTACCGGTATTTCTCCAAATGGTAGCAGTTTTAGAGCCAACAAATGTTCTGGATATCTCGGACAATTTCAAACTTTTGTTCCTTACCTAAACAGCAATTGTCCGGCACCTAGAGACGAGGACCTTTCTTCCATACCAAAAATAACAGCCAATGACCGTTGTTTTGACTATATTGATTCAATGCCAACGTGCAGAATCCAAACGGAAACACCCCCACAATATTTGGGTGTTGAGTGTAATAACTTTATATCAAAAAAAATAAACTATTCTTCGTGCGTAGACACTCATAAAAATGACAAGGATTTTTATTTGAAAGAGTGGAGAGTATATCTAAAACGTGGTGAGAGTTTATGGAAAGACAAACGTGAGGTTATTATTCTATACGATAATTTTGGAAAAGTGGTGGATACACTCAAATATTAAGTATTCTAAAGAGAGCCACCCCGAAAGCCACAGAAACGTTTAGTGACTCCTTTTTACCTTTCATTGGTATTTCAACTAGAACATCACAAAGAGATAAAATCTTTCTTTCAACCCCTTCCACCTCATTCCCTACTATAAATAAAGTCGGGGATTTAATTTTTACCTTTTTATAATCCTGTGAATTTTTTGTTTGTTCCAAACCAATTATTTGATAGTTAGATTTTTTTAGTTTTTTAATTATTTTTTCTGGATTTTTTGAATACTCCCAAGAAATATTTTTTTCTCCACCCAAGGCTACTTTTGTGATATCTTTTCTTGGTTTTCCAAATTTATCTACCGGTGTAGGAGAAAATCCAGATAAATAAATCTTGGTGATACCCAGAGCATCAGAGGTCCGAAAAATAGACCCAACATTGTGAGTACTACGAATATTGTGCAGTAAGACAGAAATCTGAAGGTTAGATTTTTTCATAATTTATAGCAATATAACACATACCAAACAAATTTCTAATTAACCTAATTTCTAATTTCTAAAGAAATACTAGCTGATTATTGGGGTTTGGTCATTATTTAGATTAATTAGTAATTAGAAATTAGTTATTGTATACTATTTTCATGCATCCATTAGCTGTTTTTCCACAATTATTTTTTCTTGGACTTATCGCTCCAACCTTACTCCGTCTAACTGTAGGTCTGTTTATGATATATCTCGGAAAAGAGCGTAACCAGAAAATCTACAGTTGGTCAGCAGTTATTTATATTTTGTCTGGTATTTTACTCATTGCTGGTTTTTATACACAAATAGCAGCTATTGTTTCCATCTTAGTAATTTGTTTTGATTATTTTTTAGAAAATAACTCAGCTACTTTTTCAACAGAGAAGAAAATTTTATATGTGGTAATAAAAGTTATTCTATTGTCTTTATTGTTCACTGGCCCAGGATTTTTTGCTTTAGATCTGCCTCTATAAATAAAAATTGGTCAAATTGTAACATTTTGCCTAGTTGATGCATTATACTTAATGTGATCATACTTCATAAATAAAATGACCTTAAATAAAGACCACATTGGTGCGCTGTGGGATACTATAACCCCAAGATTATACGGTTATCTAGTGAACACCCTGCACGACAAAAACCTGGCCGAAGACATATTACAGACCACCTGGCTTAAGGCTATTGAGGCGCTTCCTAAATTTGATAATCGCAATGACACTAGTTTTTCTTCGTGGCTATTTGCCATCGCCCGAAATGAGTGCAAACAACATTGGCGCAAACCCAAAAGAGAAATTCCGTTTGACCCCGTAATACACGACAAAGAAGAAATAAATTCAAAAGAAGAAGATAAAATTTTTATAGACCAAATGTTAGCTCAACTTTCTCTAAGTGACCAAGAGCTTATTAATTTACACTATATCGCCGGCCTGCCACTAAACAATATTGCAAAAATTCTTAAAACAAATCCTGTGACAATAAGAGTCAGAATGCACCGTGCTTTGGGAGCCGCAAAACTTATACTTAAAAACCAACAAATATGACTAATCACAAAACAATTCATGACATACTTGAATCTTGGGGAAAAAACAAACAACAAACACCTCAAAATAATGAGGCGCTAAAAAGAGAGATTTTATCAAATGTTCCTGTCGTTGTAGATAAAATATCTCCTTACGCCCAACATCATTCTCCATGGTTTTCATATGCCTTTGCAACAATGGCCGTAATTACTCTACTTATAAGCTATGGTTCAGGTGGTGTCAGTAAAAACTTCACCGTCTCAAGCGGTGGTATTGAAATACCTTCTGTAGAAGCAATTGACTACAGCAACAATGCTAGAGATTCAGTAGAACAAACCAGTGCAACAGGTAATACTGCTAATAAAATAGTCGCCTCAGATGAATCTAGGGTTATGTATGCTCCAGAAATAAACATTTACAGACCAACTCCTCCAGTGCCACAACCAAGCGGAGCCATTTCTGATAAAAGGGAGTTTCTAAAAATTAACTACAATGCAACACTTCAAACTAGACAAGTGTCCGATACAAAAAATAGGATAGAAATCATGGTTAGGGGCTTTAACGGAAGGGTGGATACATCAAATAGCGGAGACAAATGGGGCGACATTAGTTTTGCTATACCAAAAAGTGAATTTGATGCTTTCAGAGAAGAGGTAAAAAACTTAGTGGGGTCAAGATTTTACATTGAACAAACAAATTCTCAAAACCTTCTTTCTCAAAAACAAGCCCTTGAACAAAACCAGAAGCAAGTCCAAAACAACCTAAGTGATTTAAACGCAGAAAGACAACAAATCGTAAGAAATCACAACCAAAACATTTCTTTGTATCAAACTAGGATTAACTCTATAAATTCAGAAGTAACAACCCTCAAAGCCGAGTATAAAATTGCGACACCAGTACGTCAGGCAGAGATTCTAAATAAAATTAATCAGTTGCAAGTTGAGATTGGCAATCTTGAATCTGAAATTATAAATGAAAACAGAAATTATCAAACAAAGATAGGCGGAGTTGATACACGAATTAAATATGGACAAGAAAATCTGAAGTATATAGAAACACGGGACAGCAATCTTATTGATGATGTTGCCACAGTAAACGGCTCTATCTCTCTACAAAAAATCAATCTGTGGAATGTTGCCGACACGTACACACCCGGACCATTACTTGCTTGGATTTTGTTGGGGTTGGCAATTATATCCTACCTTTGGTATCGTCGGTCAATGAAAGAAGAATATAAGTTTTAAGCTGTTGTATATTAGGGAGATGAGGGCGGTGTAAATTTTATTTAAATATTGACAATAGACCTATAAACATTGTATTATCAAACTTAGAAGTTCCTAGAAAAGACTATCAACATTGTAGTATCAAACCTGGAGGTTTGAGAAATGGACAAAGATTACCCGCGGATTTTGATCGTTAGTCCTGCTTTGGTCGATGAACCGCTTGGGGCGATGTATCTCTCGTCAGCACTCAAGCAACATGGGTTTGTCGTCCGCGGCTCTCTGTCCAGCCAAGAGGATACCGAACGAATATTCGAAGAATTCGTTCCGGATGTGGTGATGTTTAGCGTCATCACGGGCGAACAGACGCATTGTTTGGAATTGTGCAGTCGGCTCAAGCGGCGGCACCCATTTCTCTCTGTTTTTGGTGGTTTTCATCCGACTCTTGTGCCAGAGATTCTGACACATGAGGCGGTGGACGTCATTGGAATCGGAGAGGGAGATGAGGCGGTTGTGGAGCTGGCCCAAGCGATCAAAACCCACTCATCGATCAGAGAAATACGCAATTTCTGGATCAAGGAGAAGGGTGTCGTGTATCGCAATGAAGTGCGCCCACTAGTGGCGAACCTCGATGCGTTGCCTTTCCCAGACCGAGATCTCTTTCAGCGCGTTCCCGCTGACGGGGAATATTGCGTCTTTTCAAGTCGAGGTTGCCCCTACGACTGTTCGTACTGCGCCAATAGACCCTTGCGCACTCTTTATATGAGCAAGGGGAAGTTTGTCAGAACTCGCTCGGCGGAAAATTTGATGGCGGAGCTGGTGGAACTGAAGATGCACCATAATCTGAAAACCATCAATTTTCACGACGACATTTTCGTACTTGATCGACCTCGACTTCGCACCTTTGTGTCGAGGTATCGTGCTGAGATCGGCATGCCGTTTATCTGTTCCCTGCGGGCCGATTTGGTAAACGAAGAAGTTGCTACACTCTTAAAGCAAGGAGGTTGCGCGAAGATTTTCATGGGTGTAGAAGCTGGTAATGACAAGGTGCGCACAGAACTTTTGGGCAGGCGGATTAGCAAAGCCCAGATGATTCTGGCGCGGAAGTTGCTTGGCGCCCAGGGTATTGCCGTTTTTACCCAGAATATTTTGGGTTTTCCCGGCACAACCTTGGACAACGACTACGAGACGGTTGAGTTCAACACTCAACTCAAACCTGATTTTGCCTGGGTTTCAATTTTCACCCCCTATCCAGGGACTCGGCTCGGGGAGCAGAGTTTGCGGGAGGGTTTGATTGACAGTGTTGAGAGTGTCTTCTCGACATATCACTACCGGTCTCCAATTCGTCTGCCACATCGACTGCAAGTGGATGTGCTTCACAAGCTTTTCTCTCTTGCTGTCGATTTCCCTCATCTTCTGGGGGCGATTAAGAAGGTCGTTCAAGACGAGACGCACACGCCAGAAGAACTCCAGAGCGTGTTCGGCGCCTACCGTCACTACAAATACGAAGCGGTCTTTTCGCCATCGCTCCCGCTACCGCCCGAAGTAACAGCTTTTCTCAAGCGCTTGGGGTAAGGTCGGAGAGTACCACTTGAACAGGCACACAGGGAATCTCTGTGTGCCTGCTTTTTATAAAACCTAAACTCAACTCTCAACTAAAAGTTATTATAATTATATTGTATTCCGGTCAGCACACTAGTGCAAAAAATCTCCAGCAGTGGAGATTTTTTGGTTTGTGCGCCCGGCAGGAATATCGACCATTACATGGTCAGTACACCTTTTCTGGACGGAATCTTTTTAAATTCTGATTCGTCGTCACTCATCAGAATTTAAAACGCAGATTCACAACACTCGCTTCTGCGAGCGTAAACCGTGAATCTGTTCGATTCCTGACGCAAGAGTGCCCCACACTCTTGCTCCGGGCGCACAATTAAAAAATCCCCACCACAGAGATTTTTTAATTGTGCGCCCGGCAGGAATCGAACCTGCGACCATCTCCTTAAAAGGGAGCTGCTCTACCGACTGAGCTACGGGCGCAAATGCTTTAATAAATCAAACTGCTTTGACTTATTAAAAGCTTTTGCGAGCCACAGCCATGTTTTGCTACCATGCAAAACAGGCGAGGCAGGGTCGTGGAAATTTTCTTGCGACGGCAAGAAAATTATCCCTGACCGTAAACACTCTATTAACCTACAAAATATAACAAAAATCTCAAGAAAGTCCAATTCACACCCTGTTTAATTCTTATATTTGCTTTTTCTAAACTTCTGAGTAGCATTAATCAAAGAGGTCACAACTCACCAAGGAGAGGTTCGGATGCACAAGATAACGTCTTCCGTGGTGGCAGTGAAAGACTCCGTCGTAGGCGCAGCGATGTTAGCCTACGTGATTGTTGCCGGACTTGTCATTCGTCTCCTTCTCGGTGATTTCCGCCGACGACTGAGACACGACAACGTTCTCCGGTAACCTCGGTCTGGTCCGACATGGGGCCCCGACATTTTTGTCGCTTGGGGCCCCTTTCGTTTTTAAGAATTTATCTCTCCAAAATCCACTTCTCCATCATCACTTCTAAATCCCCCTCCCCCTGACGAACCCTGTGTGTCATCTCAATCAAATCGGATGACATTTTTTGTAATTCCTCTGATTTATAGTTTCTACTTCCAGAAAGCGCTTTACTGTATGAGAAAGGTGCTAACCCAGATTCTTTTTGACTTGAAACCTTTCCGGCTATAATCATATTTTTCATTGCCCAAAAAAGCACTCCGTGAATTTCCTCTACTGGTATTCCCTGACTTAACAAATCAGTAAATGAAATCCATAATTTCTTTTTATCTCTGTTTAAAAGTTTGTCTGTAATAGAAAAAATGATTGGTGATTCTTTTTTTACTTCCTTCTCACTAAATTCCTGTGATTTATAAGAGGCTTTTTCTACTTTTTTTACTGTTGCTGAATCAATCTTGCCATCTAAAATCAAAAACCAATGTTCTGCTTCTTGCATTTTTTTTAATCCACCCGCAACAATTTCCTTAGCTTCCTTGTTTGAGAAAAGAGAATCTAAAACAACAATATATTTTTTATCAAATAATCCCTGTGATTCTAAAAGCTCATTGAATTGCCCCTCGCTCCAATTTTCCGTTGTTATTTTAAAAATTTCAGAATTTGGTCTTTTAGCAGAAAGACTCTGCAAAACTTCATGCATTTTCTTCCGACTTTTGTGTGTATCTGTGCCGTGTAAAAAATAAATCATATGAGTATGTATAAAGTATTATGTATAAAGTATAACGTATGGAATCTGGGTCAGTGTTTTATACATAATACGTTATACATTATACTGATATCATTTCTGCCCAATTGTCTCCAAAGGAGCTATTCGCTACACAAACTATTCCGTGTATTTTTTTTGGGTCAATTATATTTTCCATTATTACTTTTATTTCTGGAGTTATTGAATTAACTATATTTTCTTTTGCTTCGTATACCAACTCATCATGAACCTGCAAAAGCAATTGGACGTTCTTTTCTAAATTCTTACTTTTTATAAATCTATCAATTTCTATCATAGCCATTTTGATTATGTCTGCCTCTGTCCCCTGTATCGGCGCATTGACTGCCATTCTTTCTGCTTGGGCCTTCATAAAAGGTAGTCTGGAATTGATTTCAGGAAAATATCTCCTGCGACCAAAAAATGTCGAGGTAAAGCCCTTTTGGGCCGTTTCCCTTTTTACTTTTTCTAGATATTCAGCTAGTCCAGAAAATTTATTAAAATATCCATTCAAAAATTCCTGGGCCTCCTCTCTGTTTGTTTTAATATTTTTCTGTAGAGCAGTTACACCCATTCCATACATCACACCAAAATTTATGGTTTTTGCTTTTATTCTCATCTCCTTTGTTACCTCTTCTGGTTTGACTCCGAAAACTTCGCAAGCCACAGCAGTGTGGACATCCTGGCCTGTTTTAAAAATCTCAATTAGTTTCTTATCCCCCGACAAGAAAGCAGCAATACGAAGCTCTATCTGGGAATAATCAAACGAAATAAGTTTCCAGCCTTTTTCGGCAATAAACGATTTACGAATTTCTCGACCAAGCTCTGTTTTATTTGGAATGTTTTGCAAATTCGGGTCCTGACTTGCCATTCTGCCAGTGGTTGTCCCAGCTTGTAAAAAATTAGCATGTAACCTATCACCTTTATCTACTTGGGTTGGCATGGTATCTATATAAGTGCCAAGAAGTTTTGCTAATTTACGATACTCCAGGATTAATCCAGCAATCGGATACTCTTCCTTTAATTTTTCCAACTCTGATTCCTTTGTAGAAAATCCACCACTAGCTGTTTTCTTTTGGTTTTTTACTTTAAGCCCCATTTTAACAAAAAGCATCTCACCTAATTGTTTTGGTGAATTAATATTAAATTCCTCACCGACAATTTTCCATATTTTTTTCTCAAGTGACGATAATTCTGTGTGGTATTTCTTTGATAAAATTTTTAGTCTTTCGGTGTCTATTTTTATACCAACCTCTTTCATTGTCTCAACAATTGGCATAAGTGGCTTTTCTATTTTTTCTACAACAAAAGATAGGTCTTGGTCTTTTATTGTCTTCTCCAAAACCTTCCGAGCATCAGATAGATTGTCGCTTCTGGTATACGACAAAATATCATCTAACGTAGAATTTGTTTTGTTTGAATCCACTACCCAGAGCAATAGTCCAACTTCAAATACGTCCTTAGGATTAGCCATTATTTCTGCTCTTTCTGGCATGTCCAGAGATAGACTCTCGGCAAATTTCTGCCCCAGCATTCTAAATTCAAATTGTGAAAACAAATCTTGAACTTTTTTCATATCTATATCATCCCGCCAAATTTTTGTGGGCATTGTAAAATAAATCGGTGCATCAATTCGAATGGTAGCCAGCATTTTGCTAAACAAAGCTTCTTCCTCTCCCGTTTTAAGTAGTTCTAAAACCCTCGGTCTAACTTCTTTGTGAATTTTAGATTTTGGATTTTTAATTTCTTTATATATATTTTCTATCGAACCAAATTTTTGAATTAATTCTTCTGCTGTTTTTTCCCCAATACCCACAATACCAATTATGTTATCCGACGGGTCGCCCCTCAACCCCTTGTAGTCGGTTAAAAGTTTTGGAGCAAAGCCCCATCTTTCCATCACTGCTTTCTCGTTATAAATAATGGTGTCCTTTATTCCCTTCTTTAAAGTGTAAACCCGCACCCTATCACCATTTATAAGTTGCATGGTGTCCATATCTCCAGAAGCAATAACAATATCTATATCTTTGTTATTTTTTAAGCTCTCAACAATGGTGCCAAGCATATCGTCTGCCTCAAATCCTGGGGACGAATACATCGGCACATTCATGGCCTTGAAAACGTCCTTTGACCTCTCCAACTGCTTTACTAAATTATCGTCAGCTTTTTTACGACCAGCCTTATATTCTCCATATGCTTCGTGTCGTAAGGTCGGCTCTGGCAAATCATAACAAGCAATAATGTAGTCTGGATTAAAATCTTTTACCAGCTTGATAAGCATGGTGCAAAGCCCATAAAGAGCTCCCGTCGGCTCACCTTTACTTGATTCAAACTCCGGAAGGGCGTGATAGGCACGATGCAAAATAGCATGCACATCAAGAAGTACCAGTGTTTTTTTGCTTTTAGGTTTGGCCATTTTATCCGCACACTAATTTTGGCATCGTTGCTATTATCTCAAATTCTAGATGCATACTTATATTTAAACATGATTATTAAATTTGACATAACCACATGTATAGCAACTATGAGATAATGCCAAATTTAGTGTGCGGATGAATTATACCATTATTCCAAAATCTCAATTTCCCGACTATTTTCTGTTATATGACTAAGATTTATTTTTATATGCTCTGGCATAATGTCCGCTACCCTCTCTGGCCATTCAATAAGAACTATGTTGTTTGGGTCAGAAATTAAGTCATTCCAACCAAGATGTAAAAGCTCACTGGATTTTTCTATTCTATATGCATCTATATGAATTAAGTGGGTAAACTTTTGGTCGGTTAGTTCATAAATCTTTTCCAGGACAAAAGTCGGACTTGTTACTGTATCAATCACACCAAAAGCTTTGGCTATACACTGAGTAAATGTGGTTTTTCCTGCACCAAGATTTCCGTATAAACCAACAACCGTCGCCCTATCAGGATTTGATAAAAGTGTAGAGACAAAATCATTTGCGATTTTTTGGGTTTGTTCTAAATTTTCTGAAACAAATTTCATAAAGACATATTAGCATAATTTTATCCGCACACTAAATTTGCCATTATTTTTAGTTCTAAATCAAATATATTAACTTGTGTGAAGTTGAGTAAGAAAATAAAAATGGTATTGGTTTTGTTTTAAAAAATAGAACGATGGCAAAATTAGTGTGCGGATTTATATTCATCCAGGCACCAACTAAACGAGATCACGGTATTACTTCTAGCCAATTCTGTTCATCGAATAACAAAAATAAAAATTGAAAAAACGAGCTCAACTCGTTTAGTTGGTGCCTGGATGAAAAAACCGCCTGGGAGGATGGGTGTGAACCCCTCCTCCCGGCAGTTGTGCAGAGGTGCCAGCACGTTGCGTGGACTACCTCATCGAACCTCGATGTACCAGTCGTACTCCTGTCGCCCTCGACCGGACGACCAGTCGTACTTGGATAGTTGGTATTGCTGTGACTCAGCCGTCAGCATCCGCCCGTCCGACAATATCGCCTTGGCGACATACCGAAACTGGATGTAGTCCGGGTCAATCCCGAGCCGACGTGCCCGGAAGAGGGTCAGTGACCCTCCGGGGCACAGGTTGCGAACGACTAGCCCGTGTTTTGGCTCATAGATATCAACGGGGACCTGCCCCTGATTGAACGCCTGAACCTTCACGGTTGAACTAGCGTTCCGACGCGGCGCCACATCCGGGTGGACGTCGACCGTACTCGGGTCGCACCCCTGAAGGCCGGAGTTCGTGATGGCCTTCTTGGCCTTCTCAAACTCCTTAATGGCCTTGCGCATGGCCGGCGAGCCACTCCTCTTGGCCTCCTCGCGGGCCTTCTTCGTCGCCATCTCGCGCTCGATTTCCTCGGCGCGAGCCCTGATGGCCCGGTCCTCGGGGGTCTCGTTCGCCAACCTCTCGGCCTCCTGGGCCTTGAGTTCGGCGATCCGCTCACTGAGCGGAATGGTGGCCGGAGCCACCTTGCCGGCGCAGGCCGCCACCGAAACGACGACCGCTAACACCATGAGCAATCTCAATGTTTTCATACCGCAGGCACCTCCATGCCTCTATCCCACATTATACACCCTTTTATCACTTCTGTCAAATAAGTTAATGGTGCTAAAAATCAAGAGTTTTGTTGAGTTGTGTCTTGAAGAGAGACTAGTGAGGCTGTCGAGCCGAACTCAAGCAAAATTTCAGCAGAAATTTATGCGTGTCTCTCTGAGAGATACAATGAAAAAGAAACTCTTGATTTTGTGCGTGTCTTGAAAAGAAATGTTATTATATTTACATGGTTATCTTTGATGAAGACAAACAAAATAAACGAGTGGACGACCTCCGCAGACAAGAGGAAGAAGAGCTTGCTCAAATACTGTCGTCAAAGTACGGGGTCTCTTATCTTGATTTAACTATTACCCCAATAAACATAGACGCCCTTCGGGTTATCGGGGAGGTGGAAACACGCGAAGCCCAAATCGCCGTGTTCAATGAAGTTGATAAAGTTCTAAGTATTGGAGCTCTATCTCCCGAAAACCCTAAAACAGTAGAAGCCTTAAATGCCTTGAAAGCCAAAGGTTACACCATAGAACTTTTTATGGTTTCCCACGCCAGTTTGAATAAAGTCTGGGACAGATATAAAGATTTATCATATTCATTTGAAACAAAGTCAGGGGCTTTGGATATTTCCAACGAACAAATCACAGACTTTTTAGCCAAAGTTCACACTATACCCGATGTTCAAAGTCTGATTGAGGAAGTTTTGCAAATGAAAAAAAGTTACCGTATCTCCAGAATAATGGAAATCATTTTAGCCGGAGCAATCGCTACCAACGCCTCTGATGTCCACCTAGAAGCAGAGGAAGACTATGTCAGGTTAAGATACAGACTCGACGGTATGCTCACTGATATTTTACGTTTTGATTTAGAAACATATAAATTACTCCTCTCCCGTATCAAACTAATTTCTAACTTAAAATTAAATGTTTATGGCGCACAGGACGGTCGTTTTAGTATAAAAATAAACGAAGGTGAAATTGAAATCAGAACCTCCCTTCTGCCAGGAGCATACAGCGAATCAGTGGTGCTTCGAGTTCTTAATCCAAATTCTATTTCTGTCCCGCTTGAGAGTTTAGGAATTCATCCACGTCTGTTAAAAATTATTCTCCATGAGATGAGTAAGCCAAACGGCATGATTTTGAATACTGGTCCAACCGGCTCTGGTAAAACTACCGCACTGTACGCATTTCTAAGAAAAGTTCACACTCCAGAAATAAAAATAATCACCATAGAAAATCCGATTGAGTATCATCTGCCAGGAATAGTTCAAACCCAAACAGACGAAAAAAAGAATTACGGATTTGCTGAAGGTCTGCGAAGTGCCCTTCGCCAGGACCCCGATATTATTATGGTTGGTGAGATTAGAGACGGAGAAACAGCAGAGATTGCCATCAACTCGGCCCTGACGGGTCACCTTGTCTTCTCTACCCTTCACACCAACACGGCAGCAGGAACATTCCCTCGCCTAATTGACCTCGGAGTTAATCCAAAAATTATTTCTTCTGCCTTAAATCTTGCAATAGCCCAGCGGTTGGTCAGAGTACTTTGCCCAGAATGTAAAAAACAGATTTCACTTAATGGAGAGAGTAAAGTAACCATAGATAAGATTTTAGATACGATAACTGACAAAACATACTTAGATGGAATTGACCAAACACATATCTGGCAAGCAGTCGGATGTGACAAATGTAATATGCTTGGATACAAAAGTAGAATAGGAATCTACGAGGCCATCACCATGGACGAAAATATTGAAAATGTAGTTAAGGATAACCCAAGTGAAAGAGAAATAGAAAAAGCCGCCAAACCCCAAAACATTTTGAACTTAAGACAAGACGGTATATTAAAAGTTTTGCAAGGGATAACTACTTTGGAAGAATTGCAAAGAGTGGTTGACATTGAAACCGAATAGGCTCTAATACTAAAAACTCTTGCAGAAAATTGTTTCATATCTATACTAGTAAATAGAGATAATCTTTGGGAACAAAAAAGCCGCCAGTCGGCGGGACGATAGTTCCAAGACATAAATCTCTAAGCAACACTTTCAATAATCAAACCAAAAGCTAAGTTTTTCACAAAGGATAATTCCAGAATATTACATAAAGTAATACCCAGAATGTCCTCGTAGAAAGACTCGTAAACGTAAACGCTTAGTTGCTTAGAGATTTATATTTTGGAACCAAAAAACCTCAAAACCTTTTAATGTAATCTTTTTTTTCAAATTCATCCGCACACCAACTTTAGTATCGTTGCTCCGTGTCTAATATAAGTATACTTCTCAGTGTTTTTATCCCCACCACTACATAGTATAATTACCATACCCGCAACGATAAGACACAATACTAAAGTTGGTGTGCGGATATGTCACGGACAGTCTAGCATAAAAAACTTTTCGTGTCAAGACTCAATTTTGGTGCTGGCGGAGGTAGACAATAGTATATAATATAGGTATATGCTTGGCAACAAGAAAACAACACCAAAAAACAAGGCCAAAAAAGGTGAGAATTTGGATATTATTGGAGACAAAGAAAATCTTTTTCTTGATACAACCCTTCGTCCATCAAAATGGGACGATTATGTTGGTCAAACAAGCATAAAAAACAACCTCCATATCCTACTTACCGCAGCTAAAGAGAGAAACCACCCACCAGAACACATTCTTTTTTACGGTCCACCGGGATTAGGCAAGACAACCCTCGCCCACCTTGTTTCAAAAGAAATAAACGCTCAGATGAAAGTGACTTCCGGTCCAGCTATAGAAAAAATCGGGGACCTTGCTTCAATACTGACCAACCTCTCGCCAGGAGATATTTTGTTTATAGATGAAATACACCGACTAAACAAAACTATTGAGGAAATCCTTTACCCCGCTATGGAATCAGGGTCACTAGACATTATTATTGGCAAAGGGCCTTCAGCTCGTACTATACAGCTAGAACTCCCACCATTTACTTTAATCGGCGCAACAACAAGAATTGCCATGATTTCCTCCCCTCTCCGCTCACGCTTCTCCGGAGGAATATTTAAACTAGAATTCTACACAAATGAAGAGATTCAAAAAATCTTAGTAAGGTCGGCAAAAATTTTAGGTATTGACTTGGAAAAAGAAGCTGGGATTGAAATTGCCAAAAGAAGTAGATACACCCCAAGAACAGCCAATTACTTTTTGAAACGCTGTCGAGACTTTGCCCAAGTCCACAAGACAAAACTAACAAAAAAATCTGTTGACGAAACTTTGAAACTTCTCGGTATTGATGAAGTTGGGCTCTCTCCCGCCGACAGAGATATTTTACACACCATAATAAATAAATTTGCCGGTGGGCCAGTTGGGCTCAATACTTTGGCCGCCGCCATGTCGGAAGAGCAAGCAACAATTGAGGAATTCAACGAGCCATATTTAATACAACTCGGCTTCCTTGAAAGAACACCGCGAGGACGAACGGTAGCAGTATCTGGTTATGAGCACTTGGGACTTACACCACCAAATAGAGGCACTTTACTATAAAAACCAATATGAGTGGACACAATAAATGGTCAAAAATAAAAAGACAAAAGGGAGAAACTGACGCCCAAAAATCCAAAATCTACGGAAAGATGGTTAAACTTATTACTGTTGAGGCAAAAAAGGCCATGGGAAATATAAATTCTCCTGGATTAAAATCCGCCATTGAAAAGGCTCGTGCTGCAAATGTACCAAAAGACAATATAGAAAGAGCAATCAAGAAGTTCTCTGAGGGCGGGGTCGCGATGGAGTCAATTGTATACGAGGCATATGGCCCGGGCGGATGCGCAATGATAATAGATGTTTTGACAGACAATCACAACAAAGCTGCACAAGAAATAAAAGCCATTCTGACAAAACACGGCCACCCACTTGCTGGTATCGGCTCTGCCACATGGGCCTTCACACATACTCCAGGTAGCGGTTGGACAGCCCAAACAACAGTTCCCCTTTCTGATGAAGATGGAGAAAAATTAGGAGAACTTATAGATGAACTTGAGGAAAACGATGAGGTGCAGGAGGTATACACAAATGCGGAGTAAAGCATGGGGGTAATTAACCTAATTATTCTAATTGACCTAATTTCTAAATAAACCCCAATGAATAACAAATTCGACCTTGAAGAAAGAACTGCTAAATTTGGAGAAAATATTATTATCTTTTGTTCTGGTTTGATAAAAAATGAAATAACTAAACCGATAATAAATCAGTTAGTAAAATGTGGCACAAGTGTTGGAGCTAATTACTGTGAAGCGGATGATGCTGAAAGTGGTAAAGACTTTAAACATAAAATTGGAATCTGTAAAAAAGAATCTAGGGAAACGAAACATTTCTTACGAATGGTGGCTGTTGCCGTTCCAGATTGCAGAGAAAAAGCTATTAAGTTGTGGATTGAGGCAAAAGAATTAAATCTGATTTTTAATAGTATATTTAAAAAAGTAAAATAATTGTTAATTAATTATTGGTTATTATTTAGAAATTAGAATAATTAGGTTAATTAGAAATTATCATGATTATTATCTCCATTGACCCTGGATACGAAAGACTTGGAATAGCTATACTAGAAAAAGAAGCTAAGCAAAAAGAAATTTTGGTTTTTTCTGAATGTTTCAAAACTTCTAGTAAACTCCCACACAACGAGAGACTGGCTATGATTGGAAATAGAATTAAAGAAGTCATAAAAAAACATAAACCAACTGCACTGGCCACAGAAAAATTGTTTTTTAGTGGAAACCAGAAAACAGCCATGCTTGTGGCAGAGGCCCGTGGAGTAATTCTCTACACAGGAAGTTCTCTTGGTTTAAAAGTTTTTGAATACACACCAAACGAAGTCAAAATTGCTATCACTGGTTACGGCCGAAGTGAAAAAAGACAAATTATAGATATGGTCAGAAAACTAATTGTGATAACCTCAAAAACAAAAAGTGACGATGAATTTGACGCCATTGCCATTGGTCTAACCCATTTCGCAATAAATAGGGGCTAGGTTATAGGTTTTAGCTTCTAGAATTTTTTCTAAAACCTAGCAACTAAAAACTAGAATCTATTCAACTTCTCATCATCTTCAAAAAGACATCCTGGGGTATATTAACCTTCCCCCTCGCCTTCATCTTCTTTTTCCCCTTCTTCTGCTTCTCACGAAGTTTCATTTTACGGGTAATATCTCCCCCGTACATATGTTGGGTCACATCTTTACTATAAGCCGACAAAGTCCTACTAGAAATAATACGCCCCAACGCTTTTCCTTGAACTTTCATAACAAACATTTGTCTCGGTAATATCGCATGTAATTTTTCCACTGCGCTTTCTGCCTCTTGCTCCACAATTCTTCTGGAAACAACACGAGAAAATGCCGGCAAAATTTCATCGGCAACTAAAATATCTAACCGAGTGACATTTGCATCTCGCATCCCCTCTATTTCATATGAGATAGAGGCAAATCCACTCGAGCTACTTTTTAATTTATCAAAAAAGTTTCGCATGAGCTCACGAAGTGGCATTTTAAGGTGTAGCCTTGTTCTATCATTACCAAAGTTTTCTGAATCCCCTAATTCTGCTTCGTGCTCATAAAGTAAAGGCATTATCGCTCCTAAATATTTTACTGGAGTGATAATAATACAACTAACCCACGGCTCCGAAATCGCAGAAAGCAATCCATCATCTGGAAAATGTGATGGGGAATAAATTGTTTCCTTTTTCCCATTTTTGTACACCACTTCATACGTAATCGTGGGCATTGTTACAACAAGCTGTAGATTAAACTCCCGATAAAGTCTCTCTGAAATAATTTCCATGTGAAGCATCCCTAAAAAGCCACACCTAAATCCTCGCCCTAGAGCACCAGACGATTCTTCTTCATATGTGTAAGATGAGTCAGATAATTTTAACTTTCCAAGCGACTGTTTCAACAAAACAAAATCATCCTGACTTTCTGGATAAATGGAGGCCCAGACAACTGGTTTCGGCGACATATATCCAGCAAGTGGGGGAAGGGTGTCGTCTAGACTAGCCACGGTATCCCCGACGGAGGCTATGCCTGGCTCTTTTATGCCCGTCACAATATAACCAATTTCTCCAGCTGAAAGTGATTCAACTGGGATTTCTTCTGGTGAAAAAATGCCAACTTCTATGTTTGTAAATGTTTTCTTTGAAACCTTAAAAACTAATGGTTTGTTGCGAGAAATTTTTCCACTCACCACCCTAACAAAAACAATAACTCCACGATGGGTAGAATATTTGAAATCAAAAATCAGCGAACGAAAAGCTTCTGAATCAGTGTCTGTTTTTGTTGGTGATGGAATTTTATTTATTATCTCACTTAATAAAGTTTCCACTCCCTCCCCTGTTTTTCCAGACACTTCTAAAATATCCCCTGCCTCACACCCCAAAAGCTCTATAATTTCATTTTTTACTTCAATAATTCTGGCTAGGGGCGAGTCAATTTTCGATATGACTGGAATAATAATAAGCCCCGCCTCTCGAGCCATATTTAAAGTGGTTAGAGTTTGAGCTTGCACCCCTTGTGTGGCGTCCACCAAAAGAATAGAACCCTCAACAGCCTTCAGGGCCCGTGAGACTTCATAAAAAAAATCTATGTGCCCTGGAGTGTCTATTAAATTCAGAATGTAATCCTTTCCGTCGTGTTGGTACTTCATTCTAACCGGTTGCATTTTGATAGTAATTCCCCTCTCACGTTCAAGTTCCATGGAATCAAGAACTTGCTCCTGCATTTTCCTTTTTTCTATAGTACCCGTTATCTCGAGCATTCTGTCAGCTAAAGTGGATTTGCCGTGGTCAATATGGGCTATAATGCTAAAGTTTCTGATATTCTGCATGAGTTACATTAAAGCACAGAATGTTATACTTATAAAGAATAATTTGTGAACACATGGTTAATCCTAGATCAATCACAGCAATAATTCCCGTACACAACGAGTCAAAAACTGTTGAACGTGTCGCTGAAGATTTATTATTAATACGTTTTTTAAAGGAAATTATATTTATTGATGATGGCTCAACTGATAGTACGTGGAAAAAATTATTATTTTTTCAAGATAAAGTTACACTCCTACAAAACAAAACTAACTGTGGAAAGGGTTACTCCATAGCACAAGGATTAAAACTAGCAAGCACCGATATAGTTGTTTTGCTTGACGGCGATATTTTAAACTATACGGAATGCGACCTCAAAAAATTAATTGAACCCGTACTGAATGATACGTGTGATTTTACAATAAAACCAACAGATGATGTGTGGCTCAAGTTTCTTGGTGGAGTTAGATGCTACAAAAGAAAAGACCTAATACCACTTATTGATAAAATGGAAAAATCTAGTAAATACGGTATTGAAGTTTTATTAAATAAGGAGTTCAGAAACAAAAAAGGCATCTATGTAAAACTATATGATTACCATCATCTAATAAAAACCGAAAAATTCCCTCTTCCAAAAGCCGTATTTGAATATATCAAGGAAGGTCTTAGTGTGATTAAACAATTAATTTAGTTCGGCATCTGGAACAACCACATCGGCTTTCCAGAATTTTTTGTGAAGTGCTTTCCAGGCCTCACGAAGCTCATCACTCCCAAGCAAATGCAAGATAATAATTCCAACAGCAATACCACACATCCCCGAAGAAAAACCTTGCATAAAGATACCAAATAGAGTGTCCGTGTTAAAGACATGACTAAAAATATAGAGGGAGCTATAGGCAACATAACCCATTATTAAAGATGCTCCACTAATCTGAAATAGGGTTTTTAAAACTGGAGAAGAATATCCTGGAAATTCCATAGCAAAACCAACCCAGTGAGTAATCAGATTAACAAAAACCCCTAAAGTAAAACCAAGCGGAAGCATTAAAACCACAGTGCCAGGCACACCAGAAACTTTAAAAAGTGATTCGATAAAATCCCTAAAGAGAAAATTTGTTTGGAAAATGTGAACTAGTATGTAACTAAATCCAATAATACACAGAGCCGAAATAATGTTCATTATAAGTGGAACCTTTGTCTTGCCTCTAGAGTAAAAAGACCTGACAAAAATATTTGTCATGTTTTGGGCAACCAGTGAAAGTGTAAAAATGGCCAGGGCCGCAGCGGTCAAACGGGTGTCGTCCCAATTGAAATTACCAGCGCCGAGTATGGTACGAACGATTTGAGCCCGCAAAACAACAAACATAATAGAAATGGGTATGGACCAAAATATGATATGCCTGGAAGAGATTATCATTTGCTCCAAAAATTCCTTGTGTTTACCACCGGAAAAAAGTCTAGTCAATGTTGGGAAGGCTGCCAAAGAATAACTCATGCCAACAATACTAAACGGTACATTTTGTAAATTAAAAGAAAAATTAAAAATAGAAACCGAACCGGTTGTAAAAAGAGCTGCATATGTAATAAGAAATAATTTCGCCAACTCATTTGATGAAACAGTAATAGTTCTGGGAATAGAGACAAAAATAACTTTCTTTATTAGTTCAAATTTTATTGGAAAACAAAATCGCGGTAACATTTTTTGACTGACAATAAAAGGAATCTGAATAACGAAGTGGAAAAAGGCTCCTAAAACCACACCCAAGCCGAGTCCTGGAAGTCCAAAGATGGGATAGAGAGAAACAATTCCAAAAATAATACCAATGTTATAAACAACTGGCGAAATGGCATAAATAAAAAATCTTCGGTGAATTTGAGTGATGCTGGCAAGTAAATTTGAGAAGCCGAGAAAAATTGGTGACAAAAGCAATATCCGAGTTAGCGAAACAAGGTCTCCAAAAGAAGCACTGTGAGCAAATACTGGAAAAAGTAGAGCCATAAAATATGGGGTGACAAAATAGGCGATAACCCCACAGACAATCATAAAACAAAAGAAAAAAGTAAATATGGTATCAAGAAATTCTTTAGCAGATTCTTTGTCCTTCTCCAGCCTCTCAATTAAAAAGGGTATTAGTACCGAGATAGAGACAATAGAAGCCACCGTTACAAAGAGAAAATCCGGAATTCTGAAAGCTGAGTAATATAAATCAAGCGTGTCCCCCGCCCCAAATTGACTAGCTAAAATTCTATCTCTAACTAGAGCTAGGATTTGAGAACAGATAGCAAAAAAACCCAAAAGATAAGCGGCCTGATGAAGGCCGGTTATCTCTCGATTTAACATGTTTAAAAAACTCTTTACCATTATTTTAGTCTGTTTCTTTTACTGGCAATGTCTTGGATTTTTCAGGTTTTGAGTTTTCTGTGTTTGTAAACACATTTTTCCCTGCTTTTAAGTTTGATAGTATTGTTGTCACCTCCGTACTATCTGGGTTCGAAATTTTCAATTCCTCAAATTCCGCTATTGCCTTTGTGTGTTCTCCCGTTTTTTCATAAGACAACCCGAGGAAGTATTTTGCGTTGGCATAATTTGGTGTAATTTCAATTGCCTTCTTAAGCGCCTCAATTGCTCCCTTGAAATCTTCGGAATTATACTTAAGAAGACCCAACTGGAAGAATACTCCAGAATTTGTTGGGTCGATAACAGATGCTGCCGTAACTGACTCTATCGCGCCCTTGATGTTTTTATCCTCAACTTCTATTTGCGACAACAAGAAATATGCGTCAATATAGTTTCTTTTCAGCTGAATTGCTTGTAGAGCATAATTCCTTGCAGCCTTCAAATCTTTTCTAACAATAGCCAATCGAGAGTAAAGAATAAATATTCCAGGATTTTTTGGGTTATGTCGAAGGGCTTCACCATAAGCAAACTGAGCACTTTCGTATGCACCTTCCACTTTTAATTCAGGAATAGATACGGCCTCATACACCCTGCCCAAAGCAATCCAGTTTAGATAGTTTGTTGGAGCCTCATCCTTGGCAGAAATACCAGCCTTAATGGCTAAGGTCAAAGTATCATTAAATTGTTTTTGAGCATCTTCTGGTTTTATCTTTTTTGGGTCCTGAGAAAGAATCTGGTTCAGTTTCACAGTTTCAATTTCGGAAAGGGCTCTATAATAAATATCGTTTGGCACAGAAGCGATAGCTTTGTTCATATACTGCTCTGACATAGCAATATCGTTCCCTGTGTTCAGGGCATAAGAACTTTTTTGGAAATACCAAAGTGATTCTGAGTTTTTATACAACCCGTAACCAAGAATAATCCCAGCCAAAAAAATTACCACCAAAACCAAAGAAGAAACGAATCCAGACCGAGGATGAAGAGAAAAAATTCTAGTTTCCACTGGTATAATTCCATTCATGTAAACAGAAGCAAAAAACAAACCGGTAAAAAATAAAGTCAGAATAAATATAACCGTGCTAGGCATATACATAAATGTCATGAACCACAAATACAGAGAAACAAAGAAAGAAGATATCAGTAAATATTTTGTGAAACTCTCCTCAACTTTGGTAAAAATTGACTTGATTCCTAAATAAACATAGAAGCCAAGAAAAATTAGCCATGATAATATTCCGACGAGACCAGTGGTAACGGCAAATGTAGGAATTAGACCAATACCATTTGCAAAATCCGTGTTCCAAAAAATAGTAGAAACAATATCATCTGGTTTCCATGTTAACCATTGAGTTGTAAATGTGTTTGGACCAGAACCAAATAGTGGTCTGTCCATAATCGTTTTTCTGGCAATATCCAAAGTAACAGCAAGTGTCGGACGGACCTCAACATTCGTAACTTTGAGAGTGTTTGAAAGAAATGACCCGAGAGAGGCTCCCCACACTACAAAAATAATAGAGACAACAAAGACAATAGCTGTACATTTAGGAATGCGTATCAGTCGTTGTTTTAGAGAAGCTGGTCTGGAAATATCTGGCTTTGCATTAAACAAACTGTATAAGATAAACAAGAATGTCGTCATCGCAACAATAATCCAAAGAACGTTAAAATTTACCAAGGCCAAAAAAAGAAGAGAGAAAACAAGAGCTGTAAGCAACAACCATTTCATTAACTTACTAACCGGTACCATCTCATAAGTCAAAAGAGACAAAATAACTCCAATACCAAAAAATATCCCAGCATTATTCCAACTTCCCACTGGAGAGGAAGTTAGGTCTGTAAAAAGACCAAAAGATAAAACCTCTGCACCAAAAATAATTCTAATCAACAAAAATAAGGCCAGGATAACGGCCGAAAGAACAAAAACAAAATAAGAATAAAAAATACGATTTTTACTTCTAAATAAGAGTGAAACTAAAAATAAATAAGCAAAACCCAGAAGAATAAAACCAACCGTATTGATATCAAAAGTATAACCAAAAAATGACATCCGAGAGAATCCGTTGGCCACGCCGGCCAGAGTATAAACCACTGGAACAAGGACAATAGTCCAGAGAAGATATTTTGCTCTTACAGGTAAATCTATCTCTCCATAAAACAAAGCAGAGATAACATAAACCAGTAAAGCTAAGATGACTCCAAAAGCAAACAGCAAGCTGGTCCCAAATTGGGTTGAAATAAAGGTCACTGGAACAAAAAATATTGGTATCAGGAATGTTATCAACAACAAAATGCCAAACGAGATTTTATCAAAGAGTGTCCTTTTTTTTGTATTAAATGGTATGTTGTTTTCTTCCATGTTTTTTTATCCGCACACCAACTTTGCCATCATTCTGTTTTTCAATATAACCATATCATTGTTTCATATTTTTCTTATTATCTAGCTTTTACAAGGTGTAAACGCAGAATATAAAACAATGGCAAAGTTGGTGTTCGGATGAATTAGTTGTTAATTTTATATGATAATAATATCTTTTATTATAGCAAAAGAATCTGCTTTTTCAATGTAAATTACAATGTGGATAAAGAGAAAACCCACACCTGTTAGGAGTGGGTTTTCGTCATATTATGTCTGTAAGCCGAATTCTGTAATTGATAGGTATTTATCTGCCTCATCTGTTACCAGACGGGTCAAGCGGCACTTCCGCCTCATCGGCGGACACGGCCTTGCATCAAAGTAAGGATTTTGCCGTTTCACCCTCGCATTTCTACGAGATTATTCCCGAAGGAACCCCTTAACTTTCGCCTTGGGCGTCACTGCTCGCACCTCTGGGATTACTCCCGACGGGTGTTACCCGCTACTCTTCCAATTAGACGTATAGGTCCTATTCGTCCTATTGGTCGTATAAGTCCTATAATTCTATTGATTGATGTTCGGACTTTCCTCCCTTGTACAAAAATACAAGAGCACCTACCCGACATAACTTTTGTATTATACCACGTTTAATTAAATTTTTCAATTTATAAGACGAATAGGTCCAATCCGTCCTATTTGACTTATCCGACCTTTCGTCTTGTCGGTCCTATTTATTCTTTTTTCTTATTTTTTTCCAACTGCTCTTTTATATATTTGTCAAAATCTTCCTCCTTTTTTCTCTCCTCCTCCCTCGCCCGAAAAACTTTTTGTTCGTGACTTTCCATACTTAGACCCCGACCATCCAGATTGGCAGTTAAAGATTCTAATTGTTGGTCTAACAAATAATTAGTTTGATTAATTAGACACAAAGCACAATTTCCTGCCAATTCCGCTTGTTCCCAATAGGACTTATCAGTCTTATTCGACCCATCAGTCCTGTCCGTCCTATTTGTCATATAAGTCCTATAGGTCTCATACGACTTGTTGGACAGATAAGCTAGTTTTCTAATAGCTAGTACTCGCAAATCATCTTTACTCCAAATAGATAGATTATTTGTTCTCAGAAAATCCTGATAGTCTATTTTTAATTCTTCTAAACTAGCCCGAGCAACATCTACTAATTTTATTTCTGTTTTTGGAGATATGGCTGATGCCTGACTTCCCTCCCCTATGTTCTGTTTACCAGAGCGGGCTGCCTGTTCCATTTGGTCGCGAGAGCGACTTCCATAACGAATGTATTTTTTACAAAATTCAAAGGTAAAATCAAAAACAATTTCTGACATTTGAAAAGATTTTAGATTTTTGTACCCTCCATGTTTCGGAATCTGGTATGGCATATTTTTATTTTAACTATTTTTTATTTAAATGAATAGGACCCATAGGACATATTCGTCGTATAAGTCCTATAAGTCCTATAGGTCCTATCAGTCCTATTCTTCTCCCCCATCCTATCTGTCTTATCTGTCTAATCAGTCCTATTTGTCATATAAGTACTGCTCGTCCTATCGGTCCTATTGAGTTATGACCTCGACAGTTCTCGTGGCATAGCCCCAATTTCCACTGCCATCAACTACAGAGTAAACCACGGTGTGAATGGTGGAGGTTGAAGTGTCTATTGAAACTTCGTTCAAACTAATGCCATCAACAGTGTAATGCAAACCGAGATTATCATTTCTGACCAATGGCCCCGTTAGGTCAAGAGAATTAACTCCCATATCTGTGACCGTCGCTCCCATATCAGAATAATGTGTGCCGACTGTGACAACTGCTGGATTATCACTAATGATGGAAATGACAGGTGAAGATGTGTCCGTTGTTTGTGGAACTGCGTCGGGTGTGGTAGTTGCTGTATCAGGGGTCGTCGTCGCAACAGCATTGGTACACTCCCCGGCTAAAGACACCATCGCCCCATTTTTCATCTTCAAACAATATGGTTCGTTTGTAACCTCATCATACAAGGTAATACCAGATGGTTTTACTGAAGTACCAACAGTCAGCTCGTCTGTGAAAATGTTTTTAAAGTAAGCAATGCCGTTCATGAATTTAACACCAATTATTTCAAATTGGTTAACAAATTCTTCCATGATTTGAGTGAAGGTCAATCCTCCTGCTGTTGTTGGTGTAGAAGCAATGAGAGTTTCAAGGTTAGTTAGGCGGGTGTCTATAGCATTCACTTTTGAATTAATCGTCTGGATTGCCTGAACCATAGCCGGAATGAAGTTGGAGTAAGCGATTGATTTCTTGCCATCCGCACTTGTTGTGACAAATTCTGGAAAGATTGCTTCAACCTCTTGAGCAATAAATCCCTGATGCTTTGGGAAGGTCTGACCTTCCCAACTATCGCCTTCCCCATTCCAACGATATGATACTGGTCGTAGGGCCATTATTTTTTCAAGTGTTGTGCTTGCGTTTAGTGTTTCAATATCTTTCTTCAAACTCTGGTCTGATGTACATGACATTGATGCATTTGTTGGGTCTATCGTACAACTGGCATTTGCATCACTAAAGACTGCCACTCCTCCACTTGTGATATTTGAAAAAACATGAAACTTTGATGCTGGTGTGGATGTTCCCACCCCAACATTTCCGTTGTCCATAATGATAAGACTTGGGGTGGTTGTGGCAGAAGAGAGACCGGCAGTGCGAATTGAAAGTTCCTGAATCCCTTTTACAAGTAACGGTGTAAGTTTGCCATAATCAATGCCCCAATAATCTTCTTCATTTTCCGGAACATACACTGCCTGCGGATACACCTTAAATAACTCCTGCGCAATAAAACCTTGGACGCGACTGGTCGGGTCAGCGATAAAATTATAGTCCCGTACCTGAATTTTGCTCAATACATCTAACCCAAGTAATGTTTGGTTAATATTCTCCTTGAGACGAGCATCAGAACTTGTCACATAAGATGTTGTCGTATTAGATGCTGATATTAAACCAACGTTCGTCTCTGCGGCTTTTCTATAGAATCGCACAAGACCGCGAACATTATCGTCATCAACCGGATTCCATACTCTGATTACCGGATCGTCTTCTCCCGAGACTGCTGATCCTGTGAATCTTGAGGCTGCGCCAGCCACATCAAGTTTATATATCGGCCCCGTTGTTCCAATCCCGACGTTGCCATTGTTTGTTACTACCAAATGCGTTGTTGTACTTGAACCAACAACAAACTCTGGACCATTACCAATGCCATTTGGATTAACTGAGAGTAGTCCCCAGGGGGTGGTTGTTCCGATGCCGACGTTGCCACCAGAAGTAATCCTCATTCGTTCTGGAAAACTGTTAGAAGTTCCACTGCCTCCAGTAAAGAATCCTAACGCCCCCAAGGTTGTGCTTTCTTCAATTGCCGCAATACCAGCGCCCGAAGTATTTGCCGTTCCCAAGGCAAAACCTATGCCAGCAGTGGCGTTGATAGTGTTGCTTGGATTGCGAATAAATAAACCGCCGCCGCCATCATAATTCCAAAAAGTACCAGAGCCCACAACTGTATCAGAACTTTTTTCTATATGAACTCGCCAACTGGCGGTAGCCGTGGTACCAATAGCCAAATCGCCACCAGCAGTCATATTCATTCGCGAGGTCAAGGTCGCGCTATCACCTCCAGTTCCACTAGGTGCTGTTAAAAATTGAAACCCGCCAGCGCCGAATTTTATAATACTTCCGGCAGCATTTTGGTTAGGCATACTGTACGTGTAAGTTCCACCGACACTGGCTGGGGCTATGTTCCAACCGATATAATCGTAATCAGTGCCAGAATGTCCTCCAATAAGCGCCCCGCCTATACGAATACTATTAAGATACGAGTTGCTTCCTCCGCCCATATCAAGTTTATATATCGGCTCTGTCGTCCCAATCCCCACATTCCCTCCGTTGAGTATGGTCAGTGCACTTGTGGTTGTTGTAGCTGTACCATCTGTGGTGGTGGTAGAGAGGTAGAAGTTGCCTCCTGCATTTCTCATTGTCCAT
>Ga0172379_10000850_pt1 | contig 69835 bp, 80 predicted proteins | sample GrowelOW334metaG_FD_119756 | JGI IMG/M metagenome (GOLD analysis project Ga0172379, IMG submission 119756) | Groundwater microbial communities from an aquifer near a municipal landfill in Southern Ontario, Canada - Groundwater well OW334 metaG | ecosystem: Environmental > Aquatic > Deep...
AAGTGTTGGAGCCAACGTCGTACAAGGCGTACTGCCGGGCGGCGAATTTAGGCGCGGTCTGAGTTAAAGTAGGATACGGTGGCAAAATTGGGGCGGCATCGCGAATAGCGTAGCTGCCCGCTACAGCTGGCCCAACACCAATAGCCCGATCGATCTCGACGGAGACCGCCCAATAACCAAACAGCCGCCAGCCCAGTGCGCCAAGGCCAACGATCGCGATCGCTAGATATGGTGGACGTCGCCGGTTCACTTCTTTATGTGAAGCCCCGCCGCGTCCAGGGCTGCCGTGAATTTTTGTTGAGCCTGGGCGATCTCCTGATCGGTCAGGGTGCGGTCAGCTGCTCGATAAACCAGACGAAGGGTGAAGCCTTTGCGTTCTGCCGTCTCGTAGCAGTCCACACACGTGAGCGTGATGGCTAATTCGGGCTGCTGCTTCTGCGCCGTCGTAAATGCCTGGTGATAGGTTTGGCTGGCATCGAAGTAGACGGTCAGATCGCGGGTCGCGCCAGGATAGGTCGCTGGTGCGGCATAACGCGTCATCTCCAACGGCGCCGCCATAATAGCTGACAGATCAATTTCCGTCGCGATGACGCTACGCTTGCCGCGAATTTTTAGGCTGCCAATTAACGTCGCATCCACTAAACCAATCAGCCCCGCTGGTTCGTTATTGATCTGAATTGACTCAGGCTTGGTTAGATAGCCGTGTCGTGGGCCTTTATCGAAGGTAATCTCGAGCTGACGGTTGGCTGCCTGGGCTAAGCCAGTGATGATGCCTTTGAGTTGCCGGGTGGTCTGTTGTGGGTCGCTGGTCAGTACAGCGATCGCCAACCGATCGGCCTCCAGATAATCCTTCCCCTGACGGGTGAAGGTGTGACCGATCTCAAATGACTGCAGATCAGCGGACCCCGCTAACGACTCTCGCCCCAGACGATTGATCAAAGCGGGCAGCAGATCAGGACGAGCGAAGCTCTCGTGTCGAGTGGGTGGATTCATCACCCGCACCAGATTGTCGCCGTATTTGTACCGCCTAGCATCTTGGTCAGAGATAAAGGCCTGTGATAAAACCTCGCGCAAACCGGCGGCCGCCAGATAGGTGCGAATCGTGCGGTGAATGTTAAAGGTCGAATCTTGGCCAGTTGGAGTGATCGGGCCGTTGGGCAGAGTGGCGGGTAGTTTGTCGTAGCCGACTAAGCGGACGAGCTCTTCGTAGACATCCTCTTCAATTGTTACGTCATTGCGCCAAGACGGCACTGTGACTTCCACAATCGTGCTCTTTTTGTCTGATACCTCAAAGCCAATCTGACATAGCTGACGGGCTGAGGCTTTCGTGATCGGTAAACCTAAGATGCGGCTGGCCCGTTCCAGATCGACAGACAGCCGACGGTGCCGCGCTGGCGCCTGACCAGTATCCACAACCGAACCGGACGGCTGACCACCGCAGATCTCTTTTAGAAGGTAGGCCGCTCGTTTGAGAGCACGCACGGGCAGTTCGGAATCCACCTCTTTCTCAAACCGGGTGACAGCCTCTGTCCGCAGGTTGTGCCGTTTGGACATGCGGCGGACGGCAGATGGTTGAAAGGAGGCTGACTCGAGTACGACGCGCGTTGTGCCGGCGTGTACCGCCGTGTCTGTGCCACCGATCAGGCCCGCCAGAGCGACTGGGCCGTGGGCGTTGGCGATCACTAGATCATCTTTGGTTAGATGACGTTCAACATGATCAAGACAGGTCATCTTCTCGCCTGATATCGCCTGACGAACAGTGATGGTTGGCTGTTTAGCCGAGCCCGTGAGCAGATGCCAGTCGAAGGCGTGCAGGGGTTGGCCGAGCTCCAGCATGACGTAATTCGTCACATCTACGATGGCGTTGATTGGTTCAATACCACTCAGACGAAGCCTCTGCTGCATATAGAGGGGCGCCGGGCCAACCGTTAGGCCATCGATGACTAGGGCGGCGTAGCGAGGGCAATCCTCAGATTCTAGCTTGATCTTCGGCTCGGTTGAATGGTCGCCACTGCCGGCGATGCTTAGTAGCGCGGGCTCTTTCAGGCGGGTTTTGTCGATGAAGCTGACCTCACGGGCTAATCCCCAATAAGAGAGCAGGTCACCCCGATTAGGCGTGATCTCCAGATCAAGCACGGGTCGGTCAAAGCCGCAGGCCACCGCTAAAGGTGTGGTGATGGATGTCGCACCAGGCAGTATCATAATGCCTTCGTGGACACCAGATAGCCCCAGATCGCGTTCCGATGCCAGCATGCCGCTTGACTTAACACCGCGAATTGTGGCCGTCTCCAGCTTGCAGAATGACCCCCCGTCGCCGGCGTAGAAGCTACCCGCGGGCAGAAACGGCACCCGCTGTCCCACGGCGACGTTTGGCGCCCCGCAAACAACTGTATCAGTGCCGCGGGGTGAGCGAACCGTCACCAGTCGTAACCGATCAGCATTGGGATGCGGCTCGACTGCCGTGACCTCCGCCACAACACCTGAAGTTAACGACAGCGGCGGCTCGATAATCTCTTCCACCTCGGCGGTCGTCATGATCAACCGGTCAGCGAGCGTCTCGATATCGCTTTTGAGGCCGACGTAGTCTGTCAGCCAGGAGAGGGCGTATTTCATGATAGATTGGCTGACTGCGACAGAATCTCTTCTTTATTAAGAAATAGCTCCCGAATATCATTGATGCCATATAGCAGCATCGCGTGTCGATCAAGACCTAGGCCGAAAGCTACCCCTTGATACCGTTTAGCATCAAGCCCAGCGTTCTGCAGGACCTCAGGGTGGATGCAGCCACAGCCCAGAAGCTCCAGCCACTTCTTCGTGCCGTCGGGCTTAATCCACTCGACATCGACTTCAGCGGACGGTTCGGTGAAGGGAAAGAAGTGCGGTCGAAAGCGCAGCCGCATTGGACGGCCGAAGTACTCAGCGATGAAGTACTCGAGTAATCCTTTAAGATCAGCAAACGAGACCTGTTGATCGATAATCACCCCTTCTAGTTGGTGGAACATCGGCACATGCGTCGCATCTGACTCTTTACGGTAGGTTTTGCCCGGCACAATAAATCTGATTGGCGGTTTCCGGGTGGCGATCGCCGGAATCTGTACGGCCGAGGTCTGAGTGCGCAGTAGCCAGCCGGGTCGTCCTTCGACCATCATCGTGTCTTGCGTGTCGCGCGCCGGGTGATCGGGGTGGAAATGAAGGGATTCAAAATTATCCCAATCAGAAACAATCTCGGGCCCCTCGATTGTCTCGAACCCTAGTCGGGAGAAGATATCGACCGCCCGGTTGATGGCGGCACTAATTGGGTGGATTGAGCCAATAGTTGGCGGGACACCGGGAGCCGTTAAATCAAGAAGCGGCTTGTCGAGCGGACGCTCCGTCTTATCTAGCTCATCATTAAACCAGCGCTTGATCTTGTTCAGCTCGGCACCAGCTTTGGCTCGTTCGTCCGGTGGCAGCTGGCCTAGTTCACGCAGGCATTCAGTCAGAATGCCCTTTCGCCCCAAACCAGCCACCCGCTTCTCTTCAGTGGAAGACGGGCTAGCTAAAATTGTCTCTAATCTTTTCGTAACCGCGGTTATTGTCATCTTAGAAAGTGCTTCGGACGCGACGCGAATCGATTTTGTCCGATCGGAAAAAGAGTTCGAACAGAACTGCCGCTAATGTGATCAAGCTCGCCTCAGTAATTGAAAGCGATCTGATGCCCTGTAAATAGAGTATCACGCCAATCGTGATTGCCCCAAGTGCCGCCTGTCGCCAGACAGCCCAGCCTAGCTCTTCTTCTTGCCGGAGCAGGGCGAGAGTGCTGCGCCCAATAACCCAAAGTGACCCCGCTAATACCCCAAACGCCGCGGCCATAAGAGGTGCGGCGTTGGTGTCGGTCAACGGATTTCGATTCAGCAACGAAGCTATGCCGAGTAGTGCGGCCGTTCCCACCGTCATCCCCAGAAGGAGGTGGTGCTTCATTCTTAAATGATTAACGTTTCGACCACTGAGGAGCGCGTCGAGCCTTTTTGAGACCGAACTTCTTGCGCTCTTTCTCGCGGTCATCGCGAGTGAGGAAGCCAGCTTTGCGCATGGTTGATCGGGTCGCCGGGTCGAGGGTTGATACCGCTCGGGCCAGGCCATGTCTGATCGCCTCGAGCTGCCCCTTCACACCCCCGCCAGCGGTGGTGATGCTCACGTCTACCTGATCGCGTTGTCCAGCCAGAGTTAGTGGCTCCACAATCTCAACCGGTAGTTCAGCGGGCTGGCCGTTGCGGGTGATGAGGCCCTTGCCTGGTACGAGTTTGACTCGGGCGACGGCCGTCTTGCGGCGTCCGGTACCCCAGGTTGCGGTTGATTTATTCATTCGTCTGTCCTTTATAAGGATGATCTTGTTCGTTGACACAGTGTAATCGCTTCAGAAGAGCCGCGCTCAGCTTATTTTTGGGCATCATGCCCCGAACCGCCTCGCTCATCAGCTTGCTGGGGGCGATATCCCGCTTCTTCGTCTCTTTCAGGTTACCGAGATAACCACTATGACGGTACTTCAGCTCACTGCCCCGACGCTCTGATAGCCGAAGCTGGGCGCAGTTTAGGACAACAATGTTACGTCCGGCATCGCGGTTGCGGGCGTAGGCGACCTCATCTTTACCCATTAGCAGAGTCGAGACCTGAGTCGCGATACGACCAACACTCTGACCGGCGGCGTCTATCTCAATCCAGCTTTGGCTCATGATGTGGCCTCCTTAACAGCGGTAGTTTTGGTTGGCTTTTTAGCGGCCGTCTTAGCCTTAGGAGCTGGCGCCTCGACTTTAGGCGTTACCTGACGAATAATGACCGCCGTCTGCGGGGCGTTGTCGCCTTTCCGCGGAGCGGTGCGAATCAACCGAATCGCGCCGGTGACATTGGGAATAGTCTTTACTCGTTCCAGTAAGGTCACCATCGCCGCCTGAGTTGTTAGGTAGGATGCCGCCAAGCGCTGGTCAGCCAGATTTTTTGACCGGCCCCAACCGATGAGCTTCTCGGCCCACGGCTTGATCGACTTAGCTTTAGCTTCGGTGGTCACAATGTGGCCGTTCAGCACTAAGCTGGTCAGCAGGTTGCGGTGCAACAGCTGGCGACGGTCTCGTTTACAAGATAGTTTACGCGCGGTAGCCATGATGTTATTCGGTGATGATGCGTCCGAGCAGCGCCTTTACCTCATCTAGACCCTTGCTCCCTAAGCCCTTGATGCTCTCAAGCTTCAAGTCAGAGAGTCGCATTAGGCCCGAGACAGTCTTATAACCAGCGGTGATTAAGGCGTTGGCAGTGCGGCTCGATAGACCCGCCTGCTCGATCTTAGTTTTGGGAGTTACAGGGGGCAGTTCAGCCGGCTCGATATCGCTGTCCGTCACAACCGTCGCTTCCTCAGCGACCGGCTCGGGCAGCTGACCGATGCGCGAGAAGTGGTTGACCAGAATCTGGCAGGCCTGCTGTAGCGCGTCCTGAGCCGAGACAGATTTGTCTGTCTCAATCTTGAGCACAACCTTGTCCAGGTTGGTGTCTTGACCAACGCGCGTCTTCTCAACAGTGTAGCTGGCGGAAACAACTGGGCTGAATGAGCTGTCGATGGTGATGACCCCAACGGCCTGTTTGTCTGTCGCCTTGTCTTCGACAGCGACAAAACCACGACCCATGACTACCTCAACCCGCAGGTTAAGCTCCCCGCCCTTTTCCAAGGTGCAGAGGTAGGTCTCTTTGTTGGTCGCTTCACACTCAGCGTTGGCGTCAAAATCAGCCGCGGTCACAGTCGCCGGACCTTTCTTATTCAGAACAAGGGTCGCTCGCTCGGCTTTCAGGTCAAAATGAACCTGCTTGAGGTTAAGGATTAGCTCAACCGCATCTTCTTTAACACCCGCTAGTGGACTGAATTCGTGCTCCACGCCGTCAATCTGAAGATTGTCGATCGCCGCCCCTTCCAAAGAAGAGAGCAGCACTCGGCGCAACGAGTTGCCTAGCGTGTTGCCGTAACCAGAGGTCAGCGGCTCAATCTCGAAAGTAGCGCGCTCGCCCTCATCGGCGGTCTTTTCGACGTATAGATCGTAATCAAACATGATTTAGCGTGAGTAGTACTCGACGATTAGTTGCTCGTTTAGTGCGGTCTCAATCTGCTCGCGGGTGGTGATGGCGCTAACCAGCACTCCCCCATCTTTTTCGGTCAGCCAGTTAGGCAAGGATGCATTCTCAACCCGTGAATCTTCGTGGGCATCAATCGACTTAACGAAATCATCCACTCTAACAGAGTAAGAAGGGATGCTGACTTTCTTGCCGTTGACCCCGAAGTGACCGTGGGTGATGAGCTGACGGGCCTGGGCTCGGCTCTGGGCTAGACCGGCTCGGTAGACGACGTTATCAAGACGCTGCTCCAGCTTCATTAGCAGACCAAAACCAGTGTTGGCCTGACGGCTAGCGGCGTCGTAGTAGCGACGGAACTGCTTCTCAAGCACACCGTAAGTCGCCTTAGCTTTCTGCTTCTCGCGCAGCTGCAAACCGTAGTCAGAAACGCGGCGACGTCGACCGTTGCCGTGCATGCCTGGAGCTACTGGGCGGCGCGTCAGAGCGCACTTCGGGCCCATGCAGCGCTCACCCTTAAGGAAGAGCTTTTCGCCGGCGCGGCGGCAGAGTCGACAAGAGGCGTCAGTGTATCGTGCCATATCTTAGACCCTTCGTGATTTACGTGGACGGCAGCCGTTGTGCGGCACCGGTGTTTTATCGGTAATAGAGAGGATGTCAGCTCCAGAAGCACCCAGCATGCGTAACGCTGAGTCGCGTCCGCCACCGATACCCGAGATAACGACCTCAACCTGCGTCACCCCAACAGCCTTCATCTTATCGATAATCAGCTTGGTGACCTGAGCAGCGGCGAACGGCGTCGATTTCTTTGAGGATGTAAAACCCTCAGCACCGGCGCTGGCCCAACCGATAGAATCACCCGCTTTATCAGCTAGGGAAACCATAGTGTTGTTGAACGAGGCGTGAATATGGATGACACCCAAGCCAACGTTCTTGCGAACGATCTTTTTGCGTCGGACAGTGGTTTTCTTTGGTGCTGCCATGCTGATTATGTCTTAGCGGCTGCTTTCTTGCGGCCACTACCCACGGTTACGCGCTTGCCGCGCTTCGTGCGGGAGTTGGTTTTGGTACGTTGACCGTTAACAGGCAACTTCTTGGCGTGTCGGCCACCCTTGTAGGTGCCGATCGCTAGATGATGCTTAACGTTCTGTTGAATCTCTGTCCGCAGATCTCCCTCGATCTTGTAGACGGCCACAGCGGCGCGCAGCTTCTCGACGTCAGCCTCAGATAAATCTTTAGCTTTGGTCATTTCGGCGATGCCCTGCTCTTTGAGAATCTTTCGGGCCAAAGATGGACCGATGCCGAAGATATCGGCGAGGCCAATCCAGATCTGACGATTATCCGCAATGTTGATGCCGGCCAGTCTTAACATATTAACCTTGTCGCTGTTTATGTCGTGGATTGTCGCAGATAACCCGAACTACCCGCTTGCGGCGGATGATCTTGCAACGATCACAACGCTTTTTCACTGATGCAGAGACGTTCATGATTCTTTCTTAGCGGCCGCCAGACGACGAGCGTCGAACTCATTAAGCCGACGAACAATTCGCCCTTTGGTCAGATCGTATGGAGACATCTCGACTGTAACCCAGTCACCTGGTGTGACGCGGATGTAGTGCACCCGCATCTTCCCTCCAAGCCGACCGAGAATTGACTGTCCATTCTCAAGTTCGATTCGGAAGAAGGCATTGGGGAGTTTCTCGACGACCTCTCCGTTAAACTCGATTCCTGTTTTTGGCATTACAAACGAAACAACGGGATTAACCCTTTAATTACCCTAGCAAGTTTATTGAAGAGGTGCAACACCTTAAACAAGTATCTCCGCCCCGGTGGCAGTTATCAGAATTGTGTGCTCAATTTGGGCCGCTCGACTGCCATCAACTGTTACAACCGTCCATCCATCTGGCAGAGTACTGACCTCATCCCCACCCAACGTCAACATCGGCTCCAAACAGATAGTCAGGCCTTCTTTCAGCACTGGTCCATCACCTGTCCGGCCGTAATTGGGGATGGAGGGCTCCTCGTGCAACGCCAAACCGACACCGTGACCGGTGTAGTGACGGACAATTCCCAACTTAGCCTGATCAGCAATCGCCTGAATCGCCGCACTAATCTCGCCGACACGGGCGCCCGGTCGAATAGCCGCGACCCCGGCCGCTAGAGCCTGGGCTGTGACAGTAATTAGGCGCTGTGACTCGGCGTCAACCTGACCAACCGCCCAAGTTCGGGCGGCATCCACACACACCCGATCGTGCCACAGACCGACATCAATTGTGACGATATCCCCTTCTTGAAGGGCGCGATCACCGGGAATGGCGTGAATTACCTCTTCGTTGACCGAAATACAGCTCGATTTAGGGAAACCCTCGTAGTTAAGGAAGGCCGGGCGATCACCAAAACGTAAAATCTCTCGTTTGATGGCGTCGTCGAGCTGCTCAGTGGTGAGGCCAGCTTGAATCAGCGGCTCAACGGCCGCGAAAACCGCGGACAGATGCTGACCGGCCACACGCATCGCGCTGATCTGTTGGGGCGTCTTGGGGCGCATAGCTTAGTCGGTTATCGCCTGTTCAATTCGAGCGGCGACCTCGTCGATGCTGCCTCGACCGTCAATCACAGTCACGGGCGCGATCTTTTTTAGCAGGGTGATGGCCGGCTTGGTCTCTTCTTCGTAAGTGTCTAGACGTCTGGTCACCGTCTGAGTAGCGTCATCTTGGCGTTTGACCAGATGACCACCACAACGGACACACGAGACGGCCTCAGCCGTATCGGTCACCAGATAATCTTTATGTCGGCACTCCGTACAGTAACGGCGCTGCTTGATGCGTTCGATGATTTCGGCGGCGGGAACGTCGAGCTGTAATCCCCACAGGGGTGGTATCTGGCCCTTGTTCGCCCAATCCTTCAATATCTCGACCTGCTCGACCTGGCGGGCGTAGCCATCCAAAATCAAGCCCTGTTTGAGCTCGAAGATGGCCGCTTCAACAACTGGTCGCACGACCGACTGGCTCAGCATGCGCCCACGCTGCATGGTCGATCGAATCGTTTGCGCGGCCTCAGATTGCCCCCGTGACGCCTCGCGCAGCAGATCTCCAACATCAACATGCGGCCAACCCAGCTGTTCGGCGAGACGGTTAGCCTGTGTGCCCTTGCCAGAACCGGGCGGACCGACAACGACAATTGTGTATGGTTTGCTTAATTTGGCCATCGGTACATTTCACTTCTAATAACGAACCAGACCCCTTCAGCGCCCTTCGTGATCGGTTGACTCAGAAAGACGCGCCGTAGCTGTCCGTCGATCTCTGTTCTGATAATAGCAACACCCGCGACATCATCTCTAGACTCAATTGTCAGAGTGGTGTCATGACGGATGCCCAGCTCCGTCGGAGCGGTCTGGCGCGCCACTTCCACCGAGTCTAACCGCCAGGTTATGCCCCCGAAACGGGCGTCGTTCTGGGCATTTTGCGCGATCGTCGCGTCAACCGGCACCTCTCGTACCTCGATAATGTGACCACTGACCGTGATTGGCAGCTGCAAAACCTGTCCCTCCCGAATCGGTGTGGTTTCTGACAGACCGTTGAGCGCCGCGATGCTTGTCCAGCGCAGGTTATATTTGATACCGATTGTATTTAGAGTCTCACCGGCTACAACCGTGTGCGTCTGGGGTGTCGTGTCTAAAGCCGGTGTGGTGGCCACCGGCACGACCTCGTCCGCCGTGTTGGTTGGTGTGGATTCAGCAACCGGCCGATTACCTAACCAGATGCGACCCGCTTGCCAGAGAAAGATCGCACTAGCCAGGACAATTACGGCTAGCCAGAGCTGCTTCATGCCGTGTCGTAAGTCCGGGTTGCTATCTGAGCCTGCACCTGCCGAATTGTCTCCAGCACCACTGAAACGACGATCAGAACGGACGTGCCGCCCACAGACAGTGTAGTGATGTGGGATATCTTCTGAATCACCGTCGGCAAGACCGCGATTAAGCCGAGGAAGATTGCGCCTGGGAAGGTTAGACGGCTGATAATCGTTGTAATGTGCGTTGCCGTCTCTTGCCCGGGTCGAACGCCCGGAATGAACCCGCTCTGTCGCTGCAGATTCTCCGCCATCTCATCTGGTTTGATCAAGATAAAGGTGTAGAAGAAGGTGAAGAGGCAGACCAGCAGGAAGTAGATAATCATGTAGGTCCAGCTGTTCTGATCGAAAACGGTGGTAATCCACTCCCCCGCTTTCACCAGTGAGGCGTTGCTGCTCACCTTAAGGAACTGCGCGACGACGCTCGGGAAAAGCACGAGCGATACAGCGAAGATGATTGGCACGACACCCGCCGTGTTGATCTTGACGGGCAGGGTTGAATCGACCCGGCCCAGAAGCCCCCGGGTGCGCAGATTGCGCGCGTAAGAGATAGGAATTTGTCGTACACCCTCATTCACCATAATAACCGCGGCTAGAGTGAGCAACCCAATCAGGCCCAGAATGCCAATGTTTGTCAGAGCCGCTCCGCCAACCTGAATAGCTGAGGCAGTGTTAAAGATGGATGTATTGACGTTCGCGACAATCCCTAAAGTGATGATTAGCGACATGCCGTTGCCCAGATTATGCTCGGAGATCAGCTCGCCCAGCCACATCAACAGCATCGAGCCGGCCGTCGATACCAGCAGCATCAACAGAAGGGTTGAGGGATTCCAGGCGGTGATTGCCCCACTATTTCGCAATAGCGTCAGGGTGCCGTAGGACTGGAGGAATGCTAGAGGAACAGTGGCGATGCGGGTGTACTGATTGATCTTGCGTCGGCCCATCTCCCCCTCTTTCTGCAGCTGCTCCAGGGACGGAATCGTGTACGACAGCAGCTGAAAGATAATCGAGGCCGTAATGTACGGACCGACTCCAAGAAGAGCGAGCGACAGATTAGACAAACCACCTCCCGTGAAGAGGTTGAGTAAGGATAGCGCTTGGTTCTGCTCTAGAAAGCTGGCCAGCTGATCAAGGTTAATGCCCGGCAGAGGGATAGCCGCGATGACCCGCGTGAGCGCCAACAGGGCAACAACCCAAAAGACCCGGCGGCGCATATCGGGCAGGGCCACAATAGCTCGGAGGGTCTTCGGTAGCTTCACGGGGAGAGTATTACTTGGATGCGGGCTCAGCAACAGTGCGGCTGCAGCGGACCTGCTCGTCGGTGACTTTGGCCTGGAGAGCTTCCTTACCGCTAACGATCTTCACAGTGGTTCGCTCGGTAACTCGACCGATCAGACCGCGGCGCTGCAGAGCAGCAACACTGACCGCTTCACCACTCTTAAAGTAACGGTTTACTTGGTCGGTGGTCAAACTGTAGCGGACCATGCCCGACTTCGTACCGGCAATTTTCGGTAAACGCTGCGCCAAAGGCAGCGCGCCCGACTGGAAACCCTGATAACGCTTCTTACCCGTTCGCGCGTTCTGACCCTTGGTTCCTCGACCGGCGGTTTTACCCCCACCAGCAGAGATGCCACGGCCGACACGTTTGGTATCTTTGCCTAACTTGATAAGATTCATGCTGTCTCCTTCTGGATTAGGGCATCCAAAGCCTTCAGTGTGGCCATGGCGCAGTTAATCTTGTTGCTGGAGCCGAGGCTCTTAGACACCACGTTGCGGTAACCGGCCAGCTCAAGGACTGTTCGCACACTGCCGCCCGACACGAGGGATGTCCCTTCTGGTGCTGGCTTCAGCAAAACAGTGCTCGCTCCATATGAGGCCTGAATCTCGTGTGGTAGGCTGCCGGCAGATGTAATCAACACGTTTTGCAGGTGCTTTTTGGCCTGAATGACGGCCTTGGCAACTGCAGTCGGCACTTCACCGCCCTTAGCGACCGCTACAGCGACCCGACCTTTCTTGTCACCGATAATGACTAGGGTGCGGAAACGCATGCGTCGGCCACCTTTAACCACGCGTGTGACTCGATTAACTTCGATGACACGCTCTTCGAACTCGGAGTGGTTGTTGTCGTACGCCATATGCTTAGGTTAAAACTCGATACCGTTAGCGCGCAGGGCTTCAGCGATCTCCGCCACTGCACCGTGATATCGGTTGGCTCCACGGTCAAAGACGACCTGTTTTATCTTAACAGCTTTGATCTTCTCAGCCATCGCCTTAGCTAATGCCTGTCGACGTTCGCTCGGCGTGGCGCCGGTCACGGTCTTCTCGTGAATGCCCACGATCGTCTTGCTGGTCTGATCATCGATCAGCTGCAGCGAGATAAACCGATTGCTCTTGTGAATGCTGAGCCGTGGTCGGTTGGACACCGCCCGAATTTTTCGGCGGATGCGACCGGCTCGCATGGTTGTTTTGTTCTGATTCATGATTAGGCTCCTGATTTCAGTGCCTTACCGGCCTTTCGTCGCACGTGCTCGCCCTCGTAACGAATACCTTTGCCCTTGTACGGCTCAGGCTTGCGGACCGCCCGAATAATCGCCGCGAACTGGCCAACCGCCTGACGGTCAATGCCGCTGACAGTGATGGTGTTCTTAACGACTTCGGCTTTTAGACCCTCGGGCACGGTCAATTTAACTGGATGCGAGTAGCCCATCGCCATATCTAGATCAGATCCGTTCACCGCCGCGCGGTAACCTGAACCAACGATCTCTAGCGATTTGCTCCATCCTTCTGAAACGCCCTTGACGGCGTTATCAAGTAGGGAGCGGACAGTGCCGTGAATTGCCCGACGCTCGTTCGAATCACGGACAAAAGTCGCGGACTGGTCGGCCTGCTCAAGTGTGATGCCCTCCGGCAAAACGACTTCGAGCTCGCCTTTGGGACCCTTGATCTTAATGATGCTATCAACCAGAGTCAGCTCGACGCCGGCTGGTAGAATAACAGGTTGAGTACCGATGCGTGACATAATCTTCCTCCTTAAGCCAAACGGCAGATTAGTTCGCCACCGATTTTCTTGGCTCGGGCCTGAACACCGGTCATGATGCCCTGCGGGGTAGAGATAATCACATCGCCTAGACCGTTTTTGACGACCGGCATCTCACGGTAGCCGACGTACTGCCGACGACCAGGTGTAGAGACAACCTTCAGCTCGTGTAAACGACCAGGAATCATGGTGATCTCAATCTCAGCGCGGGGCTCACCGTCAATTTTCTCGATACCGCCAATGTAGCCCGCCTCCTTCAAGACCGTCAGGAAGCTCTCGTTCAGTTTAGTGAACGGTACGCGACACTGACGCTTGCTGAGAGCGTTGCTATTGCGCAGTTGAGTTAACGTGTTGCTTAGAATGTGTGACATGGCAGTTTACCAGCTGGCTTTCTTAACACCCGGAATCAGACCGCGTGTGGCGTATTCACGGAAGCAAATACGGCACATTTTGTAGCGACGCATGTAGGCGTGACGACGTCCGCACAGCTGGCACCGGTTGATGGTGCGAGTGCTGTACTTCGGCTTAGCGTTCGCTTTGTTGATTAATGCTTTTCTTGCCATATTATTGCTCCAACGGGAATCCTAGTAGTCGGTAGTAAGGGTCGACGAGGTCTCCTTTAGCGGTCGAGGCGATGGTCACCTGCAGTGAGGTGGATTGAGCTTCATCTGGTCGCACCTCTGGGAAGACGCCAATATCCTTAATGCCGATATTGCAGCCGCCCTCAAGGGTGGTCGCTGTCTTCTTCAGGCCGTGGAAGTCGCGCGTTCGCGGCAGGACGACGTTGACTAGCTTATAGACGAAACGACGAAGCGCTTCCCCTCGCAACGTGACTTTATAGCCGACGAGCTGACCTTCACGAACTTTGAAGGCGGCGATGCTCTTGCGGGCAAGCGTGGGCACAGGCTTGCGCCCGGTGATCGCCTGCAGCAGTTCGGCCACCTTCTCACGTCGCTCTTTTTCGAGCTTGCCGACGCCGATATTCACGACACCCACTGTCAAACGGGGCGTCTCCATGGCATTTTTGATGCCGAGAGCCTCGCGGACAGCCGCGTCGTCAATCAGTTTGTAGGTGGATTGATTCATACTTATTTAGTTTCCGTTTTGGTGGCCACCACTGGCTCGCCACTTTTTTTAGCGATGCGAATTTTCTTATCCCCCTTGATCTCATACCCGACACGGGTCGGCTTCTTCGTCTTGGCATCCACCAACATCAGTTTGGACAGATGGATGGGCGCCGGACGCTCGATAATGCCGCCCTGTGGGCTGAGGGATGACTTCTTCTGGTGCTTCTTGATGATATTGACGCCGGTAACGATCGCTTTACCAACCGACGGCATCATCTTCTCGATTGTGCCGGTCTTGGTGCGCCACTTGCCGTTGCGAACCATGACCAGATCACCGATCTTTAATTTGCTCATAGTACCTCCGGAGCTAGTGAGACGATTTTCTGGTAGCCGAGGTCACGAATCTCGCGAGGAATTGGTCCGAAGACACGTGTGCCAACCGGCTCTTTGTTCGCCGTGTCAATCAGAACCGCGGCGTTTTCGCTGAACCGAATGACCGATCCGTCTTTACGCTGAAAGTTCTGCTTCTGGCGGACGACCAGAGCCTTAACGATGCTCTTGCGCTTCACGTTGCCGTGCGGCAGAGCCAACTTCACCGAAGCTGAGACAACCGTCCCGATTGTGCCTCGGTCTTTGGCGGCACCACCAAGTACGGTGATCACTTCGATCACCTTGGCTCCCGAGTTGTCTGCGACGACTAGTCGCGATCCTGGTTGAACCATAGTGTTATTTAACCTGCCAATACTTGGTTTTGCTCACGCGACGGCACGGGCTCACAGTGACTTCATCACCGATCTGCAGTTCACGACCCGCTGGCACGTCGGCCAGAACCTGGCTGTGAACGGTGTACCGCTTCTTGTAGATAGGATGCAGCTTCGTGTCGGCGATCAAGACACGCGCGGTGCGCCCATCTACCCGTCGGACCACGCCGCTCTTTTTGATAACGGTCGTCTCTTTACTCATGTTTGTTATCTGACTGATACATCCGCTTCTCCATCAGAATGGTCTGTAGCTGCGCCACGGACCGACGCTGCTTGGTCGCCGCGTGGATGTCATCCTCTTTCACTAGATTGTGCTGCAGGCGCAGAACCTCAGCCTTGATCTCGGCTTCAGCTTTGACGCGCCAGGCGGCTACATCTTGCTTTTTCATGACTCCTCCTTGACCCGAACGGTAGTTTTAACGGACAGTTTGTGGGATGCCAGACGGAGCGCCTCTCGAGCGATAGTGTCGTTGACACCAGAGATCTCGAAGAGCATTCGCCCAGGCTTAATGACCGCAACGTAGTGGTCAACCGCGCCTTTACCCTTACCCATCGGCATTTCGGCCGCTTTACCGGTAATTGGCTTGTGCGGGAAGACGCGAATCCAGACCTGACCGCCGCGCTTCATCTGACGCGTAATCGCGCGACGAGCGGCTTCGATCTGTCGGCTGGAGATAAGACCGTGGGTCTGCGCCTGAAGGCCGTACTGACCGAAGTCGATCAGGCTGCCGCCCTTGGCGAGGCCGCGGTTCTTCCCCTTCATGGCCTTACGGAATCTGGTTCGTTTAGGTAGTAGCATAACTTCTCCTTAGAGGTCGACTACTTCACCCATTTCTGTGCCTTTCCAGACCCATACCTTGACCCCGATCACACCGTAGTTGGTGCGGGCGTGAATCATGGCGTAATCGATGTCCGCGCGGAACGTTGACAGTGGTACAGAGCCGAAAGTGACATACTCTGATCGAGCAATCTCCGCTCCGTTCAAACGGCCGGAAACCTTGATCTTGATGCCCGTAACGTTACGCTCTTTGGCTCGTTCCATAGCCTGGCTAACCGCCCGACGGACGTTGATGCGACGCTCGATCGAGCGCGCGATGTTCTCACCGATCAGCTGAGCGGACAGCTCCGGGTTTTTGACCTCCGAAATGGTGATGCGAACATGGGGGCGCTCTTTCGGCGCCAGCTTGTTGAACATCCCTTCGACTGTCGCCTTCAGGGCGCGGGCGCCAGCCCCACCGCGACCGATGATCACACCCGGTTTGGCGGTTTTGATCTCGACTTCGAGTAGGTTGGCGTTGCGCTTAATACCAATTGACTCCACCCCAGCCTGATTGTGCAGCTTCATGATGGTGTTGCGAATGCGTATATCCTCAATCAACCGATTGGCGTAGGTGGTGCCAGTGGCGAACCAGCGAGACGGCCACTCGGAGCGGAGGCCGATGCGCAGCCCAGATGGATGCGATTTACGACCCATTATTTCTCCTCCTGCACCTTCTCGGTGCGCTTAGTGGTTGGCTTCTTATCAGCTTTGATTTGGGCATCCACAAACAGAATGACGGCGTGGCTCGTTGGCTTACGCTTGGGGGTCGAACGACCCTTGGCGCGAATCCAGCGGCGCATGAAGATCGGACCCTTCTGAGCCGCAATGCTCGAGATGGTCATCTTCTCCAGTTTGACACCCGCCTGTTCAGCGTTGTTCTTCGCCGCCGCAATCGCTTTAGCCAAGAATGTCGCGCCCTTCTGCGGCTGCAATTTCAGATTACGGATGGCGTCGTTAGCGGTCTGACCCCGAACCAGCTTGCCCACCTGTTTGAGCTTTTTCTGGCTAATGCGGAGATAACGAACCTCGTGCTGGTAAATCATTACTTACCCTCCGAGGCCTTCGCCAATTTACCACCGTGTCGGACAAACTTGCGGGTAGGTGAGAATTCACCCAACTTGTGCCCAACGTGCTCCTCAGTGACGAGGAACTCGATGAACTGCTTGCCGTTGTGCACCGCGAAACGGTAGCCGACCATTTCCGGCAAGATTGTGGATGAACGAGCCCAGGTTTTGATCGCCTGTCGGTCACCCGGCTGACGTCGAGAGATGTGCTTCAAGACGCTCGGGTGGACGTAGGCTTCTTTTTTGAGTGAACGTGCCATGACTTAGCGTTTAGTCTGCTTATTCAGTTTCGGCTTGCGCTTGCTGCGGGTCTTAACACCCAGAGCCAGAGCACCCCACTTGGTTTTCGGACCACGACGCAACCCAATTGGGGATACGCCCTCACCACCACCATGCGGGTGGTCTACCCGGTTCATCGCCTTACCGCGGACCGTCGGACGACGCCCCAGGTGGCGCTGCCGGCCAGCCTTACCGATTGTAATCGTGGAGTGGAGGGTGTTTGACAGCTGGCCCAGAGTGGCGCGGCAGGTGTTCAACACCTTCTTCTGCTCACCTGAATTCAGCTTCAGATAAACGTAATTGCCCTCTTTACCGGCGATTGTGGCGTAGCTACCAGCCGATCGAACCATCTGGCCACCCTTACCCGGCTGTAGCTCAACGTTGTGCACAATCAGGCCGTTAGGAATACGATCGATCGGCAGACAGTTGCCATCCTTCAGCGGCACATTGTCACCCTGCAGAATTGTTTGACCGACTGTCATTGTGCTGCCCGCCAAGATGTAGGCATCCTCACCATCTGAATAACGGATGTGAGCAATTCGAGCCGTGCGGTTCGGGTCATAAGCGATCGCGATGACCTCTGCCTCTCGCTCACCGGAGCGCTTCCAGTCGATAATACGGTACAGACGCTTAGCGCCTGCTCCCTTATGACGGGTGGTGATGTGTCCCGCTGAGTTGCGACCCACCGCTCGCTTGCGGCCAGACGTCAGCTTACGCAGCTTCTCCCCGGTGGTAATCATCGAGGTGTCTTGCTTGGTCATCAAACGACGACCATCTGATGTCGGTTTGTAGATTTGTAGTCCAGCCATGGCTATTTCTTGCTCCCTTTATCTGCCTTGTCCGCTTTCTCGGCCTCGGCGACAGACTTGGTCGCCGCCTCAAACTCCGGCAAACGCTGGCCCTTCTTCAGAACGACCAGGGCTTTGCGCACGCCCGAGCGGAAGCCCTTGATGCCTTTCCGGCGCGTGTTTTCACCCATGATAGATAGAAAACGAACACTGATCATATCAACATCGTACGCCCGCTTCAGATACTGCCGGATTTCCGGTGCTGAAGTATGCAAAGCCACCGCCAACGTATAGACCGGCGTGATGGTGCTCGCCAAACGAACAGATTTTTCGGTTAGATAAGGTTTCATTTGGAGTAGCGCTTTACGAGTTCACCCCAGACCTGCTCGTCAACCACAATAGTTGACTTGCCGAGCAGCTGCTTGGCGCCGAAGTGATCGATATTGACTGTGGATGAATTCTTCAGGTTACGAGCGGCCCGCAGCGCGGTCGGCGCCTCTGTCGGTACCACCAACACTCGTCGGGTGCCGGTCAGCTCTTTCTGTAGTAGCTGACGGATTGCAGCTGGGGCATCCCCCTCTGCAAAACCGCCGATCGCTAGTCGATTCTCTTTAGCGGCCGTGGTCAGCAGGCTAAGTAGAGCCTGGCGGCGCATCTTTTTAGGCATGCGCGGCGTACCATTCTCTTCTTGACGTGGTCCAAAGACCACACCACCGCCTCGCCACTGCGGCGAGCGAATCGAACCCTGACGAGCCCGACCGGTGCCCTTCTGGCGCCACGGTTTGGCACCACCACCAGAGACCTCGCCCCGTGTTTTTGCGTGGCCGCCCTTCTGGGTGGTCACAGCCTGAATATATTGGATGTACTGCGTCAGCAGAGCGGCCCCGGCTGTACGTTCCAGCTCGGCCGGATACGCCACATCCTCAATCTTAGTTAGTGAGAGTTTACGAATGTTCATAGCGTTTGCAGTGTGATGAGTGTGCCGCGGCTGCCGGGGACGCTGCCCTTGACTAGGACTAATCCCTCTTCAGCGTGAACCGCCACAATTGATGTCTTCATGGTGATATTCTCGCCACCCATGCGCCCGGCCATCTTCAAGCCTTTCTGAACACGCTCAGGGTAGCCAGAACCGATTGAGCCTGGCTTGCGCACGTTCTTTGAGCCGTGAGAGGATGGTCCGCGCTTGAAACCGTGACGCTTGATGGTACCCGCGAAGCCTTTGCCCTTCGTGACGCCCTTGAGCTGGACGTCGGCACCTGTCTCCAGGGTGCTTACATCGCAGCTAACCTCATCGGCTCGGCACTCTCGCGTTGTCTTGGCAGCCTTGATCACTGAAGCGACGTAGCCGTCTTTGGCCTCGGTTTTGCTCTGCACAATCTCGCCCGGAATCACACTTAAAACGGTCACGGGTTGCACCGTGCCTCCCTCTGTGAAGAGGCGGGTCATGCCAGATTTTTTGGTAATAATGAACGTGCTCATATCGATATTTAGAAAACGGGCCTTATCGGCCCGCCACTCAATTGAGTGCGAACCGACTTACGCCGCCGATCATCGGCAGGCAGTATCGGACTACAATTATTTGCTCCGCGAATTACATTTTCATCTCAACATCCACGCCGGCCGGAATATCCAAATGCATTAGATTGTCTAATGTATTGGTGGCTGGATCATGGACATCAATCAGCCGCTTGTGCACACGCATCTCGAACTGCTCCCGACTGTCCTTATGGACGTGCGGGCTGCGCAGTACGGTGTCGACGGTTCGCTGCGTGGGCAGCGGAATCGGACCGATGGTGCGGGCACCAGTGCGCTCAATCGTCTCAATGATCTGTTTGGCCGCCGCGTCAATGATGCGGTGGTCATACGCCTTGAGGCGAATGCGGATGCGCTGTTTGTAGGCTGTTTTTGCCGGTTGTGTCATCTGCTCTTTGTTTCCTCGTGTCCTAGACACGCCAACGGACTCCGTTTGACGGAAGTCCGTCTGGCCTATTTAGGCGATGATCTTCGTTACGACTCCGGCACCGACGGTGCGACCACCCTCGCGGATGGCGAAGCGCATACCGTCATCCATGGCGATCGGCACGATCAACTTGACCTTCAAGTTAACTGTGTCGCCAGGCATAACCATCTCGGTCCCTTCTGGAATGGTCACCTCACCAGTTACATCTGTGGTGCGGACGTAGAACTGAGGTTTGTAACCCTTGAAGAACGGTGTGTGACGGCCACCCTCGTCTTTGGAGAGGATGTAGACATCCGCTTCAAACTCGGTGTGGGGTTTGATGGAGCCAGACTTGGCCAGAACCTGGCCGCGTTCGACATCCTCACGCTCAATACCACGGAGCAGGACGCCGACGTTGTCACCGGCCTGACCCTGGTCTAGAAGCTTTTTGAACATCTCGACACCGGTCACGATCACCTTGCGGGTGTCGCGAATACCGACGATCTCGACTTCATCATTCACTTTGACGATACCGCGCTCGATGCGACCGGTAACCACTGTGCCACGGCCCTTGATGGAGAAGACATCCTCGATCGGCATGAGCAGATCTTTGTCGATCTCACGAACTGGGTCGGGAACATAGGTGTCAAGCGCATCCATAAGCTTCATGATCGCCTCTTCGTACTTGGCGTCACCCTCTAAAGCCTTCAGAGCGGAACCGCGGATAATCGGCACCTCATCACCTGGGAACTGGTATTTGGATAGGAGCTCACGCACCTCAATCTCGACCAAGTCAAGAAGCTCTTCATCATCAACCATGTCACATTTGTTCAAGAAGACGACCATGCGTGGCACGCCGACGTTCTTGGCCAAAAGGATGTGCTCACGAGTCTGCGGCATCGGTCCGTCAGCGGCTGACACGACCAAGATAGCGGCATCCATCTGAGCGGCGCCGGTAATCATGTTCTTGACGTAGTCAGCGTGCCCCGGACAGTCAACGTGAGCGTAGTGACGCTTCTCTGACTGATATTCACAGTGGGTCGTCGCGATGGTGATACCACGCTCACGCTCTTCAGGAGCGTTGTCAATCTGAGCGAAGCTACGTGCTTCGGCTAGGCCCTTCTTAGAAAGAACCTGGGTGATCGCAGCCGTCAGGGTGGTCTTGCCATGGTCCACGTGACCGATGGTACCCACATTGACGTGCGGCTTGGTGCGTTCGAACTTATCCGCCATGGGAGAGTATTACTTAGCTATAATTTACAATCCAATAAGTAGGGGGAATCCCCGTACTGGTCTACAATACAGACCAGATCTACATCTGTCAACTTTTTTGCTTCGCGCCAACTAACTCGGCCTGAACATGATTTGGCACCTCGGCGTAGTTAGCAAATTCCATCACATAACTGGCCCGTCCCTGACTGATTGAGCGCAGCTGCGTGGCGTAACCGAACATCGACGCCAGAGGTACATCCGCCTTGATCAGCTTGATGCCCAGCGCGCCCTTATCTTCAGTTGTGCTGATGCGACCACGACGAGCGTTCAGATCACCCATGATATCCCCGAAGGATTCCTCAGGAGTGGTGACCTCAACGGACATGATCGGCTCCAAAATGGCCGGGTCAGCCTTGCGCACCGCCTCTTGCAGCGCCTGCGAACCAGCAATCTTGAAGGCAATTTCCGAAGAGTCAACCTCGTGGTACGAGCCGTCGTACAGCTCAACCTGAGTGTCAATCACCGGATAACCGGCAATGACACCCTTCTCCAGAGCCTCTTTCACACCTGCCTCAACCGCCGGAATGTACTCCTTCGGAATAACACCGCCGACAATCGAGTTGATAAACTTGAAGCCCTGCTCACCATCCGTGCGTGGCCCAACCCGTAGATAAACGTGACCATATTGACCACGGCCACCCGTCTGACGAGCATACTTGGTCTCCTGCTCTACCTCTTTGCGAATCGTCTCTTTGTACGCCACCTGTGGCTTACCGACATTGGCGACAACATTAAACTCGCGCCGCATGCGGTCAACTAGCACATCAAGGTGTAGCTCACCCATGCCGCCGATGATCGTCTGACCGGTTTCATCATCACTGGAAACGCGGAAGGTCGGATCTTCTTCAGACAATCGAGACAGCGCCAAGCCCAGCTTCTCCTGATCAGCCTTGGTCTGCGGTTCAATGGCCATATGGATAACCGGCTCAGTGGCCTTAATGCCCATCAGCACAATTTTGTTGGCCTTCTCACAGATGGTGTCGCCCGTGAAGGTCTTCTTCAGACCGACCACGGCCACAATCTCACCCGCCGTGGCTTCCGGAATCTCTTCGCGGTGGTTAGCGTGCAGGCGGAAGATGCGGCCGATGCGCTCTTCTTCGCCCTTCGATGAGTTATAGATGAAGGATCCATTTTTGAGCGTCCCCGAGTAAACCCGAATGAAGGTCAGCTTGCCCACGAACGGATCGGAAGCGATTTTGAACGCCAAAGCCGCCAGAGGCTCTTTCGGGTCAGCATGTCGTTGGACCTCTTCGTCTGTATCAGGATTGTTACCGATCGCCGACTCAATATCGAGCGGGGACGGTAAGAAAGCCGTGACGTAGTCGAGAAGCTTGGTGATGACTGAGGTTCGGCCATCTCCCACCAAAATTGGGAAGAGACGGAGCGTCAGCACGCCGGTGCGAATCAAGTTACGCAGCTCTTCGATCGAGATCTCGCCGCCTTCCAGGTAGCGCTCCATGATCGCGTCATCCATCTCGACGGCCTTTTCGATCAGCTGCTCGCGGTAAATTTTGGCCTCAGCCTCAAATTCCTCCGGAATCGGACCCATCTCGAGCTCTGTTTTGCCACCTTCTTTGAAGGTGTAGGCAACATTCTCGATTAGGTCGATCACGCCCCGGTTAGCATCCCCTTCCCCGACGGGCAGGAAAACCGGAATCGCGTCAGGTGTTAGCCGTTGATTGATGCTCGCCACGCTCATCTTAAAGTCGCCTCCGAGGAGGTTGATCTTATTGATGAAGAACATGCGCGGCACCTTCTGATCGTCGGCCTGACGCCACACTGTCTCGGTCTGGGGTTCAACACCCATCTTGCCATCCAAAATCACGACAGCGCCGTCGAGCACGCGCAGCGAACGCTGCACCTCGATAGTGAAGTCAACGTGACCAGGGGTGTCGATAATATTGACGCGATAAGGCGTATCCTTCTCAAAGCTAGGGGTCCAGAAACAGGTTGTAGCGGCTGAGGTAATAGTAATGCCTCGCTCGCGCTCCTGCTCCATCCAGTCCATGGTCGCCTCACCCTCATGCACCTCACCGATCTTGTGCGTGATGCCAGTGTAGTAAAGGATGCGCTCCGTGCAGGTCGTCTTGCCCGCATCAATGTGCGCGATAATACCGATGTTGCGGAATCGCTCCAGAGGTACTTGCTGAATGTGATCTTCTGCCATCGTGGTGCGTTAGTAGCGCGCGAAGTGAGCGAACGCCCGGTTGGCATCAGCCATACGGTGCGTGTCTTCCTTCTTCTTGATCGCGGTTCCTTCGCCCTTGTAGGCATCTACCAACTCGGTCGCCAGGCAGTCAGCCATTGGCTGACCCTTGCGGTTCTTCGCGGCGGCGATCATCCAGCGCAGCGCCAAAACTAGGCGACGCTCTTTGGTAACTTCATACGGAATCTGATAGTTGGCGCCACCGATGCGTTTCGAGCGGACCTCCATGACCGGAGCGACGTTCTCGATCGCCTTATCCAACACTTCAACTGGAGCGACCTCGAGGGTTTTGCCCGCTGACTCTAGCGCGCCGTAAACGATGCGCTCCGCCACGGACTTTTTGCCCTCTTGCATGATGTAGTTGATCAGCTTGGTCACGGTCGCGTTGCTGTAGACACGGTCAGGGGCCAGAATTCTTTGGGGTGCTTTTTTACCTCGCATATATTCAGATTAGGCTTTGGGTTTTTTAGCACCGTAGCAAGAACGACCCTGACGACGCGCATCCACACCCTGGCAGTCATATTTGCCCCGAATGACGTGATAGCGAACGCCCGGAAGGTCTTTGACACGACCGCCGCGCACCAGCACAACGCTGTGCTCCTGCAGGGAGTGACCCTCACCACCGATGTAGGCTGTCACTTCATGACCGTTCGAGAGACGAACACGACAAACCTTGCGGAGAGCGGAGTTCGGCTTCTTCGGCGTAGTCGTAAATACCTTCAGGCAGACACCTCGTTTCATCGGCGCTGGGTTCTCGACCGGACGTCGTTTAAACGAGTTGAAGGCGTATTTCAAAGCCGGCGTCGTGGTCTTGGTGACCGGCGTCCGTCGCGGCTGGCGAATTAATTGATTGATTGTCGGCATTACTCTTTCTGAAAACCTGTTCCAGCAGGAATCAACTTACCAATAATAACGTTCTCTTTCAAGCCGCGAAGATGATCGTGCTGTCCTTTGATGGCCGCGGCCATCAGAACATTCGTCGTTTCCTGGAAGGATGCCGCCGATAGGAAGCTCTCTGTACTCAGGGAAACGCGCGAAATACCCAGCAGTGTCGGTACCACCTTCATGCCCAGACGCTTGATGTCCGCCTGACGCTTGTAGATGTCCACGACCTCACCCTCCACGTACTCACTCTGACCCGGATCAACCACCGCACCCTTCGACAACATCTGTCGAACAATGATCTCGATGTGTTTATTGTTGATCGGCTGGCCCTGTGCCACGTAGATCTGCTGTACCTCATTGATGATGTACCGCTCGACCGCTTCGTGACCCTGTAGCGCCATCAGATCTTGCAGATTGACGTGACCTTCGGTCAGCTGCGTCCCTGCCTCAACCTGATCGCCATCCTTAACCAATAGACCAATCGTGTTATCAACCGTCACCGCCTGCTCGGCTGGCTTATCACCAGTTAGAGTCATGCTGCGGCCGATGATCTCAATTGTGCCTGTGAAAGCGGCTCGCTGCAGTAGCCCGTCTTTATTCTGTGCGATCACGTCATTGGCCTGGACCAGGTCACCGCTCTTGACCGTGGAGGTGAAGCCCTTCTGCAGCACAACCTTGTCAGTCGTTAGCATCTCAGACGAGACGATGATTTTGCGACCCTCCGGCACATCAGTAACGTGGATTTTGCCCGCCACTAGGGCTAGAGCCGCCTGCCCCTTCGGTGATCGAGCCTCGAACAGCTCTTCAACGCGCGGTAGACCAGATGTGATGTCACCAGAGTGCTGCGCCACACCACCAGTGTGGAACGTGCGCATGGTCAGCTGCGTACCTGGTTCACCGATAGCCTGAGCGGCGATAATACCCACCGCCTCACCCATCTTGACGTCGTCGCCAACAGCTAGGTCCTCACCGTAACACTTCTGGCACATACCCCAGGTTGAGAGACAGCGCATTGGGCTGCGCACCAAGATGCTTTCAGCCTCAGTGCCCGCGATGGCGTCGACGTTCTCGACAGTAACCTTTGTCCCCGTCTTAAAGCCGGCCACCTCTTGAGCCAGGTAACGGCCGATCAATGCGGCATTAATGGTATCCCCGAGCTCGATGAAGTCCTGCTTCCACAGCATGACACCCTCTTTCGAGCCGCAGTCTTTCTCCGCCACGACAACATCTTGCGCAACATCCACCAAACGACGGGTCAGATAACCAGCGTCCGAGGTACGTAGCGCGCCATCGGCGCGACCCTTACGGGCGCCGTGCGTTGACACGAAGTACTCGAACACGGAGAGACCGTGTTTGAAGTTACGCTTAATCGGAATTTCGATAATTCGACCCGATGGGTTGGCCACCAGACCCTTCATGCCCGCAATCTGCTGCATCTGGGAGAGTGAACCACGAGCCCCCGAGTTGAAGATCATCACGATCGGGTTGGAACCCTGAAGTTTGTGCTTCAACGCCTTCTCGATACGCGCCTGAGCTTCGAACCACAGCTCCACCGTTTTCAGGTAGCGCTCGTTCTCGGTGATCAAACCGCGACGGTACTGAACATCCACCTTCTCCAGAATCACTTCCGTTTCGTTGATGATCAGCTCCCGGTCATCTGGCTCAATAATGTCGGACATCGCGAAGGTCAGACCAGATTTCTCAGCGTACTTGAAGCCCAAATCCTTAATCGTATCGACCAGCTCAGCCGTACGATCAGTGCCCAGCAGCGTAAACGCCTTCGTGAACAGATTCGCCAGACCCTTTTTGGCCAGCTCTTCATTCACAAAGCGCAGCTCAGCAGGCAGATGATTATTAAGGATGACGCGACCGGCGGTTGTCTCCACCAGCTCACCATCAAGCCGCATTTTAATGCACGCCCGAAGATGAATGGCGTTCGCCGCTAGCGCTCGTTCCACCTCATCAGTGTTGGCAAAGATCTTGCCTTCGCCCTTGGCACCCTCGTTCTCACCTGTGAGGTAGAAGATACCCAGGGTCATATCGAGACGAGGACCCACGATCAGCTCACCCGAGGCTGGCTTCAAGAGGTTCTTGGCCGAGAGCATGATCTCGCGCGCCTCGCGCTGCGCCTGCTCTGATAGCGGCACGTGCACAGCCATCTGGTCACCGTCAAAGTCTGCGTTAAACGCGTTACAGACATTCGGATGAATCTGAATTGCCTTACCGTCAACGAGTACTGGCTGGAAAGCTTGAATACCGAGACGGTGCAGGGTCGGGGCACGGTTGATCAACACGAGATTCTCGCGGGTGATCTCTTCCAGCAGATCCCAAACCACCGGCTCATTGATCTCAATGAGACGTGAGGCCTGTTTCGGGTTGTGCGCGTGTCCATCTCGAATTAGACGGCCGATCACGAGCGGTTTAAACAGCTCGATCGCCATCGTCTTCGGCACACCGCACTGGTTCAATTTCAGATCAGGACCGACCACGATCACGGAACGACCGGAGTAGTCAACACGCTTGCCAAGCAGGTTCTGACGGAAACGACCCTGCTTACCCCGGAGCATGTCCGAGAGGGATTTCAGCCGACGCTTGCCGTTGGTCGAAGCCGCCACCTTGCCTCGTCGAGCGTTGTTGTCGATCAGAGCATCCACCGCTTCCTGCAGCATGCGTTTCTCGTTGCGAATGATCACCTCTGGCGCACCCTGATTCAACAGCTTCTTCAGACGGTTGTTGCGGTTAATAACCCGACGATATAGATCGTTTAGGTCAGAGGCCGCGAAACGTCCGCCATCTAGCTGGACCATCGGTCGCAGATCAGGTGGAATGACGGGCAAGCGATTTAGCACTAACCAAGCCGGCTTGATGCCTGCCTTGGTCAGATCAGTAAATAGTTTCAGACGCTTCTGATGCTTTCGCTTGGCGATCGGGCTAGCCGTCTCGATCAGCTTCTCCAACCGAACCATCTCTTCGGCCATATCAGTCTTCTGCAGCAGCTCGTAGATTGCCTCCGCCCCGATGCCAACCTCGACGAGGTTGCCGTACTTCAGAGATAGCTCATGGAACCGTTGCTCGCTGATGATCTTGCGGGGCGCCAGGCTCTCCAAGAGAGATTTCTCCGCTCGGTACTGCGTTTCGATATCCGTCAGCTGCAGGGCAGCGACCCCATCGCCATCCTTCTGCTTCTGCATAAGGTTCTCTTTGTACTCCGCAAACTCGCGATCAAGATTATCGAGACACTGCTTCTGGTTATCGTGGCTAACAGCTTTGATAATGAAGGCCGCGAAGTAAACCACCTTCTCCAGGTCAGAAACAGAGATACCCAGCACCTGACCGAGCACGCTCGGTACACCTTGAATAAACCAGACGTGGGCCACGGGCGCGGCTAGGTCGATGTGACCCATGCGCTCGCGACGAACCGCCGCCTTAGTTACCTCAACGCCACATTTATCACAGATAACACCCTTATAACGAACTTTGCGGTACTTGCCGCAGCTACACTCGTAGTCTTTGGTTGGACCAAAGATACGCTCACAGAACAGGCCGTCGCGCTCTGGCTTCTGGGTGCGATAGTTGATCGTCTCTGGCTTGAGCACCTCGCCAAAGCTCCACGCTAGCACTGACTCTGGACTGGCGACCGACAGCTTGACCGCGTTAAAGTCGAGGGCCGGTAATTTATCAGACGTTTGCATGGTTGTTCGTTCGGTTGCCATTACTCTTCCTCCCCCAGCGGAATCTCCACGGGCATCTCAGCCTGGGTCGCCCCGATTTCGGTTAGCTCTTTATCTTCCACCACCTCTTCGACTACCTCAGCCGCCTCTTCATGGACCTCAGGCTCAACCGGGTTTTTAGCTAAATCCTCTTTCTGCAGAGCGCGCGCCTTCTCAGCCGCTTCTCGATCGGTGTCTTCCTGACCGATCAGCTGCACATCTAGGCCTAAGCCACGTAGCTCACGAACCAAGACGTTGAAGGATTCCGGAACAGACGGCTTCTGAATTGTCTCGCCCCGAATAATCGATTCGTACGCTCGGCTGCGACCAAAGGTGTCATCCGACTTAATTGTCAGCATCTCTTGCAGCGTGTGCGCGGCGCCGTACGCCTCGAGCGCCCACACCTCCATCTCACCGAAGCGCTGGCCACCGAATTGCGCCTTACCACCGAGTGGCTGCTGCGTAATCATCGAGTATGGACCAACTGATCGGGCGTGCATCTTGTCGTCAACCATGTGGGATAGCTTCAGCATATAGTTGATGCCCACCAACACGGAGTGATCATATTTTTCACCGGTTCGACCGTCATAAAGCTCGGTCTTGCCGTCTTCGGGCAGACCAGCGTTCTTCAGCTCGCGGCGCAGATCAGTGTCGGTCAACTCGGTAAAGACCGGCAACGACACCTTCTCGCCTTGAGCGGCAGCGGCCCAACCCAGGGTTGTCTCAATAATCTGACCGAGGTTCATGCGTGAGACCACACCCAGCGGGTTCAGAACGACATCCACCGGCCGACCATCAGGTAGGAACGGCATGTCTTCTTGCGGCACGATAACAGAGATAACACCCTTGTTACCGTGACGACCCGCGAGTTTGTCACCCGCCTTCACCTTGCGCCACTGAGCGACCGTAATCTCAATGCTCTGCACGACGCCGGATGGCAGCTCATCGCCCGCCTCGCGGGAGAACTCTTTGATACCTATCACTTTACCGTGCTGACCATGAGGCAGCCGCAGGCTGGAGTCACGAACCTCTTTCGCTTTCTCGCCAAAGATGGCTCGCAGTAGCTTCTCTTCCGCCGACAGCTCGGTCTCGCCCTTCGGGGTGATCTTGCCGACCAAGATATCGCCACTATCCACTTCCGCGCCGAGCCGAATCACACCCAGCTCGTCGAGGTTACCGAGGGCATCTTCCGAAATGTTGGGGATGTCGCGCGTTAGAACCTCCGGGCCGAGTTTAGTGTCCCGCACCTCAATTGAATATTTCTCAATGTGGATGGATGAGTAAGCGTCAGCCTTGATCAGACGATCAGAGAGGATGATCGCGTCCTCGTAGTTGTATCCACCCCAGCTCAAGTAGGCACAAAGCACATTCTGACCCAACGCCAGCTCACCGTGATCGGTTGAGGAGGCATCTGCCAAAACATCACCCGCCTTCACCTTGTCGCCCGCCTGGACAATCGGTCGCTGGTTAATCAGCGTGCCCTGGTTGCTACGGGTAAATTTCTGCAAATTGTACTCATGGGCGCCCTTCTTGCCCTTCAGAATAATCTGGTGGGAGTCAGACAGCTCAATAACGCCGTCCTCGTCAGCGACCACAATCGAGCCTGAGTCACGAGCCGCATCAGCCTCCATGCCCGTGCCCACCACTGGGCTCTCAGGTCGGACGGTTGGTACCGCCTGTCGTTGCATGTTCGCTCCCATCATGGCGCGCGCCGCCTCGTCGTTGCCCAAGCCTGGAATCAGGTTGGTTGAGATCGAGAAGGTCTGCGTCTGAAAGACATCCATGTGCGTCACATTGTCCGTCTTATCAATTGTCGGGTGACCGAACTTGCGCACCGCGGTGCGGGTCTCCTGAATTACACCTTTGTCATTTAGTACGACTGAAGCCGGAGCGATGACGAGCTTCTCCTCTTCGCTGGCATCCATATACACCACCTTGTCGGTGACGGTTGGCTTGCCGTTCTTCTTCTCGACGACCCGGTAAGGGGTCTCAATGAAGCCGTACTCGTTGATCTTGGCGTAGGACGCGAGGTACTGCACCAAACCGACGTTCGGACCTTCCGGCGACTCAATCGGACAGAGGCGACCGTAGTGGGATTCGTGCACGTCGCGCACCTCGAAGCCCGCTCGCTCGCGCGATAGACCACCAGCACCGGTCGCGGTGACCATGCGCTTATGCTCCAGTTCCGCTAACGGGTTGGTCTGGTTCATAAATTGGGATAGCTGCGAGCTAGCGAAGAACTCCTGCAGCGCGGCGACCACCGGTCGAGCGTTGATTAACTGAGCGGGGGTAACCGTCTCAAGGTCAGAGACGGACATGCGGTCGCGACAGATACGCTCCATGCGCATCAGACCGACGCGAACCCGACCCTGCACCAACTCACCGACGCTGCGGACGCGACGATTGGACAGGTTATCAACGTCATCGGCCATCGCACCCGGGGTGTTGTTCAGTCGAATGATCTCGCGAATAATCTCCACGACATCATCTTTCATCAGGATGCGATTTTCAGCGACGATCTCTTTAGTCATGCCCAAGCGCTTGTTCAGCTTGTACCGACCAACCTTACCCATGTCGTACCGCTTCAGGGTGTAGAACATATCCTGAATGAACGTCATGGCGTTGTCGGCCGTGGCTAGATCGCCTGGTCGAATGCGCTTGTATACCTCAATACACCCATCCTCATAATCTTCGGCGGGGTCTTTTTCTAGTGTAGCGTCAATAAATTTACGATCAGGATGAGTATCAATGTCCGCGAACAACGCCCGAATCTCCTCTGACGTGCTGTAGCCCAGGGCCCGTAGGAAAGTCGTCGCCGGAATGCGGCGCTTGCGATCAACCTTGATTGAGATGACGTTTCGCTGATTGGTCTCGAACTCGAGCCAGGCGCCGCGGCTCGGAATTAGCTTCGCGCCAAATAGCTGTCGACCGGCGGTCATCTCCGAAATGAACAGAATACCGTACGAGCGGATAATCTGGTTGACGACCACACGCTCGACACCATTCACAATGAACGTACCGTAAGGCGTCATCATCGGGAACTCACCGAGATAGACGTCATTCTCCATGATCTCGCCCGAGATCTTGTTGGTCAGAACGGCCCGCACCTTAAGAGCCGCCTTGTAGGTCAGGTTCTTCTCTCGAGCTTGATCGGCCGATAGCTTGGGCGGATCAAAATTGAAATCTTCGAACGAGAGCACCAGATTGCGTCCGGTGATATCCTCGATCGGCGAGATCTCATCTAACAACTCGCGAATGCCCTCGCTCAGGAACCATTGGTATGAGTCGGTCTGAACCTTGATTAGGTTCGGCAGTGGCAGGGGCGTCTGCACACTGGCACCGAGCACGCGGCGGGTCGTCATCATACGCGCACGATAGTTTTAAAACGAATCTTAAAAGGGTTGAGGGGCCATCTAACGCAAACAAGCAGCCATAAAGGGGCTGCTCTAAACAAAACGTTAGAAGGTATAAATATGATCGATCACGCTCCTACCGGGAATTAAGTAGCATATTCAAGATATCATAAGACCCAATCGGACGCAACACCTCAGATTGAGAGCTGCGTAATGCGTTCTCGGAGCGACTCAAGACCTTTCCCGGTCACTGCCGAGGTCAGAATTGGCTCCTGTCCAGCGGCAGACCTCATTGTAGCGGACAGCTTGGCTAATTCGTCAAGTGCCACTAAATCTATCTTGTTGATAACCACGATTTCTGGCTTCTCCACCAGATCAGGATGATAAGCCGCCAACTCCTGTCGCACCGTGTTATAAGTTGCCACCAAATCAGCGTTATCAGCGGCAATACAGTGGATTAGCACCCGGCAGCGCTGCACGTGCTTCAGAAAGCGGTGCCCCAACCCTCGTCCTTCCGCCGCCCCTTCGATCAAGCCCGGAATGTCCGCCAGCACGATGTCCCGATCGTTTAGCCGAAGCACACCCAGGTTAGGGTTGACGGTCGTAAAGGGATAAGCCCCGATGCGCGCCTGCGCGCTCGTCAATCTGTTAAGTAAAGAGGATTTGCCCGCATTCGGCAGACCGATCAACCCAGCGTCAGCCAGTAGCTGCAGCTGTAGTCGAATCTCACCCTTACCCCCGATTGTACCCGGCTGAAACTCTTCGGGCGCCTGATTAGTCGCCGAACGAAAATGCCAGTTTCCTTTACCCCCTCGGCCACCCTTAGCCGCCACGAACTGCTGCCCCTCGGTAGTTAAATCCCCAATGGTCTTCTCTGTCTCGACATCAATCACCACCGTGCCTAGTGGCACCTTAATAATTTCGTCGTGACCAGCATGGCCCGATTTGAGCTGCGGCCCACCATTTTTGCCCGGTTCAGCTTTAATAAGATTCAAACCCGCCAGATCAGCCATCGTCTGTAGGCTGTTCGTCGCTTGAACGATCACGCTGCCGCCGTTTCCGCCATCCCCACCATCTGGCCCACCGCGGGGCACAAATTTCTCACGCCGAAAATGGACGGCTCCGTCGCCGCCCTTACCCGCGATAATCTTCAATTTAACGTCGTCAACGAAATTCATCAGCGTATATATTGTATCGGATTCAACCGTGTGCCATTCTTGCGAATCTCAAAGTGAAGATGGACCGCACCTTTGGGGATACAGCGCCCCGTCGCGCCCATGACACCGATCGTGCTCCCTTGCGACACCTTTTCCCCTGGCTCGACGCTAACGCTAGCCAGATGGGCGTAGAGAGTCTCCCAGCCACCACCGTGCGAGATGCGAATCATGTTGCCGTAACCACCATTCCAGCCGGTAGCGACTTCAGACACTGTGCCTGATTCTGAGGCGTAAACACCCAGGCCACCGGTCGGCGGAATATCAACTGCCCAGCTGTGATAGCCATTTTTGCCTGTAGCGCCCGCTGGTCGGCCAAAACTAACACCCCCAGCTGTTTCAGACAGATCACGAACGGCCACGGAGCGTTTGCTCGACGCTAAGGCCAGCTTAGTCGCCGTCGCCTTTTTAGCCGCCTCGGCCGCCTCTACCTTCGCCAGCTGCTTATCAATATATGAATCAGAGTAATCACCCGTCGGAATCGACAGGGAGTCGCCCGGCTTAATTGAATCAACATTCGTCAGCTTCTTCAGATTGGCCACCCGCAGAGTATCTTGGGTAAGGTCAAACCGGGACGCGATTGTTGAGAAAGTATCCCCCGTCTTGACAACGTACGACGTTGGTCGCGGTGCCGGATTAGCCGCCGCCACAGCCGCTGCCTGTTCGGCTCGCGTAACAACCGTGTTGGTAGCGATTTTCTGAATAACCGCGTCTTTGGGTAACACCTCGGCAGTCACAATGCCGTCAGCGTCGTTAGCCTCACTTACTAGGGGCGTATATTCATCCAAAGAGGCTAGCAGAGTGACCTTGACCTTCGGATCAGGCGTCACGTAGGCATCCAACCCATCAGCCAGACTGCGGCTAGTCGATAGGTTGGTCGTAATGCTCGACAGGACTAGAGCGACTGCCGCGACAGATGAGGAGACAGAGTACGTTTTACCGGCCCCAGCCCGTCTCTTAAGAGACAGCAGCAGACGGCTGAGTCGACTTCGACCAAATTGAATCGGCTGATTATTGCAACTTAACGGGGTCTCATCAGCCGGAATGTTGGTGTCCATAAAGACATTGGAATTGTACCAGCAGTCACGATCTGTGTCAAGCACTTTTTCCACAAAAAAGGGCCCGCGACAGGGGCCCAACAGACTAGTTTTGTCGATTCTCTATAACATCGACTTCTTCACCTTTGTAATCTGAATGGCCGAGACATAGTCCTTCGGCGCGATTTCGGTCTGATCTCCATCATGAATATTAAGCTCCAGACCGCACTCTGTTCCGTTCTTGGCGACATCGACAATCTGCTTGCCCCGACGAACCTGCGCAATCTGTCCGTGAGCAATGACTTTTTCCCCGCGCGTTACCTTGACCGCCGCCCCGCGCTTCAACTCGCCGAGAGTAACTGATCCACCTAGAACCGGCCGCTTGCGGTTGTCGTGAAAGCGCAACAGAACCACTAGTCGGCCGACCTCTTCTTCAACCTCAACCAACGGCATCAGCTCATCTACCGCCTGTGAAACGGCCTGTTCGAGTTCATAGATCACAGCAAACGACTGCACCACCACGCCACGCTCCTGCGCGATCTTGCGCACATTCGGTGGACACTTGGTATTGAAATTGATAATCGAACCGTGCGCGGCCGAGGCCGACTGCACATCACCGTCGCTGATATCGCCAACGCCCGACTTAACGATCGCTACGACCACATCCTCATTATTAAGTTTCGTAAGGATTTCCGTAATCGCGTTCAACGAACCTTGTGTGTCCGCTTTCAGCACGATCGCTAGCTCACGCCGACCCTCATTCTCGGTGGCAGTGCCCGCCAGCTCTTCCGACCGCTGACGGAGTGCCTGAGCGGCTCCTGTGCCAGCCTGACGAGCCATCTCGCGCGCCTGCTTGTCATCAGCCACCGGCTTGAGACGCACGCCGAATTCGGGCACCGACGACAGACCTGAAATTCGAACCGGCTGGCTGGCCGTCGCCAAGCGGATGCGTTTGCCCCGGTGATCTTCAATCAACCGAATGCGGCCCCAGGCCTCGCCGAGCACAACCATATCGCCTACCTTTAGAGTTCCATTCTGAATCAACACTGTCGCTACCGGGCCCAAACCGGCCTCCATGTGGGATTCAACCACTACGCCTGTAACGGGCGCGTCGTTGTCCGCTTTTAGCTCCATTAAGTCAGTGGCGAGCAGAATCACCTCAAGTAATCGCTCGACATTGTCACCCGTTTTAGCTGAGATACTAATCACCGGGATTGTGCCGCCCCACTCCTCCGGCAACAGATCGAGATCAGACAGTTCCCGCTTAACTCGCTCTGGATTAGCGTCGGGTAGATCAGATTTATTCAGAGCAACGATAATCGGTACGTTCAACGCCCGGGTGTGCTTAATCGCCTCTTTCGTCTGTGGCTTAACCCCTTCATTAGCGGCCACGACCAGAACTACCAGATCGGTGATGGCGGCCCCGTGCTGACGCATCGCCTCAAAGGCGGAGTGGCCTGGCGTGTCAACGAAGGTCACTAAGCGCTGTTTCTTCTCGTCGTCGGGGTCAGAAACTAAAACCTGATAAGACGAGATCGCCTGCGTGATGCCGCCTGCTTCGCCCGCCGCCACGTTGGTGTGGCGAATCATATCCAAAAGGGTCGTCTTGCCGTGATCGACGTGACCCATAATCGTAACCACCGGTGGTCTGGTCGTGGCCGCTTCCGATAGAACAAAGGTGGCCGATTCATCTTTCTTGACCTCTTCTTCGGCGACCGTTACGCCCAACTCATCGGCGACGATCGTCATCGTTTCGAAGTCAATATCTTGGTTTACCGCCGCCATGACACCGAAACGCACGAGGGTAGTAATAACCTCGGCGATCGGTTTGCCGATAGCCTGGGCGAACTCGCCCACGCTCATAACGGCCGGTAATGAAACCGGTGTACTCATCTCTGATAGCCTACTCTAACCAGGTTACGAAAGCAATGTCTCTTCCGTCTGTTCCGGGGCAACAACCGCCACTGAGGCGACCGTGTCGGCCTGCTTGAAGCGCATTAGTGTCACGCCCTGTGTCACTCGGCCCAGCTTTTTGACCTGCTTCAGGGGCATCTTGATTACCTGGCCCAGTCGAGAGGTTAGAACAGCCTGTGCTTTCAGATCAGAGACGACCTGCGCATCGATAATCTGACCCGTTCGTTTCGTGACGTCCGAGGCTTTAATGCCCACGCCACCGCGTTTCTGCAGATTGTAGTTGTTGAGCGGGGTGCGCTTGCCAAAACCGTTTTCCGTGACCACTAGTACCTCGTTCTCGAGATCATCCTCTGGGTTGCCCTTAGTGGTAATCATCGCCACGACGCGGTCAGCGGAGCGCAGTTTAATTCCTCTGACACCTGAAGCGGTTCGCCCCATCGGTCGTATATCCTTCTCGGAGAAGACGATCGACTGACCGAGAACCGTCACGATCGCGACGGTATCCTCACCACTCGACACAGCCACCCAACGGAGATTGTCCCCTTCGAGCAGGTTGATCGCTCGAATACCTGTTGCCCGCACATTCTGATATAGCTTGAGCAGCGTCTTCTTCACCACGCCCTTCTCAGTGCCCATAATCAGATAAGACGTGCCTTCTGTCCAGATTTTGGATTGAGCCGCCAGCACCGCCGTCACCTTCTCATCGGGCGCGATCTGAATGACGTTAGCGATCGCCGAGCCCTTCGCCTGTCGACTCACGGCCGGCAGCTCATAGACTTTCGTCTTAAAGAGCCGCCCTCGATCAGTAAAGAAGAGGATGTCGTCGTGCGTGTCCGCCGAACAGGTAAATTGAATCTCATCCTCCGATTTGGTCGCCATGCCGACCACGCCCTTACCCCCTCGCCCCTGCGAGTGATACTCCGCGATCGAGACCCGTTTGACGTAGTTCGTCTTGGTCAACGTGACTAACACTCGTTCGTTTGGAATCAGATCTTCAGCCGTGAAGCTGCCTAGCTCTTGGGGGAAGATAACCGTGCGTCGCTTATCGCCGTAGGTCTTTCTAATCGACTCGAGCTCATCTTTAATTAAACCGCGCAGTTTGCCCTCATCGGCCAGAATGGCCTGCAGATATTCAATCAGCTTGCGCTTCTCGTCAAGCTCCGCCTGCAATCGGTCACGCTCCAAACCAACCAAGGTAGCCAGACGCATATCAAGGATGGCGTTCGCCTGCACCTCACTCAGCTTGAACTTGGTCATCAACTTGCCGTGCGCCTCCTCTCGGGTCTTCGACTTGCGAATCGTGTCGACAACCTCGTCAATCGAGTCGAGCGCCGTCAGTAAACCTTCTAAGATATGCGCCCGGTCGAGCGCCTTCTGCAGATCGTACTGGCTGCGTCGGGTCACGACCTGAATGCGGTGAGCGATAAACTGCTCCAACACCTCTTTAAGCGACAGTGTGCGCGGCTCAATGCCGTCAACCAGAGCCACCATATTTATATGGAAGGCGGTCTGCAGCGGCGTCAGGGTAAACAGCCGATTGAGAATTTTTTTAGGATACGAGCCCTTCTTCAGCTCAATAACGACTCGAATACCCTGGCGGTCCGATTCATCACGGATATCTGAAATACCATCAAGTTTTTTGTCCCGGACAAGATCAGCGATCTTTAAAACCAGCTCCGCCTTGTTCACCTGATACGGCAGCTCCGAAATAATAATACTCTGCTTGCCGCTCTTCGCTTCGATGATCTCGGCCACACCCCGAATTACAACCCGGCCTCGCCCTGTAGCGTATGCCTCACGAATGCCTTTCTGGCCGTAAATCTGGGCCGCCGTCGGAAAGTCAGGACCCGGCACCAGTTTGACCAGCTCTTCCAGATCGAGATCAGGTTTATCAATCACCGCCACCGTGGCGTCAATAATCTCCCCGATGTTGTGAGGAGGGATGTTGCTCGCCATGCCCACCGCGATACCAACCGTTCCATTAAGCAGCAGGTGGGGCACCGCCGCCGGCAGCACCACTGGCTCGGTTCGCGTGTTGTCGTAGTTGGGGATGTAGTCAACCGTATCCTTCTCAATATCAGTCAGGAGCAGATCGGACACATGGGTCATGCGCGCCTCAGTGTAACGCATGGCCGCGGCGCCATCCCCGTCGATCGAGCCGAAGTTACCCTGGCCATCGACCAGCGGATAGCGCAGGCTGAACGGCTGGGCCAGACGAACCATCGCCGGATAGATATTCATCTCGCCGTGCGGGTGGTAGTTACCCGAAACGTCACCAGCGATCTTGGCCGATTTGCGATGTTTAGCGCCGGGGCTCAGATTTAGATCTTTTAGAGTGACCAGAATGCGCCGTTGAACTGGCTTGAGACCGTCACGAACATCAGGCAGAGCGCGCGACACAATCACGCTCATGGCGTAATCGAGGTACGAGCGACGCATCTCTTCCGTGATCTCCTGCGGCTTAATTGTTCCGATATTCGGGTCGATATGCAGATCAAGAGCCGCCGGCTCAGGCGTGGCGGGGGTTGATGGATTGTCAGATTTAGACATCGAGGTTCGTTACGTGTCGGGCGTGTGTCTGAATGAATCGTTTACGCGGTGGTACTTCATCCCCCATCAGCATGACAAAGAGCTCGTCAGCCTTCTCAGCATCGCTCATTGTGACTTGCAGTAGCACCCGGTTTTCGGGATTCATCGTTGTCTCCCACAGCTGCTCGGGGTTCATCTCACCCAAACCCTTGTAGCGCTGAATGTTGATCTTGGCATCTTTCTTTTTGGCCTTGATCTTGGCCACGGCTTCGTCGCGCTCTTCTTCGGTGAAGGCGTAATGCTTCTCGTTGCCCGCTAGCACGGCGTACAGGGGCGGTTGAGCGATGTAAATGTAACCCTGCTCGACTACCGCCCGGTAGTGACGGTAGAAAAGCGTCAGCAGCAGGGTGCGAATGTGGGCACCGTCAACATCCGCATCCGTCATGATAATGATGCGGTGGTAGCGCAGCTTGTCCGTATTCAGCTCTTCACCAACACCCGCGCCTAGAGCGATAATCAACGTCTTGATCGCGTCTGATTTCAACATGCGGTCGAGACGAGCTCGCTCAACGTTCAGAATCTTGCCCCGCAGCGGCAGAATGGCCTGAAACTTGCGGTTTCGACCCTGTTTGGCCGAACCACCAGCGGAGTCGCCCTCAACGATATATAGCTCTGATTTCGCCGGATCTTTCTCGGAACAGTCCGCCAGCTTGCCCGGCAGCGCCATGCCGTCGAGTGCGCCCTTGCGAATGACCGAGTCACGCGCCGCTCGCATCGCCAGGCGCGCCTGCATGCTCGTCATACACTTGCTGACGATCACGCGGGCCATGCGCGGATTCTCCTCCAGATAATAACCCAGGTGTTTCGCGACGATCGAATCAACAATGCCGCGCATCTCCGGCGTACCTAGCTTGGCCTTCGTCTGCCCCTCAAACTGTGGATCAGGCAGCTTCACCGAGATAACCGCCGTTAAGCCCTCTTTAACGTCATCGCCCGTGAGCGTGTCGGAATCTTTAACCAGATTATTCGTTTTGGCGTAACCATTGATGACCCGGGTCATCGCGCTTCGGAAGCCCGCCATGTGCGTCCCCCCTTCGGGGTTGTAGATGTTGTTAGCGAAAGAGTAGACCCGCTCATTAAAGTCGTCGGCGTAGGTGAAGGATGCCTCGACAAGGTAGTCATCTACTTTCTCTTCACAATAAAAAACCTGGTCAAGAACTGGCTTGTGCGCTCGCGCCAGATAGCGGACGTACGAGCCGATGCCGCCGTCAAAGAAGTAGCTGTAGCTCCACGGCTCACCCTCGCGGCTGTCAATAATGCTGACCCGCACCCCTTTCGTCAGATAGGCTTGCTGCCGAACGTGATCAAGAATGTACTCGCGATCGTAATCCACCTCCTGAAAGATTGAGTCATCAGCCTGAAAGATGATGCGTGTACCACTTTCGTTCACTTTGAACCACTCGTCATCGGCCGCGACCGGTACCGCCTTGATGACACCCTTCGGCGCGCCCTTCGAGTAATCTTGCGTCCAGAACTTGCCCTCGCGCTTCACCTGCGCGGTCAGATTGACCGACAGAGCGTTGACCACTGAGACACCAACACCGTGCAGACCACCTGAGACCTTATAACCACTGTTACCGCCAAACTTGCCGCCGGCGTGCAGAACGGTCAGCACCGTCTCTAGCGCCGACTTGCCCGTCTTGGCCACCTTATCAACGGGAATACCTCGGCCATTGTCCGAGATGCAGATGTAGTTATCAGGCAAGAGCTTGATCTCGATGGCGTTGCACACCCCTGCCATCGCCTCATCATTTGAGTTGTCAAAGACCTCCCATATCAAATGGTGCAGACCATCTTTCCCGGTTCCACCGATGTACATGCCCGGTCGTTTGCGGACCGGTTCGAGCCCTTCCAGAACGGTGATCTGGTCGGCGCCATATTGTGTTGTGGTATTCTCTGGCATACAAAAAATGTGCTTTCAATATGATTTTATCAACCCTAGGGCCGGTACGCTAGGCCTAGAGCCATCCTAAAAGGTCCGGTGGCGCCACACGTCGCGAATTAAACCCCACTCTTGCCAGGGCCCCGGGTGCAACCACATAAGTTTTCGGGCAGCGTTTTTGGTTGAGGGGGATGTCGGCACGTCATCAACTCGGCCACTGACCAGACCACGTTCAATGGCAGCCGCGATTTTAGGTGGAGAGCGGCGCGCTTTGAACCGCCAGACCTGCTCAGCTCGTTTTAGCAGAGCCTTATCTTCTGGCTGATGTCGACGTATCAGCCACAGGTTGTTGCGGGCGCCAAAAAACGCCTTATCTTTCGTTGAGAAGGATTGTCCACCGACGTGAGTACTGTTGCAACCAGGAATACAATCGATGCGCCAACCGGCCGCCAGGGCCCGCCAACCAAAATCAACATCCTCATAATACTGCGAGAAGCCCTCGTCAAAACCACCCAACTCACGCCAGAGTTTGGTTCGTATCATCATTACCGCGCCCGAAACAGACAGCAACGGCAGCCGATCGGCCCGCACAACGTCAGCTGTCCCCCGTCCCCGCTTCAGGGGTCGAGCCAACCACCAGGAGAAAGTATCCCCATAACTATCTAGCCGGCCGTTCTGCTGCCAGACGCTTGTCGCCGCTAGTCCAACCCGTGACGATGCCCAGCGCATGAAATATTTGAGTCGCTTGCCCGAACCTGTGTGCAAGACAACGTCGTTGTTGACGAGCAGAATCCACTCGGTGGTGACCTGCGCCGCCAACAGATTTACATTGGCGGCAAAACCGCGCCGAGGACCAGCTAAGATCTTCACATTAAACGGCATGCCCTTTATTGGCAGCCGGCCGCTATCATCCCCAATTAGAGTTGGGATTGTCGGCAGCTCATCTCGCAGACTCCGGAGAATAGGCCAGATCAAATCTACCTTCCCGGCGTGCGGAATAATCACCGTGATCATGCCAGGGGCTTAAGAGCGAACCGAATAGCCTGTAGTGTACCGCGACGGGTAAATAGAACGCGCGGCAGCACACTGGTCTGATAGCCGCTGTGACTGACTCGTATCTCATATCGGCCCGATCGCAGCAGAGTCGCAAACCGGCCGTTACTGCTTGTCACAAAAGTCAGCACCAGCTTTTCGTCTTGATTAAAGACGCGCACGACCGCCCCACTCAACGGCTGGTTGGTCGCCTGATCGGTGATAATGCCGTAAGGTGACGGCTGAGTCCGAATCGCCACCTCAAGCAGCCAGGCCAGAGCGTAGTAGATGCCTAACCACAGCACAAAGCCACCATCCCTGATGTAAAGCAGCAACCACATGCCCGTGCCCATCAAGAGCAGGGGCAAACGCCAGGCATTAAGAATTGCCAGCGTACGGTCGAACCGTTGATGACGTCGCAATAGATGAGCATTGAACTCGAGGGACATCCCTAAAGTAATCTCCCGGTTGACCGCTTCACCTCGATATAGTCGCTCGAAAGTGTCGAACTGAGGCGCCTCAACCCGCAGCAGATAGCTCTGTCGCTCCGTCAAGGTGAAGAGATAGCGTCCATCTTGATCGGTAATCTGTGTGTCCAGAACCGTTTTGGTGTCGGGACGCAGCAGGGTAACGTGGGCACCAACAACCGGCCGCTTGGTTGAACCATCGATCACTCGCCCGTATGGTCGCCGGCGCTTGAAGAAAACCCAGAATTGAGATAGCGGTGACAGACTAGCCAGCAGCTTCAGGATTAGATCAAGAAGCAGTTGGCCCAACAGACTGGCTGCCGCCACGGCTTGAGCGACAATTAAAGCCGCCGCAATCGGCACCAGCAGCTTCTCCGCCAACGTCGCTGCCACCTGTCCGACTGGTGTCTCTAACCAGATCTTGATCGGCTCAGTTAGTTCTGGTGGCAAAATTCCACCACCCACTAAAGTCGAACCGAGTTTAATCTGGCTCACCCCCGACCACTCGGAAACTGACTCCGTCTCCGCTCGGGCTCGGGCTCGGACTACATATGTCTCACCAATTTTCAGTTCAGTGATTAAGACACCCTCTCCCCAAGAAGCCGCCGGCCCCCAGCTGTTGTAAATATCCGAAATCTGACCGTTAATATCGTAATAGACCGGTGTGTCACCTGACTCGCGCCGTACCTCAACCTGGACATCGGCGTAAGCGATGCTACTATCGATCGCGACACTGATGCGCAAGCTATTATCCCCCTTTATTTGTAGGATGGGCGCTGCCGGCGTCGGTAGAACATTCTGCTGCGTCGCGCCCGACTCTGATTGCGCGTCAGCACTATCTGACAGCCCTCCTGAACCGACGGTGCCAAAGAGGTCATGGCTCGATGAGCTGGTTGCCGCTGAACCGTAATTAAAGGTCGGCTGCTCTAAAATAAAGTCCTGGCTCTCCAGTACCGCCTGTCCGGTGGCCGGCCAAAGAAGCAACAACAGAAGCAACAACCGTTTAATCATCGCTGATGAGCCTGCTTGATGTAACGTTGCAGACTAGTCAGAAACTTCTCTTTGGAGAACTCAGCCGCTCGCTGACGACACCGGTCTGCCGACCAAGTTTTTTTTTGAAAAAGATTCCAAGCGGAGATTAAGCTGCTTGCCGTCTGCTCCGCAAAAAACAGCCCCGTCTCTCCATCCACAACCGTCTCCGTCGCCCCGCCCTGACCAAAAGCAATCACAGGCAGACCGGCTGCCATCGCCTCGACCGGCGTAATGCCAAAATCTTCGTTCGACGGAAAGATAAAGGCCGCCGCCCAACTCATCTCGTCAAGAATAACCTTCTGATCGGTGAACCCGAGAAAGCGGACACTTGGCCCCGCCAGCGCCTGCAGCCGTGTCGCCTCCGGACCATCCCCAATTACAGTCAGAGGGATGCCCAGCTGATTGGCCGCTTCAACAACCAGGTCGGTCCGCTTATACGACACTAGCCGAGCCACTACTAGCCAGCCAGCCGGTTTAGCCGCCCTCTGCACCGCCAGATACTCCGCACAGTGTACCGGCGGATAAACCACCTCGCTCTCACGGCCGTAACACTCCTTCACCCGCTGAGCCACATTGTGCGAGTTAGCCAAATACAGATCAACCGCCCGACTGCTACGCACGTCGAAGCGGCGGAACCACGGCGCCAGCAGTTTACCTAGCCGACCACGATCATCCCCCCCAAAATTCCAGGCAAAGCGCAGGGGGGTGTTAAAAACGGAGATGTGCTGGCCCGGACTCACGGCGTGGGCCGCCTTCGCAAAGCCCGACGTAACCGAAACCACCACATCAGCGTTCAGGCGCAACCGATTAAAATAGGCCGGCAGTAACGGCGCCAGCCACTCGAACCGACGACCAGTCGATAGCCACTTCGGAACAGCCATGGTCCGAATATCATATTTAGCGAACATCGGCAGCCGAGCCCGATCGTAAACAGACGTGTAAACAGGAGCTTGAGGATACAGCTCCAACAGATCAAGCAGCTGCTGTTCCGAGCCACCCCAGCTGGTCAGCCAATCCTTCACAAAGATTATCGGCTCGCGCTTAGTAGGCGCCACGACGGAAGATCATTACCCAGACTGTACGCAGACAGATTGAGAGATCAAGCCAGACGGACCAGTTCTCGATATAGACCATATCGAGCCGAACCCGCTCTTCGTAGGTTGTCTCATTCCGGCCCGAGACCTGCCACAGACCCGTTGCTCCCGGCTTGATCGAACCGAGACGGTAACGCAACCGACCGTACTTGGGTAGTTCACTCTCGACAATCGGTCGAGGACCGACCAGGCTGACATCCCCCTTGAGAACATTGAAGAACTGAGGAAGCTCATCGAGGGATAGCTTACGCAGTACCCGACCCGCGCGCGTCACACGTGGATCATGCTTGAGCTTCTGATATTTATCCCACTCTTTCTGCTCTTCCACATGATCAAGTAGGTACTGCTTGAAGGCCTCGGACACCCCGTTGGGTCCATCCCCATATTTCACGCTCATCGTGCGATATTTCCAGAGCCCGAAGGTGCTCAGCCCCTCACCGAGACGCTTGTGGCGGAAGAAGATTGGTCCCGGTTCATCAGCCCACACGATTAAGGCCAGAATTAGGTAGAGCGGCGACAGCAGCACGATTGCCACCGACGAGAGCAGAATGTCGAAGATGCGCTTTACAAAATAACCCCAGCCTTCCAGAGGGGTAACCGGGATTTCGATCAAAGCAAACCCCGCCAGATCACGTACCAGCATGTTGGATGACAGAAAGGTGAAGACATTTGGAACAACCAACAACCCGACTCGATGCTCAATGCAGTATTCGCGCAACTCTACCAGATCACGCTCTGTCATATGGCCCGCCACCAACACCTCGTCACAGGCCCGTCGTCTAATGGCCCGACGAAGGGACTTCATATCAATTCGGTCATAGGTGCCCGAAACACGATAACCTAAGCGACGATTGCGCTTGATGACCTTAACCGCCCGCTCCGCCGCCTCTCCATCCCCCAATATTGCGATACGCACCACAGCGATCTGCCACCGGTGCAACAGCTGTCGCGCCGCCGCCACAATACCTCGACTCAGCGTGAGCAGTACGATACTAATCAGAAGGGCGTAGACGATCACTAATCGAGGCAGAACCACCGTGCCCCGAGCGAAGGCGATCAACAGAATAAACAGAAAAGCGTTCGCCACAGCCCGAATAACGCTCCCAAACGTCTCCGACGGCCGGGGGAAACGGTGCCAGCGGTACAGACCCGACAGAACAAAGATTAGCGTCATCACACCCGCCAGCGTCAGAATGTACGGCAGGTAGGTCTGATAGGGCACCAGCTGCGGATTGGGCGTGTAGTTGAGCGAATCCCCGAACGGCTCTGTAATGAAGGATGGCACAAAATCTGGATAACGTACCCGCACCCAGTACGAGACAACAAAACTCGCCACGAGAGCTAGGTAATCAAGAGGTATTTGGATGCCCGCAAAGACGAGCTCACTTCTTTTCATGAATCCTTCATATCATAACCTGAAAACACGCAAATAAAAAAGCCCCGGCACACGGTCGGCCGGGACAGAGAGAGGCGATCTTACTCGTCCTTCTTGATGCGTCGGACCAAAGGTAGACCAGTGCGCTTGTTCTCGACGACCTCGCGGCCCTCGGGTAGAGCGTCAATGGCGAACTCGGAGTCGACCTCGCGCTTAAAGTAATAGATCTGCATCTGAAGGTTGCCCTTCAATGTCACCTGCTTGGAGTGCAGGTAGTAGGTCTGCCCCTTGGAGTTGGTGTAGCTAAACGCCATGGTTCGCAGTTAGTTCTTTCTGTGCCTTTACTGTGCCAGATGACGATCTGGTGTCAAGTGATTTTTGGTAGTGGGATGAGATTGACCGCTGGTTTTCCAGATAGGACAGCCAGAATATTCCGAGCGGCCATTTCACTCATCTGTTCGCGCGCATCACGCGTCGCGGAGGCAATATGGGGCGTTAACACAACGTTAGGCAGACGACGTAAAGCCGCCGCAATGGTCGGTTCATGCTCGAAAACGTCTAACGCCGCGGCAAAAATCCGTTTTTCTGTTAGAGCCTCGGTGAGCGCCGTCTCGTCAACCACCGGTCCACGCGCGGTGTTGATCAAGATCGATTCTGGCTTCATTAAGGCCAGCTCAGCGCGGCCGATGAGATGCCGTGTGGAGGGTAGAAGCGGTAGATGAAGGGATACCACGTCCGAACGTCGCAAGAGCTCTCTCAGGCCCACTCGTGAGGCGCCAGCGTGCCTCTCCAGGTCGGGGCAGGAGCAGACATCATGATAAAGAATGCGCATGCGTAAACCTCGGTGAGCGATTAAACCGAGAGCGGCACCGATGCGGCCAGAACCGACCAAACCAAGAGTTCTCCCCAGCAGCGGCTGTCCCCAGAAAAGTAGTGGCTCCCACTGCTGATATTTTCCCGCCCGCACAAACTGATCGGCCTCGACAATGCGCCGACTCGTCGCCAGCAGCAACGCCAGCGAGTGCTCCGCCACACTATCTGTTAGCTGCCCCGGGGTATTCGTCGCCACCAAACCCTGCCGAGCGATCGCCTCCAGATCAAGATTGTCGAAACCAACCGCGTAGTTGGCGATGATCTTTAGCTGGGGGCCAGCGGCGACCAGCAGCTCGGCATCCACTTTATCTGTCAGAAGAGTAAGGATGGCGTCCGCCCCTTTGACAAAGGCCTTTAACTGACGGGCTGTCAGCACATCACCCGAATGCAGCTTGACAGTGCAACGGGTTCGAAGCAGCTTTAAACCAGCCTCGGGAATCTGCCGACAGACCGCGACGAGCGGTTTCTTACGCCCGCTCATGACCCTCCCGCCGGACGGTCACCACCTCCGTTTTCAAGAGGCGCCGCAGAGTTGTCCGTTTCATTAAGCCGGTTGTCGAGCCGTACTCGGCCACCACACTGCCGGCGTTAAAAGCCGCTGCCCGCAAGGCATCAGGCACCGTGGCACCAGACAGCCGTGACCAGAGATAGGTTGAGGCGAAAGCGTCACCCGCGCCTGTCGGATCCAGACGTTGGGCGCCATGCCAAACTGAGCCATGCCAGTTGCCTGAACTGTGGGCGGCTACCGCTCCGTGACGGCCGTTTGTAACCACCGCTTCGCGCGCCCCGAGATCAAGAAATCGACGCGCCAGAATTACCGGGTCATGAGCCCGCGTGTCTAACACTGTCTGAGCCTCTTCGAGATTTACCACGACTAGTTCAGCCCGCTTGATAAGACGTTTGTTGCGCGTCGAGCTACCCTGAATCTGCCGCGTTCCCGGCAGGTATACCAGAGGCAGATCAAGTGCCAGCGCCCGATCAAGGGCTTTTGCCCCCTCTTTGCCCATTGAGCAGAGAATCAGCCAGTCATCCCGCCGCAGCTTATCAAGCCTATACGGCCCGACGGCGTGATAGCTGATAATCGTTCGCTCCCCCTCGCACAGTAAAACAGTCGAGTGATTTGAACCATGTTGGGATAAAGCGACTGAGGCAACATCCACACCCGCCTCGGCTAGAGAGGATTTAATCTGCCGCCCCGACCAATCAGTGCCGACATGAGAAATTAGGCGAACCTCCGCCGCCAGCTCGCTTAGAGCCACCGCCACATTGGCGGCATTCCCACCTAACGACTGAAAGCTAGCCGTTGCCGGCACCTTCTGGCCCGCCGCCAACCGAAGCTCATCCCCAACGACACGACAGCGATCACTCGCCTGCTCATCGAGAGTCAGAATTGTATCTAGCCCGACGTCACCGATTACGACGTAGCGCATGAGCTTCATTTACTGATCCGAACCGCTTTAACAGTTGAGCCGCCTCGCTCTGCATTGCCTGACGGGCTGGCGCCAGGTAATCACGAGGATTGATGCAATCCTCATCATTAGTAAGCACTTCTCTCACGGTGGCCGTAAAAATCTGGCGCAGCTGAGTGTCGATATTTATCTTCGTCACACCGTGCCGAATGCCCGCCCGAATCGTCGCCACCGGCAAATTTGAGGCCCCGTGCAGTACCACTGGCGTGGTCGTTAGATGGTAGTACTCATCCAGAATATTAAGATGGATTGTCTCGTGCGGCACCGGCAGTCCGTGACTTGTGCCCAAACCTAAGGCCAAGGCATCTACCTTTGTCGCCCGAACAAAACGTGCCGCCTCACCAGCAACCGCCAAACAGACTGCTTGGCTTCCAGCCTCCTCCTGTCCACCTATCGTGCCGACTTCACCCTCAGTCGAAGCCCCGAACCGTCGGGCCAGACGGACAGCCCGTCGCGTTTGGACAATATTACCCGCCAGAGGCAGTAGAGAGCCGTCAAACATTACAGATGATGCGCCCCAGCTTAATCCCGCCTTGATCAATTCGAAATCAGTGTGATGGTCAAGATGAATCACGATCGGCACCGGCGCTTCGTCGGCCAAAACCCGAACCGCCGCGAACAGTGGCCGCCCCCCGTAACGGGCGGCCGATTCAGACAGAGAGATGATCACGGGTGAGCGCTGCTTGATCGCTGCTCCCACTGCCGCCTGAGCTGTCTCGAGGTTTGTAACGTTGAAGGCCGCCACGGCATAGCCGGCTTGTTTAGCTCGTTTCAGTATCTGGCGCAGCGTTACGGTCATGATCGTTTTTTCAGGGCGTCACTTATCGCTTTAACGTGATCAGCGTCGGTGTATTCTACGATGCCTCGCCAGTCAGGCTTCAAAACAACATCTGTATAATCCTTCTTAATCGTCCGCAGAGTTTCAGCCAACCAACCGCCTTGCTCTGGTGAACGGATGATAACGACTTTCGTACTACCCACTGTTAACGCCCGCACCGCCTGTCGCGCCGCCTGATCACCGACACAGTCGGTTATATTGATCGCTCGTATTGATTTTTTGCCCTGCTCCATAACGGCCCGCAGAGGCGCCATCGTCGAGCCAAAAGCTAGAACAAGTGTGTCGCCCGCGCCCACCGTCACCCAGCGGTCAGGGCTGAATTTGGTATTCGGCGACCAGATTAGCGGCACAGGATGGCTCACCACCTGCAACACCACCGAACTGCCCTCGGCCGCTGCCGTCAGAGCCCAGCGTAACGCTGCCGCCGCTTGATGGACATCGGCTGGCCAGAGAACGTAATCAGCCGTCACAGCCGCCGCGGTGTAGCCATCATCAGAGACCGCCACCGCTACACAGCCGGGGGCAAGTTGACCGATCAACTGCTGTCCTGGAGCGATGATCACGACTCGCCTCTCCGCAGCGACAATTCCCCTTGCCAGACCGAGCAGTAGATCACCCGCTTGGCCGACGATTTTTACCCGATCGTGACCAAGAAGACCACCGAGCTGCCAGCGGCGCAGATCATCAGTCGCCAAGACGGTCGATTGACTTGAGACTGTCAGCCACTCTTCGAGTACTGCACTAACACCCAACACGGGTGCTAGAACGCCATTATGAGGATGCCATCGTTCACTCATGGTCGAGCCATTAGTTCATGCAGCTGTTTGGCGCGGTCATCCACCAGTAGAGCCTCACCCGCCTCTTCCAGCAAATCGAGACCGGCGCCGTAAACCGCCGAAACCAGAACTGCTGTCGGCCGCTGATCGTGCGTGGCGGCGTGTAATCCATCAATCATTGTTTTATAGTGACCACTGTCGCACTCATAAACGGCCAGGCCGAACGCGGCCAACTTCGTACGCAGAGGTTCAACTGGCAAGGTTTTGGCCACAGCGTACCCGTTGTGCAGACCGGTCATCACGGTCACAAATGTTAGATTATCGAGATGCCAGGCGCTGGCTAGCTGCAGTGACGACCAAGCTTCACCCATCTGCCAATCGGCATCCGTCATCAAACACCAAACCGGCAGTTCCGGATGGACAGAAGCGATGCCCACCGCCTCAGCCAGACCAGTTGCCTGACACCACCAGCGACCCGAACGGTGCGCTCGGCTACGCTGAGCGGAGATTACAGCCTGAGCCGCTCGCTGCTGCCAGGTTGATAGAGCGACCAACCGGTGGCCCGCCTCTCGTTCCGCCGTCGTCAGATGCCGGTCGAGCAGCGTCGCGATAAGATCAACCGACGCTAGAGCGTTGCCCAACTCATAATCGGTAAAACCGTGCTCCTCGATCAGCCGAGACCGCGCCTCACGCGCACTTTTTTGCAAAGAGTAGATCGTCATATATTTAAGCGCACTGTTTAGCCAGTTCAATTGCCTGCTCTAAAAATCGTTGGGAGTAACCTCGCTCGTTGTCGTACCAAGCGACGACTTTCACTAGACGACCCTGTACCGCCGTTAAGGCCGAGTCGACAATGGACGACTCTAGCCGACCAACAATGTCGGATGAAACAACCGGATCATCCTCAACCATTAAAATGTTCTGGTACTGACCAGCCGCCTCACGTCTTAGCAAATCATTTAGGCCGTCAACCGTCGTATCTTTCTTGAGATAAGCTGTGATATCAGAGACCGAGCCGACCGGAATCGGCACCCGCAGCGCTAAACCGTCAAACTTACCTTTTAGGGATGGCACGACCACCCCCACCGTTTTCGCCGCCCCCGTGGTGGTCGGCACAATGTTGAACGCCGCCGCTCGGGCCCGACGCAGATCTTTATGCGGTCCATCTTGCAGGTTCTGATCAGCCGTGTAGGCGTGCGCGGTCGTCATGAACGCCTGCTCAACCCCAAGATGTCGCTCTAAAATCTCCATGATGGGGGCAATGCAGTTGGTCGTGCACGAGGCGTTACTAAAAACCGGTCCGTCGGTAATTGATAATTTATTCACGCCTAAAACTCCCGTGGGCACCTGTCCTTCGTCCTTAGTCGGAGCCGAGATTAGCACAGTTTTGGCCCCCGACTTGATGTGAGCCATCGCGCCCGCCTTGTCTGTAAAGTGACCGGTACACTCCAAAACGACGGCTACATTCAGTTTTTGCCACGGCAGCTTTTGCGGATCCTTCTCACTCAGAACCGGAATGCTCTGTCCGTCGACCAGCAGCTCGTTGCCATCCGCCGTCACCTCGTGCGGCCAGACGCCGTAGACCGTGTCATATTTCAGAAGATGAGCCAGGGTCGCGGCGTCAGTTAGATCGTTGATCGCCACCACCTGCACGCCCGGATGTTCGAAAGCCGCCCGGAAGGTAGTCCGACCGATGCGTCCAAAACCGTTAATTGCGAGCCGATACGCCATTTGCCCCTCCTTCAGCCAGTGATTTGAGTTCGTATAAAGCCGTCAGCTGATCGTCCGCCTGCCAGAAAGCCGTGTTGACGATAAACCGTCGCGCCCCCGCCCGGGCCAGATCAACGATCGTCGATCGATTAACACCCCCATCGACCTGAATTGAGGCCTCTGGTGGCAGTTCCGTGCGCAGCCGAGCGACGCGCTGGGCGGTATCCCCCAACAGCCGCTGACCGGCTGCTCCCGGGTGCACCCCCATAAGTTGATAATACCGCACATCTGGCAAAGCCGTTAGCTCCGCCGTTGGCCAACAGGTTGCGACCGGAATAAAGCCTCTGTCAATCAACTCTGACGCAAATGCCGCCGCCTCGGCCAACGACCCAAAAGACTCCAGATGAAAGACCAACCGACGAATGCCCAACCGCTCGCAATCAGTCAACAGCGCGCGCGGGTCGGCGACCATCGCGTGCAGTTCAATCTTGAGTCCATCGGGAATCGAGCCGAAGTCGGACAGTAAGAAGGATTCTTCCGGCACTAAACGGCCATCCATAACATCTAACTGAACACGGGGCGACAGCTCAGCCACCTCACCGAGCAGCTCGCTCGCTTCTGGTAACTCCGTCGTCAAAATCGCTGGTACTATGGCAATGCCCCTCATATATCTAGTATATAGGATACATGACAGAATTCCTGGAAACATTACCCTCCGCCCACGATCATCGCGTCTTGATGCACGCCGCCCACCCTGATTGGACCGTCACTCATCGCCGGCGCGTCCGGTCCGCCTTCCGCCACAGCGATTGGGTTGCCTCGGCTTATGTAGATGGATTACTAGCTGGCACAATTCGGATTGTTACAGACCACGTCAGCTTCGGCTTGATCGCCGATCTACTGGTGCATCCTGATCACCGCCATCAGGGCATTGGCTCGACTTTGGTTAAAATGGCCGTTGTCGCTCATCCTGATTATTATCTGTACGCTGACCCGCAAACCCCCGAACTCGCCCCGTTCTACACTAAGGCCGGCTTCACAGACCACACCGTCTGGCGCCACCATTGAAGGCTTACTCCTTGACAAACGGCCGTTTTCGTGGTATAGTCTCGACACTACCACAGAAAGGAGCCCGATGTGATCGGTCTGAACAGGTTGTAGCTGTAGTCGGCCACCCCGCCGTTAAAGGGGATTCCGGATGTCACCTTGCCTCTAGTAGGCTGAGACTGCATCATCCGGCGGGACCAAGGTTCGGTCTCGTTATGCAGAGGCAATAGCCGGCCTATCTGGCATTTAGCCAGGTTCAAGCCCGAGTGATTGCTGCCCCAGGGCAACGTCAATCGGTAAAGAGGCTATGTGGTTTTGTCGCCACTCAGGGAACGAGAACCACCGGGCAAGCCCGGCATCCTCACCACGACAAGCATGAACCCCTCCCACGTCCGGGAGGGTGTTTCTTTTTGTGGATATCGGCAACACCTTGCTCATAACGGTAATTTCTGCTAGAAAGAGGGCTGAGGAGAGAGCGATGTTCATCGACGAAGTCCTGAACCGGCAGTATCTGCCGGGCCCACTAGTGGAGGACGGTCAGGCGACCGACCACCTGGTCGCCTTGACCAACGATTGGTTACAGGCGTTGTTGCGCCTACGCAGCTGTGTTGGCGACAACGACGTGATCGCCAAAACGATTCAGGCTGCCCGCGCACCTGAAAAGTGTCTGGATTGCCCGGATACCCCGGGACTTCGACGGGCGTTCAAGCTCTCGCCGACCGACCGCGAGCTGACCGAGATCATCTACCAGCGCGGCGTGGTGCTCGGTCTCAACCTGGCCGACGAGCTGCACGGAAGCATCAAGCGCGATCAGGACAACCGGCGAATCACGTATTGGCCGGCCGGCAAGATCCACCTCCGCGTCTGGTGTGAAGATGGGAGCTGCGCCCGTCTGGTGCTGAAATATGGCGCCTCGCACAGGCCCACCAGCCCCGTCACACCGATGGTGAAGCTCGATGAGCTACACCAATACAACGGTCTCGACGAGCTGTTGGCCGACCTGTCTGACTCGCGACTGCTGCTCTACACGGCCCTGCGACAGTTTGCCGACACAGACCGGCTCTACCAGGAGCAAACGCGCCAACTGCAGGACGCTCGTCTCGGCTGTGCCGCTCAGACAGCTCTCCTGGAAGCCCAGCTCTGACCCCAGCATCCGCCCGAGCTTAGAGGCGACTTTGCACCCGCGAAGTCGCCTCTTGATTTATTGACAGGCACCCCTCAACCGCGAGATAAGAGAAGGGAGGAGAGGAGGCAGAGACGATGCACAAAGCAATCATTGTCCAGACTGAGCCCTGGTTGGTGTGGGCGCGCAATCACATAAGTCCACTGGGTCAGAGACTCAGCCTGTGGCTGATCGGCGCGGTTGATTTTGCCCAGGCAGATACCGGCCTCCATGGCGTCTGGTGGCCAGCTCAGAATTCCGACCGAACGGCCAGGGATGTGCTTGGACTCAGCCGTGAGCACGGCTTCGTTAAGGTGCATTGCACTGGGCCAATGCACAGTGTCGAGTCCGTCACGCTCGAAGACACCATCATTCGAGCCAAGCCCGGTCCGCATGTCCCCCTGCTATCCATCTGGCTTCGCCTTAGGGATGTCGCTGCGACCCAACCGGTGCCGTTTCTGCAAGATTACAACCGTGCCATCGGTGAGCTCGACGAGATGGTACGCAACCTGCCCGACACTCAGGTGACGCGTCATCTCACCACCCGCATCCGGCAGCCGCCCGACCCCGTGCTGCTCCGCCGAATCTAACCAGCGAGGCGCGCCCCATGTGGGCCGCCTCGTTGCTATGCTCGACATCCTTAACTAAACCTGATAGCTTCTGAAGTGACCGGAGGGGTTCGCCCCAAGGGTTAATCTACTGCGAGGAGACGTCTGATGGATTTCAGTCCTGGTTGTGAATGGCCGCGTTGGCCAGAGGGGCTCGCCCCAAGAGCCAACATGACCAATGCTGATCTGTCTCGGCTGGTGCATGACTGGGTGTACGCGGCTGAGAAGTTGCTGTTTGAGAACGGAACACCGCCATCACTCAGCACCTATCTCAACAAGCGCCCCGCCGGCTGGAATGGATCTCGGGCCGTTCGGCTTGATCCACCCGATCAGCGACAGGGTTTCTTCTGGCAAGCGACGATCGGTGACTATGTCGTATCGGAAGGTGCCAGGCCGACCCACAACGAGAAGGGCGACCTGACCAGCTGGCCGGCGGGTTTCTGCAACGTGTTTGCCTGGTTCAAGGGAATCCCTCTTCATGAGCAACCGTTCGCTCAACTGAAGATCTCCTACGGGCCCAGCGGCACGGCCGAGAGCTGTGCTGAACCGGCGAACGCGGTGATCGAGACGGTGCGCCCCTACACCCTCGACGAGATCATCGAGCTGGAGGCGCGATCACTACTCAGATGGCTGCTGACCGCGATCCACCGCGCCCACGACCGGGCACAGGAACGCGCCCGCATGTTCGAACACGCCTATGTGGCCGCGCTCATCCACCACGGCATCTTGCGAACCGGCGGCATCAACCTCGACGTCTTGTGACATTCAACGCGGCGCGTTCCCTCGGGGGCGCGCCCGTTGCCATCTAATCTGAGGATTGCTAAACTTAGTCCGTAATCGGGGATCGTCTAATGGCAGGACAGCGGCCTTTGAAGCCGTGAATCATGGTTCGACCCCATGTCCCCGAGCCAAAAACCCAAACCTGAGTTTGTTAGACAAAGCCGTGATATCATTGACGGTTATCACCATCCTCCTCACCGCACTTGTGGTGCATTAAGGGGATGGGCCGAGGCGCGCACGCCTCAGCCCCACATCGTCACACCGCCACATCGTCGTAACGACGGTACGTCACTTCTCCACCACTGACACACAGAGCGCCTTCCGCGCGAAGACAGAACCTGGCGTTATTGCCCCGGCTGGCCGACAAGACGCGGCTCCTGGTCAGAATGGTCAGCATTCTGCGAATCTTCCCCTCTTTGTGACCGTGCGCCGTCGCCGCCTCCAGAATATGCCTTCTGGTCGGTGGTAAAGCCTTCTCCTTGGAGAGGTACCAGATCAGCCGCGCCAGCTCGAACTCAGCGGTCGTTAACCGTGGCTCGTCGACCACTCGCTTTGGCGTAACCGATGCCGTCTCGACGCTCTCTGGTGGCTCTCTGACGACGCTTGGCCCGTCGAGCGAGAACACTTTCAACGGCGCGCAGTCGGTGTCGCACAGCGTGCGGACAACAACCAGACGGCCACGATCTCGACGCAAGCGACCCACACTTTCCCCAATGTTGCCGGCGACCACGCCCGCGTTCATCAGCTGGACCACTAACGTCCGGGCATGATACAGCGGGTGTCCACTCTGGGCAGCAACATCAGATAGGCTTACCTCGGTCAACGTATCGCGTTCCAGTCTTGGCCAGAGTAGGACAGCGACCTCTGCCGCCTGTTGCGTAACTCGGCCGCCAGCCATCAATCCGTATCCGGTCATACTTGTTGCCTCCTCTCAACATCCCTACATCTAACAGAAAGACCACTTTATAGCAATGATTTTTACCTTGACCAATCGATAAACATTGCTATACTACCCCTCATAGAGGAGGAGGGACCATGAGCACCCACCAGCTAGACGATGGTGTATGGAGTGTGGATGGCGTACTCTCGGTCGTTTTCGAGCCGTATCTGTCATCCCGCCGGCTGCTCGGCGTTGTTGCCGGGCAACTCCATCTCGAGCAACAGAGCCGCCGCGGCCTGCCCCTGCTGACGTTCACAGGCACATTCAGCCGCGAAGCCAACGGTGAGCTCTACCTCAGCGCTGAGGGATATCGCGCTCCTTTGAATGGCCTGGCTCAACGCATATTGGTTGTCGAGCACAACAACCAGGTCATCTACATGAGTCGACGCTACACGCGCCCAACCTAGCTGCCAGGCTGGCCCACACGGGGCCAGCCTGGTGCTTTTTTGTCCAAAATCCATGTACAATAACAAGGATGTCAGATCAGTTCTTTCCCCAATCAGAAGTACCAAAATCAGAAGTACCAAAATCAGAAACCCCGACTGATACCCCTGTTGAGGTGCCCGAAAAAACACCCGAGCTTCAACCAACACCAGTTATTCACGAGCCAACAGCTCTACATGAGCCGCCCGCTCTACCCTCTCTGCCGCCCAGCACGGTTGGCCCCTCTCAGCTGGCGCGCGACGCCCATAAACACACCCGCAAAATCTTAGCGATCATTGTCGGCGCGATCGCTCTGGTCATCGTAATTCTCAGTCTGCTAATCTGGCAGCTCAACAAAGAGCCTGCCGCCCCATCCAGCAGCAACACCGTCGCCGTTAACACCCCGAGCGCTACAGAGACCCCAAGCCCGACCCTCAACGAGCAGCTCCCGGGCAGTAATAGCTCCAGCGCGGGCACAGCTGGTTGGCCGGCTATGACCACCGATTTCGTCAAAAATCTGACCTACCCGACACCTACCGATTGGGCCACCGTGAACGGCTGGAAAGATGGTCCACCCCGTTTTACCCTCGCCAACGGCGTGTCACGTTTCGAAGCTGGCTGGTACCGCGCCGATGAACAATCAGATCGCATTTTGATACGTCTGACGGTTTTTGTGAAGGATGAAGCGATCGGCACGGGCGATATCGACGGCGATGGTTTGGCTGATGCCGTCGCCATTCTAAAATGGACCGATGGCGGCACCGGGGCTTTCCCTCTTCTATACACAGTGTTCGGCAATCAACCCTACTCACCCACGCTCAATCGAGATGTTCTGGCGAGCATTGTCGGCGGCAGTTACAGCGCTCAAAAAGTTGAGCTGAGCGCGAGAACACTCAGGCTGCAGCTTTCCTATCCCAAATCTGGGGATGCGAGCTGCTGCTGGACCGGACAGGCCAACGTGACCCTCAGGCTGGTCAATGGCCAGTGGGAGACGTAAGAACTAGGCCTTAATCTCGGTCAGACCGAAAGTAAACGGGCGCAGCGCGTCTGGCACCACTATTGTTCCGTCTGGCTGCTGCCAGTGCTCAATAATCGCAATTAGAAGACGGCCCATCGCGGCGCCGGTGTCGTTTACGGTGTGTGGATATATCAGTGAGCCATCTGCCTGGCGCAACCGCAGATTGAGACGACGCGCCTGATAGTCGGTCGTGTGGCTGTCAGACATTAACTCCATGAAGTTGCCCTGACTGGGCATCCACGCCTCGACATCGTACTTTTTGGCCGCCGCGAAGTAGCCTAAATCAGCCGTGCACATGTCAAGAATTCGATACGGAATCTGCAGCGTCTGCAGTAGCCACTCGTTGATGCTCCGAAAATACTCAAACGTCTCGCGCGCTTTGTCTGGTGTGGTAATCGCTGTCATCTCCAGTTTGTCGAACTGGTGAACCCGTTTGATGCCGCGCACATCCTTACCCCAACTACCCGCCTCACTGCGAAAACAGGTCGTGAGAGCGTACATCTTTAGAGGCAGCTCCGCCTCGGTGATGGTTTTGTCTTGATAGTAGGCAAAGAGGGATGGCTCGGCCGATCCAACCAAATAGAGCTGGTTGGCCTCTTCAACGTTCTCACCCGCGATCGCGTAGACCTGATCGCGATCACCCGGAAAATGGCTCGAGGCGAAGAGGGCGCCTTCGCGAACCAGTAGCGGCGGCACAACTGGTGTGAATTCATCAGCGAGCAACTTCTCTGCCAGTAGTTGATGGATGGCGTTCTGCAGCACTACGGCTGCCCCGCGCAGGTACGTGAACCGCGCGCCGGACACAATAGCGCTTTGCTCGTTGTCGATAATTCCCAGCGCCCGACCAATCTCAAGATGATCTTTCTGACCCACTGACGCGGGCATAAGCTCAGCGGCTCCGCCGGCCTGTTCAATCTTCTGCTGGGTAATCTCACCCCGCTCTGGTGACCAGGCGGCGATCTCGACATTATCGGCTTCGCTCTGGCCAATTGGGGTATCATCAGCGGCCAGGTTGGGAATCCAACTCAAAATCTCTTGGTAGCGAGCCTCGACTTCGGCCAGCTCTTTCTCGGCTTGCTCCAGCGCCTCCTTCAGACTACGGGCTTCCGCCCGAACTGATTCGTCTGTGGCGGCTCGTTTGGCCAGCTCATTGCGCGTAGCCCGCTGTCCTTCAACGGCGGTTAATAGCTCGGCTCGCTTGGTCGCCACGGCCGCAAAATCCTTCAACCCTATCTGATCGACATCAATGCCTCGGCGTTGGCAATTCTCAATAACCAAGTCCAGGTTTTCGCGCACAAACTTTGGATCCAACATGATTTTATGTTATCTGAAAGCATCGTTGACGCCAAGATAAATCACCGCCCGGTTCAGATTGACAAAAGACCGCTCCACACCTAGACTAAAGGCACAAAAGTCAGTTGTTTTATGAGGCTTCTCACCTCGGTCATCGCCTTCGTAATCGTCCTCGGAGCCGTCACTGCTCTCGTTTACACTGGCCGTCAGAATAAAACTGGGGCGACAAACATTGTCGCAGTCACCGTTAATCCAATTTATGATCTGGTCCAACAGGTCGCCGGCTCAGACGTGCCCGTCAAGCTGATCGCCCCGGCTGGCGCTAATCCTCACTCTTTTGAGGCTCGCCCTCAAGATGCGGCTCTAATCGAACAGAGCCGTCTCATCTTCGCCATTGGTCAAGATCTCGACAATTGGATCATCAATCAGGCGGCGTCAGCCAACAACCGACCTGTGGTCACATTTGGTGAGAATCTAGATTTGATTGTTGTCGGTGACGATAATAGTGATCCACACTACTATCTGAGTCCCAAAAACGCCCAGATCATGGTCGGCCAGATAGCCGATAATCTGAGTGCTTATTGGCCCGAGTTCACGACCAATTTTGCGGCCCGAGCCCGTAGCTATCAGCAGCAGATTGAGGATGTTATTACGGCGTACCAGCCTAAATTTGCGGCCCGCCAGCTGAAGATCGCCACCTTCCACAACGCCTTTGCCTACCTGGCCCGTGATTTTGGGGTGGATGTCGTAACAACGTTCGAAGAATTCCCCGGCCAATCACCTAGCCCCGCCTGGCTTGTCGATTTCCAGAAGAAGGTCAAAGAAAACAAGCTGTCTGTCGTCTACGCTGAGCCGTCTTTTCCCAAGAGCTCCCTTGAACCTGTTGCCAAAGATCTGAATTTGACTATCGCCGAGCTCGATCCGCTAGAGAACAACAGCCGTCACACTGATTATCTGTCGGCTCTTGAAGACAACCTTGAAACCCTGCTGAGCCAACCATGACCGACGCTATAGCCGTCACCAAACTGACCGTTCGCTACGGCGATCAGCTCGCTTTAGACAGTGTCAGCTTCACTGTACCGACCCGAACTCTGGCCTTCCTGGTTGGGCCCAACGGCTCTGGTAAGTCATCCCTTATCACCGCTTTACTAGATCTCATACCTTATCGAGGCACGGTGAAAATTTTGGGGCAGTCCACTAAAGCCGTCTACCACAGCATCGGCTACGTCCCCCAACGGTTTAGTTTTGACCGAACAATTCCCCTCACTGTTCGCGAGCTGCTCGGGCTATCCCTTGATTTCTGCCACTGCCAGGTTGGCCAACATGACGAGCAGCTTCGGCGCGCTCTCGATAACGTCGGCGTAGTTGATCTAGTCGACCGGCCGCTGTCCGAATTATCGGGCGGTCAGCTGCAGCGCGTACTACTGGCCCGAGCGCTAGTTCATCATCCAAAGGTAATTTTACTAGATGAACCCGAGGCTGGGTTTGACCGTCAGAGCGAGGTCTCACTCTACCCGCTTCTGCGTCAGCTGGTCACCGAACAGGGCCTAACGGTTCTGATTGCCAGTCATGAACTAGACGCGGCCCGTCGCTGGGCGGACCAGGTTTTGGTCGTGAACGGTCGCCTGGTCATTAGTGGTCCACCAACCAAAGTCCTAACCAAACAGACCCTGCAGGAGGTCTTTCGATGAGCGATTTCACCGCCATCATTACCGCGCCATTCTTTATTCGCGCCTTAATAGGTGGATTAGCGGCTGCTTGGCTCACCGCCACCCTTGGCGTTCACGTCGTGATGCGTCGCAACTCACTGTTTGGCGAAGCGATTAGTCACGCCGCGCTAGCCGGCGTCGCGCTGGGACTCTGGTTGCAGATTGATCCTCTAGCCACAACTCTGTTAGTGGCCGTCCTTGTCGGTGTAACCCTACCCTACATCGAAAAGAACCGCCGCCTCCCCCTCGACAACTGGTTGGGCTCCCTACTGCCGACCGCCATGGGCTTGGGCGTGATCTTGCTCGCGCTCCGGCCCGGCTACCAACCCGATCTCGTCAGCTACCTCTTTGGCAGCATTTTAACAATTAGCCAGATTAAACTGTATTGGCTGCTCGGTCTGGCGGCCGTTACTCTCTGGCTCACCTACCGCTATCGTCAAGGATTGCTGCTCGTCTCGTTCGACGAGACGCTCGCCAAGGTGTCTGGCGCGCCGGTTCGTCGGCTGCAGATCCTCTTTAATGTTCTGCTCGCTATTGCCGTCACTGCCGGCATTCAGGTCGTGGGCGCCGTACTCGTAAATACGTTGTTGATTGTGCCGGCGGCTATTGTCCGGCTCTGGGCCAGCAACACCCGACAGATGTTCCGCTGGACACCGTTGGTGGCCAGCCTGCTTGTTGTTGGTGGATTACTCATCTCAGCGGCTGCCAACATCCCCTCTGGACCAACTGTCGCCGTGTTGGGCGGCATCATTTTGCTGCTCTCTAACTGGCTTCGACCGTCCGTTTGACAACTGGCGCCACAGGGACTACCATCTTGTTAGGTCACAGACCGAAACCAGACCTACAGCGACCCCGCTGGAGTCCCTGCCCACGGGCTCCAGAAAGACCGCCCTGCGCTTGCGCAGGGCGGCTCCTTTTTATCTTACCGCCACGCTAGTTCGTAATCTCTAAACCACCAAAGACCACTGTGGCGGTGATTTGCAAGGTTTTCGTTCCACCGTTGGCGCTCTTGTCGTCGATGCCGCCGAAGATGGGCAGACCAGATACATCCACATTTATATCTTTCGGCACTATGATTTTGACTGCCCCGAAGATGGCGGCCACTTCCAGTTGGGCACCGTCGGCCAGACCCGCCTCGCGCAGATCAAGGTCAAGCCCACCAAAGACCGCTGTCGCTTCACCACCCCGCCAGTCTTTGGACGTAACCCGGCGCTCCTGACCACCAAAGATTGAGGTGTAATCAGCCTTCTGACTTCGGTCATCAGTCTTGCCCTGTGCCCCGAAGACGGTTATAGCTGGACGACTAGAGAACATCGATAGACCAATCATGATCAGCAGCACCGGCCAGAAAACATCATCAAGCGTTAGTGCCGTCAGACCGAGGCTATTGAGTTGAGCCAAACCACCACCCAAGACCATCATTACCGCCACGATCGTCATGAATCGACCTCGGTGGCTAAGTAGATAGATCAGCACACCTGCCACGACCCAGAACAGCGGCCAATATTGACCCGCCGTCGACACTCCCAACTGATCGAGAAGCAACCAGACACCCGCTAAAACAATAAGGCCACCCCCTAAACCGGACCGACCATGGGTTGTTGTTGTATTTTCCATAACCATATTTTACACCAGAAATGGTCGCGAAGGTCGGCCGATAAGCCGAGTTCTGTTTATCTGATGATCTATCTAGGCAGCGAGCTCCGGACGCTGTCGGCACGACATATTGCGCCCAGTCCAACTCGCCTTGCTCCCCATCAGGTTTACCGCCAAACGGCTGTCACCAGCCGCTCGCGTGAGCTCTTACCTCACGATTTCACCCTTACCCTGCTTCGCCTCACGAACTGCGTTCGGAGGCTACGCAGGGCGGTGTGTTTCTGTGGCACTGTCTCGCACCTTGCGGTGGGTCAGATTTCCTGACGATGGTTGTGCCTGGAGCCCGGACTTTCCTCCCCGTGAGGGGCCATCAGTTCAACCGGCCCCGCGACCATGTTAAGTGTAGCTGATCTGATTTACGGTGTCAGCCGCTTCACACCGCGGAAGAGGTAGATGCCTTCGCGAACGTTCGGCAAGCCAAGCAGCTGCATGATCAAGCGGTTGCCGCCCGCACCGAAGCCGCCGTGCGGTGGACAGCCGTACTCAAAGAAGTCGAGGTAGTGTTTGAGACCTTTCGGGTCAAATCCTTTATCTTTGACCTGTTCGATCAGCACGTCATGTCGGTGCTCGCGCTGCGCACCCGTTGTGATCTCCAAACCGTTCCACAACAGGTCAAAACTCTTCGTCAAACCCGGGTTATCGGCGTGCCGCATGTGATAGAACGGCCGAATCGTGATCGGGTAGTCAATCAAGAACAGAAACTCATGGCCGTGTTCCTTCTTCGCCCACTCAGAGATCGCCCGCTCTTCTTCCGGCGAGAGATCATCTGGCTTCTCCGACGGAATCTTCAACTCCGCCAAGATCTTCTTTGCCTCCAGCAAGGCCAGCTTGGGGAACGGCAGCTTCGGCACCACAACTTCGCGATCGAACATCTCTTTGATCTGATCACCGTGTTTTTTGGCGACACGCTCAATCGCGTGGGCCAGCATCTCGGCCTCCAGATCCATCACATCATGATGCGAGTCAATGTAGGAGAATTCGACGTCGTAACAGGTGAACTCCGTCGCGTGACGCGAGGTAAAAGACGGATCTGCCCGGAAAACCGGACCCGCCTCAAAGATGCCCTCAAAACCCGCCGCCTGCGCCATCTGCTTATAAAATTGGGGGGATTGCGCCAGGTAAGCCACGCGCTCGAAGTACTTGACTTCGAACAACTCGGCCTTAGACTCACTCGGTGACGACATCAGCTTCGGACTGTGAATCTGAATGAAGTTGCGCTTCTCAATGAGATAGTCCCGAATGCCCTGCTCAAAGGTGGTCCACACCTCAAAGATCAGGCGAGTTTTGGCGCGACGCAGGTCAAGCCAACGCCAGTCCTGTCGTACCTTGAGTGAGACCTCGGCATCCCCTTTATCATTCACGGGCATCGGCAATTCAGGTTCGGCCGTCGACAGAACTGTCAGCTCTTCCACGCCGATCTCAAACCCACCTGGGGCCTGTTTTTCGGCTTTGACCAACCCGGTGACTTCCACCACCGACTCTAAGGTCAGCTCTTTCGCCTGCGCCCACACATCGGGGTGCGCACTCTTCTCCACAATCAGCTGCATAATGCCGGACCGATCACGAAGATGGATAAAAACTAGCGAGCCCTGATTGCGAATGGTGTGGATAAAGCCCGCGACCCGAGCGCGCTCGCCGACACGCTCTGAGACAGAGGCCAAAAGTTGACGTTTCATGTTTTCACCTTAGCGCTTCAGAAGAAGATCGTCAAAACTAGATATAGCAGAACCGCCGCGGCCAGTGGCCGCGGCGGTCCAGACAGAGGTCACTTGTGCGAGCGCAGACAGCAATCGTGTCCGTTGCGGCAGTAGTGCCGCCCATGCAATTCGACAGTGTAGTCTTCGGGCTGACCGTCAGCCGATCGACGACGAGGGCAGACCCGCGTGACCGTAAACGGCCCCCTGATCTTGATACCACCATGTTCGATGACTGCTTCGCCATCCTGACGGTGCAGCTTCGGCAGGCGCCGCTGCACCACATCACGACTGTCAGCGACAACATAGAGAGCGTCTGACGAATCCTCTCGCCGGGCTGTCAGACGGTACAGGTGGCCAGCGTGGCAGTTCTGCACTTTGGCCACATCTCCCAGCGTCATCAACCCCTGCATTGTCGGGGCCTCTCGATTCTAATCATCGCGAACCTCCTCGACCCAGACCCAAGTCTGAGCACGCGAACTACAGTATCACTTATCTGAACTGCTTACAATACAAAGAGCCGCCGACACCTGATAGTGACGACGGCTCTCTTAGAACTATTTTTTGGCTAGAACGTCTTTCAGATAGCGTCCAGTGTGGCTGGCAGCAACTTGAACGACATCCTCAGGAGTACCAGATGCAACGATCTTACCGCCGCCATCACCACCTTCGGGACCCATGTCGATCAGCCAGTCGGCGCTCTTGATCACATCCAGATTATGCTCGATGACCACAACTGAGTTGCCCTTATCCACCAACTTCTGCAGAACGGAGAGCAGACGACGGACATCCTCGAAGTGCAGGCCAGTGGTCGGCTCGTCTAAGATGTAGATCGTGCGACCTGTGGCCCGACGTGACAGCTCAGTGGCCAGCTTGATGCGTTGCGCCTCACCACCCGACAGGGTCGTGGCCGGCTGACCAAGGTGCATGTAGCCCAAACCGACTTCGGACAGAACCTTCAGCTTACGTTTGATCGGTGGGATTGCCTTGAAGAACTCCAGCGCTTCATCCACCGTCATCTCGAGCACCTCAGAGATATTCTTTGTTTTATAAAGGATGGCGAGCGCCTCTTTGTTGTACCGCGCCCCGTGACACTCATCGCACTTCACGTAGACGTCGGGCAGGAAGTTCATCTCAATGCGTTTGACGCCATCGCCCGCGCAGGTCTCGCACCGGCCACCCTTCACGTTGAAAGAGAAGCGACCAGCGGTGTAGCCTCGCAGCTTCGCCTCGGGAGTCGCCGCAAACATATCGCGAATATAGGTGAAGAGACCCGTGTACGTCGCCGGGTTGGACCGCGGGGTACGCCCGATCGCGCTCTGATCGATAATAATCACCTTATCGAGCTGCTCCAGACCCAAGATCTCTTGGTGAGCACCCGGCAAGTCGCGCGCGTGGTGGTAGTGAGCCGCCAAAGCTTTGGACAGAATATCGTACGTTAAAGTGGATTTACCCGAGCCAGATACACCAGTGATACAGACAAACAGACCCAGCGGGATTGTCACGGTGACATCCTGCAGGTTATTCTCTGTCGCCTTCACAATCGTCAGTTCGCGCCGGCTGGGCTGCCGCCGAATTTTGGGGATGACAATCTTCTGTTTGCCCGACAGATACTGACCGGTTAAGGAATCGCCGGCGGCCACTTCGGCCGGCGTGCCCTGAGCGACCACCTCGCCACCGTGCTTGCCCGCGCCCGGCCCGATATCCACCAACCAATCGGCAGACATCATCGTCTCTTCGTCGTGCTCAACCACGATTACGGTGTTACCTAGATCGCGCAACATCTTCAGTGTCTCGAGCAGTCGGGTATTGTCCCGCTGGTGCAGACCGATGGATGGTTCATCCAGAATATAGAGCACGCCAGTCAAGCCGGACCCAATCTGGGTCGCCAGCCGAATGCGCTGCGCCTCACCACCGGCCAGAGTAGTCGCGGAACGGTCGAGGGTCAGATAGGTGAGGCCGACATTAATAAGAAACTTCAGCCGCTGCGAAATCTCCTTCACAATCTGCTCGGCGATCATCTTGCCTGTCTCGTCGAGTTTCGACTCAACGCCGGCGAAGTACTCGGCCGCCTTACCGATCGTCAGTTGGTTGACCTCAACGATCGACTTGCCCGCCACCGTAACACACTGCACTTCATCTTTTAGGCGAGCGCCATTACAGGTTGGACAGATCTGCGCCACCATATATTTCTCGATCTCCGAGCGGATGTACTCTGATTCGGTCTCTTTATACCGTCGGGCAAGATTAGGGATGACACCCTCATATCGCGTGTGATATCCATTCACGGCGTATTCGGTTTCGCCTGTGCCGTAGAGCGCAACCTGCCGCTGCTCTGGTTTAAGCTCGTTGAACGGTGTGTTTAGATCAAAGCCGTTATCGGCCGCCACCTGCTCCAAAATTCGCATCACCCAAGCCTCATGATTGGTCGCCCGCGCCCACGGTCGAATAGCCCCCTCAGCGATGGTTAGACGCTCATTAGGCACGATTCGCTCCTCAGATAGCTGAGAGAGGGTACCGAGGCCCTGACAGGTCGCGCAGGCACCGTGCGGGGCGTTAAACGAGAAGATGCGCGGCTCAAGTTCAGCCAACGCGAAATCGCACTCTGAACAGGCGAAATGTTCCGAGAACATCTGCCGGTCGCCCGTTTCTGTATCCACCACCTGAACATAACCCTCCGAGAGCTTGAGACATTTCTCGACCGAGTCGAGCAGACGAACCCGTTCTTCATCGGCGATATCCGAACCATCCCCTTCTGTGCCATCGACAATCAGCCGATCGACTACCAGCGAGATGCTGTGCTTTTTCTGCTTGTCGAGCTCGAGCTCGGCCGCCTCTTCGGCGTCAATGACCGCGCCATCCACCTCAACCCGAGGCAGACCCAAGCGCTGAGCCTTTGCCAGAGCCGGCTTGTGCTCACCTTTGCGATCACGAACCAGCGGGGATAGCAGCATGATGCGCGCCGTACGGCCACTAGCTAGAGTGATGATCTTGTCGACCATCTGCGTCGCCGACTGCTGGCTGACCGCCCCGTGGCCATTCGGACAGACCACCGAACCGGCCCGCGCCCACAGCAGTCGCATATAGTCGTAAATCTCCGTCACCGTACCGACGGTTGACCGAGGATTACGACTGGACGTTTTCTGATCAATCGAGATCGCCGGCGAGAGACCGTCAATGCGATCGACGTCGGGCTTCTCCATAATGCCCAAGAACTGGCGGGCATAGGCCGAGAGAGATTCGACATACCGTCGCTGACCCTCGGCGTAGAGGGTGTCGAACGCCAAAGAAGACTTGCCTGAACCTGACAGACCGGTAATAACCACCAACCGGTTGCGCGGCAATTCTAACGAGATATTCTTCAAATTGTGCTCGCGCGCGCCGGAAATTTTGATTACGTCGGTGTCGTTCATAAGCTCCAGGACTTTCTTACTGACCAAACGGGGGTACAGTACCAGCTTTATCTGATCTGTGCAAGCCCTAGGAGCATCTAACCGTTAATTGCGTGGCCTGGGGATAACCATTAAAAAGCGGCTTTGGTACAATAGTTTTGTTAACGACTAACCGCGCCGCATGGAGCATTTGGAAGATTACGATACAATCGTTGGCCAAGACGTTCAGCTGTCTGGCAGCTTGAAGAACTCGGGCTCAATTTTGATCAATGGTCGCGTTCAAGGGGATGTCGCCTCAAACCAATCGGTCGTCATCGGCTCGGAAGCCGTCGTCGAGGGTCCAATTGAGGCCGAGAACGTCCAGGTTGCCGGGACCGTCCTGGGGGCCATCACCGCAGTAGGCACGCTGGAGATGCTGCCGAACTCGAAGGTTAAAGGGGATATCAAGGCGGGCACCCTGCATATTCAGCCGGGGGCGACCTTCAATGGAGCATCCGTCATGGAGCTCGATGACGAAGCAGCCGGCACGCCTGTTCCAGATCTGCCCGATTTCGAAGAGGCTGACGAGGAAGAGTCCACCGATGAGTCCGATGATGATGAAGACGAGGAGGAGGAAGATGAAGCGCCTGCCTCCCGGGCGCGTCGCAAGCCAAAGTTAGAGTTAGACGAAGAATAAGCTGGGTTATCTAACCCGCTCGGGTGTACTACTTCATTTTTGAGCAGCCCCTCACGCGCAAGCAGAGCGAGCTAGCTCAACAGATCGAAGACCAGGTCGTAGCCGACGGCATCGCCGGTGAGTTGGTCGTGGCTGACGCTTACACCGACATCGACCAGCTGCTAGCCGCGGCGCATCACAAAGACTTTCACACCGTTGTGGTGGTCGGTTCACCGCGCCTCGCCAACCACGTCGCTGCCCGCCTGATTCGTTATGAGATGGCGCTGGGCATTATCCCCTGGGATGCCGCTCCATCCTTAAACGAATTGATTGGCTGCCACGACTGGCAATCAGCTGTCGCCGCCGTCAAGAAACGCCGTTGGAAATATGTCGCTCTTGGACGTTTGGGCGACCAGGGTGTGTTCCTATCTGAAGCGACACTGGAGATTAAACGCTCCTCGGAGATTATTCGTCTGCGTACCAGTAGCTACGCCGCCCTGTTCAACGCCACCACTGTCACGCTCAGCTGTACCACTCGCGGTTTGAAAGATCATCAGGTAGTTTTTACTTGTGAAACTGTCGCGCCTGAGCTGACAAGCTGGCAGAGATTCTGGGGCAAAAAAGCCGCCGGTCCCCTCTCTCGCTTCGCCCTCGAGGCCTTCACTCTGGAATCAGAAACACCTCTACAGGTCATTTTGGATGGCGAAGTTATCGCCACCACTCCAGTTGCTATCAGTACTCTACCTCGAGCGGTTCGATTAATTGTGGCCCGCCGTCAAGTTCAATCCCGGCCCGAATCTATCGCCCCGGTAACCAGTCGCCGTAGCGTTGTAAGCGAGGAAGAAGACCCGCGACGAGCCGAACTGCTTGCAGGACCAGACCACATCTGATAGCGTAGTTCTGTACTTGAGAAATAAAGGCAAACCAGGACAATTTGGACGACGACCAAGCGATCTGTTACCTGCGAACGAGCAGATTCGGGTACGTGAAGTCATGCTTGTGGATGAAGAGACGGGCCAAAATCACATCGTCGCCACTGACGATGCCCAGGCTCGAGCCGTGGCCGCTGGACTAGATCTTGTTCTAGTCGCGCCGCACGCTAATCCACCGGTCGCCCGAATTATGGATTTCGGCAAGTACCGCTACGAACAAGACCGCGCTGCCCGCAAACAGAAACAGACCCGCAAAGCGCAGGAGTTGAAAGAGATTCGTCTGACCGCCCGCATGGAGGGTCACGATCTGGAACAGCGCGCTAAACGAGCCCAGGAGTTTCTAGCCGAGGGACACCGACTTCATTTATCAGTGCGATTCCGAGGCCGCGAAAATCTCTTTCGTGATCGGGGCATCACTCTGATGAAGAAATTTGCCGAGGAGGTCGGTCAGCAGTTCGAGACGCCACCCCGTGTGGCCGGCAACACAGTATCAGTCAATCTCATTCCTAAACCAAAGAGCGATGTCACTGACTAAAAAGACAGTAACCCGAAAGACCAAGAAGACCATCGCCAAGCGATTGGTCATTCGTAAGTCTGGTTTGGTGACGCGCACCGTCGCCGGCCATCAGCATCTGCGCCGCCGCAAGAGCCGCCGCAGCCTGCACGCCGCTAAAGTCGGCATGGTTCCTGTGTCCGCCAAAGATCTGAAAGAGCTCGGCGTTCGTTAATCCACCACTATGCCACGCATCAGCAACTCATCCATTAAACGCTCCAAGCACCGCAAGCTTATCGCTCGCGCCACTGGTTTCCGTTTGAAGAATAAGAATGTGTTCCGCCGCGCCAAAGAGCGTCTGCTCAAGGCCGCGCAGCACTCTTTCCGCACCCGTCGTCTGCGCAAGCGCGACGCCCGATCGCTCATGATCACCCGCGTCAACGCCGCCGCTCGCACCAACGACCTGACCTACAGCGCCCTGATCGCCGGTCTGAAGAAAAATCAGGTTGAGCTCGATCGCAAGGTGATGTCCCAGATCGCCGCGACCGATCCCGTCGCTTTCACCGCGATCGCCACTCTAGCCAAAAAATAGTCCTTAATTCCTCGCCGGACCGTCAGGCGAGGTTTTTTTAATTATCCACAACCAGATGAACAGACCGGCCCAGATGTAGACATCGGCCAGATTGGTTCGCCAGCTCAGCCACGGCAGCCAGTCACGAACACCTGACTGATAAATAATATCGAGAGCGTTACCAGAAACACCGGCTGACAGCAGCGCCAGTCCAACAGTTAAGTCAGCCGGCAGCCTAACCGCCGCCAACCGACCCACAAAGATAATCAACAGAACCAGCAGCAGCCAACCGATCGTCGCCGGTTGAACATCATAAACCCAGCCCCACTGTCTTTTCGTCAGCTGATCGAGCGTCAAGCCGGCAATCCATAACCCCCAAAAGAGTGAGGATTTAAGAAGCGTCGGCCGCATATTCGGCCTCCGGAATCAGCTCTAGACGACCCGACTCAATCGGCTGTTTTGTCTTCAAGCAGATGCCGTAAGTCCCCTTCTCAATACGTTTGAGAGCCGCCTCAACCTTCTCGAGCTTCTCATCAACGAGAGTGTCTTTAATGGCCATGTGTTCGCCGTACTCAGTCATCTCCTGAGCCGTGTCTTCCACTGAGTTGCCAATATCAGGATATTTCGACAGCTTCTTCTTCTGTTTCAACAGATCTACATGCATCTTCTCCAGCTTCTTCTGCTGCTTAGCAATAAAGGCCGCGCCAAAATGATCTAGGGTTTTTTGTGTCGCCATAGGCCGATTATAGCACAGACGACCAGCGCCAGAGCCGCCAACTGGCTGCCATTGAGTTCCAACCACACCGCGGGCAGATCACGCCATTCATCAATCAGGATGCGTGCCAGGCCATACCAAAGCGCCACCCACCACAGATCACGCCCTGCAGTTGGCCCCCGTCGACGACAGCCCAACCACACTGCTAACACCAGCGTGACCCCCGCTTCGAGCAGCTGGATTGGCACCCGACCGTACCACCAATCCGGCGCGCCAGCCAACAGGACACCATAGGCATCCCCCTGCAGAAAATTGCCCAATCGACCGA
>Ga0172379_10000851_pt1 | contig 69760 bp, 76 predicted proteins | sample GrowelOW334metaG_FD_119756 | JGI IMG/M metagenome (GOLD analysis project Ga0172379, IMG submission 119756) | Groundwater microbial communities from an aquifer near a municipal landfill in Southern Ontario, Canada - Groundwater well OW334 metaG | ecosystem: Environmental > Aquatic > Deep...
CGCACTCTCAACAATCATTCCCAATACTTCCGCTGGTTGGGTCTTTTTAACATCCAGCTTCTCCGCCATAGCCAGTACCATCGCTAGCTTACGTTTGCCCGCTTTCTCCGCCCGCACGAAGGATACTTTGTCTTGTGGATTAAGTAAAATGCGTAAATATGCCAACAAATCCTTGATCTCTTTCCGTTCGTAGAATTTGGTACCTCCGATTAGTACGTAAGGAATTCCGTTTCGGATAAATGCCTCTTCAATTGCCCGGCTTTGAGCATTGGTTCGGTACAATAAAGCCATCTCCCTCCAATCATGGCCCGACTCTTTTAACGCCAAAATTTCCTTAGTAACTCGCGCTGCTTCATCGTTTCCGCTGTAACATTCCAAAAGAGTAATTTTTTCTCCCGCTCCCGCTTCCGTCCACAATGATAGCACCGCATGGCTTTTATTATTGCCAATTACTTTGGTAGCTGCATCCAAAATATTCTGAGTTGAGCGATAATTTCTCTCCAATCTAATCTCTGTTAAATCTGGGAAATCCATTTTCAGTTTTTGGATATTGCGATAATCAGCACCTCGGAAGCGATAAATCGACTGTGAGGCATCTCCAACCACGGTCAATCGTCTATGTGCCGAAAGTAGTTTAGTCAACACGTACTGAGCGGTATTTGTATCTTGGTATTCATCCACAAATACATACTTGAATAAATCTTGATACTGTTCCGATAATTTCGGATTTTTCTTTAACAGCTCGATGACAAGCATGAGCAAATCGTCAAAGTCCACTGCGCTGTATTCAAGCAAATATTTTTGATACTTACCATAAACCACGCTCGCCGCTTCCTGAAATGGTCCTCGGGCAATCTCGGTATAGCCAATCGGACCGATCATTTCCTGTTTTGCGCTTCCGATCATGGCCATAATTGCTCTCGGTTTAAATCGTTTGGGGTCAAGTGATAGCTCTTCCATTACTTGTTTGACCAAATCCTCTTGATCAGTATCATCATAAATTACAAAATCCCTCCCGATTCCAATTAATTTGCCATCTTTCCGGAGGATTCTGGCCGCGATCGAATGATATGTTCCAACATTAGGCAAATTCACTCCGCTAATTTGATTGACTCGCTCCCGCATCTCTCCCGCCGCCTTATTGGTAAAGGTAACCATCAATAACTCTTCGGGTCGAATTACCCCCGTATGGATCAAATGAGCGGCTTTATACGTCAGAGTCTTGGTTTTACCGCTCCCGGCCCCCGCCAAAATCAAAAGTGGTGTCCCCGTATGCTCCACCGCTTCTCGCTGTTTCTCATTTAACTCGTCAAGATAATTATTCATAAGGTACAATAGTACTACATATGTCATTCAAAGTACTTGCCAATTTTAAGTCCCACAAAACAATTCCTGAAGTTAAATCCTGGCTGGAAACTATTGTTCCTGTCTTTGAACAATATCAAGATCAACTAGAAGTGATCATCGCTCCCAGTTTCCCCCATCTCCACCTCTTATCTAGTTCTCTCAATTCTTGTGCCCAAGATGTTTCTCCCTTTCCTCCCGGCGCTTATACAGGTGCCGTCAACGCCGCTCAACTCAAAGACTTGGGAGTCAAATATTGTCTAGTTGGTCACTCCGAACGTCGGCATTTTTTCCACGAAACTCACCAAGACGTTGCCAACAAAGTTAGCGAATTATTAGGGACGGGTATTACTCCTGTACTTCTTCTCTCCGAAAAAGATATCGTCCCCCAATTTGCTGCTCTTGATGATTCTTTTGTTGATCGCTGCCTTTATTGTTTTGAACCCCCGAGCGATATTGGTGGCACCACTACCGCTCCTCTCGATGTGATTACCCAAGTCATTGGCCAAATCCGCGCTCACACCCCAGCTCCTCTCCTTTATGGTGGCTCCGTTACTCCCCAAAATATTGCCAATTTGCTTCCCCTCAATTTGTCTGGCGTTCTGGTCGCAACAGCCAGTCTCGAAACTTCTAGTTTCAACTCAATTCTTGAGGTTATTGCTCATGCCCGCTAAAAAAATTATTTTGCTCGTGATTTTCACGCTGGTCTTACTGGCGGGATTGTGGTTGTATTTTCATTCTCGTGCCGGAACTTTTGTAAGCGGAATGATCACTGACCCCGCAAGTAGTCTCACTTCCAGTAACGGCCGCACCAATCTTCTCTTGCTCGGGTTAGGGGGTGATGGTCACGTTGGGAGCGACTTAACTGACACGATGATTTTGGTCTCTCTCCACCTTGCCTCCCGCCAGGTTACTTTGATTCCCATTCCACGTGATATTTGGGTCGATTCTCTCCGTGCCAAAGTCAATACCGCCTATCACTATGGAGAAGAAAAAAGGGCAGGGGGAGGACAAGATTTAGTCAAATCTGCCATTACCGAAATTACCAACCTCCCTATCCACTACCTTGTCATCCTTGATTTTGCCGGCTTTGTCCGTGCCATCGATGCCGTTGGTGGACTCGACCTTAACGTCGATACTAGTTTCACTGACAATAAATATCCCATTCCTGGAAAAGAATCCGCTGAGCCCGAAAGTGCTCGCTATGAAACCCTTCAGTTTACCGCCGGTCCTACTCATATGGATGGGACTCTGGCTCTCAAATTTGCTCGCTCTCGCCATGCCGAAGGAGAAGAGGGGACCGATTTTGCTCGCTCAAGAAGGCAGGAAAAAATCCTCCTGGCTTTCCGGGATCGAGTTTTTTCTTCTTCCACTCTTTTTAATGCCCAAACTCTGACCAATCTCAAAAATAGCCTAAATTCTTCTCTGATCTCTAACATAGAAGATCAAGAATTTGGTAGCTTTCTCAAGCTATTTCTTAGTATGTCCAAGGATTCTTCTTCCCCAAGCTTGGATTTAAGTACTCTGTTTATTAATCCCCAAGATACCCGCCCATATGATCGCCAATGGGTCTTGATCCCGCGCGATTCTTGGCAGACAATTCACGACTATGTGGCACAAAATTTGGCGCAGTAATTACCCCCTTTGGTTAACTGTATTGTTTGCTCTCGGCATTCGGCTTTGGGGAAGCACCACCCCCGCTCAGCTTTATGATATTGCCACCTTTCAAGCCTGGGGCAACCATCTTCTCTCCGTCGGTGTCAGTCATTTTTTTACCAATATTTGGTCAGATTACCTCCCCCTTCCCATTTTAACTTTTGCGCTTCCTGCCTATCTCGCTCAAATTACTCCTCTCTCTTTCCCCTTTCTTTTTAAAGCCTTTCACAGTCTGATCGAAGTTTGGCTTTTAGTCTTAATTAATCGCTCTCTCCCGCTCCGCTCTCGTTGGATTACTTTGCTTTTATTCTTTTCTCCCGCCCTAATCGGCGACACTTCATTTTGGGGTCAAGTCGACAGTCTGCCCTCCCTTCTTGCTTTATATTCCCTTACTCTTCTCCGCTCTAACTCCGTTCTTTCCGCCGTCTTCTATGGCCTAGCCGTCGCCTACAAACCCATTCTCATCCTCATTTCACCCATTCTTTGGTTCCTAGCAGGGAAACGTCGATTTTGGTGGCAATTTCCCCTCCTTGCGGGTACGACCTTTTTTGTGACCGCCATCCCGACCGGCGGCCTCAATTTTGTTCCCCATCTCCTCTCTCGCATTTTTGAACAAATCGGCACCTATCCCTTTATGACGATTAACGCCTGGAATCTCTGGTCACTCCTCCCCGTTAATTCTTGGATCCCCGACAATACCAGTGTCCTGGGTATCTCCGCCCATACCGCTGGAACCATCCTTTTTGTGGTTACTCTTTTAGTTTCGCTTAACTCTTGGCGGAAACACCACTTTGCCCTCGTCTTTGCCCCTCGGATGTGTGCCACCATTCTTCTCCTCTTCTTTACTTTCACCACTCGCATGCATGAGCGGCATCTTTTGTTTGGTTTGCCCTTCTTGGCTCTTGCCATTTCCTCTCAAAAATTTCTAGTACTTCCCTTTACGCTCTATTCAGCTTATTTTTTGTTTAACCTTTATGGCGCCTTTTCCTGGGTTAATCACGCCCAAACTTGGCCCTTTAGCTCTGCCTTCATCTCCCTTATCTCTTGGCTCGTAGTTATAACTTCTCTTTCTCTTGCCTTCATTTGGGATTGGTCTCAATTCTTCCGTTCCCTTCTTGTCAAAATCAAAGCCAATCAACTTTTGGTCGGTCTTCTCATCTTCGCTACGTGTTTACGTTTCTTTACTCTCTCCCATCCACCCCAGTATATTTTTGATGAGGTTTATCACGCTTTTACTAGTCAAGAGTATTTACAAAATCACGTGGAAGCCTGGGAATGGTGGACTACTCCTCCCGAAGGGGTCGCCTACGAGTGGACTCATCCACCTCTCGCCAAGTACGGCATGGTCTTGGGGATGCTCCTTTTTGGTGATCAAGAATTTGGGTACCGTTTCGGCTCTGCCGTCATGGGAGTTTTGTCTATTTTGGCGGTCTACCAATTAGTGCTCGCTTTATCTTTCCCTCGCAAAACTGCGCTTACCGCCGCTTTCTTGGTCACGATCGAAGGTCTCCACCTAGTCCAATCCCGAATTGCCATGAATGATATATATTTATTGACCTTCCTTCTTTGGTCACTTTATTCTGCTCTCAAATCTCGTTGGAAATTATCTGCCGTTCTTTTCGGTCTTGCTTTTGCCTCCAAATGGAGTGCTGTCTATGGTCTCCTCCCCCTCGCTCTCATTTATTTACACCAATTTAAATTATCTCTCAAATCCGCTCTAATCTCTCTTCAATTATTACTAATAACCATCCTCGTCTATCTTCTCTCCTTCGCCCCCTTCCTCTTGGCTGGTCATACTTATGCCCAACTTCTCGAACTTCACCGGCAAATGTGGTACTACCATACGCATTTAATCGCCACTCATGCCTACCAATCTACTCCGGCTCAGTGGATTTTCGCTGCCCGCCCAGTTTGGTATTGGGTCAAATACGGCCAAGGAGTTTTGGCTAATATCTATGTTCAAAGTAACCCTCTTATTCTCTGGTTTGGTCTCGCCGCCCTCATTTTCCAACTCAAAAAAATCTTTCGCTTCCCGTTTCTTTTTCTCTTTGTTTCCTACTTAGTTTTTGTTGTTCCCTGGCAATTTTCTCCCCGCATCATGTTCTTTTATCACTATCTGCCTTCTTCAGTTTTTCTTTGTATTCTTTTGGCTGTTTGGCTCTCCTCCCTCCGCCAGTCTTATTCCCGATTGATTCTTACTCTCTGTTTTATTGGATTTTTGTTCCTCACCCCCTTGTTCTACGGCTTTTCCCTCCCCCAAAACTATTGGCACACCCTCTTCTCCCTCTTTCCTTCCTGGAAATAATTAAATTAGCAGTAACCCAACCAGTCCCAAAATTAGTAACACTAGCCCCACTCCCACTGTTCCGACTGTTACTTCAAACACGCCTGCTTGTGGTAACTCAGCTGGTGCTTCCGCCGTCGGCGTAGGTGTGACTACTTTGCCCGTGGCATCTAGCTGGACGCTACAAGCATCTCTTTGTCCGTTGGACGAAAAGACCTCAGCGGTATTGGCAATCGAGGTTGTACTATTGGCTACCAGTGTGGCCCGGAAGCTTCTTTGGGTCTGGCTTCCTGCACTCAAACTACCCAAGGTACAAGTGAGTGTTCGGGTACTACTTTCGTAATTGCAGTCTGCATCCGAGTCAACAAAATTCAAATTCGTTGACAGGGTATCACTAATCTGAACATCACTCGCGCTCGCTCCTCCGTTATTTTTGGCGATCACGTTATATGTGACGGTAGTACCGGACACCAAAGTCGAAGCATCCGCAATTCTTTTTTCTAGATAATAAAATCCGGCTCGATTCCGTGAATCATTTTCGTACACTTCTTTGGTGACACAATCCAAGCTTGCTTCCGGTGGAGTTGAGGGTGAAGGAGAGGGAACCCCCGAAGTAGAAGGTAGGGGAGATGCCGAAGTCGAAGGGGAGGGAGAAACCGACCCCGAAGGAGAAGGACTAGCCGATCCACACGCAACCACAAACGTTGTCGAACACTTGGCCTGTCCCACTTCTAAAATTGGAACTGGTACTGCCGAAGCTGTTGTTGTTGGTTTGGGTGAAGCCACCGTTACTGTTTTGGGAGTGGGCCGTCTCACCCAGTAAACCGTCAGTAGTGAAACCACAATTGTCACGAATAGTCCCAACCCAATCAGTAGTGTTTTTTTGTGATTACTTGTCATTGGGTTGCTCCTTGCCAAATTGGGTCACACTGAGTTGTTCCTTGGTATGTTACACACGCTCGGCACTGTACAGAGTAAGTTCCGCAGGCCGCAACAGTCAATTCTGCAGTTGTGCTGGTTTTATTAGCTAATGTCGTCCAACTTCCACTATCAATGTTATAGCGGAAATCATATTTGAGTAAGCTTGCTCCCGCCGCCGGCACCGTGGCTCCCGCACAGGTAAAGGTAATCTTGCTCCCGACAATCGGGGAGGCTACATTCTTGGTTAAACTAGTACAACTCATGGAATATTCAGTGGTTGTGGTTGAAGCTCCAGGACGGCAAGCCGTCGTCTGTGCCTTTGTTCTAAATGCCACACTATCCCCGTGACACATGACATCAATTTGTTCTGACCCACAATTAGCATTAAATGTTGCACTTTGTCCCACTTTTGGAGTTCCGTCTTGACATCCTCTACCCAAATCGTCATTTCGGTCACACTTCCAGTGGTAAATTTGGCAGCCGTTTCTTGTGGTAGTACACTGACAGCCCGAACTTGAACAACTAAAATCACAGCTTTCCACTTCATTCTCACCATTAGAAGTACCACTACAGCCATTTTTAGCTACCGCGCACAAACCATAAGTATTGTAATAAGCTGGATCAGTCACCCCCGCAGGAGCATCTTGTGCATTACAAACACCTTCAGCATCAAAATAATATTTTGTTCCACCACAATTACACTCTTTAAAAAACTGAGAGCTCTTCGTCGTCGAACAGCTTGCCCCGAAAACAGGTGACTCTCCACATTTCTCTATTGCCATCTGATTACATGTTTTATCGACCGGCAAAATACAGAACCCCCCACACCCGCTACACTGTACACTATTGGTAGTTCCACACGGTACTACTGTGCTATGCAACTGTTCATTTGTTCCTTCCCCCGTACACGGTTTTCCACTATCTTCACACCGGTCATTCTTCGAATCCCATCGCAAAAGTCTCCCGTTATCACACGCTCCTTCACAATCGGATCTTGTCGGGTATTGGGTTTGAATATTGGCAATTTTTACTGCCTCTGGAGAAAAATAATTGTTGTAGAAATAGTATCCTCCGCCAAGTCCCGCCAGCAGTAAAAATATTCCGATAATACTCATCAGAACTTTCTTCTTGCCCGACTTGGCTGGTTTAGTCTCGTTGGGTGGTGCTGGCGTAACCGGGGGAAGCGGAGCAGCCGGTGGCGCTTCGGAAATTTTTGCCTCTACTTCAACCGCTGGTTTTGGTTTTGCCACAAACGCTAGCGGTGTCTCGTCATTCATTTTTATCGGAGGATTATTTGTCGGCGGTACCGGAGCTGGTGTGGATGGTAAAAGAGGGGGAGTTGGTATTGTCGGAGTACCTAGGGGTGGAGGAGTTACCGGAACCACCGGAGGAACAACTGGCGGAGTTACTGGTTCAGTTTTGCCCAACGCTGCGTCAACTGCGGCTTGAGGATCTGTAATGGGTTGATCGGGCATAATAAATAGATCCTACTAAAACACAACTAACAATACTCCCAGTGCCATCATGACAAACCCTAAGCTAACCGTCAATAGCGTGGGGGTAATCACCCCTGTTGTAGGTACTCCGCTAGCTGTCGCTGGCATCACTTCTCTGGGAGATGGTTTAATACTGGCCGCTCCGCTGGCTACAAACGCTGGTTGTAATCCTCCCCCCGTTCCCGAGTTCGTTGCGATCACAAAATTCCGTTGGACTGTTTTGCTTACTCCAGCCGAGATATATGACACTGTTATTTTGTGGTTTCCCTCCGCCAACTCACCTGGCGGTGACCATGACCACGTCCCATCATTTTCGACCACAATTGTGTCGCTATATGACCTAGCCGAATTGACTGCAATTGATAAAGTTAAGCCTTTAGTTCCCGTTCCCCGAAACTCCGGCTGATTGGTAAAAATCACCTCTCCCTCTACCGCCGGGTTAACGATAGCGGCCGTTGCCGTTGTTTGTGTTACCGCTCTACTGCTGGGAGAAGGAGTTGGCGTCAGGGTTGGAGGCAATTCCAACTCTTCCTCCTCTTCATATTCTTCATATTCATAGTCTTCATATGGATCTACCACCAAAACCGCCGCCTCTGTCGCTGTATTCTCCTGGGCCAAACTCGGTTCATTACCTTGCCCTCTAAAGTCCGCATTCTCTCCAAGTGTAATTAGGGGTACCGGCATTGCGTTCACCAAACTCACACTAGCTTCCGACTGTAACTTGCCATTATCTATCAGTAAACTAGCCACACTCGCAGAATAATCATACTCTGCATAAGTTTCTCCCCCACTAGCCCTAATTGTCGACAAGGTGATGGTATAACTACCGTCGTCTTTTACCAAAGTTGAAGCCATTTCCGCCTCGGGTAAGGTCACATACACCAAGCTCCCCACTACGACTTCTCCTGCCGGAGCTGTTACTGTTCCATAAAAAGTCTCCGCTTTGGGAGTTGTGGCAATTATTGGCCCAGTTGTCACAGCGTAGGGCAACCCCTCGTTTTCAAAAATAGTTTTTTCCTTACCCGAAATAATTCGGAAAAAATATTCGGTCTCAGGCTGTAATTGGGCAATCGTCACGTGGTGAGTCAAGTACTCATTTTTGACCGTTCCGCTATCTCGGTCATCCATTGCTATTTGTTTCATCTCATTAGAAGCCGTTCCATATTCCACCCACCCCACAGTCTCTTTAGTTGTTATCCAGGAAACGCTAAATTTATTCTCTGCCTGATTGGTTATTCGGACCCTGGTTGGCACGATCTCCGTATTTTCTGTAATTTTTTGTTGTCGGCTAAAGATCCATCCAATTCCCCCCAACACCACTCCCAACAACAATAATCCCAATAATGTGGGAATCTTCTTTGTTAACAGCTTCACAGCTTCATACTAACATGCTAGATTATTCTGTACCACCGCTCTCGCTTGCTACTAAATCTGGCTGAGTCAAAATACTCACCCAATCAATTTCTGGTAATGCCTCTCGACTTTGTAAATCCTCAATTATTGCTCTATCTATCTTCGGGTTTACGGGTTCCAGGATAGCGGGATCAATTTTTAGATCACTCGGTTTTTGCCAGGCTAACACTATCGAAATTAGGATCCACACTACGCTCGCCGCCAAGGTCACTACCCCCATTTGATAAAACGATTTTGAAACCAGTATTGTTGTGCGTTTCGCCATAACTACCTTTTTGTTTCTTTCAAATCAAACAACTTGGTTAATTGAGCCTCATTAGCCAGATAATATGCTTCTCCACTGATATTCGCCGAAGTTACTCCCTCTCCCTCTCTTCCTGTTTCGTTAGAGATAGAAATTGTTTCCACATTTACCACTCTCCCCAAGCGCATAAATCGACTCAAAAAATTCTTAATTTCTCCATAATCCCCCGCCACTCGCACCGAAAATGGGAGTTTAATGATGTTTTGATTCTTGGATAGGGTATATGGATTGATTAGTCGCGAATATATCAATGCCTCCCCCATGTTTTCACTCCCGATCTCTACTCCTGTTTGATAGGCCACATATTCCACTGCTTGTGCCAGTGTTCCATATTCCACTCCAATTTGGGGGATCCCTCTCTCCAATACCGGCAACGCAAACTTAATTTCTTCATATATTTCTGCCGTTGCCTCCAGCGAATTTACTTTGGCTTCTAGTTTAGTCAAAGTCAGTTCTCCCTCTTCTATGGTCTTATTGAGTTTAGTAATGGCGACCACTGTTGGTCTAAGCGCAAACACCAAAAAGAAGCCCGACACGAATAATGACAAAACTACCGCCAAAGACATCTGAGTCGCCGGTGTTCGGTAATATCGCTTTAAATCCAAGTTGTAAACCTTTGCCTGCCAAGCCATCTTATTTTTTACCTTCTTGAGCTTGAGTAATCGATAACTCAAACGTTAACTGTGAATCATCATTCCCCGAACTTTCTAATTTATTTAATCTAACTTGGGTGAATTCTGGGTCATTCTCCACCATTCTGATCAACCTTCCCATCCCCGCTACCGATTTGGCGTAAGCCACCAAGGAAATACTATCTTCCGATAAATTTATCCGTTCATACCATACCTCTATCGGGGTTATTCGTTCCAATTTATCCAAAGATGCCAGCAATTTCTCTTGTCTATCTACAACTGGCTCTATCGTCTTAATCCGTTTTTGTGTCAGGGCAAAATCCCGCTCAATTTGTTCATATGAATTGATGATTGCGATATTTTTTTCTGTCTCTTTTTTTAAATCAGTCATTCGGCGATCCAGCCCAAATCGCCACAAAAAAGCCCCCATCACTACTAACTGAGTTACGATAACCGCCCACTTCCCAAAACTTAGCGCCCACGCGAGTACTACTCCGGCCGTGCTACTCTCAAACGAATCTCTGGGTAACAAATTAATCGACTTTTTATGTCCAAAAAAAGCGGGCAGCTTCATACACCCTCAGTATACAGTCATCTCTCGTGGGATTCTAGTTTTTGCCGAAAGGAGATTTTGTTAACTTGATCTTAGTCGCTTTTACCACTCTGGCTTTCATCCTTGCCGCTGTTCTTTTGGACACCAATTTCTTCGCGACTGCCCGGTCAATTGCCGCATAAAACTGCGCCAAAGTTTCTGTACTTGGTTTACTTCGAACAATTTTAATGGCTGCTTTTACTCGTCCGCGGATCGGTTCATTAATCGCCGACCGGCGCTTATCTACTCTTTGTTTTTTAATGGCTGATTTTGTGATCGGCATGAGGGTATTTTACCTTACCCACTGTTCACTGTCCACTGATCACTGTAAACTATCTCTTATGTTCAAACGTTTTATGCAAAATGGTCGCGATCTTTTTGCCAAAGAAAGCTCTTCTATCCTTTCAGCCGCTACCATCATCATGGGTGCCACCCTGGCCTCTGCCCTGCTTGGCCTTATTCGCACTCGTCTCCTCATTAGTTATTTTTACTCAGATCCTGCAGTTGTGGACGTCTTTTGGGCCGCCTTTCGTCTTCCCGATATGGTTTTTCAAGTTATTATCGTCGGGGCGCTTTCCTCTGCCTTTATTCCCGTATTTAGTCGCTTTATTGGTGACAAAGACGCCGCCAATCACTTGGCGAATTCCATGATCAATCTCACCATGGGTGTTATGTCTATTCTTTCTCTGGGAATTATCATTTTTGCTGCCCCCCTTTCCCGCCTAATTGCTGGTGGTTTTACCCCAAGCCAGCTCGACCTTATGGTCAACCTGACTCGCATTATGGCCATTGCTCAACTTTTCTTTGGTTTTTCTTCTTTTTTAACCGGGATTATCCAATCTCATCAACGCTTTCTCATCCCCGCTCTCTCACCCATTCTCTATAATTTTGGCATTATTCTCGGCATCCTCTTTTTGGGCAAACCCCTCGGCATTTATGGTCCAGCCTTTGGTGTGGTGATTGGAGCCATCCTTCATCTTTTGGCCCAACTTCCCCTTGCTCACCAACTTGGTTTTCGCTACCGCCCCACTCTTGATCACAAAAACCCCGCCGTTTCCGAAATGTCTCGCTTGATGTTACCGCGGATGCTTACTCTTTCCCTAACTCAAATTGAAGCAACAATGATTATTACTTTCTCCACCTGGCTTTCTTCCGGGACCGTCACTTTAATCTCCCTCGCTCAACAATTAGCCAATCTCCCCGTTCGTCTTATTGGGATTCCGATTGGTCAAGCTTCTTTGCCCTTTTTCGCCAGAGTTACTCATGACAACAATCTCAAAGATCTCGCTTCGATGGTGAACAATACTATTTTAGAAATGCTCTACCTCGCTCTTCCCGCCTCCGTGATGATTCTCGTTCTGCGTGTCCCTTTGGTCCGCCTGGCTTATGGAGCCGACTCTTTTCCCTGGAGCGAAACTGTTTTGACTGGCAAACTGGTAGCCATCTTAGCGATTTCCATTGCCGCTCGCTCCCTAACCCACGTTCTTGTCCGTGTTTTTTACGCTATGCACGATACTCGCACTCCCCTCATTATCAACACCATCTCGACCGTTACTAATGTGAGCTTGAGTTACTATTTTTTGTTTGTTCTCAAATCCAGTGTTTTGGGGATGGCCGCTGCCATCTCCATTGCCTCGCTGATCGAAACGATTGTCTTAGTTCTGATTCTTTACAGCTTGGCTCAATTTGCTCTTGTTCACATTCTTTTTCCCTTGGGCAAAATCTTGTTTGCCTCTGCTCTAACCGCTCTTGCCCTCTGGGCCCCGCTTCGAATCTTAGATCAAATGATTTTTGATACTACTCGCACCATTCCCCTCATTATGTTGACTCTCTCCGTTACTTTGATCGGCACTGCCGTCTACTTAACCCTTTCTTATCTCTTTAATATTCGCGAATTAGGCGTCTTCCTTCACCTAATTGAGAAAATCGGTAACTGGCAAAAAGCGCTGGGTCAATCCAAAGAAACGCTCGATACCTCCGAGAGCTCAGTGTAAAATGCGGATCATGTCTAACATTCGCAATTTTTCGATTATTGCTCATATTGATCACGGCAAAACTACCCTCACCGATCGTTTGCTCGAGGTTACTCATACCATTCCCATGGGTGGAACTGCGCGGCGATTGGATAGTAATCCCATCGAACAGGAAAGGGGAATTACCATCAAGCTCGCCCCCGTCCGCATGCATTATCAGCTCGCAAATATCAATTATCAGCTCAATCTCATTGATACTCCCGGTCACGTCGACTTTAGTTACGAAGTTAGTCGTGCCCTTCACGCGTGTGAAGGAGCCGTCTTGGTAGTTGATGCTACCAAAGGTATTCAAGCACAGACTCTTGCCAACTATGACAAAGCCATTAGTGCTGGCCTAACCATCATTCCCTTCATTAACAAAATTGATATGGCCGCCGCCGAACCAGAACGGTTGGCACAAGAGTTGATCGACACTCTCGGCTTTAAGGCCGAAGAAATTATTTTTGGCTCCGCCAAATCAGGTGCCGGTGTAACCGAACTCTTGGATGCCATTGTCACGCGCATTCCGTCCCCTTCAGTTCCGAACCATACATCATTGCGCGCACTAGTCTTTAATTCAATTTTTGACCAGCACAAAGGTGTTATTGCCTTTGTCAAAATTTTCGAAGGCGACATCAACCCGAACAATCGTGACCAACTTTACCTCTTTGCTACTCGTGAGAAATTATCCCCTCTAGAAATTGGCTATTTTGCTCCCGACATGCACTCCGTTGATCACCTCGGGGTAGGCGAAGTCGGTTATATCGCCACCGGTCACAAAGACATTCGCGCTATTACCATTGGTGACACCCTTACTGTCGTTGGAGCAAACATCACTCCCATCGCTGGTTATCAACGTCCCCAGCCCATGGTTTTCATGGATCTGTACCCGATTGACGCTGGTAATTATCGTAATCTTGTTGACGCTCTAGGCAAACTTGCTCTCAATGACGCCGCTCTTTCCTACCATGCTGCCGCCAGCCCCGCCCTAGGACATGGTTTCCGCGTGGGTTTTCTCGGCATTTTGCACGCCGAGATTGTCACCGAACGTCTTTCCCGCGAATTTGAAGTCCAGGTTGTCAACACCTCTCCCTCCGTTCCCTATCAAATGACTCTCAAAAATGGCGATCACCTCGAAGTTTCTTCTCCTTCTGATTGGCCGCGTCCTGAGGTCATTGATCATATCGAAGAACCAGTTGTGACTCTAACTGTCTTTACCCCCGAACCATATGTTGGGGGGATCATGGAACTTTGTCAGGGCAAGCGAGCCGAGTTTATTGATCTAGAATATTTGGGAGGTCGTGTTCGTCTCAACTACCTAATGCCCTTATCCGAACTTATTACCGATTTTTATGATCGCCTCAAATCAGTTAGTTCCGGCTACGCCAGCGTTCAGTATGATCACAGCGGTTATCAAGTTGTCGACGCCGTCAAAGTCGATATTCTCTTAAACGGTGAAGAAGCCGGCGCTCTCTCTTTTGTTTCTCCTCGTTTTTCTGCCGAGGGGAGGGGAAGAGTCCTAGTCGAAAAACTTAAAGATGCGATTCCCCGTTCTCTGATTGAAGTGGCTATTCAAGCCGCCATTGGTGGGAAAATCATCGCTCGTGCCACCATTCGGGCTTTTCGCAAAGATGTAACTGCCAAACTTCATGGTGGGGATATGACTCGCAATCGCAAACTGCTCGAAAAACAAAAGAAGGGGAAAAAGAAGATGAAAATGCTGGGTAACGTAGAAGTCCCCCAAGCTGCCTTTACCGCCATCCTCAAAATTTAGCCTCTTGACACGACCTAGCACTCTCGCTATTATAGTGCTAATGAAACCTTTATCACCCCGCCAAATCAGTATTATCAAAGCCATTGTCGAGGAATATACGACTACTGGCGAAGCTGTCGGGAGTGACACTCTCGATAAAAAATACAACCTTGGTATCTCTCCGGCCACCATCAGAAACGAAATGGTGAGGCTTGAAGATTTGGGTTACCTCAAGCAACCCCACACCTCTGCTGGCCGCGTCCCAACTCCCGTGGCCCTCAAACTCTATATCTCCGAACTCATGAAAGAAGATACGCTTCCCGTAACCGAAGAAGTTTCGGTCAAAGAGCGGATCTGGGATCACCGTCAAAAAATTGATACTCTCTTGCGTGAAGCCACTCACGTTCTCTCCGAAAAAACCAACAACATTGGCTTTGCCACAACGAGCGACGGAGCCGTCTACTCAGCTGGTTATGCCAACCTCTTAACCCTTCCCGAATTTTTTGACATTGACGTTACCCGCCAAGTTCTCTCTATCATCGAGAGCCATGCCGCGCTCGAAGCAATTTTTGGCCGGGTTTTAGACACTCAACCCCTCCATATTATTCTGGGTGACGAATTTGGTAATGAGTTTCTCTACCCTTGTGCCATGGCCTATCTTGATTTCCGTGCTGGCAATATCAACGGCCACTTAGGAGTGATTGGTCCCGCCCGTCTCAACTATCCCTACGTTATGCCCATGCTTAGACATATGAGCAATTTATTAGATGAAATCTCCGCTTCTTGGAGTTAACTATGAAAACTAAACCCGTCAAATCATCAAAAGAACTGACATCTAAAATCTTACATCTAGAATCTGCGCTCGCTAGAGCGCTAGCCGATTATGCCAATCTTGAGAAACGTTTCGCTCGTGATAGCGCCAGTATTGTCCAATTTGCCAACGCCAATCTCTTGGCCAAACTCCTCGAAGTCCGTGATCATTTGGGTTTAGCCGCCTCGCACGGGGACCAATCTCTAGAGCTTATTCTCTCCGCTTTCGACAAAATCTTGACTGAAGAAGGGGTTACCGTTGTCAAAACGGATGGAGTTTTCGATCCCAACCTCATGGAATGTCACGAAACCGCTCCTGGAGTTAAAGATCAGATTCTCTCTGTTATTCGTCCAGGTTATATACTAAATGGTCGTGTCCTTCGCCCCGCTCGTGTGGTCGTGGGCAACGGCCAAATTAATTCGTCAAATTAAATATTTTTACAGGAGGATTTTATGTCCAACACTAAAACTATCGGAATCGACCTAGGTACTACCAACAGTTGTGTGGCTGTCATGGAAGGCGGCAAACCCAAAGTTATTCCTTCCGCCGAAGGCGGAAACACCATCCCCAGCATTGTTGAACCAGTTAAAGGTTTAGTTGGTCAAGTGGCCAAAAATCAAATGGTTTTAAACTCCAAAAATACTATCTATAGTATCAAGCGCCTGATGGGTCGCCACTTGGACGACGCAATGGTCAAAGACACGATCAAAAAAGTGCCCTATGAAATCGTTGGCGGCAAAAATGACACCGCTGCCGTCAAAGTCGATGGCAAAATCTATACTCCCCAAGAAATTTCCGCCAAAATCCTCCAAAAAGCCAAAGCTGACGCCGAAGCTTATTTGGGTACCAAAGTTGATAGTGCCGTCATCACCGTTCCTGCCTACTTCGACGACTCCCAACGCCAGGCTACCAAACAAGCCGGAGAAATTGCTGGCCTCAAAGTTGAACGCATCGTCAACGAGCCAACTGCGGCTGCTTTAGCCTACGGTCTCGACAAAAAGAAAGTCGGGAAAATTGCTGTCTATGATTTGGGTGGTGGCACTTTTGACATTAGTGTTTTGGAAATCGGTGACGGAGTTTTCGAAGTCAAAGCCACCAACGGTGATACCTTTTTAGGAGGTGATGATTTTAATCATCGCCTGGTAGACTACCTCGTTTCCGAGTTCAAAAAAGATCAGGGGATCGATCTTGCAAGCGACAAACAAGCCCTCCAACGGATCCGCGATGCCGCCGAAAAAGCCAAAATTGAACTCAGTAGTTCGGCTTCCGCTGAGATCAATCAACCCTTTATTACCCAAGGAAGTGATGGTCAACCCAAACACTTAACTATGACAATCACCCGCTCCAAACTAGAAGAGCTTGTGGATGATTTGATCAAGAAAACCATAGATCCGGTGAAAAAATGTTTAGCTGATGCCAAACTCAAAACCAGTGATATCGACGAAGTTGTTTTGGTTGGTGGTCAGACCAGAATGCCCGCCGTCCAAAAAGCCGTCAAAGACTTCTTCGGCAAAGAGCCCCACAAAGGAGTAAACCCCGACGAAGTCGTAGCTGTTGGTGCCGCTATCCAAGCTGGTATCTTGGGTGGGGAAGTCAATGATGTACTGCTGCTCGACGTCACTCCTCTGACTCTCGGTATCGAAACCATGGGAGCTGTTCGTACTCCTTTAATCGACCGTAACACCACCGTCCCGACCAGCAAGAGCCAGGTCTTTAGTACCGCCAGCGACAATCAGCCTCAGGTTGAAATCAATATCTTGCAAGGTGAGCGTCCGATGGCCGCCGACAACAAATCGCTCGGCCGCTTCATCCTCGATGGGATTGCCCCCGCTCCGCGCGGAATTCCCCAAATCGAAGTTACCTTCGATATTGACGCCTCAGGTATTTTGCATGTCAATGCCAAAGACAAAGGTACTGGCAAAGAACAAAAAATCACCATCCAAAACGCCACCAATTTGAGTGACGAAGAGGTGGAGAAGATGAAAAAAGAGGCCGAACTCCACGCCGAAGAAGACAAGAAGAAGAAAGAGTTGATCGAAAAAAAGAACGAAGCCGATTCTTTAATCTTCCAAACCGAAAAAACCCTCAAGGAAGCCGGGGACAAACTTCAGGCGGATGAGAAAACCGCAATCGAAGACTCAGTCAAGGCCCTCAAGGAAGCCAAAGACAAAGAGGATGCAACTGTCGAAAGTATCGACGAAGCTTTTAAAAAGGCTTCCGAAGCTCTTTCCAAATATGGTGAGAGACTTTACAAAGCCGCTGCCGAGACTGCTCCCAAGCCTTCTTCCGAAGAACAGCCAAAAGCGGACTCGTCCGCCGAAGCGGAAGCGAAGGCGGAAGAGGGTGAAGTCGTTGACGAGCAAAAATAACTATGCTCAAAGTCAAACCTTTTCGTCAAAAAACCGGTCTCTGTGGTCCCGCCACCATCAAGATGGTTCTTTCCTACTATGGTGTCGAGAAAACCGAAGCCGAGCTGGCTAGGTTAATGCAGGCAGATCCCGCTGTCGGTGTTGATGCCTCTCGCATGATCGAAGCGTCCGAGTCCCTCGGTTTTAAGGGTTACTTTCAAGACAACTCAACCTTTGAAGACCTTGAACGTCTAGTCAAGGTTGATCACATCCCCGTCATTGTCGATTGGTTCTCCGAAGATGATGGTCATTATTCGGTTGTTGTTGATCTTGATAGCGAAAATATTTATCTTCTCGACCCCGAAATAGGTCATGTCCGCGCCATGCGCCGCAGCAAATTTTTTCGTATCTGGTTTGACTTCCCTGGAGAATATATCAAAAGTTCGGCCGACTTGACTATTCGTCGTCTGATCGTTATCTTGAATCAATATGGCCACTGATCAACCCCCCAAAAAACCCGACGAACCTGGAGGTACTAGCAAAACTAACGGCAATGGTTTTCCCCTTCCCAAATTTGTGGGTATCCTCCATAGTGAGGTCAAACGGGAATACTTTCCGACCGAAACTCAATACTTGACCGAAAAAGATGCTACTCACGAAGCTGAAGTCATTGCCACCTATTTAGTGAAAATGGGGATCAAAACCAAACTCTACGCTGGCCGCCCCGAAACTTTGTCAAGTATTCTCCGTGACAAACCCGACATGATTTTTAATCTAGTTGGCTCTATTAGTGGTCAAGAATACTTGTCAGCCACCATCCCCGGGATTCTCGAAGCGATGGATATCCCCTATACTGGCGCCGGGATGTTGGGGGAAGCCTTAGCTTACAACAAGTATTTGGTCAAAGAACTCCTAGTTAGTCATGGCATTCCTGTCCCTCGTACTCAACTTTTAACCTCAGCAACAACTCCTCTTAATCCCGAGCTCCGCTTCCCCCTAATTACCAAACTTAACGAAATTCATGGAGCTGTCGAAGTCACTCAAGATGCCATCTCTCCTGACGAAAAACACCTTCGTGACCGTATTAAATTTTTGATCAAAACCTATCAACAGCCAATTATCGCCGAAGAATTTATTGCCGGCCGCGAATATACCGCCATTGTCCTAGAGGGCGGCAATACCAAAGTCTATCTTGCCGAAAAAGTCTTTCCCGACGCTACTGACCCCATGCAATTTGTCACTTTCGATGCACAATGGGTTGAAGGTGGCGAAACCTATACTTACAAAAAAATCAGTGATCCTACCCTCAACGAATTAGTCCGCCGTGCCTTTGATATTCTCAAAATGGGTGGTTACGGAAAATTTGATATTCGCGTCGACCAATCTGGTCGTTATTACTTCATCGATAGTAATAGTAACCCCGCCTTTGGTCCCAAAGAACTAGACGTTGCTCTCGCCAACATTCTCTCACTCTATGAGATCGATTTTCCCGAAATTCTCAAAAGACTAATGGTCAATACCATGCGCGACTGGTTCAAAACTCAAGAAGAACGCTCCGCTTCCGGTTCTTAGCACTCTCGTGTTAAAATTGCTACCATGAGCTCTAAACGCGATTATTATGAAGTTTTGGGAGTCAGCCGGAAGGCCTCCGACGCTGAACTCAAAAGTGCCTATCGGAAACTTGCCCTCAAATGGCATCCCGACCGCAACAAAGAGCCCGGTGCCGAAGCCAAATTCAAAGAAATTAACGAAGCCTACGAAGTTTTAAGCTCAGCCGATAAACGTGCCAAGTTTGATCAATTTGGTCATGCCGCTTTCGATCCCTCCTCTGGTTTTGGTAACTATGGGGGTGGGGGACAAAGTTATCGTTCTGGTCCCTTTACCTACACCTATTCCACAGGTGGTGGCTTTGAAGATCTTTTTGGTGGTACCCAAGGCCAAGGCTTCTCTGACCCCTTTAATATTTTTGAATCTTTCTTTGGTGGGAGTAATCCTTTTGGCGGAAGTTACCGTCCCAAACCCCACTACAGTTTAACCATCGATTTTCTTGAAGCAGTCCGCGGTGCGGAAAAAACCTTTGTTCACCAGGGTAAACAATACACTGTCAAAATCCCCGCCGGGGCCAGTGATGGAACCAGGATTCGCTATTCCGAGTTTGATGTTTCCCTTAATGTCCGTCCCGACTCTACCTTCCGCCGAGAAGGAGATGACCTGTTTCTTCTCCACGCTATTCCGTTCACCCTGGCTATCCAAGGAGGAGAAACCGAGATCCCCACTCTCGAAGGTAAATTAACTATCAAAGTTCGTCCGCTTACTCAGCCCAGCACCAGCATCCGGCTTTCCGGCAAAGGTGTCAAACACTTGCAAAGAAGCGGCCGCGGCGATCTTTACATCAAATTTAAGGTGATGTTCCCCACCAAACTATCTCGTCGTGGCAAAGAGCTTGTACAACAGCTCCATACTGAACTATACTAAATCTAGTCATGCCCGAACTAGAAACCACCCCCATCCTCCCCGTTACTCCTCCCAGGCGGAGTTTTCCCCTTTGGCCACTCTTATTAGGTAGTCTCTTCGTTTTTCTGTTAGCCGGCGGGCTTGGCGGTTTTTACTATCTCACCAAATTAAAATCAGAAATTAATTCTTCTCCCCTTGCCTCGCCGGAGCCTAGCGTAGGCGGGTCACCTTCTCCCCTTGCAACCCCTTCGGCTTCTCCTAAATCTTCTCCCAAGCCCTCTCTCAAACCATCCCTTAAACCCACCCCCAAACCATCTCCTCTTCCGACCATTCCCAGTTTTACCCCCATAAATCTTGATCTTCGCTTTGGCAACCCGAGTGCCAACATCAAACAGACCTTTGATGATGGCTCCGGCACTGGGCGGGTAATTAACCGTGAATATAATAGTATCCAAGCTGGTCAATTTGATGAACTCCCCTCAGGTTGGTCTCCTCGTGTTACCGTCTGTTATCATCTTATTGCCAACGAAAAACTAGACGGCGCGCTGATCAATTACACCTTTTCTCTCGACAATGTAACCGAAGTCCAAGATAATTTTTCTAGTATTGGCATTATGGAAGCTGGCAGAATTTATGACTGGTGCCACGATGTCACGACCGCACTCGGTGCTCACACTGCCAAACTTGTCCTTAATCCCACCCGTTCATTAAAAGAGGGAAATTATGCCAACGACTTGGCTCGGGTAGACTGGACCAACCTAGCAGACAATATCCCTCCCAACTTTACTTTGATGGGTCCTGTTTACGAGGGTACTACCGGAGTTTGTCTTTTCCCCCAATATATTTCTGACAATGTGACTTTGGTCTCCGCTCTCAAAATCGAACAAAAAGTCGACTCGGCCGACTGGACTGCTTTTACTGGTACTCGTTACTGTTTTGCCAATGAGCACAACACCACCCACACCTATAGCATCAAAATTACCGATGCCAGAGGGAACAAAACCGAACAAACTCGCACTTTTACTATTACTCTGCCAGATTGACATCCCCCTTGATTCTGTTATAACCAACTTATAGAAAAAAGGAGGTTGTTTATGTCGTTCAAAAAAACTACTTGGCTCTTTGTGCTCTCCTTTATTTTCCTAGGTGTTGCCCTCCCCGCTCTCGCCCAAGACGCTTCGATCGAGGCTTCTCCCCTGAGACGCCGTGATGAAATTAGGGAAGTTCGTCAAGCTGAAATTCAAGAAATCCAAGCTGAACGGCAACAAATCAGATCCCAGGTGGCCGAAAATCACGCCAACCGTTTAACTCGTCGCTTTCAGTTTTACTTTGATCGCTTGACTAACATCATTACTCGCTTCCGCGCTCGCCTCGAAATTTTACGCACTGCCGGAAAAACCGTGACGAGTATTGAAGCCAAACTAGATCTTGCCGAAGCCAAATTAACCGCTGCCAAGGCCAAGGGGAACGACGCTATTGCCGCTTTTCAGGCTATCGATCCCGCCAAATTTGCCGAGCAAAAGACCGAACTTTTAGCTGCCAAAGATCTTGCTGTTGCCGCCAAGAAGCTTTTCCAAGAAGCCCATACTCTCCTCAAAGATGCCTTGAAAGAACTCAAAACCATTAGCAAACCGGCGTTGCCAGCTAGTAGCGCCGCCGTGGAGAACTCATTATGAAAAAACTTTTGCTTGTCAGTTTAAGTGCCCTTTTACTAGGGGGTTGTTCCTTGTCTAGCCTGATTCCCTCAGGAGGAGAATCAACTACCGGCTCACCCATTGCCACAACTACCCCGACTCCTGACTCCGCCCTCGAGTCCACCGAGCCGGTTAGTTCCAGTAGTGATGCCACCAGTCTCGAAACCGATCTCAATAACACCGTAATATTAGACGAAGACTTCTCCGATCTAGAGTAGTGCTTGCCCGCCGTAGCTTTATGCGTAGGCGGGTGTTATAATCACACCTGTTGTAGTGTGCATACGTGAAAGGTGGGGTTCCCACCTTTTTTTGCACAAACAGCCAAAATTAGTCATAACCCTAACCTAAATGGAGGAACTATGAGTCAAGTAAAATCAGAATTTGCCCTCGCCCTTAACCAAATCTGTGCTGAACGTGGCATCGACCCCAAAGTTGTTATTGAGTCTATCAAACAGGCTATTCTCGCCGCCCTCAAACGAGATCTAGGCGTTGCCGAAGAAGAGGTTCTCGTTGGTTACGCTGTGAGCGTCAACGAAGATACCGGAGCTATTGCGGTTGAAAAAGATGGCCAAGATGCCACCCCCGCCGGCTTTGGTCGGATCGCCGCTCAAGTCGCCAAACAAGTCATCATGCAACGTGTTCGCGAAGCCGAAAAGGACGCCATTATTACCGAATATCAGGATAAAATCGGCACTTTGGTCACCGGGATGATCCTTCGCTTCGATGGCCCCAACGTGGTCGTAGATATTGGTCGTGGCCAAGCCATCATGCCCCTAACCGAAACCATTACCAACGAATTTTACCGTCTCAATCAACGCGTCGCTGTCTACATCAAAGAAATCCGTGACACCTACAAAGGACAAGCTATCATTGTTAGCCGGTCCGCCCCCGAATTAGTTCAAGAATTATTTGCTCGTGAAGTTCCCGAAGTCGGTAGTAAATCTGTCGAGATTGTCGCCATCGCCCGCGAAAGCGGTCATCGCACCAAAATCGCCGTCAAGAGCAACGAAGATGGGGTTGACCCCGTCGGCTCTTGTGTGGGCCAAAAAGGTGTCCGTGTCCAAGCTGTCATCAACGAATTAAATGGTGAAAAAATCGACATTGTCGAATATTCTGATAATTTGGCCGAGTTTGTCAAATCAGCGCTCGCTCCCGCCGAGGGGCTTGACGTCAAAATCGATGACAAGAAACGCAAAGTTACGGTCACCGTCCCAGACGACCAACTTAGTTTGGCTATTGGCCGCGGTGGTCAAAACGCCCGCCTGGCTGCCAAGTTGACCGGCTACAAGATTGATATCAAGGGTGAAACCATCAAAGACACCGTGACCGCAACAGGTACCGAAGATTTTGAGATCGATCAACTGGGCTTGGGTAGCAAAGTTAGAAATACCTTGCTTGACCTCAAGATTACCACGATCAAAGCACTCGAAGAAAAATTGCCTTCGCTCAAAGATCAACTAACCGAGCTTGATCCCCGTGCCTTCGAAGAGACCGGCAAAGCTATTACTCGTTGGTACAAAAAACAAAACATGGCTCGTGAAGAAGCCGAAAAAATGGCTCACTATCTCGCCGACCGTGCCGCTGAGTCCAAATAAGCTGGGCAACTATGTCGTATGAAGAAACAAAAAACACCTCTACCTCAAAAATCTTCTGTACCGTCTCGTCCGCCAATTGTGGCAATTCTAGGGCACGTTGATCACGGCAAAACCACCCTCCTTGACTATATTCGCAGCACCCACGTTGCCGCCCGCGAGGCCGGAGGAATCACCCAGAAGATCGGTGCTTATCAAGTTGACTTTCGTGGTCACCCCCTAACCTTTATTGATACTCCTGGTCATGCTGCCTTTAGCCGCATGCGTTCTCGCGGTGCTGGAGTTGCTGATATTGCTGTCCTCGTTGTCGATGCCGGCGATGGTGTCATGCCCCAAACTATCGAGAGCATCAAACATATTCAAAAAGCCGCCATTCCTTTTGTTGTGGCCATTAATAAAGTCGACAAAGAGGGGAGTAATCCCGATAGTGTCAAAGCCCAATTGACCGAGCACCAAGTTTTTGTCGAAGGTTATGGAGGGAACACTCCTTTTGTGCTCATTTCGGGCAAAACCGGCTTGGGGGTAGATTCTCTCCTCGAAACCATTCTCCTTTTGGCCGAACTCGAAGAACTAGTCTCTTCCCCAGACGTTCCTCTCGTTGCCCCCGTCATCGAAGCCAAACTTGATTCAACCCGCGGTCCCCTTGTCTCCATTATCGTTCGCGAAGGTACCATTAAAGTTGGTCAAGATATAGTCGGCGGTCGGGTGCGGGCTTTGTTTAATGATTTGGGTAAGTCTATTCCTTTCGCTACTCCCGGCATGCCCGTCCAGATTCTTGGTTTCAAAATTCTTCCCGCTGTCGGTGAAATTATTCGCTCCGTGGCTTTACCACTCGAACCCGCGATAGCCTCCGGTGATGGAGCAGTTTCGCCCGAAGTTGCTCTCCCCGCTCCCTCTGTTCCCGTCGCTCCCAATCGCCTCAATTTAATTTTGCGTGCCGATACCTTAGGTTCTCTCGAAGCTATCGAAGCCAGTTTTACCCCCGAAATTAATGTCATAAGTGTTGGCACTGGTGATATAACCGAAAGTGATGTTCTTCACGCCGTCCCCACCCAAGCTCTCGTCTTGGGTTTTGCCGTTCGCATCGGTAGTAGTGTGCAAAAACTTGCCGAAACCGAAGGGGTTGCTGTCAAAAGCTTTACGATCATCTACGAACTTCTCGATTATTTGGAAAAGAAAGTCTTTAAACTCATGGAACCAACTATCGATGAAGAAGAATTGGGTAGGGGAGTCGTCCTCAAAACTTTTGATATTGATGGAAGTCATATTGCCGGAACCCGCGTCGACTCTGGTCGTTTTGAAACTGGCGACACCATCCACCTTGTCCGCAGTGAAGTGAGCAAAGATGCCAAAATTCGCAGTATTCGTCTTGGGAAAGAAGAGGTCAAAAAAGTCGAGACCGGTCATGAATGTGGTCTGCTTTTTTCCCCCAATCTTGACATCAAAGAAAAAGACCTTATAATAGCCTATAAGAAAATAAATACCGAAGATTAACCTATGAACGATCAGCTTTCAGCTCTCAAAACTAAACTCGATTTAGCGAGTAGTCTCCTTTTGACTTTCCCTGCTGTCGCCAGTCAAGACGTCGTGGCCGCCAGTTTAGCCCTGTATCTCTCCCTTAAGCAATCTGGTAAAGCCGTCTCCATCGTTACCAGTACTCCCCCGACCGTTCGCGATTCACACTTGGTTGGCCTCGACAAAATCACTACCGACTTGGGAGGTAATAACTTGGTTATCACCCTCAATGTTCCCGAAGACTCGGTCGACAAAGTCACCAGTAACACCGAAGGTGGTCATCTCAACTTGATAATCAATCCTCGTACTGGGGTTGCTCCCGTAACCGAAAAAGACGTGACTTTTTCTTATTCAGGAGCGGTCGCTGATCTTGTCATCATCCTTGGTGCCTCTGACCTCCGTGATCTCGGCGCTTTGGCCGAGCGGGAAAATACTCTGTTTGTCCAAGACAAAATTATTAACATCAGTAGTCAGGTCGGTAGTTTTGGCGCCGTCAATTTGACCGATCCCGCCAGTAGCAATTCCGAATTAATTACCGCCCTCATTAAAGAACTCTCCCTTCCTCTCGATATCGATATTGCCAACAATCTCATGCAGGGAATCGAAGCTGCCACTAGCGGTCTCTCCGCTCCCAACCTTACCGCCGATACCTTCGAAGCTTTAGCCGTTTTGTATCGTGCCGGTGCCCGCCGCCAAACTGCCACCATTCCTGTCCGTGAAGCCAAAATTGTCGCCGACATGCCGATCATTGATAACACTACTCCGACTCCCCCCAAAGAGGATTGGCTCCAGCCTAAGATTTTCAAAGGTAGTAAGTCTAACTAACTTTCCCATTGTCAGATTCCCTCGTATCCGCTATAATCCACCTCTAGCTATGCTAAAAATCGACGACAAAAGTAAAATTATTAAAAAATTTGCAACAACGAAAGGAGACACTGGATCTCCCGAGGTGCAGATTGCACTTCTCACTGAGCGTATCAAGGAGCTCACCGAGCACTTGAAGGTTCACAAGAAGGACAATCATTCTCGCCGCGGGTTACTAAAAATGGTCAGCAAACGCCGTCGGCTCTTAAATTATTTAAGAACCAACGTTGAAGACCGTTATCGTACCCTGGTCAAGACTTTAAGCCTCGCCAAATAGAGTTCCTGTCTAAATTCTCATGTCATCAACCAAAGTTAAGGCCACCATTAATGGCAAAGATCTTACCCTCGAATACGGCCGTTTTTCCGAACAAGCTAATGCCGCCATTCTCGTTACTTATGGGGATACCGTCGTCCACGTAACTGCAGTAATGGGTAAAAGTGATACCACTTTGTCCTATTTCCCTCTCTCTGTCGACTTTGCCGAAAAGCTCTACGCTGGTGGCAAAATCAAGGGCAGTCGCTGGGTCAAGCGTGATGGCCGACCCTCCGATGAAGCCATCCTCAAAGGCCGGATTATTGACCGCTCAATTCGCCCGCTCTTCCCCAAAAACGTCAAACGCGACGTTCAAATTATTGCTACTGTTCTCTCTGCCGATGGTGCTAACGATGCCGACATGCTTGGCTTGGTCGGCACTTCTGCCGCTCTTCATGTCAGTAATATTCCCTGGGATGGTCCTATCGCCGGCATTCGTGTTGGGATGATTGAGGGAGCTTTTGTTGCCAACCCGACCTACGAACAACGCGCCTCTTCTTCCCTCGACCTAATAGTTTCTGGTAGCAAAGAAGCCATTGTTATGGTCGAAGCTGGAGCTAACGAAGTTAGTGAAGAGGATATGCTCAAAGCCCTAGAATTTGCCCACGGTGAAATCAAAAAAATTGTCACCGTGATCGAAGATTTTCGGGAGAAAATCGGCAAACCCAAACTCGAATTTCCTACCGTGGAAATTATTCCTGCCGCGCTTAAAGCTGAGATCACCAACAAAGTTCGCCATGACATTGCCAAGCGCCTTGGTGTCCCCGGCTGTGAAGACGGCTTAGTCGAAGATTTTGTCTCCGCCCTGGAAGATAGTTACGCCGAACAACTGGACTCTCGCCAATTAGGGGAGATTATTCACGATGTTTTGGGCGAAGAAACTCGAGCCAAAACCATTAATACTGGCATTCGGATCGATGGCCGCAAAACTGTCGATATTCGTCCACTAGAGGCCGAAGTCGATATCTTGCCTCGCCCCCACGGGAGCGCCATGTTCAAACGTGGTCAAACTCAAGTACTTTCTATCGCCACCTTGGGTGCTCCTTCGCTGGGTCAAATTTTAGAAACCATGGAGGATGAGAAAGTCAAACACTATATTCATCACTATGCCATGCCTCCTTATGCTAGCGGTGAAACCGGTCGCTTTGGCGCTCCTGGTCGCCGTGAAATTGGTCACGGTGCCTTGGCCGAACGGGCCATTGTCCCCATGCTTCCTTCCGAACTAGACTTTCCCTACACCATCCAAGTCGTTTCTGAAGTTATGAGTAGCAACGGTAGTACCAGTCAGGCTTCCGTTTGTGGCTCTTGTATGGCTTTAATGGCTGCCGGAGTTCCCCTCAAGAAACCGGTTGCTGGTATTGCCATGGGTCTCATGACCGATGGAAAAAAGAGTGTGGTCTTAACCGATATCGCTGGAATCGAAGATCATGTGGGAGATATGGACTTTAAAGTGGCTGGAACCCGTGATGGGATTACCGCCCTCCAAATGGATATTAAAGTCAGTGGTATTTCCTTCGAAGTTCTAACCCAAGCTCTAGCTCAGGCCAAAGATGCTCGCATGGAAATCATGAAAGTCATGCTCAAAGCTATTCCCGAACCCAGGAAAGAACTCAGTAAGTATGCTCCCAAAATTGTCCAATTCGAAATTCCCAATGACAAAATTGGTGAAGTGATTGGCCCAGGAGGCAAACACATCAAACAAATCATGGCCGATTGTGGTGTCCAAGTTGACATCGATGACGCCACCGGAGTTGGTAAAGTCACCGTGAGTGGAGTAGACCCCGTCGGGATGGACAAAGCCGTTAATTGGATCAAAGGTATGGTTCATGTGCCAGAAGCCGGTGAAGAATACGATGGTAAAGTCACCAGAGTCGAGGGTTATGGTTGTTTCGTCGAATTTTTGCCCGGGAAACAAGGCCTGGTCCACGTTTCTCGCATGAGTGCGGAATACGTACAAGACGCCGGATCCTTGGTCAAAGAAGGTGACTCTGTCCACGTCTGGGTCAAAGGTGTTGACGACATGGGCAGGACTGATCTTTCCATGGTGCCTCTTGATCAACTCAAGCCCGATGCTCCTCGTCCTCCTCGCTCTAATGACTTTGGTGGTCCCCGCCGAGGTGGTTTTGGCGGGCGCAGTGGCGACCGCGGTGGCTTCCGTCCTCGCCGGTAAGGTAAGTGCTTGTGTTACCATAGATCTATGCCCGATACTCACTCGACTCAATTTGCTGCCGAACTAGTCAGTCTTAAATCCCAAATTAGTGGTGCGAAACTCCCTCCCGATTTGTCGGTCAAAGCCCTCGACATGCTTTCCCGTCTAGAGCGTATGGTCGACACTGGAGTCTACAGCGCCGAATACGACCGGAGTGCCCACTATATCAACTGGATTACCCATCTTCCCTGGGGTATTTACACCCAAGATAAACTTGATATTACTCAGGCCGCTTCTGCCATGAACGCTTCTCACTACGGTATGATCGAAACCAAAGACCGAATTCTCGAATACTTAGCTACTCTCAAACTGCGCGCAAGCCAAGGTGGTGAAACCTCTCCCCGCGCTCCCGCCATTTTCCTCGTCGGTCTGGTTGGTACCGGCAAAACCACTTTTGCCTACAGTCTTGCCAACACTCTTGGGAGAAAATTGGCCCGTATTCCCTTTGGTGGCTTGGGGAGTGCTCGTGATTTACGCGGCAAATCCCGTCTCTTCGCCGAAGCTGAGCCTGGTGCCATTGTCAAAGCCATTCGTGATGCTGGGAGTATGAACCCCATTATTCTCCTCGATGAAATTGATCGGGTCGGAGTCGAAGAACGCGCCGATATTATGGGTGTCCTGGTCGAACTTTTAGACCCCACCCAAAACAATCGCTTCCTGGATCATTACCTTGACTATCCACTTGATCTCTCGCAAGTTCTTTTTGTGGCGACCGCCAACAATACTACCAATGTGGCAACCGCCGTCCTCGACCGCCTCGAAATCATTCAAATGCCCTCTTATACCGACGAAGAAAAAATTCATATTTCCCAAGATTTCCTCCTTCCCAAAGCCCTCAAAGACGCTGGCCTTTTAGCCTCCCAACTCACTATCGATCCTGCCGTTTGGCCAGTAGTTACCCGACCACTTGGTTATGATGCCGGGATCCGTACCCTCGAGCGGACCATCAACGCCCTAACTCGTCGAGTGGCCAGGGAAGTCGTTGAAGGCAAGGCCCAAACAGTCAAAATCAACATGACCAACTACAAGCAATACATGAAAGCTTATTAACCAAACAGGAGTTCTATGGATCCAAATGCCGTTCCCCCCGTTACCCAACCAGTTGCTTCTCCCACTCCCCCAGTAGTAACACCTCCAACTCAGTCGCCTTCGCCATGGCTACTGCTCCTCCCCGCCATCATTTTTGCCACCATCGCTGGCTATCTCTTTTTTAAAAACCTCACGCTTACCCGTCAGTTAGCAGCCCTTCCATCTCCCACTCCCACCTCTTCCGCCGACCCCACCTCCGACTGGCAAACTTATCAGAACGATTTAGGTTTCTCATTTAAATATCCCCCCCTCTTTTTACTAAACTCAAGCATCAAAGGCTCAAATCAAAACGTGATTTTTATTAATGTCAAAAATTTATCTGATTATACGGACGCCCCCCTGGGTTACGATCTAAAAACTGCTTTAGATGATCAATCTTCTCTAGAGAACAACACTTTCGGTTACACTTACGGTAGCATTCCAAAATCTCAACAAATTAAAAAATTATCAGACAATATTTCAGTCAAAACCTTCACCATTCTTCAACAACTTGAAGTTTGTGATGTCCAATTTACTAGAACAGCAATTTTTTACTACAACAATCACCAGATTGTTATTACAGTTTCTGCTCCCCATACTCTTATTGGTGAAATGCCTGAGTATTTTACTACTGATGAACATAGCTGTAACAACATTCCTGTTTGGAAACCAAACAATACTTTCTTTGATGATTTACTGAGTAGTAAAGCTCCCCAGCAAGCCCTATCTTGGTATACCTCACTTGACCAAATCCTCTCCACCTTCAAGTTTACTCAAACACAGAATGTCGATAGTAAAAATACGAAAAAAATTGGCTATATTAAATCAATCAAACCAAACTACGATAATTATGCTTTAGATATAGACTATGTTGAATGGATTAATGACAATAATGCCCCCAATGGATATCGCATAAATAATCCAATCACAACAACAGAAAAGTTCTATACAGATGTTCCAGGAGCCGAACCCAAAGTTACCCTTCAAACATATACGTTAGAAACGGATGGTCAAGTCAAAAATGAATCAGTGACCTTTAGTCAGTTTTTGGATGATTTTCAAAAAAAACCAGAAAAATGGACTAATACCTTATTTTGGATAGAATCTACCAACGGAACGGTAACTAGTATAACCGAACAATATCAACCCTAAAATGCAAGTAAAAATTGAACCCAGCTGGAAAAAAGTTCTTCAAAAAGAATTTGACAAAGACTACTTTCGCAAACTCACCAAGTTTGTCAAATCAGAATATGAAAGTGCGACCGTTTATCCTCCTCCTCGCTTTATTTTTCGCGCGTTCGATTTAACCCCTTTTGATCAAGTCAAAGTAGTTATTTTGGGCCAAGATCCTTATCACGAGCCGGATCAAGCCAACGGGCTTTGTTTCTCCGTTAACCAGGGAGTCAAACTCCCTCCCTCCCTGCAAAACATCTACAAAGAAATCGAGTCTGATACAGGAAAACCTCATAGCCAGAAAGGCGGCGATTTAACCAAGTGGGCCCAACAGGGAGTTCTGCTTTTAAACGCAACTTTAACTGTTCGTGCTCATCAAGCCGGTTCCCATCAAAACCTCGGTTGGGAGCAATTCACCGATGCTGTTGTTCGCGTGCTCTCACAACAAAAACAGAATTTGGTTTTTATCCTTTGGGGTGCTTATGCTCAGAAAAAAGGTGCCGTGATTGACGAATCCCGTCACTTGGTGATTCGCTCCGCTCATCCCTCTCCCTTATCCGCTCATAATGGCTTCTTTGGTTCTCGGCCTTTTTCTCGCTGTGATACTTACTTAGTCGCTCACGGGGAAACCCCGATCTTTTGGTAAAGCAATTTTGTCATATAATTAAGAAAGGAATCTATGTCTTACAACTACCCCATCCGCATTGTCCCCTTGGGGGGCATGCCCAACGTCCACGATAACATGTATGTTTATGAGTCTGCTGACGATATTTTTATCGTCGACTGTGGCATGGGTTTCCCCGACGAAGGAGTTCCCGGGGTTGATTTAACTATTCCCGATATCACTTATCTCAAAGACAAAATCAGCAAAATCCGCGGCTTCGTCGTCACCCACGGACACGAAGATCACATTGGCGGCTTCCCCTATATCATTCCCGAACTAGGCGGACAGATCCCGATCTATGCGAGTAAATTAACTGCCGGTTTCATCCGAGAAAAATTTCGCGAATTTGATATTGATCTTCGTTTGATCAATGTAGTCGGTGACCGCCAACCTATTCAACTTGGTATTTTTGAAGTCAAAATGATTCCCGTGACTCACTCTGTCCCCGATACCAAACACTTAGTGATCAAAACTCCCTACGGTAATATCTACCACGGCTCCGATTTCAAGTTTGACTGGACCCCGGTCGGCCAAGAACTTCCCGACATTCAATCCATTACTCGGGCTGGTGCGGAAGGGGTTACTCTCTTGTTGTCCGACTGTTTGCGCGGTGAGAAAAAAGGTTACTCTCTTTCCGAAGCGAGTGTCGAAGACTCTCTGGAACGCGAATTTCGTGATGAATCCAATCGAGTTGTCCTAACTACCATGAGCAGCAACATCAGTCGAATTCAACAAGCTCTTTGGGTGGCCAAACGCAACAACCGCAAAGTCGCCTTTGTCGGCTTTTCTATCGAGCGCAACGTCAAAGTCGCCGCCGAACTTGGATTTTTGAAAATTCCTCCCCGTCTCGTGATTGATAAACGGAAAATTGCCGCGCTTCCCAAAAACGAACAGTGTTTAATTATCGCCGGCAGCCAGGGCCAACTCGGCTCTTCCCTCGAGAAAATTGCCACCGGTGAGCACAAGGTCGTCCATCTCGACCCCGGCGACAAAGTTATTTTTTCTTCCGACCCTATTCCTGGCAACGAAGCCAATGTTTACCGCTTAGTTGATATGCTGAGTGCACATCAATTGGAAGTCATCTATTATGATATCGCCGACGATCTCCATGTTTCTGGTCATGCCAGCAGTAGTGAGCTCATGATGCTCATTGCCATGACCAAACCCAAATATGTTCTTCCGACCGGTGGTACTTATCGGCACATGATTCAATACGGCAAACTTGCCGCCAAAATGGGGTTAGCCTCCGATCATGTCTTAATGCCCGAAAATCAAGTGATTGTACTCGAACCAACCGGTATCGTTCACTACGGCGAAAAACTCGATATCAAAAGTGTCTACGTTGAGTCCGGCCAAATCTTCCGCTCTGACGCTCCGCTAACTGATCGCAAACTCATGTATCAAGAGGGGGTAGTCATTGCGGCCATCACCATTCGCCAGCACACCCTTGACCTAGATCTTATCCCCAAGGGCTTGACCCCGCCCGTTGGTAACGATATTTTGTCTGACATCAAGGGACAATTACTTACTATCCTCAGGCCTGACGACATTACCAGAGATAAGTTGTATAGTAAGGATAGAATTGCCAAAGAGGTTAGCCGTTTATTTGTGGCAAAAATCGGCAAAAACCCCTTGGTAATTCCGATTATTATTGAAAGCTAATTCATATGTCACATCGCCGTGGCCGCCGCAAGAAACCCTTCAAACTCAAGCTCCGCAAGGAAATTGTTTACTCTATTGTCTCGATTCTTTTTATTCTTCTCTCTATCCTCATTATGTTGAGTTTTACCCGTTCTGGTCCACTCTTGTCCCAAGTTTATTTAGTCGTTTACACCGCCTTTGGCTGGACCATGCTCATCTTGCCTTTCCTCCTCTTATCAGTCGGACTCATGATGACCACTCTTAAGTGGGCGATTGCCAGCCCCAGCCTCCTTTTGGGAGGCACCTTACTCTTTCTTGGTACCCTCGGTTTAACTGGTGCTGGGGAGCTGGGTACTCAAGCAAATGAAGCCCTCTCCGCTCTTTTTACTTCTGTCGGCGCCAGCATTATCTTTTTTGCCATCATGACGATCGGTCTTATTGTTCTGACCAATACCCCGATCGAGGACTTCTTTCTCGTCATTGCTGGTTTTTTCCGTTTAGTTGGCCGGGGAGTATCAGCTCTCTTCTCCCGAAAATCAGCTGTCAAACAAACCTCCTTTGACAAAAACATGACCACCAAAATTAACTTACCCGAATCAAACAAACCCGCCAAATCATCTGACTCCGCCTCTTCAGTTCCCACCAAAGAAGCTCCCCCCGATCTTGAATTTGCCTCTTCCCTCTCTCCCGCCAAAGAAGGAACTCCCGAAATCTGGAAATACCCCCCGCTTTCCCTTCTCTCCGGTGAGAAAGGCACCAAAGCTGATCGTGGTAATGTTCAAGAAAACGCTGATATTATCGAATCCACTCTTGAATCCTTTAATATTCGGGCCAAAGTCATTGAGGTGAATGGTGGACCAGCCATTACCCAATACGCTATCAAAATCGCCGAAGGTACCAAACTCAGCAAAGTCAAAGCTCTCCAAACTGATCTGGCGCTTGCTCTAGCTGCCCCGACCGGTCAAATCCGGATTGAAGCTCCGATCCCCGGTCGCAATCTAGTTGGGATCGAAATCCCCAATCGCTCCCCCGAATATGTGACTTTAGCCGAAATCATGCATCACCCAGATATGAAAAAAGAAAAATCCCGTCTGGCTGTGGGTCTGGGATTGGGAGTTTCTGGTACTCCGGCCATTGCTGATATCAAAAAAATGCCGCATATTCTGGTTGCCGGCTCGACTGGTTCTGGTAAATCTGTCTGTATCAACACCATTATTACCACTCTTCTTTTTCGCAACTCTCCCCAAGAACTCCGCTTTATCATGGTGGATCCCAAACGAGTCGAATTGACCGGTTATAACGGCATTCCTCACTTGCTTACCCCTGTCATTGTTGATGCCGAACGGGTTATTTCCGCTCTCAATTGGGCTACCAAAGAAATGGATAAACGCTACAAAATATTTGCCGAAGTAGGGGTCAGAAATATCGAAGAGTATAACGAAGCCTCCGGCTTTACTGCCATGGAATATATTGTCATCGTCATCGACGAACTCGCCGATATTATGTTGACCGCTCCCACCAAAGTGGAAGATCTCATTGTTCGCCTGGCTCAAATGGCCCGGGCTACCGGACTCCACCTAGTTATTGCTACCCAACGTCCCTCTGTTAACGTCATTACCGGTCTGATCAAAGCCAATATTCCCACCCGGATTGCCTTTAACGTCACGAGCATGATCGACTCTCGGGTTATTATTGATCAACCGGGAGCCGAAAAACTTCTAGGTCGGGGAGATATGCTCTACGTTCCACCCGATCGACCTTTGCCTACCCGTATTCAGGGAACTTTTGTGACCAACACCGAGATCAAAGGTTTAATAGAATATCTGAAAGCCACCACTCAAAAACCGGTTCAATATGAAACCGATGTCACCGAAAAGTATCTCAAAGGCGAAGAAACCGTTGCCGGTGGTTCTGGTGACGAACGCGATGCCGAATTCGATGATGCAGTCAATGTGGTCATTGCCGCCGGCAAAGCTAGTACCAGCTATTTGCAACGCAAAATGTCTCTTGGATATAACAAAGCTGCCCGGATTATGGATCAACTCGAAAAGGCTGGTGTTGTCGGTCAAGCCGAAGGAGTCAAACCCCGCTCGGTTTTAATTACCAGTCTCGCCGAACTCAAGGCCCGCGAATCGACTCCCCAACCATAATATGAAAACCGCCGGTCAATTACTTCGCGACAAACGTCTCCTCCTCGAGCTCTCCCTTGCTGATATTGCCCAAAAAATTAAGGTCAAAGAATCATACCTTCAGGCTCTCGAAAACTCTGATTTTTTGCATCTTCCCTCCGGCACTTTTACCAAGGGTTTCCTCAGTAGTTATGCCAAAGTTCTTCATCTCAATCCTGAAACTATTCTCGCCATGTTCCGTCGTGATTTTTCCGAAAGCCACACCGGCGAAATTATTCCTAGTGGCTTAGTCAAACCAGTTCTGGATCGCCATCCCCCTCTTCCTGTCAATCTTATTTTACTCATCACTTGTATTGTGGTTTTTCTGACCTTTTTAGGTTTCCAACTGTTTTCTTGGTGGAGTCTCCCCAAACTCAACGTCCTAGAACCTCAGGATGGTGAGACTTACGGTGAGAAAATTACCGTTAAAGGTCTGACTGCTCCCGACGCCACCGTCATTATTAACGATCAAAAAGTTATTGTTGGCCAAAACGGCGAGTTTAGTCTTGACTTACTTTTTCCCGCCGGTACCCACCGAGTATTGATCCAAGCCCAAAGTCGCGAAGGCAAAACTCGTCTCCTCGAGCGCACCTTCACGGTTTCCAAGTAGTGCAAATAAATTATGACTTCACATGTACTACAATCAAATCATGTTAAAATTTTTTTCTTCCATATTAATTAGCTTCTTTCTCATTCTTCTCGTTAGTCGCTTTTCCCCCATCTCCGCAGCCACCAATTACGACGCCACTCTCGACATCACTTACCAAACTATTGGGAATCTCGATCTCAAACTAAATATTTGCTCTCCCAAAAATCTCATTAGTAATACTCCTACTCTGATTTTTTTTCATGGGGGTGGTCTTGTGGGTGGATCTCGCAGTGACGGCTTTAACCTTCTCTGCAATATTGTGGCTCCTCATGGCTACAACGTTATCTCCGTTGATTACCGTCTTGCCCCCGAATATGTTTATCCTGCCCAAATTGATGATGCCCAATACGTCATCCGCTGGGCACGTCATCATGCCGCAGAATATCACATTGACTCCAATCGACTCATCGCAGCTGGCAGCTCAGCCGGTGCATCCCTCGCTGCCACCGTTGCCACCCTCGATACAACTCGCTACCCTAACTATGGGCTTCCTGTTTTTTCAAGTCGGGTCCAGGGCGCAATTATGCTAGCTGGAGTCTACGACTTCACTCATCCCTTTCTCTTGGGTAATTGGGATCCCACCATTAATGTTTTTCGAAATAACCCAATTTTTATTCGGGAATTTTCTGCGGTCACCCACATCACCAGTGACGATGGTCCATTTCTCCTCCTGCATGGAGACGATGACGAGACTAATCTGCCCATCCAATCTACTAGAATGAGAAATACTCTCCATTCCCATGAGGTTGCCGTCCACCTTCTTTCCTTCCCCGGAACCCATAGTGTCAGTAACTTCGCCAAACCAGTCGTTAAAGAGGCCATTATTAATTTTTTGGATCAATACTTTCCCCTTAATCAACCTACCCCCTCCTCATCGCCCTCAACCCAGTCAGGTGATTTGAATCAAGATGGTGTAATCAACCTCCTTGACTACAATCTCCTCAAAGCTGGTTTTGGTACCACCTACAACCTCCTCGATTACAATCTTCTCCGTGCCAATTTCGGCACCTGAGAATTGTCAATTTGCCTAATCATGCGTATGATGGATGATATATGGACCTGCCCCAAATTATTCTCTTAGTAGTTATTCTCACTATTAGTGTGATCTTGATCGTAATCGGGATCCAGCTCATTGGAATCCTCAAGGACGCGAAAGAAACCCTGAAAAAAACCGATCTCATTCTCGATGATGTTAGTTTCTTGACTCGCAGTTTAACTCGCGGGGGAAGCGCTCTCTCCCATGCTATTACCAGTCTTGAATCAGGCTTACAGCTTGTGGGTATGGTCACCAAATTAATAGCTCCCAAAGTCAAAAAATAATCTATGTCTGACTACAACTCTCCTCCCTCTGATCATTCCGGTTTTCTCTCCGGCCTAGCGCTGGGGCTAGTTCTTGGAGCTGCCGGCTCCTACTACCTCGAAAATACCGAACAAGGCAAGAAAATGCTTGCCAACCTCAAAGATCAAGCCAAGGATGCTGTTGAGTCAATCAAAGACAATCCCGCCCTCGCCGAGAAAATCGCCGATCTGCAATCTACCATTGACCAGGCTCGTTCAACCGTTAACTCTGCTGCCGAACGCGTGGCAGATGCCACCTCAGTAGAAACCACTTCCAAAAAAACCTTCTTTCAACGCCATGGTCTCTCCCTCAAGAAATAGTTTATAATTCGTTTCATGCAAAGTAGTGATATCCGCAAGAAGTATCTTGATTTTTTTGCCGCGCACACTCACGCTCTTGTTCCGGCCGCCCCCCTGATACCCGCGGGTGACCCGACCACTCTTTTTACCAGCTCCGGCATGCAGCAGCTGGTTCCCTATCTCAAGGGTGAACCTCATCCGATGGGGAAAAGGCTTGTCAACTCTCAACCCAGCTTCCGCACCGACGACATTGAAGAAGTCGGGAACAATCGCCACACCTGTATGTTCGAAATGTTGGGTAACTGGAGTCTCGGCGATTATTTTAAATATGAGCAACTGTCATGGATCTGGGAGTTTTTCACCAAAGAAATACAATTACCTTCCGATAAATTATATGTGACCCTTTTCGAAGGCAATGAATTTATTGCCAAAGACTTGGAGTCATATGATATTTGGCGTAGCTTGGGAGTTCCAGATAATCATATTTTTTATTATCCAGGAAAGAAAAATTGGTGGAGCCGCGCCGGTACTCCCGATCAAATGCCAGTAGGGGAGATTGGTGGCCCAACTAGTGAGATTTTTTATGAATTCACCGATATTAAGCACGACCCAAAATTTGGTGATGTATGTCACCCCAACTGTGATTGTGGAAAATTTCTAGAAATTGGCAATTCGGTTTTTATGGCCTACGAAAAAGTTGCCGATGGCCTAAAACCTCTCCCAGCCCAAAACGTAGATTTTGGCGGTGGTCTTGAACGTATTACGGCAGCTTCTCAAAATAATCCCGACGTTTTCTCCACCGATATGTTCACCCCGATTATTAAAATGATTGAAGATTCATCTGGGAAATCATATCAAGGAGATTTTATGTCTCCCATGCGTGTGATCGCTGATCACCTCCGCGCTTCGGTCTTTATGATTGCTCAGGGACTGGAACCCAGTAACAAACTCCAGGGATACGTTCTCCGCCGGCTTCTTCGTCGCAGTGCTGTTCGCGCTCGCCGCCTTGGTTTAGACGCCAAGAAAATCTTTACTGAATGTACACCAACTATTGTCAACCAATATGCCGAAGCCGGATTCATTGACTCAACTGTTCTCCCCCGCGTCAAGGAAATCATCAACACTGAGCTCGACAAATTTGGCAAAGCCCTTGATAAAGGCCTCAAAGATATCGAGCGTACCGATCCCAAGCTAATTGACGCTCAATTTGCCTTTAATCTCTATCAAAGCTTAGGTTTCCCCTTTGAAATCACCCGCGATTTGTTAGCCGAAAAAAATATTGTTCTCAACCAAAGCGAGTTTGACCAGATTTTTGCCAAACACAAAGAGGGAAGTCGTACCGCGAGCGCTGGGATGTTCAAGGGAGGCTTGGCCGATCATAGTGAGACCACTACCAAATATCACACTGCCACCCATCTTCTTCACCAAGCTTTAATCGAAGTGTTGGGAAAGGAAGTTACTCAGGCCGGAAGTAACATTACTGTCGAGCGATTACGTTTTGATTACACCTATAACGGCAAGCCAACCCAGGTTGAATTAAAGCAAATCGAAACTATCATAAACGCAAAAATCAAAGCCAACCTTCCTGTCATAAAAACTTCCGAAAACAAAGAGGCGGCCATCAAGTCCGGCGCTCGAGCTTTTTTTGCCGAAAAATATCCCGCCCAAGTTACGGTTTATACTATCGGTGATTACTCCAAAGAATTCTGTGGTGGTCCTCATGTCGATCATACTGGGGCAATCGGTCCCATCACCATTCTCAAGGACGAAGCCTTGGGTTCCGGCAAACGTCGCATCTACGCCAAAATAGTGTAAGCTAAAGGTATGGCAATCCCTGATCTTCTGGGTAAATTAAAGGGCAAAGGTGAGGAGATTCCTCAGACTTTTCTCGCTCTGGTTGTTACCGATGAACTTGTCCAATCCGCCGTCTGGCAGATCACTCAAGGCACTCCCGAAATTACCGCTCTCGGTACCCCCGTTGAATGGAACGGCGAAACCGGTACCACGACCGAACTTATTTCAGCCGCCGATGCCACCGTCAGTTCAGCTTTGGATGGCCTTTCTGTCGAACCCAACGAAGTGGTGGTTGGAGTAGAACCCAGTTGGGTAGATGCCCAAGGTATCCTCGGTAGTAAACGCAATCTACTCAAAGCCATCTGCAAAGAGCTCGCCCTCAAGGCAATTGGTTTGGTGGTTTTAACCGACAGCACTCTCCATTATCTCAAAAAAGAAGAGGGGACTCCCACCACTTGTATCTTAGTCAACGTTGGTTTGCGCCACATTTCCCTTCTCCTTGTTCAATTGGGCCGGATCGAAGCCACCGAACTAATCTCTCGCAGCGAAGATATTGTCGAGGACGTTGCCAGTGGCATCTCCCATTTCCCCCAGCTAGACCATCTTCCTTCTCGTATTATTGTCCAAAGCTCTCTGCAAAACCCCAGCGATGTCGTGCAATCCCTTTTAACTTTTGATTGGCAGAAAAAATTTAATTTTCTCCACATTCCCAAAATTGAAAGTCTTCCTCGCGATACCGCCATTCGTAGCTTAATTCTAGCCGGCGGAGCTGCCGTTGCCCAAGCAATCGGCTCTACCGTTGCCGACCTTAATTCCGAAGAATCTCCTGTTTCCCCCGAACCCATCGATTCTCCCTCTTCACCCGTCGAAGCTTCTGGCGAAGGCGTGGCTGAGCCCGCCGAAGACTCTAGCGAAGGTGTGGCTCCAACCCCCCTTCTAACCGCCAGCGATGTTGGTTTCTCTCTCGGAGATACCGATCCCGTCTCTTCTGAACCCATCATTTCTCCACCCCCACCTCCTTCCCGGAAACTCCCCACTCTCCAATTACCCCACCTTTCACTACCCCAATTTTCTCTCCCTCGCGTTCATTTTTCCCGCCTACCCCTTATTCTTGGTGGTCTCATTCTCCTTGTCCTTGTGGGTTTATTCACATTCCTTTTCTATCTTTTACCTCAAGCCAAAATTACTCTCTTTTTGACTCCTACTCCCCTAGAAGAATCACTCCCGCTCACCCTCTCCTCTACCATAACTTCGCCTGATTCTGCTTCTTCTCTTATTCCCGCCACCGTCAGTACCGAAACTTTAACGTCCTCTCAAACCATTCCTACGACCGGAAACTCTACCATCGGTGATCCCGCCCGTGGCACTGTTACCATTTACAATCGCACCACTCTCGTTAAGACTTTTCCCAAAGGGACCGTGCTAACTAGTAACTCGCTCAAATTTACTCTTGATCAAGATACTACCATTGCAAGTAAATCGGCCGGGACTGATTATGTCGATATTCCTGGGAAAGCCTCCGCAGCAATTACTGCCGCCACTTTTGGTACCGCCGGCAATCTTAGTAGTGGTAGTGAATTTGTTGTGGCTAGCTTTTCCAAGGATACCTACATCGCCAAAAACGATCAAACTCTCGCTGGCGGGACCAGTCAAGACGTTCAAGTTGTGGGCAAGGAAGATTCATCTTCACTCACCAAAACGCTGACTGACACTATTATCCAAGATGCTCGTGCTAGTCTCGAATCCCGTCGCGAACCGGGTTTTAGTTATTACGTTTTAACTCGTTCACCCAAAACAGTGCAAAGTGATTTTTCCGCCAAAATAGGGGAAGTCGCTAACTCTTTAACTGGGACCTTAGAACTCGAGTTATCAATTTTGCGTTACGCTAGTAATGATGTTGAAAATCTAATTAGTTCCCGTCTCTCCGAAGCCATCCCTCCTGGCTATTCTCGTCTTGACTCTTCTCCCAGTATTTCCTTAACTGACGTTACCGAAACCAAAGATGGTGAGGTCAGTGCTACCGCCAAAATCACCGTTCTTCTTCTTCCCACTCTTGATCAAGTCAGTCTGATTAATAGTCTTCGTGGTAAATCCCTCGCCCAATCAATCTCCATCCTCCAAACCTTGCCTGGTTATGCCGATGCCCAAATTACTGTCACTCCCCATTTTCTCCCTCCGCGTCTCAAACTCCTGCCGCGCAATCCCAAACACATCGAGCTCCTAATCACTCCCGCCGCCAACTAGTATGTCATACCGTTATATCAAAGCTCCCCCTGGCTATACCTTGCGTCGTCGCCCTCGCGCCCTTAATTTCCGTCTCCTTTTTTCCAGCCTCCTTTTAACTCTCGGAGTGACCGCTTTTACCTCAGTGGCTTACCCCATGCTTGTTTATCAGCTAACCTTTGCTCCTCGGTTTTCCACCGCTGCTGCTGCCAATTCCAGTGACACCACGACTGTCTTACCCGAAATGGTCAATACAGCTCTAGACTACACCAACTCCGATGCCTGGTTTTCTCCCGCTACCCGCCCCGATAATTCTTCCCAAATCAGTTACACCCTCTCTATTCCCCGGCTCAACATTTCTTCTGCCGTTGTCAGAAACGATCACACCGATCTGAAAGAATCGCTTATTCACTATCCCGGCACCGCTTTCCCGGGGGATCTGGGGAACGGTGTCATTTTTGGTCATTCCGTCTTGCCTCAGTTTTTTAATCCAAAAAACTATCTCACGATTTTTTCTACCCTCCACCTTCTTGAACCTGGCGACGAAATCGAAATCGTCTTTGGTCCAGCTACCTACACTTACCAAATCAAAGATATCTATGAAACTACTCCCGATGACCTCTCCCCGCTCGCCCAAAGCTATAATAATCGCGTTCTAACTCTCATTACTTGTACTCCTCCCGGCACCTATCTCCGCCGGCTTATTGTGAAAGCTGTCCTCTTATGACCCAATATCTTGGTATTGATTACGGCTTGGCTCATCTCGGTCTCGCTTTGGCCGAGCACACCCTTGCCACCCCTCTTCCCTTTCTCCCCAATGATTCAAAGCTCCTCTCTCGCCTTCACTCCCTCTGCTCTCAACACCAAGTGACTCAGGTTATTGTTGGCTTACCCACCGGACCGCTCGAACCCGCTGTCCGCCAATTTGCCCTTCTCCTTCAGAAACATCTTGCCTTACCAGTCACCCTCCATGACGAAACCCTTAGTTCCTACGAAGCTCAGCAGAAGCTCCGCCACCCAGGTGTCTCCGCCCACAAGCGTCGGCATGACCACTCTTATGCCGCCGCCCTCATTTTGGAAGATTACCTTGAATCTGTTAAACTAACCTAGTCTAGTCAGTTAGCTATATTACTTAATGTAAAGGAGATTTATGTTCAAAACTTTGATTGCTCCCGTTCAGGCTTGGTTACTTTCCCTGGGTCAGTGTGTTGGCTGTGGTATGCCTCTTTCCAAGGGGAAAAAGACCCAGCAAGGAAAATATACCAAAGTAACCTGTAAGTGCGGACGGATCTTTATTTATGACGAAAACACGAAAAAATACCGCCGTGCCCTTTTTAGCGAGGTTTAGTCTTCTCGCTCTTGTCGGCGCTGGTCTCTATCTATATTTTCTCACCCTGCCGGTCTCTCGCCAGACCTCCTCTCAGGAATTCATTGTCCAGACCGGCCAAAGCGCCCAATCTATTGCCAAAAACTTGCATAGTAACCGTCTCATTCGCTCCCCGCTTTATTTTCGGCTCTTCGTTCGTACAAAAAGTCTTACCCTTCAAGCTGGTTATTATCAACTTTCTCCCCACCAATCAGTTAGTGACATTGCCCACTCTCTCACCCGGGGTCTTGCCAAGTCTACCAAGTTAACCATTCCCGAAGGATATCGCGCCGAACAAATTGCACTTGCCGCGGGACTTCCTCTTCCAGATTTTTTGGCGGCCGCCAAGGGATTGGAAGGTCAGCTTTTTCCGGACACCTATTTCCTCAAAGAGGGGATAACCGCCCCCGAATTGGTCAAATTAATGCACGACAATTTCCTCCAGAAAGCTGGCTCAGTCGATTCTTCTACTCTCATTCTGGCCTCTCTGATTGAACGCGAGACCAAGGGAGACGCCGAAAAACCCCTGGTCTCCGGCATTCTCCACAAGCGGCTTGCCAACGATTGGCCTCTCGAATTAGATGCTACAGTCCAATACATCAAAGGTTCAGTCCGTGATTGGTGGCCCCAAACCTCGCTTAGTGATCGCCAGCTTCCCTCTCGCTACAATACCTATCTTCACCCAGGTCTTCCCCCTTCCCCCATTTGTAACCCTGGTCTCGCCAGTCTTAAAGCCGCCGCTTCCCCCGAAGATTCTCCCTACTGGTTCTATCTTCACGACGGGGAAGGGGTGATCCGCTATGCCAAAACCAACGCCGAACACACCCAAAACATTCAAACCTACTTATATTGACTATTGACGAATGCTCATCGAGTGTGGTTAAATACCACTCGCCCGTGGGAATCTAACGTGGGCGTACAGGGCTTGTCCGTACGTCCATTTTTATATTTGGCGGCCATATAAATAGAGGGGAACTCCATGTCAAAGGCTAAAAGACAGTATTGGGGCAAGCAAGGTATCAACCTTCCCTCCCTCGATTTAACTTTTGTCCAACAAGAATCTTACGATCGTTTTCTCAAGCATGATATCGCCAAATACCTCCGTGAAATTAGTCCGATCCTCGACTTTACCGGCAAAACCTGGGAACTTTCTTTTCTCTCTCACTATTTCGAAGAACCCAAACTAACGGTCAAATCCGCCGTCATTAAAGGTCTTAGTTATGACATGCCCCTGCGCGTCAAAGTTCGCCTGGTCAACAAAGTGACCGGTGATGAAATCGAACAAGACGTTTTCTTGGGTGACATTCCCAAAATGACCGAACGTGGCACCTTTGTTGTTTCAGGTATCGAACGCTGTGTAGTCAATCAATTAGTCCGCGCTCCCGGTGTTTTCTACGCCGGTAGTCTTGATCCGACCACTGGTCGTGTCCTCTATAGTGCCGAACTCCGCCCCATGCGTGGTAGCTGGCTCGAGATGACCGTGGGGAAAAACGATGTCCTAACTGCCAAAATCGATCGCCATCGCAAATTTTATGTCACTACACTCCTGCGTGCCCTCGGTATCGTCGATGACGAAGAGATTAAAGCTCTTTTCAAAGACGTCGACAATAATCCCGACCATCAATACATTTTTGCCACTTTAGCCAAAGATCCCTGCCACACTCAAGCCGAAGCTCTACTCGACCTTTATGACAAAATTAGACCTGGTGAACCAGCCGTTCTCGAAAACGCCAAAAATCTTTTCTTCCAAAGTTTCTTTGATGCTCGCCGCTACGATCTAGAAAGTGTCGGCCGTTACAAACTCAACAAAAAGCTCGATCTTGACATCAAAAACATTCCCGATAACCACGTCCTCCAAAAGACCGATTTGATCGCGATGATCAAATACTTGATTGGTTTGCAAAACGGGGTTGGCTCTGTCGACGACATCGATCACTTGGGCAATCGCCGAGTGCGCCGTGTCGGAGAACTCTTAGGTGCCACTGCCTTCCGTATCGGTCTTCTCCGCCTGGAGCGCAGTATCAAAGAAAAAATGTCCCTGGTTAAACCCGAAGAATCTATTACCCCCGTTCAACTCATTAATGCCCGTCCCGTGATCGCCACCATTAGTGAGTTTTTCCGTCGCAACCGCCTCTCCACCATTCTTGATCAAACCAATCCCTTAGCCGAAATCGATAATCTTCGTCGTCTCTCCGTCATGGGTACTGGTGGTGTTACTCGCGAACGCGCTAGCTTTAGTATGCGCGATATCAACGCCAGTCAATACGGCCGGATCTGTCCAGTCCGCTCACCCGAAGGCCCTAACATCGGCTTGGTTACCTATCTCTCCCTCTACTCTCGCGTCAACGAATACGGTTTTCTGGAAACTCCCTACCGTGAAGTTGTAGCCGTGAAAAAGGGTGGCAAAACCAAAATGACTGTTACCAACAAAATGGTCTACCTAGCTCCCGATGACGAACAAAATTACTACATCACTCACTCCGGCATCGCCTTAAGTGATAAAGACGAAATTATTGAGTCCTGGGTTCCCGCCCGTTATCACGGTAATTTTATCGAGGTTCCAGCCAACCAAGTTCAATATATTGATGTCATTCCTCGCCAAGTGGTCGGGACCTCAGCCTCACTTATTCCCTTTATTGCTCATGACGAAGCCAACCGTGCTTTGATGGGTACTCACATGCAGTGTCAAGCTGTCCCCTTGGTCCGTCCCGAAGCTCCCATTGTGGGAACCGGTATGGAGGGAGCTGTGGCGGAAAGTATGAATTGGGTCGTCCGTGCTCGTCATGCGGGGACTGTTTCCTACGTTGACGCCAACAAAATCGAACTTACGTTAAGTAAAACCGATTACGACAAAGCCAAAAAATCCGCATCCTTCGAAAGCGAACAAATCAAACTCGAAAAGGGTAAAGCAATTTATTCCTTGATTAAATTTCATCGCACTGCCGGCTCCACCTGCTACAACCAAAAACCAGTCGTGAAAGTTGGCGATAAAATCAAACTCGGTGACCTTTTAATCGATGGCCCCGCCGCTGATCAAGGAGAACTTGCTCTCGGTCGCAACTTAACCATCGCCTACGCTTCTTTCATGGGTTTAGGCTACGAAGACGCCATCATTATCTCCGATCGCCTCGTCAAAGAAGATGTCTTAACTAGTATCCATATTAATGAATACGAATCTGCCGTCATGGACACCAAACTGGGTGCCGAAGAACTAACCCGTGATATCCCTAACGTGTCAGAACACGATCTGCGTAATCTTGGCGAAGACGGAATTGTAGTTGTTGGTGCCGAAGTAACCGGTAACGACATCTTAGTTGGCAAAATTGCCCCTAAAGGCGAGACGGAATTAACCGCCGAAGAGCGCCTGCTCCGTGCCATCTTTGGTGAAAAAGCTCGTGAAGTGCGTGATACCAGTCTCAGAATGCCCAATGGCGAATCTGGAACTGTCATTGATATTGCCATTCTTAACCGCGAAGAAGGAGACGAACTTGATCCCGGCGTTCTCCAAACCGTCAAGATTAAAGTAGCTCAAATCAGAAAAGTCACCGTGGGTGACAAATTGGCGGGCCGCCACGGGAATAAAGGTGTTATCTCCCGGATCATTCCTACTTCCGACATGCCCTACCTTGCCGATGGAACTCCCGTCGACATTATTATCTCTCCTCTCTCCGTCCTTGCCCGTATGAACCTTGGCCAATTGCTTGAAGCCCACTTGGGTTGGGCCGCCAGTAAACTTGGCTATCAAGTCGCTCTTCCCGTTTTTGAACCCATTGCCGAAGCCAAAATTACCGCCGAATTGGAAAAAGCCCACCTTCCTATCTCTGGCAAAACCCGCCTGTACGACGGCCGGACTGGTCTTCCCTTTGACAAAGATACGACCGTTGGTACCGGCTACATTCTCAAGCTTATTCACATGGTCGAAGACAAGACCCACGCTCGCTCAACTGGTCCATACTCTTTGGTAACGCAACAACCCCTGGGTGGTAAAGCTCAAATGGGTGGTCAACGACTCGGAGAAATGGAAGTCTGGGCTCTCGAATCCCACCGTGCCGCTCATGTCTTGCAAGAAATGCTCACGATCAAGTCTGATGATCTTGTGGGCCGTGCCAAAGCCTTCGAAGCCATCGTCAAGGGTGTGGAAATCCCCGAAAGTACCGTTCCGGAATCGTTTAAAGTCTTACTCAAAGAACTCAATTCACTAGGTCTCGATGTTATTCCTGTCGAACCTAAAGAAGTGCTTGTTCCCGAAGAAGATATCGACGAAATCGAAAAAGACAAACAAGTTCTTGTCGACGACGAAGCTACCCCTCCCAGTGTTGCCGAAGCCGCTCCCGCCGACTCGTCCACCGAACCAACTCCCACCACCAATCTCGACGATATTGAGGGACCAACAGACGAAGAACTCAAAAAGGAGACTGAATTATGATCAAAAACATTCTCGACTTCAAAGGACTAAAAATTCAGCTGGCTTCTCCTGACACGATTCGTGCCTGGAGTTTTGGCGAAGTTATCAAACCCGAAACCATCAATTATCGCACCCTCAAACCAGAAAAAGATGGTCTCTTCTGTGAACGTATTTTTGGTCCAACCAAAGACTATGAATGTTACTGTGGCAAATACAAACGAATTCGTTATCGCGGTATCGTTTGTGACAAATGTGGTGTTGAAGTCACCCAATCCCGCGTTCGTCGTGAACGCATGGGTCACATTAACTTAGCCGCTCCCGTAGCTCATATTTGGTACTTTAAAGGGGCTCCCAGCAAACTCTCTCTTTTGATGAATGTCGCCCCCAAATCTCTCTCCGCTGTTGTTTACTTCTCTAAATATTTGGTGCTCGGAGTCGACAAAGATGCTCGTTCTCAGGTTGTCGAAGCTCTCGCCGCCAAAAAATCCGCTGCCATTTCCGAGCTCGAAGACAAAATCAAAGCCGAACTCGAAAAACTGAAAAATTCTCTCACTAAAACTGCGACAGACGGAGAGAAACTCTCCGTCAAAAAGACTATTGAATCTCTCCGTGCCAGTCTCGTTGCCGACAAAGATTCTCTCGAAGAAATTTACAAAACTGTAACCGCTTTAGCGCGCCGCATTACTCCCGGCACCGTTATTTCCGAAGACGAATTCCTCAAACTCGAAGAATACGAAGCTACCGTTCACCTCAAAGTTGGGATGGGTGCCGAGGCCATTTTGGAATTTTTGGGTACGGTTGATCTCCAAAAACTCAGCAAAGATCTCAAAGATGATCTCAAAGTTGAAACTACTCTTCTCAAAAAAGGCAAACTTGCCAAGCGGCTCAAAGTGGTCGATGGACTCAAGAACGCCGGCCTCTCTCCCTCCTGGATGGTTCTCCAAGTTCTCCCCGTTCTCCCCCCCGAACTCCGCCCCATGGTCCAGCTCTCTGGCGGTCGTTTTGCTAGCAGTGATTTAAATGACTTGTATCGTCGCGTTATCAATCGTAATAATCGCCTCAAACACTTAATCGATTTGGGAGCTCCCGAAATTATCTTGCGCAACGAAAAACGCATGCTTCAAGAAGCTGTCGATTCCCTAATTGATGCTTCTCAGGCCAAAACTACTCGACGCCGCGTGGTCAAACCCCTGCGCTCCCTTTCCGACATGCTCTCCGGCAAACAAGGTCGTTTCCGCCAAAACTTGCTCGGCAAACGTGTCGACTACTCCGGTCGTTCCGTCATCGTGGTTGGTCCCGAACTTTCCCTCAAAGAATGTGGTCTTCCCAAAGATATGGCTTTGGAAATGTTCAAACCCTTTGTCTTGCGTGAATTAATTGCCGAAGGCACCGCCCCCAACGTCAAAAGTGCCAAGCACGCGATCGAACGCAAAGACCCCTTAGTTTTTGATATTCTCGAGCGCATTACCAAAAATCATCCCGTCCTTCTTAACCGCGCCCCCACTCTTCATAAATTAGGTATTCAAGCTTTTTATCCGGTCCTCATCGAAGGTAACGCTATTCAGCTCCATCCTTGTGTTTGTGCTGGTTATAACGCCGACTTTGATGGTGACCAAATGGCCGTCCATGTCCCGCTCAGTACTACCGCTGTCGAAGAAGCCAAGTTACGCATGTTGGCCGAAAATAACCTCCTCAAGCCCGCCAATGGCAGTCCGATCACCGTCCCCAACAAAGAGATGGCGCTGGGTTGTTATTACTTAACCAGTTTTGACCCTGATTTAAAAACCGCTCCCACTATTTTTGCTGATTCGAGTGAAGCCTACGCCGCCCGCGAAGCCGGCAAAATTAATCTTCGCCAACCCATTAAAATTCGTCTTAACGGCCAAATCATCGAGACTTCTGTCGGCCGCTTAATTTTCAACGCCGCGATTCCCGAACAATTACGCTTTATCAATGAGAGTATTAACGCGAAAAAAATTACCGATCTCATCAAAGAAGCTATTCGCCTCTTCGATAATTCTTCCGTTGCTGCTCTAGTTGACCAAATTAAGACCATTGGTTTCCAATACCTAACTACTTCCGGTCTCTCAGTTTCTGTTCCCGATAATATTATGGTCGCCAACAAAGATCAGATGATCAAAGCGGCCGATTCGCGTGTTAACCAAATCCTCGAGACGTTTAACCAGGGGTTAATCACCGAAGAAGAAAAGCGCCGCTTGTCCTTTGAAGTCTGGATGGAAACCACCGAAGAGATTGCGACTGCCACCTGGGAAAAATTCGACGAACGTAACGCCGTCAAAATTATCATTGACTCTGGTGGTACTCGGGCCTCTCGTGACCAAGTCAAGCAGCTCTCTGCCATGCGTGGATTGGTGGTTGATCCTTTGGGCAAAATTGTGGAAATGCCGACCAAAAGTAACTTCCGCGAAGGTCTCTCGATCTTTGAATATGTGACTTCTAGTCGTGGTTCTCGTAAAGGCTTAACTGACTCAGCTCTCAAAACTGCCGACGCTGGTTACCTGACTCGTCGTTTGGTAGATGTCTCTCATACCTCTATCATCCGCGAAGATGATTGTGGTACTACTAACTCTCTCATTATTCCCGCAACCGGACTTCGCGGCAAACAATTCGAAAAACGCGTTCTGGGTCGGACTTTGGCCAAAGCTGTTAAAGATCCGCGCAAAAAAACCACTCTCGCAAAAAAAGGTGAACTTATCGATGATGCTCTCTCCGCTCGCTTCCTCGAAGCCGGGGTTACTAGTATCGAAATTCGCTCTCCCTTAACTTGCCAAGCCAGTTATGGCTTGTGTGCCGCTTGTTACGGCTGGGACTTTGGTACTCGCAAACTCGTTGAACTCGGTGTTCCAGTCGGGGTTATCGCCGCCCAAAGTATTGGTGAACCAGGAACTCAGTTAACCATGCGGGTCAAACACGCCGGTGGTATTGTTGGTTTGGACGTGACCCAAGGTTTGCCTCGCGTCGAAGAGCTTTTCGAAGCTAGAACCCCCAAAGTCATGGCACCTCTCTCGACCATTTCTGGTAAAGTCAGTCTCGAATCTGTTGCCGACGGCACCAAAGTGACCATTCAGGAAAAAGGTGGGGAAACCAAAGAAGAACATTTTGTTCCCGCTACCTTAACTCTCGCCGTCAAAGACAAAGACTTAATTAGTGCGGGAGACGCTCTTGCTCAAGGACCGCAAAACATCCAAGAAGTTCTGCGCGTTCGTGGCATGTTGGCTTGCCAAGAGTACCTGATCCAAGAAGTCCAGGCTGTTTACGAATCTCAGGGTATCCCGATTTCCGACAAACACTTCGAAGTTGTCTTGCGCGAGATGAGTAACAAAGTCAAGATTGAAGAGTCAGGTGACACCAATTTAATCACCGGTGAAATTATCGATCGTTATACTTTCGAAAATATCAACAATGGGGTGGTCGCCGAAGGCGGCGAACCCGCGACAGCAACCGCGGTCATGTTGGGTGTCACTCGCGCCGCTCTTCATACTCAATCCTGGCTCTCGGCAGCCTCGTTCGAACAAACCACCAATGTTCTCTCCGATGCGGCCATGGAAGGCAAGGTCGATCAACTCCTTGGCCTCAAGGAAAACGTTATTATTGGCCGGCTTATCCCTACCGAGCCCCAGGCTGTTGTGTTAGAATAAGGAACTTATGCCAACCGTCAATCAACTAGTTAGAATCGGCCGCAAGTTTAAACTCAAAAAGAAAAAGGGGAGTGCCTTGCGTCGTGGTTACAACGCCAAAACCCGCAAAATGGTCGAGTATCCTTCTCCTCAAAAACGGGGAGTTTGTACCATCGTCAAAACCATGACCCCCAAAAAACCTAACTCCGCTCTGCGTAAAGTCGCACGTGTCCGGCTTAGTAACAAACAAGAAGTGACTGCCTACATTATGGGTGAAGGTCACAACCTGGCCGAACACTCTGTTGTCTTGGTTCGCGGCGGTCGGGTCAAAGATTTACCGGGTGTCAAATATCACATCGTCCGTGGCAAATTTGATACCGCCGGAGTCGACAAACGTATGACCAGTCGCAGTAAATACGGGACCAAACGCCCCAAGAAATAAATTATTACCTAAATTAAAATTATATGCGTGCCAAACCCGCCAAACGTAAAGCTCTATCTCCCGATTCTCGCTACAATTCTCTCGAGGTCACAAAATTGATCAACCGCAGTATGAAAAACGGCAAAAAAGCCGCCGCTCGTCATGAAATTTACGCAGCGTTGGAACTCTTAGCTCAAAAAACCAAAGAAAAACCTCTGGATATTTTGTTAGCCGCTCTCAACAATATCAAACCCAAAACCGAAGTTCGCTCCCGCCGAGTTGGTGGTGCTTCTTATCAGGTTCCTGTCCCTGTAACTCCCACCCGCCAATTCTCCATTTCTATTCGCTGGCTTCTCGAATATGCCAACCAACGCAGTAACTCCGAATACCACACCTTCGGTGAAAAACTTGCCGCCGAAATCATGGATGCCTACAATAATACCGGTGCCGCCATCAAAAAACGTGATGACGTTCACCGGATGGCTGACGCCAACAAAGCCTTCGCTCACTTTAGATGGTAAAACTAGTTATTTCGGTAACGTGTCATGCCACAGCTTACCTCTGAAATTAAGATTTTTCCCAGCGTTATTGGCCAAGCCTATGGTGAATCAAAAAGTAGTTTAGCTCACCGTATTGCTATCGGCGAACTTCCGCCAGAATCTTTTTTTTGGCTCCAACGACTTGATGTATATGAAGGGAAAGTTGTCAATTGGTCAAATCCACACACAGTAAATTTAGCTCTCACCGCCATTGACGACGGAGATAATTCCAGTAAATTCAGTAATGAACAAGTCAATGATTTTCTTCACGCTCTCTTAAGAGCCTTTAATTCAGAGGATCCGCATCAAATCCGCGCAGTTATCCAAAAGTACCCGACGATGGTAGCTCAACCTCAAGAATTATTCGAACTTCCCGACGAGCTTTTATTTACCGCTGCATATATAGAAATTTTTGACTTTGAGAGTTTTCTCGACTCAGAGTACATCAATTCCCGCTACCCAGTTTCCCCCTAAGTATCGCCCATCCAATCTGCTATCATAGACATCATGAAACCTGGAATAGATTTTCCCGGCGTCTCAGTTGGCGCAATGGTTCTCAATGACAATTTTGAAGTTTTTCTCGCAAAACGTGGCGACAATGCTCGTAACGAACGAGGCTGTTGGGAAATACCCGGTGGTCGGGTAGAGTTTGGTGAAACTCTCCAAACTGCAATTGTCCGTGAAATGAAAGAAGAATATAACATCGAAATTGAACTTCTAGAACAACTCCCAGCCCAAAATCATCTTCTTCCCGAAGAGCATCAACACTGGGTACCATCCTGTTTTATTAGTAAGATTAAGTCTGGTACTCCCCAAATTATGGAACCCGACAAATGTACTGGAATTGGTTGGTTTCCACTTACCAAGCTCCCAACCCCATTATCCAAGATTACTAAACTCGATCTTGTCGCCTTCGAACATTCTAATTATTTCAATAATTTTGCCCGCAACTTCTCCATCAAAATCGCGTAAAAACGCAAATTGTGAATAGTCGCTAGCCGCAAAACTCGCTCATCCCGCTCTCTCCATCTTTTCGCTAGTTCGGCTCTAGTTACTGTCATACACAGCTCACAATCACACGCGGTTGATACCGGCGCATTTTCTTCCAAGTGTTGTGCTTGTCTCGGATTGTAATACTCATAAAAACTATCTTGGTAGACATCAATTTTCTCTATCTCTTTCGCTTTATATACATAAAGTCGACCATGTCTAGCGTCCCGGGTAGGAAGAACACAATCAAATATTTGGTAACCCAGTTCTACACACTTCACAATATCGTCTGGCTTCCCGATCCCCAATCCATACAGAACACTATCCTTTGGCAAATTATCGGCCATCAATTTTGCGGTGACAATGTCGAACTTTCCATCACGCATCACCCACCCGCCATAACCATATCCATCAAACCCAATTTCCGTGAGTTCTCTAATGCTTTGCATCCGGAGGTCATCAAAGTAGGCTCCTTGCACGACACCAATCAAATACGGTCTACGGTCCCGCGGTATGTTTAATCGTTTACACTCTGCCAAGTAGGTCGCTTTACACCGCTTGGCCCACAACGTCGTGCGGTTCACGGTCACCAACGCTTCCTCGTAGGTCGCATCCGGTGGAGTAAAGTCATCCAAAACTACCATCAAATCGGTCCGCATCGCCATTTGATATTTAATCGAATCTTCGGGAGAAAAATGATGTTTAACCCCATCAATGGTAAAAGTCACGCCCTTATCAGTCACAGTACTATTATCTCCTCCTTTTTTTGCAATCGACATAATCTGGAATCCACCCGAGTCTGAGATCATGGCTTTATCCCAACCCAAGTGTGACCGAATCCCACCCGCTAGTTCAGTTTTTTCGGTTCCCACAAGTCTCAGTAAGTGGAAAGTGTTCACAAGTATTCCCGGTAACCCCACCTTTTTAACGTCCTCAAAGCTGAGTTGTCGCACCTCGCCCCGCGTCGCATCGGGAAAGAATAGGGGGTAGGGTAGTGTCGTCCCATCCAACCGGCGAAAATTCTTCTGCATATCCCCGTGATTATACCTTTCCAAGATCTCTTGATCTCACCCCCGGTAATAGAGTACAATACCCCTTGCCTCATTTGTTTGAGTAATATTTATTCATTTTTAAATTTTGAGCTAAATTTATGTCTCAACTCGTCAAAACCGCCGACCGCGAACTGGCCATGGACAAGATTAGAAATATTGGCATTATCGCCCATATCGACGCCGGCAAAACCACGACTAGTGAACGCATTCTTTTTTATACCGGCAAATCCTACAAAATTGGTGATATCGACGAAGGCAACACCCAGATGGACTGGATGGAGCAAGAGAAAGAGCGGGGGATTACCATCGTCTCTGCCGCCACCACCACTTTCTGGACTCCCCAACTTCCCAAAAGTCTTTTTTCTGACAAATACCGCATCAACCTGATAGATACTCCCGGCCACGTCGATTTCACCGCCGAAGTTGAGCGCAGTCTCCGTGTCTTGGATGGCGGTGTCACCGTTCTCGACGCCGAAGAAGGGGTCCAATCTCAATCCGAAACCGTCTGGCGCCAAGCCGACAAATACAAAGTTCCTCGGATTTGTTTCGTCAACAAAATGGACAAACTCGGAGCCGACTTTAAAGCCACCTTGGCCGATGTTGAAGATAAACTTGGTGTCAAAACCGCCATCGTTACCTACCCCATTGGTGCCGAAAATACCTTTAAGGGAGTGGTTATGCTCCTCGAAGAGCAAGCCATCATCTGGGCTGGCGACGAAACTGGCGCCAAATACGAGATCGTGGATATTCCTGCCGATCTAGTCGATGTTATTGCCAAAGAACGCGCCCGCCTTATTGAACAAATCTGTGAGACTGATGATCTTTTACTCGAAAAATATTTAAATGGGGAAGTTCCCTCTTTAATTGAGCTCAAACAAGCTCTTCGGAAAGCCACCATCGCCTACAAACTCGTCCCCATTTATTGTGGAACTAGCTTGCGTAACAAAGGTGTCCAGCCCCTTTTGGATGGGATTGTTGATTATCTTCCCTCTCCCCTCGATGTCCCTCCCGCCGAAGGTATGGTCCCGAACTCCGACGAAAAAGTTGCTCGTCCTCCCGATGTGACAGCCCCTTTTGCTGGCTTAGCTTTCAAAATTCAAGCCGATCCCCACATTGGCAAACTGACCTATTTAAGAGTATATTCCGGCAAAATCGAATCTGGTAGTTATATTTATAACGCTACTCGTGATGTCACCGAACGTGTGGGTCGTTTGGTTCTCATGCATGCTAATAATCGCGAAGAAGTTCCTTTTGCCGAAGCCGGAGAAATTATTGGTGTCGTTGGGATGAAAGATACTCGCACCGGTGACACCCTTTGTGTCAAAGAGCACCCCGTTATCCTCGAAGGTATTTCCTTCGCCGAACCCGTGATTAGTCTCGCCATCGAACCCAAAACCAAAGCTGATCAGGAAAAAATGGGGACTGCCTTAGCTCGTTTGGCCGAAGAAGACCCCACCTTCAAAATCAAAACCAATCAAGAAACTGGTCAAACCCTAATCGCCGGCATGGGCGAACTCCAGCTCGACGTCTTGGTTGACCGGATGAAACGCGAATTCAAAGTCGAAGCCAACGTCGGGGACCCCCAAGTAGCTTACCGCGAAACGATTAGTATACCTTCCCAAGCCGAAGGCAAATACATTCGTCAGTCCGGTGGCCGCGGTCAATATGGTCACTGTTTAATTAGGATTAAACCTTTGGGGCGTGGCGAAGGCTATCAATTTGTCAACAAGATTGTGGGTGGCGCTATCCCCAAAGAATTTATTACTCCCATCGAAAAGGGTATTAAAGAAGCCATGGAAAATGGCGTTGTCGCTGGCTATCCGCTAGTTGATATAGAAGTCGAGCTCTATGATGGCTCCTTCCATGAGGTAGATAGTAGTGAAATTGCCTTTAAAATCGCCGGCAGTATGGCCCTTCAATCTGCCGTTCGCGCCGGGAACCCCATCCTTCTCGAGCCCATCATGAAGCTCGAGATCACTACCCCCGAAGAATTTATGGGAGATGTGATTGGTGATGTTTCTAGCAAACGTGGTCAGGTTTTGGATACCGAACAAAGAGGTAATGCCAGAATTATTCTTTGTCAAGTTCCCTTGGCAGAACTCTCTCGCTATGTTACAATTCTCCGTAGCATGACCCAGGGTCGAGCTAATTCGTATATGGAGATGTCCCACTACGAACCCGTTCCCGGTAACATTGCCGAAAAAATTATTAACAAAGAAAACAAATAAGGAGCACTATGGCCGACGCCCAAAAATACGTTCGTAACAAACCTCACATCAATATTGGAACTATTGGTCACGTTGATCACGGCAAAACTACCCTGACCGCGGCCATTACCACCGCCCTTTCCAAAAAAGGCTTAGCTCAAGCCAAGTCTTACGCCGATATCGACAATGCTCCCGAAGAACGTCAACGCGGTGTTACCATTAACCTTTCTCACCAAGAATACGAAACCGAAAAACGTCACTACGCTCACATCGATGCCCCAGGCCATGCTGACTATATCAAAAACATGATCACTGGTGCTGCTCAGATGGATGGTGCGATCCTCGTCGTAGCCGCCACCGATGGACCCATGCCTCAGACTCGTGAACACATTCTTTTGGCCCACCAAGTCAACGTTCCCAAAATTGTGGTGGCTCTCAATAAATGTGATATGGTTGATGACCCCGAATTGCTCGATCTAGTCGAGATGGAAATTCGCGATCTCTTGAAAAAATACCAATATCCCGGTGACGAAATCCCGATTGTTCGCGTCTCCGCGCTAAAATCCATCGAAGGTGATGCCGAGTGGGAGAAAAAGATCTACGAACTCATGGACAAAGTCGATGAATACATTCCGACTCCCGAGCGAGATCTGGACAAACCCTTCTTAATGCCCGTCGAAGATGTCTTTTCCATCAAGGGTCGCGGAACCGTTGCAACCGGTAGAATCGAACGCGGCAAGTGCAAAATCGGCGAAGAAATGGAAGTTGTCGGCATGGGTAAAGACAAAAAAACTGTCATTACCGGTGTCGAAATGTTTAGAAAACAACTCGAAGAAGGCCAAGCTGGCGATAACGTCGGACTTCTTTTGCGCGGCATCGAAAAAGATGATATCGAACGCGGTCAGGTTATTGCCAAACCCGGCAGTATCAAACCTCATACCGACTTCGAATCCGAGGTTTACGTCTTAACCAAAGAAGAAGGTGGACGTCATACTCCTTTCTTCTCCGGTTACAAACCTCAGTTCTACGTCAAGACTACCGATATTACCGGTGACATCAAACTCCCCGAAGGAGTTGAGATGGTTATGCCTGGCGACAACGCCAAAATGACCGTCAAATTGATCGTTCCGGTCGCGATGGAAGAAGGTTTACGCTTCGCCATTCGCGAAGGCGGCAAGACCGTTGGAGCTGGAGTCATTACCAAAATCCTCCCCGACTCCAAATAAACGAGGCATTTATTCTGCTCATGGGTTAACCCCATAGAGCAAAAAATGCGGTCCCGCCTCGGCGGGGCCGCATTAAAAGTTAAATAGAAAGGTGACTAACGTATGGCCACTGGCCGCATTCGAGTCAAACTCAAATCATTTGACCACCGCGTCATCGACGAGGCAGCGCAAAAGATTGTCGATACCGCTACAGCCACAGGTGCTCGGATCGTGGGTCCCGTTCCACTCCCCACTCGCCGCCGCTTAATTACCGTCTTAACCTCTCCTCACGTTGAGAAAAATGCTCGCGACCACTTCCAAATCCTCACTCACAAACGCTTAATCGATATTGTTAGTCCGACCGGCAAAACCATCGATTCCTTGATGCACCTTGAACTCCCTGCCGGGGTAGGAATTGAAGTAAAGATGTAAGGATTCCATGAATAACATTTCTTTTGGCAAAAAAATCGGGATGCGTGAGTTCTATCAAGGCGATACTCGCTTCGCTAGTACCCTGATCGATCTTTCTGCCATAACCGACCCTTTGACCGAACTCTTCCCCATTGGGGCTTCCTGTGACCTTCAGGGAGTCAGCAAAGGCAAGGGTCGAGCTGGTGTGGTTAAGAAGTGGGGTTTCGCCGGTGGTCCCCGCACTCATGGTCAGTCGGACCGGCTGCGCCGGGCTGGTTCTATCGGACAGGGTACGACTCCTGGCAGGGTTTACAAAGGCAAACATATGTCTGGCAGGATGGGAAGTGTCCATGTCACCATCAAAAATAGCCTCATCCTGGCTTTGGACGAAACTAATAAAACTCTAACCGTCAAAGGCTCCGTTCCTGGGCATACTGGTTCGCTAATTAGACTCACCGTTAAAAAAGCTTAATCAATCTATGAAAATCAAAGTTTACAACCTCCAGGCCAAAGAATTAGCTCCCCAGGAACTCGATCCCAAGGTTTTGGGTAGTGATAACTCTCCGTTGCTCGCTCAAGCTTTGCGCATCTACCAAGCCAATTTTCATCAAAAAACCAGCAAAGTTTTGACTCGAGGCGAAGTTGCTGGCAGTACCCGCAAAATTTACCGTCAAAAAGGTACCGGTAATGCTCGTCATGGAGCCAAATATGCCCCTATTTTTGTCGGTGGTGGAATTGCTCATGGACCCAAGGGGATCCGCCCCGCCAACTTGGTTCTTCCCAAGAAAATGCGTCGCCGGGCCCTCTCAGTTGCTCTCTTAAACAAGCTCAAAGACAGTGAGTTAAGTCTGATGAAAGGTGTTAAAGAAGCTCCTACCAAAACCTCTCAAGCCGCTCATTTTCTCTCAGTAGTCGGGCACCCCAAGCGTGATGTTCTCCTTGTTACTCTCGCTCCGGCCCCCTCTCTTTTTGGTGCCGTGCGTAACTTGCAAGGAGTAACCATGAAACGGGCCTCCTTAGTCAATGCCTACGATCTCTTGGCTCACGACCAAGTCATTATGACTCTTCCGGCGCTAACTTCCATCCTTACTCGCATTAAAGGCCCGACGAGCAAATAACTATGATTTTACTTAAACCCATCATCACCGAAAAATCTCACCAGGCCACTTCCCGTGGAGTCTTTACCTTTGCGGTTCTCCCTCTAGCCTCCAAATCCCAAATCCGCCAAGAAGTTGAGACTTTGTTCAAAGTCAACGTCCTCAAAATTACCACCCGCCGTGCCCACCTTACCCCCAAAAAAACCGGCAGCCGTCGACTGGAGGGAACTGCCAAAGTTGGCAAATATGCTAGGGTTCAACTTAAAGCTGGTCAAACCATTTCCCTGTTTGATCTGAAAGAAAAGGCCTAATCTATGCTCAAAATCTCTAAACCAACCAGTAGTGGTGTCCGTCACAAAATTGATATCGAACGAGGACTAACTGCCAGTCAACCCCACAAATCTTTGACTCAAAGAGTCAAGAAAAATTCTGGTCGCAACGCCCACGGTCACGTCACTACCCGCCATCGGGGTGGGGGAGCCGATCGTCGCTATCGTTTGATCGACTATAAACGTAACAAACCCGGTGTCGAAGCCAAAGTTCATTCGATCGAATATGATCCGAATAGGAGCGCCAACATTGCTCTTCTTTTTTACCGTGACGGCGAAAAGCGCTATATTTTGGCTCCCGACGGTTTAGTTGTTGGTGCTATTGTTGTTGCCAGTGATACTGCCGAACCCAAGGTTGGTAATACTCTTCCCCTTAAGAAAATCCCCATTGGTATGCCCATCCACAATCTCGAACTCAAAAGCGGTCGCGGTGGCCAAATTGTCCGCTCCGCCGGTGGTTTAGCCCTCATCCAATCCAAAGAGGGTGGTTTTGCCACCGTCAAGCTCCCTTCAGGGGAAATTAGGTTGATTAAAGACAGCTGTTTTGCTACAATCGGCCAGGTTTCTAATCTGGATCACAAAAATCGCAAGATTGGCAAAGCCGGACGCCGCCGCCACATGGGTTGGCGTCCCACTGTCCGTGGTATTGCTCAACATCCCGATTCTCATCCCCATGGTGGTGGTGAGGGGAGAAGTGGTATTGGTATGCCCTCTCCCAAAACTCCTTGGGGTAAACCGGCTTTGGGTTACAAAACCCGCAGTCGATCCAAATACTCCAACAAATATATTGTTAAAGACAGGAGAATTAAGTAAATGAGTCGAAGTAGTATTAAAGGGCCATATGTTGATGCCAAGCTGTTGGGCAAAGTCACCAAGCAGCAAACTAGTGGTATCAAAAAACCTATCCAAACTTGGGCTCGGAATTGTAGTATTCCTCCCGAGTTCGTCGGCCATACTTTTCTCGTCCACAATGGTCGAGTTTTTAAAGAAGTTTTTGTCTCCGAAGCCATGGTTGGCCATAAATTGGGCGAGTTTTCACTTACCCGAACCTTCCACGGTCACGGCAAAATTGTTAAACGTGTCTTATCCAAAACTTAACTACTTATGCAATCTACTCAAAAATATATTCGTACCAGCGCCCGCAAGCTTCGCCTCGTTGCTGCCGCGGTGCGTCATCTTACCCCCAAAGATGCTTTGGCTCATCTCAAATTTACCCCCAAAGCCGCCAGTCTTCCCCTTGCCAAAACCATCAAAGCCGCCGTTGGTAATGCCAAAGAAAACTTTGGTCTTCCGATTGAAAAACTCGCTTTCAAAACCATTGATATCGGTGAAGGTGCTACGTTCAAACGCTTTCGCGCAGTTAGTCGAGGGATGGCTCACCACATTATGAAGCGAACCGCTCAAATTAAAGTTGAACTCAAGGAGGCCCATGGGACAAAAAGTTAATCCCTTTGGCTTCCGCCTAGGCATCCTCTATAAGGCTTCTTCTATTTGGTTTGCGCCCAAACGCGATTACCAAAAATTTGTTTTGCAGGATATTAAACTCAAGAAATTTATCTTTCACCGTCTCGCTCTCGCTGGTATTGTTAGTGTCGGCGTCGAACGCTCCATCAATACTATCCATGTGATTATCGAAGCCGCTCGGCCCGGGGTTGTCATTGGCCGCGGAGGTGCCAATCTCGAAATGCTCAAAAAAGAAGTTGAAGCATTCCTCAAAAACATTGGTGTTAGTAACACTGTCAAACTGGCTCTCGATGTCAAAGAAGTCAAAAATCCCGATCTCTCCGCCAAATTAGTTGGTGAACGCATTTCTGAACAATTAATCAAACGCTATCCTCACCGCCGTGCCATCAGCCAAGCCCACGAACGGGTCATGGCCGCTGGAGCCAAAGGAATCAAAATTCAAATCTCCGGCCGGATCGGTGGCGCCGAAATTGGCCGTCAGGAAAAATATGCGATTGGGAGTATTCCCACCCAAACTCTTCGTTCCGATATCGACTATGCCGAAGTCAAATCTTTGACCCGCTCCGGTTATGTCGGCATTAAAGTTTGGATTTACAAAGGAGAGGCAACTTTGTAATTTTGAATTCTAAATTCTCAATTATACAAACCAATAAATATGTTACAACCCAAAAAACGCAAATATCGCAAAGAATTCCGAGGCACCATGGATGGAATCGCCACTCGTGGCGCCACTGTGGCTTTTGGCGACTATGGCCTCAAAGCCCTCGAGAGTTCCTGGGTCACTTCCGCCGAAATCGAAGCCGCCCGTCGAACCATCACCCATCACACCAAACGGGGTGGCAAGCTTTGGTTGAGAATCTTTCCCCACAAACCCCTGACTCACAAAGCCGCTGGCAGTAAAATGGGTTCTGGTAAAGGTGATATCAGCCACTACACCGCTGTCGTCAAACGAGGCGTTATCATTTTTGAACTTGGTAGTCTCGACGAAGCTACCGCCAAAGAAGCTTTCCGCAAAGCCGCTTCCAAACTACCCATGATCACCAAATTCGTCGTCAGAGGAGCGATTATATGAAAAAGAACGAACGTCGCGAACTTATCAAACTTGGTAGCAAAGCTGTTTGGGCCAAAATTGCCGAACTCAAAGCTACTCTAACTACCGCCAAACTCAAGCAATCTCGCGGTGAACAAAAAAATCTGCGCGCTCCCAAACATCTTCGCCGTGTAATCGCTCAACTACAAGAAGGAGTCAAGTGAGACAATTAATTGGCACTGTTATCTCCACCAAAAATACTCTTAGTGCGGTGGTTGTGGTCGAAACTCTCTGGAAACATCCCCTTTACCACAAAGCCATCCGTCGGAGCAAAAAATACTTAGTGGAAAATATCCACAAAGCCCAAGTGGGCGATCGAGTTTCTCTAGAGGAGACTCGCCCTCTCTCCGCTCGCAAGCGTTTTACTATTACTCAAATTATCAAAAAATAATCATTATTCATAACCAACTATGATTCAACTCCTCTCCGTCCTCACTCCCGCTGACAACTCCGGCGCCAAGCGTCTTCGTGTCATCCATATTTATGGGGGTTCTTCTCGCCGTTTCGGCTATGTGGGCGACATTGTCAAAGTTGTTGTCGACCAAGCCGATCCTAATGGTTATGTCAAAGATAGTGAAAAAGTCCAAGCCGTCATCGTTCGTACCCGCAAAGAAACCAGAAGAAGTGATGGCACCTATATTCGTTTTGATGATAATGCCGCCGTCGTGATCGATCCCAAAACCAAAGATCCATTAGCTTCCCGTGTTTTCGGTCCCATCGCGCGTGAAGTCAAAGAAGCCGGTTTCGCCAAAATTGCGTCTCTCGCCACGGAGGTAATCTAATATGATCAAAAAATTTAAAAAGGGAGACCAAGTTATCCTAACTTCCGGACGAGACAAAGGTCAAAGCGGCCCCATTGTCAAAATCATGACCAAAGCTAATTTGGTGGTAGTCCAAGGTGTTAATCTCTACAAACGTCACATCAAACCCACCCAAAACAAAGAAGGCGGGATTAAATCTATCGAGCGACCCTTATCTTTTGCCAAAATCGCTCTTTTAGTTGATGGTAAACCAGTGCGGGTTGGACTCAAACGCACCGCTTCCAAAGTTGTCCGTATTAACAAAAAAACCGGTAAAACTATATGACGACTGATCCAAACCTCCAAGTGCGCTTTGCCCAAACCATTCGTCCAGCTCTGGGTAAATCGTTAGGATCTGCCAACTTGATGGCCATTCCTCGCCCCCTCAAAGTTATTGTCAACGTGGGAATCAAAAAATCTGATACTTCCACCAAGGATGTTGAAATTGCCCGGGGTGAACTCGCCAGTATTACTGGTCAGCAACCCAAAGTGGGCGGTGCCAAACAATCCATTGCCGGCTTTAAAATCCGTGCCGGCGACCCCGTTGGAGTTTCGGTGACTCTGCGTGGCAGCAAAATGTTTGATTTCCTCGATAAATTGTGTAGAATAGTGCTTCCGCAAGTCAAAGACTTTCGTGGGGTCAAAACCACTGCCTTTGATGGCTCCGGTAACTATACACTCGGACTTACCGAACAAATCATCTTTCCGGAGATTGATTATAGTAAAACCGAAAAAATTCACGGCCTGGAAATCGTGATTGTAACTTCAGCTAAAAACGACAAAGATGCTCGAGAGCTTCTTACTGCGCTCGGGATGCCGTTTGCCAAACTGGAAAAGGAAAATTAATATGGCTCGTATTGCGCTTATTCTCAAAAGTCAAAAAACCCCCAAATTTTCGGTGCGCTCTCACAATCGCTGCAAGCTGTGTGGCCGTTCCAAAGCCTATCTTCGTCAGTTCGGTCTCTGCCGTCTCTGCTTCCGCGAAAACGTTTATAAAGGTAATATACCCGGAGTTACCAAAGCTAGTTGGTAAAAATTTATGGTTACAGATACTCTCGGCGACATGCTCACTCGCATCAAAAATGCTTCCGCTATTAGGAAAGACGAAGTTAAACTCCCCTACAGCAAACTCTGTTTGGCAGTGGCCAAAGTTTTAGTTACCGAAAACTACCTCGCCAAAGTCGATGTTGCTGGCGAAGGGATCGACAAAGTTCTTGTTCTCAAACTCCAGTATGCAAATGATCGTCCCGCTCTCTCTTTTGCTCGTCGAATTAGCAAACCCGGTGTCCGAATTTATCATAAAACTACTGCCCTTCGTCCCGTTTTATCCGGGCTGGGAATCTCCTTGATTTCTACTTCCCAAGGGATTATGTCCAACAAAGCTGCCAGAAAAGCCAAATTAGGAGGAGAAGTTCTCGCCGAACTTTATTAACTTATGTCCAAAATCGGTCGTCTCCCCATCACTTTACCCTCTGGTGTCACTGCCACTTTGACTGGCCGTGTCGTTGAGATCAAAGGAACCAAAGGTGTCCTCAGCCACACCCTTCCATCTGGTATCACCCTAACCATTCAGGATCAAACCCTCCTTTGTGAGCGAAGTAGTGAGGCTAAACCAGTTCGAGCCTTGCACGGCACCACCCGCTCCCTCATCAGCAACATGGTCCAAGGAGTTTCCGAGGGGTACTCCAAAAAACTTGAGCTCGTGGGAACCGGTTACCGCGCTCGGTTAGCTGGCCCCAAATTGATCCTCTCCCTAGGTTTCTCTCACGAAATCGAATATACTCCTCCCGTAGGAGTAACTTTAACTGTCGAAGGCACCAATCTTATCTCCGTCACTGGTTTTGAAAAACAAGCCGTCGGTCAAGTTGCCGCCGAAATTAGATCCTTCAGGAAACCCGAACCCTATAAGGGGAAAGGTATCCGTTACGAAGGTGAAGTTGTGAAAAAGAAAGCTGGTAAAACTGGCAAAACTGCCGCTGCCGCCTAAAACTTATGACCAACAATGCTTCGCTCCTCTCTCGTCGCCGCCGCACCAGACTAAAACTGGCTGGTTCCGGCCGCCCCAGGTTGAGCGTTTTTCGCTCCAATTTACACATTTGGGCTCAAGTTATTGATGATGCTCGTGGGATAACCCTAGCCTCGGCCTCGGACCAAAAGCTCTCAGGCACCAAACTTGCCAAAGCCGCTCTTGTCGGCGAACTAATCGCTCAAAAAGCTTTAGCCGCCAAATGCCGAGAAGTGGTTTTTGACCGTGGTAGTTATCGTTATCATGGCAGGGTCAAAGCTCTCGCCGAAGCTGCCAGGAAAGCTGGTCTATCATTCTAATTTTAAGGATTTTTTATGCAACGAAACAATAATCGCTCTCAATCCGCCAACAAACCCCCTCAAGAATTTGATGAAAAAGTTGTCCGCATTTCTCGCGTTACCAAAAAAACTAAAGGCGGCAACAAAATGAGTTTCACCGCTCTGGTGGTTGTGGGAGATCACAAGGGTCGGGTTGGCATGGCTTTAGGAAAAGCCAAAGATGTCATGAATGCGATCAAAAAAGGTGTCCGCCGTGGCAAAAAGAATCTCATCAAAGTCCCGCTTGTCGACAATCGCACTCTTCCCCACATTACCCGCATCAAGTTCGGGGCCGCCAAACTTATTCTCAAACCCGCTCCCGCTGGAACTGGTGTTATTGCTGGTGGTAGCGTTCGTGCTATCCTGGAACTTGCGGGTGTCCGTGACGTCGTTGCCAAAATCTTGGGAACCAACAATCCCATGAGTAACGTGACCGCCACCTTTAACGCTTTAAAAACTATGACCGAAACCATGGCCACCAAAACTGCTCTCGGCCAAACCAATCAAAAATCTAAAAACTAACCCTTATGAAACTACACACCCAACCCAAACTTACCACCTCCAAAAACAAGCGTCTCGGTCACGGCTATGGCTCAGGCAAAGGTGGTCACACCAGTAGCCGAGGCCAAAAAGGCCAAAAAAGCCGTGGGAGTGTCCGTCTTTCTTTTACCGGTAGTTCCTGGGTCTGGTTCAAGCGACTTCCCTTTATGCGGGGCAAAGCTTTGTTTACCGCTCGTCTTCCCAAATTAACATTTACTCTATCTGACTTAGATAAATTAAAAAGCGGCACAGTCGTGACTCTTTCCACTCTTTCCGCTCACAAAGCCAAATGCCGTATCGTTGGCAATGGTACCCTTACCAAAAAGCTTATCGTGCAAGTTCCGGCTTCGGCTTCCGCCATTGCCGCAATCAAAAAAGCCGGTGGAGAATATCGTGCCCAAGATCAGTGAAATTATCACTACCATTAAAACCAACCGCGAACTTAAGCGGAGGTTGCTTTTTACCCTTTTGATTCTTGCCATTTTCCGTCTGATTACTCATATCCCCGTTCCTGGTGTCAACGTCGAAGCGATTAAAGATGTTTTTTCCAACAATCAGCTTTTGTCACTTCTCGACGTTTTTTCTGGTGGGACTCTCGCCAATTTTTCCGTCTTAGCTTTAGGGTTAAATCCCTACATTAACGCTTCGATTATTATGCAGCTTATGACCATGATCTCTCCCAAACTGTCCGAACTCTCCAAAGAGGGTGAAAGCGGCAGTGAACAAATTAATCAGTACACCCGCATGATTACCGTTCCTTTAGCACTCCTACAGTCGGCCGCTATGTACATGCTTCTTAGGTCCGGCAATCTCGTCACCATTAATTCTCCCTTGGCTCTGTTTGCGCTCCTTGCAACCATGGCCGCCGGCAGTATTTTTCTCATGTGGCTGGGTGAAAACTTGACCGAGTACGGCCTCGGCAACGGGATCTCCTTGATTATTTTTGCTGGTATCGTTGGCCGCATTCCGCTTAGTTTCTTGCGTACGGAAGCCATCCTCTCGACTGTCAATCCCTGGAATATTTTGGCCGTCGCCGTCGCCGGCTTGGCTGTCATTGCCGCGATTATTGCCATCGACGAAGCCAAACGCCAAATTCCTGTTCAGTACTCTCGTCGCATTCGCGGTGGAGCCAGTGGAACTACCTCAACCTATTTGCCAATCAAACTAAACAACGCCGGAGTGATCCCAATTATTTTTGCCATTGCCTTAGTTCTAGCTCCCTCCATGTTGGCCCAGGCTTTAGCTAAGCTCCCCAATCCAAATATCGCCTCTGTTGCCGCCAATTTTTCCGCCCACTTTACCCCCACCTCGCTCTCCTATAATCTCATTTATTTTAGTCTTGTGGTCGGCTTTACCTACTTTTACACTGCCGTTGTTTTTGATACCACCAAAATTGCCGATTCTCTCAAAAAAAATGGTGGCTATATTCCCGGTATTCGTCCTGGTACCCACACCGCCACCTATCTGGGAAACATTGTGCGCAAAACCACTCTTCCCGGTGCAGTTTTTCTGGGTCTTATAGCCATTCTCCCTAGTCTTATCTCCGGCGCTACCGGTGTCTCGACCTTTACTGTCGGCGGAACCAGCCTCTTGATTGTTGTTTCCGTTATTCTCGAAACCTACCGCAAAATGCAGTCCTACACCGTTACTCGAAGCTACGACTCTTTTGTCAGATAATTAACAGTTTACGAGGAGTTGGAAATGAAAAATATCATTTTTTATGCCCCCGAAGGTGCGGGCAAAACCACCCAAGCCAAAATGTTGGCCGAAAAACTTGCCATCCCCTGCCAACCCTCCGGAGATTTAGTTCGTCGCATGGCTGAAATCGACAAAGGTATTATGGGTGATATCTGTCGAGAAACCATGGCTAGTGGGCACTATGTCGGTGATTCCGAAATGTTTGTCCTCTGGAAAGCTAGGCTCAAAGATCCCGAAATGCAAAGTGGCTGGGTGATCGATGGCTTCCCCCGCAATCTGACTCAAGCCGAATTTTTGGCTGATAAACTCGACAAATACGGCAAAAAAGTCGATTTTGTTTTTTATCTCAAAGTTCGTGAGGAAGTTAGTATTGACCGCCTGCTTAAACGTGGCCGCAAGCTTCAAGACGGTTCTCTCCACGACTCCGAAGAATTAATCCGCGAGCGCCTTCGACGTTATCAGGCCGAAGAAGAAGGAGTTCTTTCGTATTACCGGGCTCAAGGAGTCTTAATCGAAATTAACGGCGAAGCCGATATCAACACCGTTCACCAAGAAATTCTCTCGCACATTAACGCCTAAATCTATGAACAAACTCCACGCCATGCAAGAAGGAGGGGCTATTTTGGGCCAAGTTAGGCGTGACCTCTACGCTTTTACCCAAGTTGGCGTCACCCCTGCCGCTATCGAACAAGAAGCTCGCCGCCTGATCAAACAACTAGGGGGTGAACTAAGCTTTACCAAAGTTCCCTCCTATCACTGGGCGACCTGTGTTAACCTAAACGCCGGGATTGTTCATGGTATTCCTACCTCGACTGTTCCTTTTCGGGATGGTGACCTAATTACGGTTGATGTCGGGGTATATTACCATGGGTTTCACACCGACGCCGCTTTTAGTAAAGTGGTGGGAAATAGTACTCCCGAACAAAGGCGTTTTTTGCAAGCCGGACTCGAGGGACTTCAACTAGCCATCGACGCTGTCAAACCCGGAAATTATATTGGCGATATCTCGTTAGCGATGGACTCGACAGTCAAAAAATATGGCTATTCCACTACTCGGGAGCTAACTGGTCACGGGGTAGGGCGGGAACTTCACGAAGAGCCCATGATTAGTAATCGCGTGCTTGGCTCTCGCGAGCAAACCCCAGTCATTACCCTCGGGCAGACTCTCGCTATTGAACTCATCTATGTCGAGGGTAAACCAGCTCTCTTTCTTGAGGAAGATGGCTGGACAATCTCCGTAAAAGATGGTACACTTTCAGCCGTATTCGAAGAGACCGTCCAGGTTGTCCCGGGCGGTTGTCTTATTCTGACCAATCCAGCATTGTCTCAGATTGTCTAATCTGGTACAATCCATCCTATGGCCAAAACAGGTGTCACAGAACATTTAGGGGTAGTAACAGAAGCCCTCCCTAACACCATGTTTCGTGTCCAACTAGACGAAGGATCCGAAATCCTTGCGCATTTATCTGGCAAGATGCGCATGTTTAGAATTAGTATTATGCCTGGAGATAAAGTTAAAATCGAAATGACTCCTTACGATTCTCAAAAGGGTCGTATTACCTATCGTATCCGGGAAGGCCAACTGCCACCCGCCAAATAACCTATGAAAGTTCAATCTTCACTCAAAAAACGCTGTCAGAAATGTAAATTTGTCCGCCGACGCCGCGTATTATTTATTGTTTGCGAGAATGCTCGTCATAAGCAAAGACAGGGTTAATTTATATGTTACGTTTAGTCGGTATCGATTTACCAGAGAAAAAACGCATTGAAGTTGCCTTAACCTACATCTATGGGGTAGGACCTCACCTGGCCAAGAGCGTATTAACCGTGACCAAAATTAATCCCGATACTCGAGCCAAAGATTTAACCGCGACAGACGTCGCCAAATTACAAAAAGCCCTCGAATCTCACAAAGTAGAGGGTGATCTCCGCAAAGAAATTCGCGAAAACATTCAAAGACTCAAGCGCGTCGGTAGTTATCGTGGCCACCGCCATGCTGTCGGTTTGCCAGTCCATGGTCAACGGACCCGTACCAATGCTCGCACCCTCCGCGGCAAACGTAAAACCATTGGTGCCATGAAGAAAGAAGATGCCGCCAAAGTCGCTACTCCAGAAGGACAATAACTAAATTAACCTAAACATTTTATGCCAATTACTAACTCCTCTCCCCAAATCAATGAAGGTCGTATCTACGTCGTAGCTACCTTCAACAATACCTTGATAACGATTACTGACCCTTCCGGCAACGCCCTCGCCTGGAGTTCTACCGGTAAAGTTGGTTTTAAGGGTTCGCGCAAAAGTACTCCCTATGCCGCCACTCAAGCGATCACCGCTGCCATCGAAACCGCCAAAGGCAAAGGGCTTCGTTCAGCTGCTGTCTACATTAAAGGTCCCGGACCAGGTCGCGACGCGGCCTTGCGTGTTTTACGCAATATTGGTATTCGCGTGACCGAATTACAAGATGTGACTCCGATCCCCCACAACGGGACCAGAGCCAAAAAACCAAGGCACGGATAAATATGGCTCGTTATACTGGACCCAAAAACAAAAAAGCTCGTCGTCTTGGAGTTGATTTAGGCTTAAAAACCAATCCCAAATCACTTGAACGCCGGCTCAATACCCCCCCTGGCCAACACGGGAAAAAGGGTATTCGCAAACAATCTGATTATGGAATCCAACTCGCCGAGAAACAAAAAGCCAAGGTTATGTATGGCTTGCTGGAAAAACAATTCCATAAATATTATTTGCAGGCTTCCAAAAATCCCCTGGCTACCGGCGAAGTGATGCTTTCTCTCCTCGAACGCCGACTTGATAATGTCATCTATCGGCTTGGCTTTGCTCCAACTCGTCGCGCCGCTCGTCAATTAGTTTCTCATGGCAACGTCCTAGTTAACGGTCATAAGCTCTCTATTCCCTCCTACAACGTTTGTCCCGACGAAG
>Ga0172379_10000852_pt1 | contig 69678 bp, 55 predicted proteins | sample GrowelOW334metaG_FD_119756 | JGI IMG/M metagenome (GOLD analysis project Ga0172379, IMG submission 119756) | Groundwater microbial communities from an aquifer near a municipal landfill in Southern Ontario, Canada - Groundwater well OW334 metaG | ecosystem: Environmental > Aquatic > Deep...
ACATTCATGGAATGATATGCCGGATACCGTTCTGCATTGATCCTGTTTCCGTCAAAAACACCGCGCTTCAATTGCGCAGACTGCGTAAGATCGAATGGAGTGTACGGCGTTCCTCCGGCAATAATCCACCGCGCGCTGAATTCCCATTCAGCATTCGGTTTGTATCCTCCCTCAGCACTGAAGATGAAACGGTTGTCGAATACGCGATTTCTCCAAACGTCATCTGCCCCCTTGTACTCTGTCCGGAAGAATGTTGCGCTGACAATGCCATATAGATCTGTCGCTAATTTCTTTTGTACCGTAATCTCCACACCACGGGAACGTGCTTTGCCGTTGTTGGTAAGCGGTGCATGATTGAAATAGAGTCCGTTACGGTAAAAGATCTCATCCACCAGGAACAGGGATGGATCGGACGGATCCACCGGAAAATCGTAATACTCTTTCTGATACACTTCCATACTCAATTTGGTATCTTCGCTCAACAGATGATCGACTCCGCAAATGTAATGGACAGCGTACGGATCCCGAAGTGATTTGTTCGCTTCGCTTTGCGCCAGCAGTACCACCGGCATGTTCTGATAATACATTCCCGATGCGATCTTGAACGATGTACGTTCGTCCAATTGATAAGCCAATGATGCGCGCGGAGATACGGTCAACCGGTTGTTGTAGGAAAAATAATCCGTCCGGGTTCCCAGTGTTACCGTTACATTGTGGAGCGGGTGCACAATAGTGTTGAAAAATGCACCGAGCTTTGTTTCATTCAGATCCTTTTTGATGACGGCAAAAGCGGTTGAATCGCCGACGGCATTCGTATAGGTGCCGAATGTGTTATCATACGCCGCAAAAAGCTGTTTTACCTCCACGCCGAATTCCAAAGAGAGAATTTCAGAAATCCGGAGATGGTTGCTGTTCCGTAATCCGGCGGAACCTTCCGTAGAGTGGTTCTTCACGAGAGGAGCGCCGGTGTTTGTTTCAAAAAAATCTTCCCGTGCCGTGGTTGCCTGTGCACCAACGGTGGTGACGGAATAAAATCCGTTATTCCATAACGCACGCCACACAATGCCGCCGGCATTTTGATAGATATCCTGATTTCCGTAGAAGAGCATGTCGTTCTCTTCGGCAACGGTACGCGAGGGATTGTTGTGATCGTCGCCATTCAGCGTAATGAAACTGATCTTGTGTGTCGGAGAGAGATCGAATGAGAGTTTCCCCTGCAGGTCGCCGTACCGCGGTACAACGGAGGTGCCGATGTCGAACATTTTAATGACATAATCCAGATAGCTTCTTCGTACTGAGAAAAGATACGATCCATTCTCACCGACCGGACCTTCGGCAACGCCGCCAAAACCGGCAATATTTAAATCAAACTGTCCGTCGAAATTCCTTCTGTTTCCTTCGCGCAGTTTCAAATCGAGGATGGACGAGAGTTTGTCTCCGTATGTCGGAAAAAAACCTCCGGCATAAAAATTCACTTCTTCAATCAGATCCACATTCACCATCCCAATTGGTCCACCGGTCGCGCCTTGCGTGGGAAAATGATTGATGTTCGGGATCTCGATGCCGTCCAGATAGAATGCATTTTCCAGCGGGCTGCCGCCGCGGACGATGAGACTATTGGATTGATCGTTCACTTTTGCCAGACTCGGTAGACTCATTAACACACGGCTGACGTCGCCGCCAGAACCAGGTGCACGACGGATTTCCTCCGCGCTCAAGGATGTTATGCTGACCGGCTGAGCATCTGACTGACGAAAATATCCCGCTGTTACAACCACCTGATCGGTTTCCAGCAGTTGTTCGGTAAGATTGCCGGGAAGCGGCGTTATCCTCTGTGAACGAACGATAACATCCGTTCGTGTCAAAGCTGAATATCCGATCATTCTGAACTGGACTGAATAATTACCGACCGGCACATTTGTAATAGTGTATTTTCCATTCAAATCTGAGACGGTTCCAAACGTTGTATTCAATACCACGACATTTGCACCGATAAGCGGCGATAGTGTTGCTGCATCGAGCACGGTCCCGTCAATGGTGCCGGTCAATGGTGTTTGTGCGAACACATATAACTGGATGAAAATAATTGCGATCAGTGATTTGTATGTTTGCATCATTGTTTCTCCAAAATTGTTTTTTGGTATCATTTCAAGCTCCGATGTTTTTTAACGGTATAGAACATTCTCTTCTTACAAGATCAGATCGCCACGTCATGTTGCCTGCGGCGTCATTCCTCGCGATGACAACTATCAGTAGAATCCGATCGAAAGTGATAACAGTACAAAATTACTATGCGCGGGGAGTTATTTCGCTTTGACCGATGGGTTTGAACGTGGTAAGATGGTTCAATCCAATTGGAATGAACGTGCGGAACATAATACAGTGGAAATACCTCTACAATGGCTGAAATTGATGCGAAAATACATACGGTGCATTACTTCAACAACACCATTTTACTGGTCTGCATATAATTATCCGCCTGCAGCCTGCAGAAGTAAAGACCGCTGGAAGTGCGGGCAGTCCATTGTGCAGTGTAACTGCCCGCTTCTTTCTGTTCATCCACAAGAGTTTCTATAATCTGACCGAGCACGTTGACAATCTGCAGTGTTACGCGTGACTGTTTCGGCAGTTGATAACGAATCGTCGTGGAGGAATTAAATGGATTGGGATAGTTTTGATAGAGCTTATATTCTGTCGGAACGGTGTTTTCAGTAACAAACACATCGGACGTCGCAGAGGCGATGTGAATATTGTCGATCCACATTTCCATTCCGGTGAGCGCAAATTGTTCCGAGACGATTTCGAATCGATCGATGGCGCTCCAGTCGAACGCACCAATGGGACCATACCAGCCATTGTCGTATGAGCCATGTTCTGTAAAGCTCTTCAATGGAATTCGGAGTTGATGCCATACACCGTCCCACGGCACATCGGGCGAGGAAACTATTTTTCTCATTCTCCACGGGTGATCGGAAGGACCGGTCTTCGTATCGACGAATCGGATATCGAAACTAAGTCCGGGAGAACTGCTTCGCAAACGGAGATCTATTACAAATCCTTCGTTCTTCAACCGGGTAAGATCCCGGTCCGGCTTAAAATTGAACTGGATCGATTGGTACTGCGGAGCATTGGCGAAACGGATACAGAATTTTCCTTCCGCCGGGGTAACAGAAGAATAAAAATCAGTGAATTCCCCGTTGGCACCTGAAGCAATTCTGTATTCAGCATAATCGCGATAGATGGGGAATGGAAGCGAATCGGGAACGATAACAAAATCCTGTTGTTGAGGAACAACGTGTCCAAGTGCTGTAAGCAAGGGAACATTTAAATCAAACTCGAACAGTTCGTCGGTTCCGGTTTCGAATAATCCGAATCCTCCTTTATAATCCCATGTGGTCCAGGCGATACCGTTCTGCTCAAGATGTTTGCGAATCAGTTCATACCAGCGCACACGGTCTTCGTTAACACTGTTCGGCTTATAGACGCCGAACTCGCCGCAAAACAGCCGGACGTTCCTGCTGTTCTTGAAATTCACCGCAGTGTTGAGAAGATTTTTTACAGCCGCGTCAGTTCCTGTTGAAGCATAGTTGTCGTATGCACTTTGTATCCATGTTCCAAGAAGTTCGGCAGGAAATGCCGGCATACGCGTCGCATCATATGGATATGGCATGCCGGAAAGAGGAGCAAACGAAGGATTGGTCCACGTTGCTCCCTGATGTGTGAAAATGAACGGATCGTAAAAATGGAATGTATAAATCAAATTTGTGTCAGCATACACCGGCATGGCTGAAAGGTTGTTGTATCCGTTCCAGCCCGCGGGACCCACAATGATGGAATGTTTCGTGTCGATCGTCCGGATGGAGTCGATTACCTTCTTTTGGATCGCATTCCAGATTTCGTCCGCAATATCGTGCGGCTCGTTCAGGATTTCGTAGTGGACAAGCGTGGAACGTTCTTTCATGTGCTGCGCCACCTGCTTCCATAACGGAATGAGGATTGTAGCGGAATTTGCCGAGGAAACTACCGATGCATCGAAAGTGTGATTATCTAAAATGATGTGGAGTCCTGTTTCTTCTGCCCACGTAACGGCTTCATCAAGAAAATCGAAGAAGAGAGGATCGAACGTATAATCGGGCGAGCCGTTCGTCATTCCGGTCATATTGATCGGCAGTCGGACCACATCACAGCCAAGCTGTTTAATGTTCTCGAAATCTGTTTTGGAAAATTTGGAGAATTGTATCTGCCGTACGTTCGATGCCTGAAACCATTCGCTTATATTTACCCCGCGGAAGAATGGAGGTTCTGCTGAATACAGCAATCCGGTGAACGACAGGAAGATTGAAAAAATGACGTAGCGCTGAGTCAAGAGCATGAATCTACTTCCTTTAGCACAGATAACAACCGCACTATAAAATTGTTATTGAAGCACACTGTTACGGTACTCTGACGGCGTTTTGCCGGTCTGTTGCTTGAACAGTGTGTTGAATGTTGCCTTGGAGTTGAATCCCGCATCGAAAGCGATGGAGAGAATCTTCAGATGCTGTTTTGCAGGATCGGCGAGTCCCTTTTTCACTTCTTCCAGCCGGTAGCCGTTCACAAAATCATAAAAATTCTTCCCGAGTTGAGAGTTGATCACTTCGGAAAGATTGTGTGCCGAAATGGTAAGCAATTCCGCCAGTTGGGAGAGGGAGAGCGATGCATCGGTAAACAGTTTCTTTTCTTCCATCAGCGGGATTAGCTGCTGTACGTATTGCTGCGCCATTTCGGGTGAAAGTCCGGAGCGTTCATATTTGCTGGAAGATGGCGCTTCCTCTTCGGCAAGTTCGGATACTGCATGCATCGCTTTTTCCACATCCGGCGAAGCAAAAATCTCGGATTTCATCAAGCCGAAAACTCCCATGGCGTAAACATATACGGCAAAAACCACCGAGACGATAACAAAGTTTGAAAGATTGATTCCATATGTCATGAGCGTGTCTTCAACTAAAAAAAGGATCCACGCGGAGAGCATTGCCAATGTTGTATTGCGCAGCCAGCTGAGTTGCACTTGTTCGATGGAAGAAAGAACGTTTTTCAACTGTTTGTCATACCGAAGAATCTTTCGCAATCCGACAACGACATACGCTATACCCTGGATGATCAACAGCATATTGAACAGGCGCAAAAAGAGAGGGGCCGTTGATGGGGAAGCCGCGGCGGCAGAAGAGAAATCGATCAATCCGAACATGAATGTGATGATCAATCCGGATTCAAAAATGATAAAAGATGAAAAATGCAGCCAATCTTTTGATGCAAACCGTATTTCCCGCCGTAGCAGGTATTTGGTATAGAGATATTGCAGCGGTGATGCCGTCAGCGGAATGCCGACAATTAAAAAAGCTGCGGGGACCGATTGATACACTCCGGCATCCTGGATTAACAAGTGCACAGAGATTAGTGTGAAACAGAGGAGCAATGCTGCAAGGAATCTGTTCGCATACAGTGCGCGGTGCTTTTGAAAGATCAATAGCGCTAGTAAGAAAGAGTGCGAAGCGGCAACGATCAGCACGATATCGGAAAGATTCATTTGCATAGACAAAGATAGGAGGAAATACGGGGAAGAACAATATGCAAAAACCATGTCGGGAGGGACGCAAGTCCGTCCCGCATTTAATAATCAAAAAAGCATTACATTACAAAAAATAATCAAGCAATTTGTTATTTCATTGGAGAATATAATTGTACAAAGTAATTTTAGCAGATGCCGACGATACTATTTTTGATTTTGGAAAGTCAGAGCGACACGCGCTGGAACGCACGTTCCAGGATCTTCACAAATCGGTTGATATGGATACGCTCTTTAAACGGTATCATGCCATCAACAAGAAACTCTGGGCGGACTTGGAACTGGGATTGATCGATAACAAAACACTCCGATTGGAACGCTTCCGTCTGCTGTTTGACGAGTTTGGACTGACGCTTCCTCCGAAAGAGTTTGGGGATCTCTATCTCCAACATCTCGGTGAGGGTGCCTATCTATTAGACGGTGCTGAAGAACTCTGCAAATATTTAAGCGAAAAGTACCGTCTTATCATCGTCACGAATGGTATCAAGGAAGTGCAGCGCTCTCGCTTTGGGCGTTCCACCATTCAGCAATATGTCTCGGGACTCGTCATCTCGGACGAGGTCGGCGCCAGCAAACCCCATCCGCTCATTTTCGATGCTGCACTCCGTACGGCAGAGCACTCGGACAGAGAAAGTGTTCTCATGATCGGCGATTCACTCAACTCGGACATTCTTGGTGGAATAAATTACGGCATCGACACCTGCTGGGTAAACCCAAACGGATTGCCGAACACGCTCTCCAACGATCCGACGTTCCAGATCCGCACAATCGGTGAGCTGTACAATTTCTTATAATGTGGTTTGTGTCGGGACGAATGCAAGTCCGTCCACAAAGGTTAGCTAGGAACGACCTTGCGATCGTTCCGATAGTGTTCTTCCGTTTAAAATTCGGAGGGTGCCATGAACAAAACAACAATCCTGCTCTTAGGCGGTTACGGCGGTGTCGGCCGGACGCTTGCGCCAAACCTCTTACAAGAAACAGAAACCCATCTTATCATTGCTGGAAGGGATAAGGAAAAAGCGGACGTTGTTGCTGCAAGACTCAACCAGCAATATCCGGGTGTAAGGGTATCGTCGTGTTATGCCGATGCATCGAAACCGGAAAGTCTCGCCACTGCATTTCAGGGAGTTCAACTCGTTATCGTTCTGATCACTGTTCCCGCACTGATAAGACAGATTGCTCAATCGGCGCTTAATGCCGAATGCGATTATTTGGACATCCTCGTCAGTGAATCGACCATCCGCGACCTAAACGAACTCGCAGCAGCCATTGCAAAGCAAAAAAGAACTTTTATTACGCAGGGAGGATTTCATCCCGGACTGCCGGCAGTTTTTGTGCGGTATGCAGCACAGTTCTTCGACGTCTACAAGAAAGCATCCATCGGCATGGCGATGAATGCTCGGTTCGAGCGGGCAGAACAGGCAGCGGAAATACTTCCGCTCATCACGGAATTCAACGCAGAGATCTGTCGCGACGGTTTGTGGAGAAGAGCAACGTACAAGGATGCTGTCGAGCTGAACATGGGAAAAAAGTTTGGTAGGATGCAACTCTTCCCGATGCCGATGGAAGAATTGAAACTGGTGCAGGAACAATACAAACTGCAGGAAACCGGCGTGTATGTTTCCGGATTCAACTGGTTTGTGGATTATCTGGTGATGCCGTTGATCTTCATTATGGATAAGATCAAAAAAGGAATGGCAGAAAGAATACTGCTGAAGCTCTTTACGTGGGGAGTGAATACGTTTTCCTCACCGTATCAGGGAGTGGCATTCCTAAATGAAGCAGAAGGTATGAAGGATGGTAAGCGAAGAACAGTCCGCATTCTTGCAGAGCATGACGATGCCTATCTCTTCACCGCGATCCCGATCACCGCTTGCGTGAAACAATATTGTGACGGTTCGCTTCCTTTCGGATTACATATGATGGGGCATGCAGTGGACGAACAAAAAATGTTTCGTGAGATGGAGAGGATGGGAGTGAGCATTCGGACAGAGATCGTATAGTTCCAGTCAATAATATTTTTAGGTCCACATGCTATGCGCACTTACATTATCCTTTGTGTACATCGGGCCCTCTGCGGCGAACTCCGTTTTACTCCTTTTCAAAAATACCAAAAGTACGGTATTGCACTCCATCTCAATAAGAGATACACTTTTTGCAATCGCGTATCGACATGATATCGCTTCTTCTATCAATGCGGTATTTTAACAAATTGTTGTTTGAAAAAAGCATAATATGCTCGCAACTTGTGAAAAATAGTCTGCATTGGAAGAAGATACTGCAAAGCGGAACAAATTAACGTAACTTTCTACAAGAATGCGTAGAAAAATTGAATTAACATATAATCTCTCAACTAAAATAACATTCTTTCATGAAATCAACCCATTACCTATTCAAATTAATTATCGCGATAACATTGGTTACATATTCCGCACAACCTCAGGATATCATTACTCTATACCAAGATCACCTTCCTACAACAATACTCAAGAACAATGAATATCGGAACATGGTCGCTTTGCGATTAGAAGGAAAAGCGCAATTGCATCCCGAATTGATTTATTACAATATTGTTCAATTACAAAACCTAGTATTGAAGAGAGGAGGGTCCAAACAGCTTGACCTGAACAAATATACGTACAAAATAGAAAATGCATATTTGACAAAACGAAACGACTGGATCCGCGACCAAATTGTCCATGCTCAACCAAGCAGCGATAACTATCGCATCCTAAGTACGACAGAAAACAAAATGAATTCCCTCGTATCTGATACAGTTAAAGTATCTGCCTATACACCCGAAGGATTGACATTCGATCGTAATCTTATGGACTATTTTGTCATTGTTTACTTACAGCGGGATACATCGATTCGGTATGATTCCACAATGGATTATACAACACTTCGCAGAAAGATTGAGCATGGATTCCGAAAACGGTTTGATGCGTACTCTTCAATGGATAAAGTCGAACAGTATCTTCAATCCGAAACCATAATTGACGATGTGCTACATCACTGGTATATTTTTGATGATACGGATGATGAAGGTCAATATTCCGGACACAACGCGTATGCTATAATTGAAAATGTGATATCCAATTATTATTCGTCTGATAATCGCTCTCGCTTTGCGGTACAGGTAGGATACTCCCATTTCGGATCGACGTATAGTTTTGAGAATTCCCATGCTTTTTACTATCCGCCGGCGGAGTTTTATCCATCCATCCCCGAAATATTCAAGAGCAATTTCATGTTTGAAACGAAAACTCATGCGGCAAGACAAGCAAAAATCTCGTTTGCGTATCGGCATGCAATTAAAGATCAAATTGAAATGTTCTCTTATATAAATGTTGAATTCATAGCTTCGCTCAGTAAGCGTAGTATGGAACTCCATCAGGAAGTATTACGCAAATATAAAATTGATGCCGTTGTTACAACGGAGACATTTGAATATACTTTTGAAGAGACTCTATTATTAAATCGTATAGTGGAAACAATTAACGGGTATATTGTGAAAGTCAGCACTCCATTTACCGTTCTCGGTAGGTCCCTCTATTTCGAGATTGCTCTGAATACGGGCATTCTTCATTACGGTGCATCTACAGCGTATCAAAATCGATTAGATAAATATGTAGGTTATCTTATTTCACCCAGTGGACCATACCATCAATCAAAGTTGCCAATGGGCGAGGGATCTGGAACATTTGAAAACAAAAAAACTGTTTTTGTCATTTATCCATCATTCGATATTTCCTATGAAAATGACTTTGGCTTAAAGATAACCGCAGACGTTGGCTATCGATATACTGGAATTCTCACCGGATATCAATTTTAATTGGATGTGTTGAAACAAGAAAGTTTACAAATTTTATATGCCGGCACTTTGATAATTCTGGATTTTTGACTGGTCAAAAATAAAAAACCCGTTCAGACATTATCAGAACGGGTTTTAGGTTTTAGAGCCAATAGATCTTAATCTTCGATAACCGCTTTTTTCTTCGATGCACGGTTTCGTTCATTTGCATCGAGGATCTTCTTTCGCAGACGGATGAAATTTGGTGTTACTTCCACATATTCGTCATCGCCAATCCATTCGATTGCCTGTTCCAATGTCATCAACAACGGTGGTTCCAGGCGGACAGCTTCGTCCGAGCCCGATGCGCGCATGTTAGTCAACTGTTTCGCTTTGCAGACGTTCACCGTCATATCCCCTTCGCGTGAGTTCTCGCCGACAATCATGCCGGAGTAGACTTTGGTCTGCGGAGAGACGAAGAATGTGGAGCGTTCCTGCAACTTGAACATGCCGTATGCCACCGCTTCGCCGGTCTCCATCGAGACGAGTGCGCCGCGCGTGCGGTGGGAAAGTTCCCCCTTGAACGGTTCGTAGCCGTGAAAATTATGGTGGAGAATTCCTGTTCCTTTGGTCTGCGTCATGAACTCGTTCCGGAATCCGATCAATCCGCGGGCGGGGACGAAGAACTCCAGTCGGGTGTTCCCGTTGGAAGAGATCATGTTCTTCATTTCGCCTTTGCGTTTACCCAGGTTCTCGATCACCGTGCCGGCAAATTCATCCGGCACGTCGATGATGACATGTTCAATCGGCTCGCACAGCACATCGTCAATCCGTTTGTAGATCACCTGCGGTCGGGAGACCTGCAGTTCATATCCTTCACGTCGCATGTTTTCGATCAATACACCAAGATGCAACTCACCGCGTCCGCTCACTTTAAATACATCCGGTGAATCGGTCAGTTCTACCTGCAGCGAAACGTTGGACCGGAGTTCTTTCATCAGCCGTTCCTGCAAGTTGCGTGTCGTAACATATTTTCCATCTTGACCTGCGAACGGTGAGTTGTTCACCACGAAGTTCATGGAGAGTGTCGGCTCTTCGATGGCGACGAACGGCAGCGGTGTCGGATCCGATGCATCGACGATCGTCTCGCCGATATCAACGTCTTCCATACCTGCCACAGCGATGATATCGCCCACGCTGGATTCATTCACTTCAACACGCTTCAATCCTTCAAAAGTGTAGACCTTGGTTACACGTGCATCCTCCTTGGAACCGTCGCGATGGATCACCTCCATCTGTCCGCCCAGTTTGATAATGCCGCGATGTACTTTTCCGATGCCGAGACGACCGAGATAATCATTATAGTCGATTGTGGTGACGAGCATCTGGAACGGTTTGTCCAGGTCTCCGGTTGGAGGAGGTACTTTTGCAACGATCGATTCGAATAACGGTTCGAGCGATGTTCCTTTATCCTCCAGTTCGCGTTGGGCGATTCCCTGCTTCGAGATTGCATAGATTGTCGGAAAGTCCAACTGTTCGTCGGTAGCGCCAAGCGACAGGAACAGCTCGAACACTTCGTCCAGCACTGCATGCGCGCGCGCATCCTTACGGTCGATCTTGTTGATGACGACGATCGGTTGCAAGTGCAAGTCCAGCGATTTCTTCAAAACGAATTTTGTTCCCGGCAGCGGTCCTTCGGAAGCGTCCACAAGCAGCAGCACGCCGTCAACCATTTTCAACGTACGTTCCACTTCACCGGCAAAGTCCGAGTGGCCGGGAGTGTCCACGATATTAATCTTATATTTTTCTTTGGTAGTCTTATCGGTATAGAACACGGAAGTATTTTTCGCCAGGATGGTAATACCACGCTCCTTTTCCTGTGCATTGGAGTCCATCACTCGCGTTTCCACCTGTTGGTTGTCGCGGAACGTGCCGGTCTGTCTCAATAATTGGTCAACCAGCGTGGTTTTCCCGTGGTCAACGTGTGCGATAATGGCGATGTTTCGAATATTGCTTTGTTTGAACATGGTGTTTCTTTCGTTATTGCGTCATTTCCGCCATTTTTGGCGGAAAATCACCCAAGTGTGCTGCTATAATAAAAAACGTCCCGAAGTACGTACGGGACGTTCAATTGACTGTATCAATATAAGAAAAAGTTTGGTGAATTTCCATTCCCATGATACCATTTAAAACCGGTGTTTACGTAATGATTTGTCTCATCACATTTTCTTATGCACCGTGAATTTCAATGAGAGACCTCTGAAATATTAATTATTCATGGTCATTTCGAATCCCGCCATAAAGTGTAATCAAAAGTGGGACGAGATATCTCAGACTATAATTTTGGAAGAAATAAGAGATTATCCCGAAGGTCCGAAGGACTCCTTTGGAGGATCCCTTTAGGATTCGTCGTAGCGCTCTCGGCGCCACCCCTCGTCACGAGTGACCCTGTTGGGGAATAACATCGATTTGGGATTTTTCAGAAGTCTCTATGAATACATTGCTTCGTCGTTCAGGTAAAAATCATCGAAACTCCTCGTACAGGAAGGATTAGAATTCCCCTTTAAGCTTTTTAATATAATGTTCGATCTCCACCAGATACGAATTGCGCTGCTCCAGTTTTTTGATTTCGCCAAGATTCTCCCGTGCACTTGCTTCTCCCGCCGCGATGATCTCCGCAGCCTGGTCGAAATCGGTCCACGATCGTTGCCGCACCCGAGGGTGAATGACCAAGTCTGCCTCGCGAAGGCGGACCATGGAAAGATGGAACGACGTGATATCTTCCGTCCGGTATAAGATGTCAAAAACATTCTCTGGCTGTTCGACGGTCTTTAATGATCGGGTAACATCCACCGCCAACACACGGTCCGCACCGATTTCCCGCACCCTGCCGGCAGGAACGCTTTCGGATGCACTGCCGTCTACCAAAAAATAGTTGCCGATCAACACCGGCGGGAAGATTCCCGGAATGGCAGAACTTGCACGAACAGCGTCACGCAAACTCCCTTTGGTGAAATTGATCTCTTCTCCCGAGTTCAAATCGGTGGCGATGGCAGAGAAGTGGATAGGAAGTTGTTCAATCGGGACATCCGGCAGCATATCGTACATGGCAGAAGTTCCCTTTTCGTCAAAATAAGAAAAACGGTGCAGCGTGTTGTACGCCTGTAGTCGAGCTCCGACATAGTCAAAAAATTGTTCGAAATATCCCTTACCTTTTTTCTTTCCGTTCTCACTGAGTTTGTCGATCCCCATGGTGATAAATTTCGGATCGGCAATTGCATCAATCATGAATTTCTCCACCATCACTGCGCTGCCAAAATGTGCATACAATCCGCCAATCAACGACCCCATGCTGCAGCCGGTAATGGCGGCGGGGACGATCCCTTCGGAATCGAGCACCTTTAGGACGCCGATATGTGCCAAACCGCGCGCGCCGCCCCCTCCCAGTGCCAGACCTAATTTCGACATGGAACCTCTGCGTGATCAATATGAGTAAATCCCGCCGCGGCGGGTAATGGGTGGACTATTGACCCTGTGTTTCATAGAACGTGCCGAAAAAATAATTTCAATTACCGGAACATTTGGCGTTTCAACAGAAGTGATTTTCTTATTAGAAGGAAAAAACGGTACGACGATTTCGAATTTTGATAAGAAAAAAGACAACGAGATATATATATCTTAAAACAAAGCCGCTCATAAAGAGCGGCAATCTATTATGGTTTTTCTGCGTAGACGGTGATACTGTAAATACCCGCGCCGTCCTTCCGAAATGCATCCAACTCCTTCTGCGGTAAATATTGCAGCACGATATTATCCGGCAAAATGATTTTCTTTTCTTTTTGGATAGCGACATTAACGAATCCCGCTTTTTTGATTGTCTCCAGGTACTCATCCTTTTGCTGCGCTCCGGAAACGCAACCGGCATACATCACAGCGGCAGAGCGGATATTCTCCGGCAAGATTCCAGTCAGCACAATATCAGAGATGGAGAAATGTCCTCCCTGTTTCAGAATGCGGAATGTCTCTGCAAATGCCTTTTGCTTGTCCGGCACGAGGTTCATCACGCAGTTGCTGACAACGACATCGGCAACAGAATCTTCAATGGGCATATCCTCGATATCACCAAGCCGGAACTCAACATTCGTGAATCCGAGCGTCTGCACATTCCTGTTGGCCCGTTCCAGCATTGCTTCCGTCAGATCTATGCCAATCACACGGCCAGTTTCGCCAACAAGGGATCGGGCGACGAATGCATCGTTTCCGGCACCCGATCCGAGATCGATGACGACATCACCCGGTCGTATCTGTGCAAATTCTGTGGGGAGTCCGCATCCCAGACCGAGGTCTGCTGCGGCTACATAACCCGAGAGGTTGGAGTACTCTTCTGCCATCATATCTGTGCCGGACTCGGACGAACAGCATTCGCCTCCACATCCACAGGATCCGTCGTTCTGCTGTTCCGAACGACGCGCGACGTCTCCGTATTTTTCCCGGACAAGTTCTTTCAGTTCCCGACTGGTAGACATATTATTTCCCTCCTTTATTCGACGAACAGCAATCTGTTCCACAGCATGGTTCTTTCGTTTCGATTGAATTCATGGCAATCTCCTTTGGTTGATAAGTTGATAATCGTATTATTACGATGATTAAGGATAAAGTATTCTTCTATCATTTTCTGTTATGGAATAATTCCCTTATTGTTTAAGTTTCTTATTCTATCGTAATATTACGATTTAAGTTTCAGAATATCAACAGTTTTTAAAAAGAGTTTGTATCACTTAAATATTGACGAATATGTCTTCTTAATTTCTTAAACCAATGTCGGGAAGGGATTGTTGAAACAGACGTGTCGTGCACATAGGCTGCGTCCAGCTTTAATAGAAGGAAACGGGTCGTTCGAAGATGCAGCAGTTGTGGGGAAATTTCTTTCCGTTGACTACTTTGGGGATTGTAGACAACATAACTGTCGGAACACAATTCAATGTCCGCCATTAACAGTATACATCGTGAAAGAGTAGTTTATACCGTTAGCAATTGTTCGAAGAATCCACCAAACGTCTGTTCATTATTGATGAAGTGGATCTCTAAGATCCAGTCGCGGGGATTTCCCTGAATATCCTTTTCACTCAATGTGATATGATTGTTTGGATGGAGATAATTGTGGACCTCGTCACCGAGGATATATTCATGCGGAAAATTACCGATCAAATGTCCACAATGGATGTTGCCGAACTTCCAGCCGAACTTAGGAGCGAGTGATGATATGTAGTGATAGAATTGAGCGCCGGTAAGGGATTCGCCAGCCGCAATGAAATACTTCTTTCCTTCGTACCATGCGGATTCGATATCCTCCTTCAGTTTTTTCTTTTGAAGATCGTTTCCAAGAACAAATGTTCTGCCGAAATCTGCTTCCCAATCTTCAAAAACGGGGCCGAAATCAAAGAACAGAATATCATCGGATTGGATGATGAGATTTGGCGGATTCTCTTTGTATGGAAGCAGCGTGTTCATTCCTGTACGGACGATCCTTTTATGCCAGTACTTACGGATACCATACAACTGAAAGGCAAGTTCATACACTTCGTTATTAAGAATCTTTTCGGATTTTTCCGGTACGATCAAACCGCGCAGCTCGATTTCCCGGAACAAATGCTCAGCCTTTTTTTGCGCATCCAATAGACGCTGCTTCCGTTCTGATAGAATAGTCATCGATAAATTCCAAAAAAGTAAGTAAAGATTTCCGGCATGCGTTCACGCCAGCTTGCCCATTCATGTCCGTCGTTCACAACTTTAAAATAGTGCGGTACTCGGTACGAGGAAAGGAGATCACTATACATCGAATTAAGTTTTAAAAAATCCGATGTGCCGAATATCGGGCTGACATCAATAATGTCGTACCTTCCACAATCAAAATATATCTTCATTGGCGGCATCGTAGAATCCGCATCGAATCGATCGCGCGTCAGGTCAACCAGCCAGGGAGTGATAGTGGTGGATTGTCCCGCGGTGTTGCGAAAAACATCCGGTCGCTGTAACGCTGCAGCGATGGAAATGGTCGCACCGGCGGAAATTCCCATGATACCGCGTTTTTCCGGAGCCCGGTTGGTCCGGTAATTCCGGTCGATCAACGGTACAAGATCATCTGCCAGCTGCCGGATATACCGGTCGCGCAGACTGCCGAGATATTCTTCAGAGCGAGCCGCCGGCGGAATAAAGACCGCGATGACCGGAGGGATACGTCCTTCGGCAATCAGATTGTCGAGAATCTTCGGTACCATAGCGTAACCGACCGCTTCATATCCATCCTGAACATAAATGGACGGAAGATTGTCTGCAGTGTCATATCCAGCCGGTGTATATACAATCACAGGACGGGTGAACGGCAGATATCTTCGTAATGCCGGAAGGACATTACCGTATGTGTGAAGCGTATCAAGCGTTCCATGCTGGATATCCGACCGATAGGTGAGATACGGTGACGAAACAAAACCTGGCATCCGAACTTCCGAATGGGGGCCAAATCCGCTCGGTGTCATGTAGGGATTCATGGGATCGATCGACGTGATACCGTCCAGGATCAGCAGGTAATCCAACCGCGCATTCGACGGAACGTAAAACGTCTTATAAAAAAAAGAAAATTGTCCGCACGGAATCTTTTCCATCGGCACCGGTTCAAACCAGTGCTGAAGATTGCCGTTCACGAGGACCTGTGAGGCTGTGCCGAAATATGCAAAGTGAAGAACCGTATCGTTCTCAATAATGGGGAAGAAGGCGATGGAACGAAAATATGCATCCAGCACCGGCTTCCGATCTTCTTCCGGCAGCCGTTCCACTTGTCGCAGGACCGAATAGAACGATTGAGCGTACAGTGACGACAGAGAGCAGAGTGCAAATAAAAATGTAGTGAACCATCTCACGATTGAATTCCTTTTACACATGAAATAATGCCAGCGCAACAGCAGTGGACCACGACAAAACCTTAAAATCGCCATGCAGTAACGATTGCATCATCTCCTGACGAGTCAACACTACGATGTGCTGTTCTTCCAGATCATCCGCAATGATTTCGCCGACCAGATGCGCACCTTTTGCCAAAAAGAGATGCGCCGTGCCGTTGCCATGGTTGCCGTCGCAAGGGAAATTGCCGAGCGGTATCCACTCTTTTGCTTCGTATCCCAACTCTTCCCGCAGTTCGCGACGGGCACAGGTCAATGCATCCTCATCCGGTTCCAAATAACCACCGACCGGAGCAAGCGTGATACCGTTCGCCGCATATTTCGTCTGACGAAAACAGACAAAGTTTTCCTCCTCGTCCTGCACGACCACATTCACATATTCCGGCGAGACAATCCAGCACCATTTTTCAAGAATCGTGCCGTTGGGAAGTTCGATGGTGTGATCTTCCACCTTCAGCCATTTGCTGTGATCGAGAATCGTTGTTCGGGAGAGAGTCTTCCAGGATTTCATAGGTCCGAATGTTGGTGTAAATATTCCGGATAGTTATTTGAGCTTTGCATAGATCATTACGTCGGTGATCATTCCGTCTTTAATTACCGCGTGTTTCAGTCGAGCTTCGAAATGGTATCCGTTTTTGATTAGCACGCGCGCCGAGGCAGCATTCCATGCGAATACATCGGCATACAGGCGAACAATGTCGAACCGACGGAAGGCGTACTCTGTTGCAGCGCCCACCGCTTCTGTTACAATCCCTCGTCCCCAAAATTCTTCACCAAGCCAGTAGCCGATTTCCATTGTCTTCCGGTAGACGTCTTCTTTCGACACGAGTCCGATGCTGCCCACCGCGTTTCCCTCCACAACAATGGCAAAAACCGTTTCAGAGAGATGTTCGGACGCATGCTGCACCCATCGCATGGCATCGCCGCGGGTGTATGGATGGGGGAAATGATCGCGCACGTTGATCCACACTTTACGGTTGTTCGCATGCTTTTCCAGGGATAATTCATCGCCGGTCCGCCAGGGACGAAGCAGGGATTTTTGCAGCTGGAATTCCATGGATCACACCGCCACTTTCACGATTGCTTTTCTGGTGACGGAGACCGGAGGCTGGGGTGCATGCGCATCCTCTGGGAACAACACCGCGAACATGTCTGAGGCGATCTGCACCGTAAAAAGGGGAGGGTCGTTGAAGAATTTCACATCCTTTTCATTGCTGTATTCCGCTGCGATGTGCCGGCAGGAATCGACATCGTGCCATTCTAGAGGAAATGCCCCGTCTACGGCCACCTGGATATCGATATATTTCCGATGGGTTTCCAGTTTTCTCCGCTCCTTACCAGCGTGGTCGTTGGCGATGATCACATATAGATCATCCCCCTGAATTTCATGCCGTCCCTCGGAGAGCTTTCGAAGATCGGTGTGCTGCAGATAATCAAAAGCCGGCTTGAAACTTGGATGGATAGTAAAATATTTTTCTGCTCGTGAAAGATGGTCGAGAATCATGGCGGTGTTCCTTTCTGATAGAATCGAGAAAAGGGGTCAGCAGGAGGATCAACAAAGGTAAGGTAGAAGTTTATCAGAAAAATCACAAGGGATTGTTATCCCTTAATTTTTGAGCGCCAACGGAGAAATGCAATAAAGAACGGGATCCAGACAATATCGTTAAGCACGTTGGTCCATCCTGCGGAGAGCGGGATCATCTCCGCCGCCGTACTGAACCACCAGCCAATGATACCAAACGATTTTCCAATAAGACCTAGAAGGGCGAATTGATAATTCTTTACGGGATCGAGAGAGACGAGATAAAAACCATATCCGTACACAGCCACAAACATTCCCAATCCGCTCATCACATACGGATGATTGATCTCCGGCAGACCAAGTTGATGGAAAAAGAGCTGAGGGAAGAGGACGGTGACCGCGCCCGCTGCGATGTTATAAAGTGCTGCACAGAGGAACAGAAGGCGGAAGAAGCGTTCATTCATCATTTCTGCAGAAGTTTAAAGGCAATCTTCGGACCGATACCCTGCTGATGCGAGAGTGTTATCCAGAGTTTCGCAAGTGATTCGAGCATCTCGGCGCTCCGCAATCCGCCGGCATCCACTGCATCAAAACCGATATCTTTCGCCAGGAGTGTTACAATCCTTTTTGCTTCAACATCGTCACCGCAGATGAATGCATCGGCGTGGACAGTACCAAACGTTACGTCGGAAAGAATTACAGCACCAAGCGTATTGAATGCTTTCACCACGGTGAATCCGGGGAGACGTTTTGCAATCTCTTCAGCGGCGGACCGGCCCTGCGCCAGCGGCCATTCCGGATTCGAACGGATCGGATTGGTGCAGTCGATCAGTATCTTTCCTTTGATGTCGACGATCTGGAACGCTACTTCGCCGACTGCTTCCCATGGTGTTGCAAGCACGATAACATCGGAACGCATCACTGCCTCTTTGATGAGCAGAGCGGTCGCTAGATGGTCCGTTTCCTGCAGAATGGATTGCATCTTCGGTGACAGGGGATTCCGTACACCGTAGGTAATGGTGTGCCCTTTGGATGCCCAGATCTTTCCCAGTGTGCCCCCGATATTCCCTGCACCGATGATACCGATATTCATACTGCTCCCATAATGTCTTTATGGAAGGTACATAAAAATGGGAAAAACTCATAGGGGAGCCAACAGGTTCTTTAAAATAATTTTCCTGCGGGAGTTCAAGGTGTACCGGAAAAATACACTGCTGCGGCAGTGTTGTGGAATTGTCAAGATATTGTTACGGCATGTTCCATAAATCGTAACGTACCGGTAACATATACTTAACACCAAATTCGGAATTTTGTGCAGTTCAATTACAAATACTCTTAAGGGATATCTACCAATGAAATGTACCGGAACATTGAAACTCTTCGTTTATTTTTTTCTTACTCTCACCGCATTTTCACAGGAACCAAGCAGTCTGGAAAAGATCCGGCAGCGTTTGAACCAGCAGGGAGGAACACTCACCGGCAAAGTGGTCGATCAATCGTCCGGTGAGGATATCATTGGTGCCAACATTCTGTTTGTGAATACGAAAATCGGTTCGACAACAGATATCGATGGAACATTCCACATACAGAATATTCCCGTAGATACCTACGCTGTTCGCATCGCATTCCTGGGATATGAAACAAAAATCGTATCCGATGTCGTGATTCGAACAAACGAAATCACATCACTGAATATTAGTTTGAATGAGGATCAAGGGATCCAGCAGCAAGAAGTGGTCGTCAGCGCAAATATTATAGCGTCGGGTGAAGGAGCCGTCTTAGCAGAACGGAAAAAGGCATCGAGCATCGGCGACGGGATCAGTTCCGAACAAATGAAGAAGGCGCCGGATGCGACGAGCGGCGATGCATTGAAACGGGTCACAGGTATCTCTTTGGTGGATAATAAATTCGTTTTTGTCCGCGGCGTAACGGACCGATACAATCAAACGACGCTGAACGGCGCTTCTGTGCCAAGCACCAGCGTTGACAAGAAAAGTTTTTCCTTCGACATGCTCCCCTCCAATCTGCTTGATAATATCCGAGTTGCAAAAACAGCATCACCGGATCTTCCTGGCGACTTTACCGGCGGATTGGTGCAGATTAACACGCTGGATATACCGGAGCATCTTTCTATTAAAGTAATGGCGGGCGGAGCGGCAAATTCACTCACCACATTTAAGGATTTCCAGCGCTCTCAAGGAGGAACTACCGACTGGCTGGGATCAGACAACGGGGCACGTTCCTATCCCTCACAGCAAGTCACCCTTTCAGAACTTGGGAAGATTCTTCCGAATTCATGGGCATCGAGCCGGAAAAAAGGTCCGATGGCGCAGTCGTTTAGCGTTTCGCTGGGGGACAGAATCGATTTTGATGAGGACCAGCTCGGCATCATCGCTGCACTGACATATCGGAATAATTTCCAGCACTCCGGCATAGGTATTAAGGAATACGGAGGAGGCCAACTGCGGCGCAATGTGAGCGGATATTCGGATAAAATGTCCGTGCTGTGGGGGGCTATTTTCGATGTCAGCTATACGATGGGTGAATTCAACAAGGTGAGCGTGAAAAATAATTATAATCGTTCCGCTGAGGATAAAGTGTATGTGATGAGCGGATACAAAGCGGATGACGATGAGAATATCCGGTCCTATCAGACCGAATGGGAGCAGCGTGGAATGTATTCCGGCCAGCTTTCCGGGGAGCATCAGCTGCCGAATCTGTTCGATACAAAGATTGAATGGATGGCCAATTTTTCCCAGGCACGCACCGAACAGCCGGACAGGAAAGAACTGGTCTATTCCGCTTCACCGTATTCCGATCAACCGATGGCCGCTAAGCCGGGCGAGCGCTCTTGGGGAAATATTTATGAAAAGACTGTCGGTCAAAAATTTAATACGACTATTCCTGTCGAAGGAATAAAATATAAATTCGGAGCATACAATGAACGCCGCACAAAGAACTTCGGAATGAAATTCTATCAAGTTAGCAGCAGCAGTCTCTCGCCGCAATATTTCGCTCTTACGACGTACGGTGTGGATTCTATCTATCGTCAGGAAAATTTCGGTCCTGGAAAATTTTCTCTTACATCCTTTGATAATTCAAGCGGCGCCTACACTGCCGGACAGGATCTCTTTGCCTATTTCGGGATGATCGATATGCCATTCACACTGTTCGGAGAACAATTCCGGTTTACCGGCGGAGTGAGAGTCGAACAGTCGCGGCAAGAAATTTCGACCGACCAGGGACGATTGGGTTCGTCGACAATTACTTCGTATCTCTATAATTCGGATATACTTCCCTCTGCGAATATCACATACATGTTGAATGATCAGCAGAATATCCGCATTGCATATAGTCAAACTGTCAATCGGCCCGAATTCAGAGAACGGTCCGCTTTTTATTTCTATGATTTTGATAAATCGGAATACGTCAGAGGAAATGCGCAGCTCTCCCGTGCTCTTATTAGGAACTATGATGTACGGTATGAGATTTTTCCCTCATTTGGGGATGTGATCGCAGCAAGCTATTTCTATAAATCTCTGACCAATCCGATCGAAGAAGCGAGAACGTACACATCATTTATGGAACGGACCTGGATCAACGCAGAGAAAGGGAAAAATTACGGATGGGAATTTGAAGTCCGGAAGAATCTTGCCTTCCTTGGAGAATATTTCATGCCTTCCTCTGTTGTTGCGAACTATACACGGATCATTTCCACGATTCCGTTCCGGGAGAACAAAGGCAATTCTGTTCTTCAGCAGATTGTCGAAGGGGAACGTCCCATGCAGGGACAATCGCCCTATATGTATAATATTTCCCTCTCCTTCGTTGAACCGACACTCGGCACTTCGGTGAATATCCTTTATAACGAATACGGATCGCGCATCGATGCGATCGGAGATGTGAAAGCGGGAGACGGCGATGTGTATGAACAGAAACGTGGAACGGTGGACCTGTCCATTTCACAGCCGCTGGGAATGTTGATGCAGGGACTGGAATGGAAATTCGCTGCAAAGAATCTGAATAATCAGGCGATCGTTTATACGCAGGGGAAGGATGTGTATAGGACGAACATTGTCGGTGTCAATTATTCGATGCAGATGAGTTATGTGTTTTAATATAAAATTATATGAAATGAAAAGAGGGAATCGTGAATCGATTCCCTCTTTATTTACAGAATGGTAACACAGCAGTCACGGTTTGGTAAATCGTGTTCAATAGATTGCAGCATACAACAATATCAGTCAACCATTGTTTAATTTCACCATCAATCAACCAAATAAAGGAAACACAATGAAGAAATTTTTTCTGTTGAGCATGTTGCTGCTTACGGCAACAGCAGCGTTTGCCGGTCCGCGTCCGACCAAAGTGATCGGCGCCGGTTTGAATGCAGCGGCGAAGACTCCGTTCCATCTTACCGCAGGTCAATCGCTGACGCTTTCGAGCGATACCGCATATGTGCTGACTGGTTTTTTTTACGTTGATTCACTTGCTGTGCTGACAATACAGCCCGGTACGGTGGTGCTGGGAGACAGCGCCACCACCGGCACGCTGATTGTCCGCCGCGGCGGAAGGATCTATGCTGATGGAACAAAATCCAACCCGATCATCTTTACTTCTTCAAAACCGGCCGGGACAAGAAACCGCGGAGACTGGGGAGGTGTAGTGATTTTAGGAAATGCACCGTCCAATAAACCGGTGACAACAAAGGTCGAAGGAATCGATGACGGTGGCGAATACGGTGGTGACAATCCAAATGATACCAGCGGTGTTATCCGATATGTTCGTATCGAATATCCGGGCATCGTTATCTCGTTAAACAATGAAATCAACGGGCTCACCATGGGCGGCGTCGGCCGTGGCACCACCATTGAATATGTACAGGTGACCAACTCGAATGATGATTCATTCGAATGGTTCGGCGGTACAGTGAACGCGAAATATCTTGTTGCATTAAACGGTACGGATGATGATTTCGACACCGATTTTGGTTACTCGGGAAAAATCCAGTTCGCCTTTGGTAAACGCGATCCTAACTTGTGGGATGCGGCAGGACAATCGAATGGTTTCGAATCCGATAACGACGGCACACCAACAACGGCCGAACCGATTACTGCACCGGTTTTTTCCAATGTTACGCTCGTCGGACCGCAATCCGATACCACAGCAGCACTTCCGGCTGGAAATAAATTTGAATATGGCGCAGTAATCAGAAAGAATACGCGCCTCAGCATCCATAATGCGATTATTGCCGGCTATCCCTTCGGACTTTCCCTTCGCAACGATTCTACCGCAGCCTATGCATTGCAGGAAAAACTGCAGATCAGGAATGTAAGCTTGCAGGCGCGCACGAATGTGCTGCATACTTCCACCGTTGCGGCAGGTGTCGGATTTACCTTCTCAACATTTTTTGGAACTGCCGGCTGGAACAATCTCGGCGGAACACCCCGTCAACCGTCAGCTATTTCTCTCGTAGATGCTTTTAATGCGGCGAATCCAGACGCACGTCCGTCAGTCTCATCTGAAGCAGCGACGGCCGGAACAGATTTCAGCAGCGCCCAATTAAACGATCCTTTTTTTGTCAATGTAAATTACCGCGGCGCATTCGATCCTTCAAAGACACGGGAGCAACAGTGGGACTTTGGCTGGACCAACTATCAACCGCAAGTATACGATCCGACCGTAACGGCTGTAAAAGAGTATCACAACGGATCTGTTCCGCAACACTTTGCGTTGGAACAGAATTATCCAAATCCGTTCAATCCTTCTACCACCATCCGGTACACTCTGCCGGCTAACGGCAATGTAACACTGAAAGTTTTCAACAGCATCGGTCAGGAAGTTGCATCGCTGGTGAACGAATTCCAGACAAGCGGTTCGTATGCGGTTTCGTTTGACGCATCGAACTTATCCTCTGGATTGTATTTCTACAGCCTGACATCGCAGCAGTTCTCTCAAACACGCAAAATGCTCCTTCTGCGGTAAACGTATCTTCCTCATCTTCATCCTCACAAAAAGCCTCCTCGCGGGGCTTTTTGTGTTTTTGTCATTACTGCATTTTTTGAGAATGATTCGTGCAATAACAAAAAATTAATATCGGCGTTACGATGGCATGATAAGCCGTTTGTATGTTGGTAGTATGGAAAAGACATTCACCATTGCACATCTTTCAGATCTTCATCTGAGTCCTTTTTTTTATCCCGAGCGTTCGCTGCATTTCAGATCGATCCTGTCATATTGTGAGCAACGGAACGTCGACCATATCATTATTACCGGAGATATCACGCATCTGGCGAAGGAAAATGAATTTCGGCATTTCCGAAAAATTCTGAAAGAGTTTTCATTGCTCGACAGCCAGAAAATGACGGTAATCAACGGAAACCATGACATCTTCGGCGGACCGTATTATGCGGAGGATGTTCTCAATTTTCCATCTGCCTGCAGAGCGGTAGACTACGGACAAAAAATGGATCAGTTTTTTCAATATACGAAAGAGACATTTCTCTCTGTCCGGCATCTGTTGAAGGATAACTATTTTCCATTCTTGAAGATCATTGGAGACATTGCGATTGTCGGGATAAACTCTGTACCGGAATGGCATGCGGTGAAGAATCCTCTCGGCTCGAATGGGAAGGTGAATCGGGATCAGTTCGAGAATCTGAAGAAATTATTAAAGAGCGGAGAGTTGGATCAGAAGACGATCGTTATCGCGATCCATCATCACTTTGCCGAATTTAATGAAAACAGTCAGATGTCTTCTCTGGAACGAATGTGGACCGCAATTGAGTCCGTCACGCTAAAATTACGCAAGAAAAAAAGGTTGATCAAACTGTTTTCGCGTGCGAACGTTGCTGCAGTGCTGCATGGTCATGTGCATTGTCATGGAACATACATTAAACACGGACTAACCTTTGCCAACGCGGGAGCGACTATTGTTCCGGCCAAACATTCCCATCAAGCATTCCACCTCTTTTCAGTCCGGGCGGGAGGCGTTACGATAGAAAATATGATGATATCGCACGGGATACGAGCGCATCAAAAGATTAACGTTGTCGGAAGCCTGAGGAAAAGACTTGCCCACGGCGATATCTCAATTACATCATCAGTGGAGACTCCAAATAATTAACAAATCCTTAACAGTCGGTTTATGTTTTCCTAACGCGAAAGAATGATCTTGATTTAATAACTGATGTTACGCAAAGAGGTAAAAGTGGTTCGACGCGGCGCAGTAACGGTGGTCCCATCCTGAGCAAATCCTTCGTTGTTTGTTCCGAAGGAATCCCTTCGGGAAAGGATGCGTCTCCCAAAGGGACCCCTTTCCCAACGGGACCACTTTGTGGTGGGGGAAGGATGACTTAACTAACTTATCTCTGCGCCTTGCTCACCATGACCGTTTATCTTGTTTTGCGTAACGTGAGTTAATAAATTTAGAGGCTTTTATGGAACAGATATCCGTGAAACAGATTCTCATCGACCCGGAACGCTTTCTTGTGATGAAAGAAGGATCGAAGATCGTTTTGACAAAAAAAGAGTTCTATATTTTGTATCTCATCATGAGCGCAAAAGGGAAAATTCAATCGAGGAATGCCATCACCCGATTTGCGTGGGGACAAGATTTCCTGGAACGTCCGAGGACTATTGACACACATATCTGCAATATCCGCAGGAAGATCGGAAAGGTAAATGAGAGAGATGTCATTTCCGTTATTAAAGGAGTAGGATATAAACTGGATGACTCACTAGCGGAATAACATGTTGCTGGCGAGGTGAATGTGGAATGATAGACACTCGACGCATTGTCGCGGGGGAGATTTCAAAGGACAGAATGGCATTCTGTCCTTTGTTTTTTTACATTGTCACACCAAAATCAGCGGAGAACAAGCATGAGTGACAATAGAGTAAACTGGCACGAATATTTTATGAACATTGCTGAACAGGTGGCCACGCGCAGCACCTGCAGCCGCAAACATGTCGGCGCGGTGATCGTTCGGGATAAAACCATCTTGTCTACCGGATACAATGGAAGTCTTCGCGGCGCACCTCATTGCGATGAAATCGGTCATGATATCGAAAACGATCATTGTGTCCGGACAGTGCACGCTGAAGCCAATGCCGTTGCACAGGCGGCGAAACACGGTGTTCGGATCGACGAATCGGAAATTTATGTTACGGCATCGCCGTGCTTAACCTGCTTTAAACTCATTGCAAACAGCGGCATTCAGAAGATCTATTATAAGGAGTTTTACCGCGACGATAGAATCACCGAATATGCCCGGCAGGCTGGCGTAACACTGGTGTATATGGGGAAACAATAAAAAACTATGCCGACGCTACGGCGGTGAACGATCTTTCGGCAAGGGTTCGCGCGGTGTCACACGGTGATGGATGTATAAGCGGATGATGTATTACTTCTGCCGTGATTGATCTGGTGCGAATGAGGCGGAAAAAATGCGGCAGAAATTCCATTGTTCCATGCCAGCACACGATATCGCGGTTCGCAGGTGAAACTTCCACCCTGTCAATAGACCGATACCGAATTGTCATCGGCAGGATAGCTGTTCGGGCTTCAAGCGCAGAAGTGAATAACATCGGCTTGAACGGAAGGATACAGCTTCCATTCGTCGATGTCGATTCCGGGAAAATATGGACCGAAAGATTTTGTTGTAACTGTGTTGTTAAAGTACGTACTGCCGATACACCTCCGCGCAGCGAATCGCGATCAATAAAAATTGTTCCGCCCAAACGCGCCATCCATCCCAACAAAACCCATCCTTGCACTTCTTTCTTCGCAACAAAGGATATCGGCCGCAGTGAAGCAAAGATGATGATGTCAAGATAACTTTGATGGTTGCTCACACAGAGCGCCGGCATAGAATCCAATGTTTCGTCAGTTGGGACGGTGGTGACTGATATACCCAGTATGAACAGCATTGTTTTTCCCCATGCTCTTGTAATTCTTCCGTTAGTCCACGCAGGGAAACTATTTTGCTGTACAGTAGCTGCCAAGCGAACACAACCGGCAAGAATAAGGAAAAACAACGACGCAGACAGAAACGCAGCTGTTTTTATTATCCACATTATGCCGCAGCCTTTTCGCGTGGAGAGAGATAGTGATTCCGATATCGATCCGTAATCCGGCTTTTTTCCACAACAATGAAAAAATCGACCGTTCCAAAATCCTTATCGTACGCCGGTTCACCGCAGACCAATGCTCCCAAACGAAGATAGCCTTTCAGAAGCGGTGGTAAGTGCAGGAAGACCTTGGTTGCTGCATATGTTTCCGGATCGATTGTCGGGAGTTGCAGAGTGCATTGCGGAAGCGGGGCGATGCGGCAGTCCTCCGGAGAGAAAAAATTCTTGCGGAGATATTCACAGACAAGAGAGATCTCTTCCAGGTCCCTGGTATGAAGCGATGCACATCCGAACAGCCGGGCGATATCAAATAGCTCCATATACCGGGAAATTCCACTCCAGAGCAAATTAATGACCGTCGATGAACGGTGTTCCTTTGCGACGCAGGATCTGCCGAGTTCCAAAGAGTTTCCTTTGAGTAATTTTATCGCCTTCAGGTCAAATTCCCCCTCCGAATAGAATCCAATGTGTTTTTCCGCCTTCCCTGATCTCAATAATCGGTATGTGCCAACCACGGCGTGTGAGCTTTTTTCAATGACGATCAGATGATCGCAAAAAGTGTCAAAGACATCCGAATCGAATCCAACATCGTTAGATACCGAGAGACCTTCATGCAGTTCCATGTTGAACACTTCATAGCGTAACCGAAGCGCCTGCTGAACTTCTTTGAGCGAATCGGCTAATTTCACAATGTATTTGTCCGTTGTTATGAGAAGATCTGGTAGTGTGTGCATGGAAGTCTGTTGAAGTTGTCATTAAGATTGTGAATTCGGACGCTAACATATCGATTCAATATTATCTGCGCGTTAGGGATGAATTACAGGGTCGTTACGATATGGTGTATTCAATGCTAATCTGTTGATAACAATTTGATAATATTGCGATAAACAACAGGTAATGCATTCTTGGCAATTTCTTGATATTGAAACACTGAAAAACAGACGCATCGTTATATTCCATTTTGCATCAGAGAAGGATTTCCATGAAAACAACAATACGGACGCTATTCATTACGGCACTAATTTCAACCGCTCTTTTAGGACAAGAGAAAACAACTTCAAAATTCAGCGGATTCATGTTCGGAGATTTTTTTTATAATATCGCACGTGATACGTCTCTTGCAACGTTTCCGAATGTCTCCAGCACCGGTGCAAGAGATATGAACGGATTCCAGTTCCGCCGGATATATTTCACATATGACAACGAGATCAGCAGCACATTCTCTTCCCGTTTCCGGCTGGAAGGAACCACAGGCGCTCCGTTCATTAAGGATGCATTTTTGAAATGGTCTTCCATCTTCTCCGGTTCAGATCTGATCTTCGGTATCCAGTCGTCGCCGGCATTTGAAGTGGGAGAATCATACTGGGGATTCCGTTCTTTGGAAAAAACAATAATGGACCTGCGCGGAATCGCACCGGCGCGTGATTTCGGCGTGAGCGTAAAAGGAAAATTAACCTCCGATGGTATGGTGAACTATTGGGTGATGTTTGGAAACAACAGCAGTATCAACCCAGAGACGGATAAATACAAACGTTTCTACGCTCACATCGATCTGAAACCGATCGAGCGCTTGAGAGTAACTGTTTATGCGGACTATAAAATGCAGGCACAGATTAATGATCCCGCGAGCACAACTGCACCGAAAAAGACTCTCGGAAATAATATCCTGACATCTTCACTCTTCCTGGGATATGCTGAAAAAGGGAGTTACAGCGTCGGTGCGGAAGGATTTGTTCAGCTTTCCGACAACGGATATATCCACGGATCTGCTCCGGTGGTTGTAGAGGGAAAAACTGCTCTTGGAATTTCATTGTTCGGAAATTATTCACTGGCTGACGATCTTACCATCGTCGGCCGGTATGACTATTTTGACCCAAATACAGCCTCGGCATCGAACACCGATCTTCGTCAATTGTTAATTGCCGGCGCAAGCTGGAATGTTGATAAAAATGTATCCATCATCCCAAACATTGAAGTTGAAATGTATGAAGAGATACAGGCCGGTGCTGGAAAACGCTCAATCGACCCGTCAATTACCGGAAGAATCACGGTTCATTATATATTTCTGTAGAACCTCTTAACGATTTCCTAACATTGCCATAATACCAACATCATCGGCGCGTCGTATCTTAGTAAAAAAGGAAAAAGGAAATTATGAAAAGATCTCTTATTGTTTTACTCGCAGTGTTCATCAGCAATATCGCTTTTGCACAACTGCAATTGAACGGTGCCGGAGCAACATTTCCGTACGTTATCTATTCAAAATGGTTCGATGAATACCAGAAGAAAACCGGTATTCAATTCAATTACCAGTCCATCGGCAGCGGCGGCGGAATTAAACAAGTGATTGAAGGTACGGTCGATTTTGGCGCTACGGACGGTCCGATGAACGACGTCCAACTGGCGGAAGCAAAAACAAAACAGGGAACGGATGTGCTTCACATTCCAACAGTGATGGGAGCAGTTGTTGCTACGTATAATGTTTCCGGGATCGGTGCCGGATTGAAGTTAACTCCCGATGTTCTTGCCGATATCTTTTTAGGAAGTGTCACCATGTGGAATGATGCGCGCATCGCTACATCGAACAAAGGCGTGTCGCTCCCTGCAAAACCAATCGTTGTTGTGCATCGGTCAGACGGAAGCGGAACGTCTTACATTTTCGTCGATTATCTTTCCAAAGTCAGTGAACAATGGAAATCGTCGGTCGGTGTCGGCACCTCGGTGAAATGGCCTGTCGGTCTCGGCGGCAAAGGGAATGAAGGAGTGGCAGGACAGGTAAAACAGATCGACGGCTCAATCGGGTATGTTGAACTTGCATACGCAGTAAAAAACAATCTTCCGTATGCAACGCTGAAAAATAAAGCCGGAAACTTCATTGTTCCTTCGTTGGAATCCGTTACCGCAGCGGCGATGAACGAAGCGAAAAAGATGCCGGATGATCTGCGCGTTTCTATTACCGATGCTTCGGGAAAAGATTCATATCCCATCAGTGGTTTCACCTGGCTGTTGATCTATCAAGATCAGAAAAGCATGGAAAAAGCAACTGCAATTGTGAATTTCCTGAAATGGTCCATGAGTGAAGGGGAAAAATATGCACCGGCTCTGTATTATGCGCCGCTGCCAAAAGCTGTGATCAAATTGAATGAAAAGAAGATCGCTTCCATCCGCTGGAATGGAAAGCCGGTCAAGTAACGCCTTCGAAAACCAATGACACAATCTTCCAATGTAATAACGGGAACGCCGAAACCTGCCTCAAGGAATTTCGGCGATACCGTTTTTAAATATCTCACCACATTCTTCGCCGCCATGGTGCTTCTGCTGATAGTACTGATGGCGTACGAGATGTATGCGACGTCGACCCCCTCCATCGAAAAATTCGGGTGGAGTTTCCTTATCGGTACGGAATGGGATCCGGTGATGGATGTGTACGGTGCATTGCCGTTCATCTACGGAACACTCGTGTCCTCACTGCTGGCGCTGGTAATTGCCGTGCCCATTGGCATCGGCATTGCGGTCTTTTTAACAGAACTTGCACCGCCATGGATCGAGCGCCCTTTTTCCTTCCTGGTGGAATTGCTTGCCGGAATTCCGAGTATTGTGTACGGACTGTGGGGATTTTTTGTGATGGTGCCGTGGATCCGCACAACGTTGGAACCATGGCTTAGTTCGGTCGCGGGATCGATTCCATTGTTTGTCGGTGCTCCCTATGGCGTGGGAATGCTTGCGGCGGGAATCATTCTGTCAATCATGGTTCTGCCGATCATCTCTTCGTTGTCGCGGGATGTACTAAAGGCGGTTCCGCTTTCACAAAAAGAAGCGGCGCTGGCACTTGGTTCCACCCGCTGGGAAGCAACGCGGATCGCACTCCGGTATTGTCGCTCCGGCATTATCGGTGCAACGATCCTCGGGTTAGGACGGGCGTTCGGAGAGACAATGGCGGTAACGATGGTGATCGGAAACCGTCCGGAGATCAAAACGTCGCTGTTTGAACCGGGATACACCATGGCGAGCGTACTGGCCAACGAATTCACCGAGGCAACATCGGAAATGTACATCAGCGCGCTCATTGAGATTGCATTAGTGCTGTTTGTTGTTGCACTGCTGGTGAACGCAATTGCACGGTTGCTGGTCTGGAGCTTTACCAGAAATACGGATGCTGGAGGAAGATTGTAGATCGATGAAAACCCTCTTCTTTCAATACCGAAAAATTAAGAATATTGGGATGTACGGATTATGTATTGCCAGTGCACTTATTGCATTGGTGCCTCTGACGTTGATCTTCTATCACACCATTTCGCTGGGGATGGAAGCACTGAGCGTCGATTTCTTTACCCAGCTTCCCAAACCGGTCGATGAACCGGGGGGAGGACTTGCGAACGCGATCGTCGGTACGTTGATTCTTGTCGGGCTCGGCAGCATCATTGGACTTCCTATCGGAGTGCTGACCGGAGTATATCTTTCCGAGTTCGGGAACAATTTGTTCGGCACCGTCGTCCGTTTTTTGACCGATGTGTTGAACGGAGTTCCTTCGATCGTCACCGGTGTTGTTGCTTATACGATTGTGGTTCTTCCCGCAAAGCATTTCTCAGCATATGCAGGGGGATTTGCGCTTGGAATTCTGATGATCCCGATTGTCACACGTACAACGGAAGAGATGTTAAAGACTGTGCCGCACTCATACCGCGAAGCAGCGCTGGCGCTGGGAATTCCGCGGTGGAAAACAACGCTGCGTATTATTATTCCAACGGCACTTGGCGGAATCGTTACAGGCATTATGCTGGCAGTAGCACGCGCAGCGGGAGAGACAGCACCGCTGTTGTTCACAGCGTTGAACAATCGATTCTGGCACACCTCGCTCGACCAGCCGATTGCATCGCTGACAGTGTTCATTTACAATTACGGTGTATCTCCGTTCGAGGATTGGATCGCGCAAGCATGGGCTGGTGCGCTGGTTCTGATGATGCTCATTGTTCTATTGAGCGCTGCAGTGCGCATTGCAACACGTCAAAGAAAATAGGGAAGAACGTATGGTAGAATTTTCAGCAAAGAAAACATCCTCCTTCAGCATTCCGTCCGCAACTGCACCGGCGGCAGATCTTGCAAAAAAAATTAAGATCAAAGCTGAAGGGATCAATTGTTACTTCGGCAAAGTGCAGGCGTTGAAGAACATCTCCTTTGCCATGCCCGAACATTCGGTTGTGGCCATCATCGGACCTTCCGGTTGCGGTAAATCCACATTCCTGCGATCTATCAACCGCATGCATGAACTCGTTCCCGAAAGCAAAATTACCGGATCGCTGACGCTGGACGGAAGCGATATCTATGCAATGGATGCCGTCGTGGTGCGGAAACGCATCGGGATGGTTTTTCAGAAGCCGAATCCGTTCCCAACCATGTCTATTTTTGATAATGTTGCTGCGGGATTGCGGATGAACGGCGTTCGAGATAAGAAACTGCTGACGGAGATTGTAGAAAAAAGCCTGAAACAAGCGGCGTTATGGAATGAAGTGAAGGACTCCCTTTCAAAGAGCGGTGTCAGCTTATCCGGCGGGCAACAGCAGCGGCTCTGTATCGCCCGTACGCTGGCGGTCAGCCCGGAAGTGATTTTAATGGACGAACCCGCAAGCGCACTGGATCCACTCTCCACTGCGAAGATCGAAGAGCTGATCTACGAATTGAAAAAAGACTACACCATCGCCATCGTAACACACAATATGCAGCAGGCGGCGCGGGTGAGTGATTACACGGCGTTCTTTTACATGGGAGAGCTGATCGAATACGACATCACGAAAAAGATCTTCACCGTTCCAGCAAAGAAACAGACGGAAGATTATATTACAGGACGCTTCGGTTAACTATAGACGATTGCGAAGTCACCAAGACACCATGGGTAAAAAATGTGTAGTCACTCTGAGCGACCGAATGATGTGTATGAGGGAGTCGAAGAGTGAAAGTAATAAATAAAGGAAAGTATTTATGGAACGACATTTTCAACGCGATCTTGAACAACTAAAATCCAACGTGATTAAAATGGGAAGTTTAGTTGAACAGAACATTGTGGAAGCATTAGAAGCAGTGCTAACGAACGATGCATCGTTGGCATCCAAAGTGATTGCTGCGGACGGGAAGATCAATAATTGGGAGATCGAAATAGACAACGGCGTTGTTGATCTGCTGGCCCTGCAACAACCGGTGGCGAGCGATCTGCGGTTGATTCTGGCGATCCAGAAAATCAATAACGATTTGGAACGGATCGGTGATCACGCGGTGAATATTGCCGAATCGGCGTTTCGTCTGGTGGAAACACCGCAGGATGAACCGCTGCTGGAAATCCCGAACATGGCAATGATCGCGAAAGAGATGCTACAGCAGGCGCTGGATGCGTTTATTCATTTAAATGCTCCGCTGGCGCAGAGTGTTCTGGAGAGCGACGACAGGATTGATGCGTTGAACCGCGGAATGAACGCACAAGTGGTAAAAATGATCAAAAAGGATCCGAAAAGCATCGAAGGGGGATTGGAACTGCTCCGCATCAGCAGGAATTTAGAGCGTGTTGCAGACTTGACTACCAATATTGCCGAAGAAGTGATTTTCCATACGCAAGCGAGGATAGTTAAGCATCACCAATCCGAAGGGAAACCCTCTTGATATGTTTCGGCACCGTAGAACTAAAAAAAGGCGAACGTTTGTTCGCCTTTGTGTTTTATTCGTTTCTAAATGCAGGGTGTGAAAAAACCCTAATTGGTTTTTATGAATGAAAATGCAAGTGCGCCGTACGCCACTTCAAAGCACCGTTTTTCTGCGGAATCATACGTGATACAATTCAGCGAGTAAATATTCAGTGTATCTCCGTTGAAGCGAAAGCCAAACCATTCAATTTCTTTTCCGGCTCTGCGCAATCCAACTTGATCTATTTGTCTTCCGGCATCAAAATAATCGACCATCGGTTCATAATATTCCACATCGTCCAACCCCGATACGTTCCGCTCTTTGGTGAATTCAACGATCGTTCCATTCTTTGATATATAGCGCCCTTGAAAAAGTAATTCTTCCAATACCAGCGGTGTACCATTCTTTCGTACGGGGTCAATCTTGTAAAAATTCTTTCCATCGACCGAGATTTTATCATTGGCGAGAATCTTTATGCGACGAACACGGTGGGTGATGGTGTTCCGTTCCACTTGCCATATCTCGTATGTATTGGATCTTCTCAAGATTACAAGAGAGTCAATCCGTTCATGAAAATTGATTAGGATCGTTATCGGTTCACCGGAATGCTCAGGAATACTCATATATTCGCTTCCCGTTTGAACCTTTTTCGGCGATTTGGTGTTTTTTATCGATTCAAAATATTCTTCGGAGATCCACTGTCCGGAGATCTCAATGGCAGTCTGTGGAGCCGTTTCTGCAGAGTCCTGATCTTTCGATGTACAACAGAGTAAGAGCAGTGATACGGTGAATACGATCAAAATACGCATGGAACTTCCCTGGAGTTTGAAAAACATTCTGTGCGACAGTTACCGGATCTCTTCAAACTCCCCCGCACTCCTGTTCTTCCGCACATTGTCCCACTGAAAATACCGTCCGTTCATGGAGATGTAGATTCCTTTCGGCAGTGTCTGTACAAATGCCAGAGCACTTCCCAGATTGAACAAACCGTCCGAACTGCCGAACTTATAAGGGATCATTGCTCCGGTCAGCACAATGGTTTTGTCTTTGATACGTGAAGCAAGAGAGCAAGCTGTTTCCACCATCGTATCTGTGCCGTGAGTAATTACGATTTTTTTTTCCGGTGTATCACTACACTGCTGCGCAATCATTTCCCTGTGTTCGTCAGTCATTTCCAGACTGTCGATCATCATCAGCGTTGCGATGTGCACTCCGATGCGAGAACGACCGAGTGAGAGCATTTCATTGAGATGGGTCTCTTTAAAAAAGAGTGTGCCGTTCAATTCGTTATATTCTTTATCGAATGTTCCGCCGGTGACGAAAATTTTTATTGCCATACATAGTTGAGTTATTGATCACAAAGAGGTGAGAAACATACTCGGATAATGTAAACCGAGATTATATGAATATCAACGCCGCCAATCTTTCTTATTGTGATTTTTGTTGTTCCAGCATCGTGCGGATCACCATCAATTCCTGTTCCAGCCGGTCCATCTGCTCATTATGTTTTGTCCACACTTCGCTGCGTTTGATGGACTGTCGTTCCGCCATCTGCGCTGCACGAACCACTCTGTCCATAAAAAAGCCAAAGAGCCACACGCCGACGAATCCCAGCGGCACGATAACGATCAGCAGCGACCGCAGACGCGGAATGCCGAGAAAGATTTGCAGCTTATCGCTGGCAGTAATAATCAGCAAAGTAAAATTAACAATTACCAGAAACGATTGACCGAGATCGAAACGGTATTTTTGTGCAAAAAAGACTTCGCGCCAGCGAGCAAGTCTTGTGCGGAGACTAATGGAAGAAGATGTGCTCATGTAAGAGTCCTTTATTTTATGATCGGACGTAAAATAGTTATTGTTGTGCGGTGGTAGGTGAACGGAAAAAGATGATACCGAATAGGATTGCAAATATCACATAGGTGATAGTTAGAATTACGATTGCCAGAGGATGTAATTGAAGAGTGTTCCCCTTCAGTAACGACAATGCCCCAATGGTGAAGTGTGAAAGATTGGCGACTGCGATCGGACGGCCATAAATGCCTCCGATGAGATTCTCTTTTGCGGTCCAGTTTAGCATACCGAAGGCAAAATAGAGAGCACCGAGTATTTTCAGAATCATCGGAACGAACGGTTCACCGCCGGCACCAAGAAGAATAGAAAGTTCATGCGGGAAAAAGATACAAGCAATACCGGCGGCTGTTAAAATAATAGCGCTGGCGGTCATAACAAGTTTTGTATTCACGGTAATCCCAAGTTTGTAGTACCGCGGTAAACTACTCAAAATCCGTACAACAAAAAAGCGCGGAAAAATCCGGGCCCTGTTCACAATGGAATCTGCTGTAATTGCTAAATTGAAAAAACTTTCGGGTCGTATCCTGCCCGCTCCAAGGCGCGGCGGGTTGCTTCCAGAATTTTCGGATCCTGATTGTTCGGCAGCGAACGGACCTCGGGCGCTTCTTTCATTTTTTGGGAAATCATTGCCAGTGATTGTTGATTGTAGATATCCGCTCGTTCATACATACCGCCATTCTGTTCTTCCAGTGCATTATGTCCGGAAAGAATTGCACGTAACGCGGCAATAATTGCCGAAGAAGGAGTAGGTACCAGCAGTGCAACAATTGCCGAATGGTCCAATTTGATCCGATCAATTGTCTGCGTAATCTCCTCATGTCGGCCGGAAAGAAGGGCGGGGATCAGAATTTTTTCTTCAATGCCGATATGTCTCAACAATCCCTGTCGGAACTGATAATACGATTCCAGATCAATCGACCCGTCGGGCAATAAAGACTGTTCGAGTAACCGGTCAAGCCGGTCATGGTCATGCGACAAGTAATCTGATATTTCGCGAGATATACTCATTAGTATTTCACATCACCCTGCCGTTCTTTCGCTTTAGCGTCCCACACCGGAAGAATCCGTTTTTTCCACTCCTCTTTTTCCGAAACGAGCTTTTTCATATCGAGTCCGATATATGCCTGTGCTTTCGCTTTGGTAGACAAGTCCGGCATCGGGACAACCGGTGAAGCATGATGACGGATTAGCACTTGAGTAATGAACCGGCGTGCTTCCTCAGCTTTTTGGATTGAGGTCCCCAGCACACGTGCCGCTTCAAGCGGCGAATGGAATCCCACGGCATTTGCTGCTGAGACCCAGTCCCACCGCCATTGAGCATGGCGGATCAGTTTCAATGCGGGGACAAGCTCGACGGAATCTGCGCCGGCTTTGTATGCTGCTGCAGCTTCGATATGCGCAGCGACGAGTGAGTTTTCTGCGAGTTGCTTTAATTCCATAATCTTGTCTTGCCTGTCATTCACATTCTTGATCAGTGTCTGTTCGCTTTCCCGGTGGCACACCTGACAGGATCCGGCGATGTTCTCCAACGGTGATGCGATTTTGTGATTGGTAAATTTCACGCCCCCCTCGTTCTTGTACGGCATGTGGCAATCCGCACATGATACACCCCGTTCGGCATGAATACCTGTCCGGTACAATTCATAATCCGGATGTTGTGCTTTCAAAATGGGCGCTTTGGACAGCTTGTGGACAAAATCGATATGGCCGACCTCGTCATAATATTTTTCCATTGCATCGGCAGAAAATCCATTATCCCAGGGGAATGTGAGATATTTTTCTTTTTTCCCCTTGAAGTAATATTCCACATGACATTGTGCACAGACAAGCGAACGCATCTCCTGCCGGGTGGCATTATTGATGTCTTTCCCTTGTCGTTGCCATGCTTCAGCAAGTGCCGGACGGGTTATGCGCAGATTCATTGTCTTCGGATCGTGACAATCCTGGCAGCCGATATTGTTTACAATCTCATGACCGAGTGAGTCCCACGTCCCTTTATAAAAATTTGCCGGACCGATTTTTCCCATAATGCGGGGAACATCGGGACTTTTGCAGGACCAGCATGTTGCCGGCTGTGGAACAGCAGTGCGAAGCGTATTCCGGATGTCGTTGATGGCATAATAATGTCCGCGCGCTTGATTGTATTCCCGGGAAAACGCATAGCCGTCCCACAACACGATATTGAGCGGATCTTCTTCGAGCAGGTCACGTTTTTTGTTTCCGCCGTACTTGCTCAGATATGTTGTGTCCTTAGTACTTTTATACGTCTCATATTCCCTGGGATAATTCTCACCCCACACTTCATTGCGGGGTTCCCAATCGGCGATCGGTTTACCGATTTGGTACTGCATCATCGCTTCACTGCGGCGTTCCATGATGGATGCACCCAGCCAGCCGACGAAGAACACAATGACAACCGTTCCACCAAACAACACCCAGGCTGCCCATGGTTTTTTTTCAATAAGTTCAGTGATTTTCATTTTACACCTCGCAGAAATAGTTCAAAATAATTCAAGCTCAAAAGCAATATTAGTATTGTGAAGTCGTGAAGTATGAAACACTTATGGCATCATCGCGCCCCATGTTCAATACTCTATGACTCCGCTACTCTTTTAAATACTTTCTCATCCACCCCGGAGTGACTTCTGAAGGAATCGGAACGCGGGCGTAGGGGACGGAAGCGAGACTGTTTACCCGTCCATGCGGTGTTTCCCGGTGGCATTCCCAGCATAATTTCCCTCCGTCGTGTTTCTGCTCGTCCAGTGTAACGAAACGTTCCTTCACATTTTGTGTCAGCGACGAATGGCATCGGATGCAATTCTGCTGTACAACAGCGGCACCAGCGTCGTGAATATGGATCACCTGCGGCTCCATCCTGAACGTGAACATGAAAGAGTGCCGGGTACCGTCCATCGCTTTGAAGAGATACTTGTTGAAGACATTATTATGGGGAACATGACAGTCGTTGCAGACCGTTACGCGGACGTGGCTGCTCCGTTCCCAGGTGGCAAATTGCGGCGCCATCACGTGGCAGTTCATGCAGGCGCGGGGATCATCGGAAAGATACGAAGTGGCATTTCCGACATAGAGCGTCAGAAATCCAAGCCCGGACAATGTTCCGACTGCAATGACGACCGGAAAACGCCATCGCCGCGGTGGGACGAACGCTTTGAAAAGTGTTATGATAAATTGCTTCATGCTGAGAATAGTATGCCGTAAATATGCAATCCGAAAGATTCAGATAAAAGAAAAATCTTAATCATTCGGACCATACTGCGGAACAGATCCTCTGGCGTGATTATAGAGCGGTGTATCCAATCTCTGAAATCGGCGGGAATACTCCTCCTGCGAAACTGAATTCTGCCAGTGTCCAGTAAGAATTCCAAGTCCGGTCACTGCAATGAATACTCCGGCGATGAGAATTCCGAACACATACGGCGCTACGGTAGCTGATGATTTCTTTGTGCGAAGCACTAAGGTTTCTTTCACCGGACACTCTTCAATACAGCGCATACAGCTGGTGCATTCGTCGCTCCACACCTGTGTTACTGCGTGGACTTTGATGTTCGAAGGACAGACCTTTGTGCAGAGTTTGCAATCGATACATGATTCTTTGATGCGTGTGATACGGAACGGAGAAAGAAGCCCCGCCATGCCGAGCAACGCACCGTAGGGGCAAAGATAGCGGCACCAGAAGTTTTTGATTTCAACCGAGAGGAGCATTAATGCAATGATCGTTCCAAGTGCAAAGGGAGTGATCTCTGCAAAGAAAAGGTACATCTTGATATCCGCTACTTTATTGTAAGGACTGTAAATGAATGTTTCCAGATCTGGTACGGACATTACCGCGATAGAGTATACAAAAAAGAAGAGAAGCAGATATTTTAAAGAGCGTAGAGGATAATCCAGCCACCGCCACACGGTAAAAGTACGGTTGAACAGTTTTTGTCCCAGCATCCAGAGCGATTCACTCAATGTGCCGATCGGGCAGAGCCAGCTGCAGAATGCTTTTTTCATTACGATGCTGACGGCGATGATCGCAAGAAGAATAATGGAGCCTGCGGGATGAATGGTGTTCAATGTGCCGGAATACAACCAGTGCAGCAATCCCATCAATGCACTGATGGGGAGGAATCCTTCGACTCCGGGAGGCCGCTCATAGTACGGTACCGCACTGCCGGTAGTACCCCATTGCATGAAAAGATAAAATTCTACTCCGATCCAAACACATAAGAGAACAAATGCCAATTGTACGGCTGATCGGAAATATTGTGAATCGTATTGTAGTCGATCCAATATTCTTCGGTGCCATACGCCCACAGCCTTTGGATTGTACTTCTTACGCCGTTGTCCCGCCGGGATTTTTTTAATAGTTCGGGAATGGGATTTAGTATCAGATAAATTTGTCTGATTATGAGATACAAGTTTAAGAATTGATTCGTTCGAATTCATTGTTCGTGATCGTAGTTGTTGGTAAAGGGGAGTATCAATCCAGCGTTTGCCGGATTGATACTCCTGAACAAAGGTTCATCGTGTCGGGAGCACCCGTTCGATGCATCGGTTGTTATGCTGCTTTGTAGCCGTCCTTTTTGATGTCTTTAGCGACATCAAGGATGTTCTTTTTGCTCAGGGACGCGAAAAAGTTCTCTTTCGTTGTCTTCCATTCGTTGTGCATGGGGCATGGCGCAGCCGCATTGCATTCCGAATAACCAAGCACGCAGAGGTTCATAATGTCATTTCCGTCGATAGCGACGATAATGTCCATAAGAACGATCTCTTCAGCCGGTTTCGCCAGCCAGAATCCTCCGGAGACCCCTTTCATGGAATGGAGCAGCCCTTTGTGGGAGAGTTTCTGGAAGATCTTCCCGAGAAAATGGAACGGGATATTGAGATGAGACGAGATCTCTTTTATAGTGGTCATCTCGCCCTGTTTTTTCTGCGCCAGGTAGATGATAGATTGTAATGCATATTCACATTGTCTGCTGAAGAAGATTGACATAATTCCCTCACATGTAGGTTTGTAATGCTTTCATATAGTTTGCACGTTCAAATGATGACGGATCCGCGACATTTTGGTGACTCATGCTGCCGCGCATATCGTTGATCGACGAGTATTCGTGTTCCACCATCCATTGCTGTACTTCGGTCAGCACTTCACGGATCTTGCGCGGTCCGTGGCGCAACAGCGCTGAACACATCATGGTGACATTGGCGCCGGCCATGACCAGCTTTATTACATCATCCCCGTGATGCACACCGGTGGTGGCAGCAAGATCGGCTTTAATCTTTTTATAGAGAATGCCGACCCAGCGGAGCGGCAGCCGGATGGAATTGGATGAACTCAGTACGACGCCCGGTTCAATGTTCAGTGTATCGAGATTGATATCCGGTTGATAGAATCGGTTGAAAAGGACGAGTCCGTTCACGCCGATATTGTCCAGTCGTTTGGCAACGTTCGACAACGATGTGAAGAACGGGGATAATTTTACAGCAACAGGAATGGTCACCTGGTTGCGCACATCCTTCACGATATCCAGATATGTCTGTTCAATATCGTCGCTAGTCATATTCAGATCGGTGGGGATGTAATAGACATTCAATTCCAGCGCGTCGGCGCCGGCTTGCTGGATGAGCTTCGCGTATTCCACCCATCCGCCGTCGGTAACGCCGTTGATGCTGCCGATAATCGGGATGCTGACTGCTTCCTTCAGCTTCCGGATATGGTTGAGATATTCATCCGGTCCGCTGTGATATTCATGTGCTTCGGGAAAATACGAGGTCGCTTCCGCATAACTTTCTGCATGATAGGTGAGGTGATGATACAGCTCTTTCGTTTCATGTCGGATCTGCTCTTCGAAAATGGAAAAGAGTACGACAGCCGAAGCGCCATAATCCTCCATCAACCGGACGCTGCCGACAGTGCGGGACATCGGCGATGCGGAGGGAACGATCGGGTTCTTAAGATTCAGTCCGAGATATTGTGTTGATAAGTCCATAATAATTCTCCATAAAATGAGTTGACCGTCGCCTGAGCGGGTGTCGGTCAACTGGTGTTTTAATGTCCGGTTGTTGCTGATTGCGGTACTGCAAAGTTCATTGCCGCAAGTTGTTCGTAAAATCTCCATTTTTTATACACATCTTCCTGTGCTTCACGCAGCAGACGTTTCGCTTTTTCCGGATCCATCTTTGTCAACATCTTGTACCGGATCTCGTTATAGGCGAACTCTTCAAATTTCACTTTCGGAGGTTTCGAATCAAGTTGGAACGGGTTTTTTCCTTCCTTCACCAGGGCAGGATTATATCGATAGAGAGGCCAATATCCGGAATCAACGGCAAGTTTCTGCGCGTTCATTCCGTTCCGCATGTTGATGCCGTGTGCAATGCAATGACTGTAGGCAATGATCAGCGAAGGACCATCATACGCTTCCGCTTCCAGCACTGCTTTCACCGTCTGAAGGTCGTTGGCACCCATGGCGATCTGTGCAACGTATGTGTTGCCGTAGCTCATCGCGATCAGTCCCAGGTCTTTTTTCCCGCCCGGTTTTCCGCCCGCGGCAAATTTTGCAACCGCTCCGCGCGGTGTGGATTTGGACATCTGTCCGCCGGTGTTGGAATAGACTTCTGTATCCAGCACAAGGATGTTCACATTCTTGCCGGATGCAATCACGTGGTCCAGTCCGCCGAAGCCGATATCATATGCCCAACCATCGCCGCCCATGATCCAAACGCTCTTCTTCACAAGTGCATCAGCGAACTGCATCAGCAATTTTGCTTCGGGAACGTGGATTGATTCCAATTGGTGTTTCAATTGCTTCACCCGTTCCCGCTGGTCATAAATTTCTGCCTCGGTCGATTGTTGCGAGGAGAGCAGATCGTTCACGAGAGTCTCGTTCAATTGCGGAATGAGTTTCAACAGTAACTCGCGTGCAAACTCCGTCTGTTTATCTAATGACAGCCGGAAGCCCATGCCGAATTCTGCATTATCTTCGAACAGAGAGTTTGCCCACGCCGGACCGCGTCCATCGTTATTCTTTGTCCACGGTGTTGTCGGCAAATTGCCGCCGTAGATGGAAGAACAGCCGGTGGCATTCGCAACGATCGTCCTGTCGCCGAAGAGCTGGCTGACTAATTTTACATAGGGCGTTTCTCCGCAGCCGGTGCAGGCGCCGGAGAATTCGAAGAGCGGCTGCAGGAACTGCGAACCTTTAATCGTCTTCACGTCAACAGTGCGGCGGTCAGCTTCCGGGATAGTGAGGAAATAATCCCAGTTCGCTTTTTCCTTATCACGAAGCGGGGGTTGCGGCGCCATGTTCAGTGCTTTATACTTTGTCTCTTTCTTGTTCTTTGCCGGACAGATCTCAACGCAGATCCCGCAGCCGGTGCAATCTTCCGGTGCGACCTGGATTGTGTATGCTTGCCCTTTATAATCGTTCCCTTTATAGAGCATATGCTTGAAAGATTCCGGTGCACCATTTACCAGTCCGTTGTCATATACTTTAATGCGGATAGATGCATGCGGGCAGACAAGAGCGCATTTTCCGCATTGAATGCACCATTCGGAATCCCATGTCGGGATTTCGGTAGCGATATTTCGTTTCTCCCACATCGTCGTGCCGACAGGGTACGTACCATCAATTGGCAGTCGGCTGACAGGAATTGAATCTCCCTGACCGGCGATCATTCTCGCCGTGACGTTCTTGATAAAATCCGGAGCATAGTCAGGCACAACGGGCGGGAGTTGAATTGTACTGGTGAGTTCGTTCGGATAATCCACTTTGAACAAATTCTCAATCGTTCCATCCACTGCGGCGTAGTTCATCTTCACGATCTCTTCGCCCTTTTTGCCGTAGGTCTTTTTGATGGAGGTCTTGATTGCTTCGATCGCTTGATCTTTCGGCAGTACACCGGAGATGGCGAAGAAGCAGGTTTGCATAATCGTATTGACGCGTGTGCCCATGCCGGTTTTCACCGCCACGGCATTGCCATCAATCACGTAAAAGTTCAATTTCTTCTTGATGATCTGTTCCTGTACCACTCGCGGCAGATTTTCCCAGACCCGTTCCTTCGGGAAGGGGGAGTTCAGCAGAAACGTTCCGCCTTCGATGATGTCCGAGAGCATGTCGAATTTCTCAAGAAATTGCCATTGGTGACATGCAACGAAGTTTGCTTTGGAGATCAGATATGTTGAATGGATCGGCCGCGGACCGAAGCGCAGGTGCGACACGGTCGTGGAGCCGGATTTTTTCGAATCGTAGACGAAATATCCTTGTCCGAAATAATTTGTCTCTTCGCCGATGATCTTGATGGAGTTTTTATTCGCGCCGACCGTTCCGTCAGCACCGAGTCCATAGAAGAGTGAGCGGATGACGTCCGATTTTTCGGTGGTATAGTTTGGATCGTAGGTCAAACTGGTGTTGCCGAGATCATCGTTAATGCCGATCGTAAAATGGTTCTTCGGTTGTTCTTTGGAAAGATCGTCGAAGACCGATTTCACCATTGCCGGTGTGAATTCTTTTGATGAAAGGCCATACCGTCCGCCGACCACTTTGGGGTATTTCTTGAATTTCGTTTCACTGGTGGTGTAATACTCATGCAGTGCTGTGACGACATCCTGATACATCGGTTCGCCAGCGCCGCCCGGTTCTTTCGTCCGGTCCAGCACGGAGATTGCTTTGGTCGTTGCCGGGAAGGCGTCGATAAAATGTTTTACGGAGAAAGGACGGAACAACCGCACTTTTACAACACCGACTTTTTCTCCTTTTTCCAGAAGTGCTTCAACAGTTTCGTGAACTGCTTCGGAGCCTGATCCCATAATGACGATGATGCGTTCGGCATCCGGCGCGCCGAAATAATCAAACAGGTGATACTGCCTGCCGACGATCGATGCGAACGTATCCATGTTTTTCTGAACGATATCGGGACAGAGTGTATAGTGCGGATTCACTGTTTCGCGTGCCTGGAAGTATACGTCTGGATTTTGCGCTGTTCCGCGCATCACCGGTTTGTTTGGTGTCAGACCGCGAAGGCGATGCTGCGTGATGTGTTCTTCATTCATCATCGCTTTGATATCGTCAATGGCCAGTTCTTCGATCTTCATCACTTCGTGCGATGTGCGGAAACCGTCGAAGAAATGAATGAATGGGATGCGCGATTCGAGAGTGGCTGCCTGCGAGATCAGAGCGAAGTCCATCACTTCCTGCACGTTGTGCGAGCAGAGCATACCCCAGCCGGTGGAGCGAGCGGCCATCACGTCGCTGTGATCGCCGAAGATGGAGAGTCCCTGCGCCGCGATAGATCGTGCGGAGACATGGAATACCGTGGAGGTTAACTCTCCCGCAATCTTGAACATGTTCGGGATCATCAGCAGCAATCCCTGCGATGCAGTAAAAGTTGTCGTGAGTGAACCGGTCTGCAATGCGCCGTGCACAGCACCCGATGCTCCTCCTTCGCTCTGCATTTCGGTAACACTGGGAACAGTTCCCCAAATATTTTTCTTTCCTTCGGATGACCATTGATCGCACCATTCACCCATATTGGAAGAAGGGGTGATCGGATAGATCGCGATGACTTCGTTTGTTTTATGTGCGACAAAAGCGGCAGCTTCGTTGCCGTCGATGTTCACCATTTCACGTTTTACTGTTGACATAATATAAGACTCCGGATACTTTTTTAATTAAAGACACGGAGTACTTTTGCAAAAACGTTGCCAAAGAAAACAACCGGAAATCCCAATGATTTGAATGGTTTAGGAGGAAAAGATTATCAGTTGTAAGAAAGAAACGAATTCGGACTCTTATTTGTAAGAATGGAATTTTAAAAAAATCATTCAATATTCCGAAGAACAAAGGCAATATTGATTGACCTATTGATTAATTTTCTATATAGCGAAATTTGAACGAGCAAATTGATACAAAATAATCTCCCATTGCAGCATGGAAGAAAAAAAATTTTAGCATCGGAAATATATTTAAGACATTAAGGTCTCTCTTTTTAATGAAAACGACGCTTCCACAATTTCTTCCATAAATGCCAATGAAAACCCCTTCCACGGATAAGAAAACAGTTGCAATTTAAAATCTGCTTCTGTATATATCCCGCCACTTCCCCTGCCTCCTGTGGCATAAACTTTTACATTCATTTAATGGAGGATGTATATGCAAGTAGCGCGTAGGTTGTACCTCACCATTTTTCTTCTCATTGCAATTGCTGTTCCGGCATTCACAGCCAATCCCTGGAACGGCAAGGTTGTCTTACAAGCATTTTGGTGGGATTATACAAATAACAATTATCCGAATGGCTGGTATAACTATCTTGCAGACCTTGCTCCCCGGCTGCGGGGACTTGGGATAGATGCAGTATGGATTCCTCCGACGATTAAAAACGGGGGAACAAACAGTGTCGGATATTCTCCGTTCGATCAGTACGATCTTGGCGACAAATATCAAAAGGGAAATGTGAAAACCCGTCTGGGGACGAAGGATGAATATCTGCGAATGGTGGCGGTGATGCATGCAAACGGGATCGATGTCATTCAGGATATCGTATTGAATCATATGAACAACGCAGGGTCAACGAACGGCTCGGGCGGGCAGGATCCCGCTGCGGCCAACGGTGACGGAAATCTCTACAAGAACTTTCGATATACATCGTATGCAACTCCCGCTACGACAGATTCTGCTGCCGATTATTTGGCGCGCTCCGGCCGGTGGCCGAAAAACTGGCAGAACTTTCATGCGAATCCTGCCCATAATAGTTTAACCGGCGATTGGAATGTGAATTGGTTTGGTCCCGATATCTGTTACTATTCCGGTGCGTATGGACAAAGTTCCAATGCAACATACAATCCGATACAATCCTCCAATTACATGCGCACCAATACACGCAACTGGCTGATCTGGTATAAGAAGCAAACAGGATTCGACGGAGTGCGCATCGATGCAGCAAAACATTTTCCCTGGTGGGCAACGCAGGATTTTCTGCACAATCTGAAATATGAAGCGGGCTGGGCAAGCGGCGGAGCGAACATGTTCGCCGTCGGCGAAATCGTCGGCAGCGGCGCAGATCAGGATGCATGGATCAATAATGTCCGGTATAGCAACGGCGGATCGGAAGATATGGTGGGAACATTTGATTTTGGTCTGCGGCAGGAATTGCGAAATATGATCGGTTCCGGCGGCGGATATAATCTGGCGAACATTCCTGGATCGCAGCAGGGAAACCGATACCGCACTGTTCCGTTCGTGAACAATCATGATACCTTCCGACCGATCAAGGATGCTAATGGAAATTATATCGGCTGGGATTCAGGCAACGAACTCGGCGGAGGACATATCGACCCATCCGACGGACGCATTCAGGCGGCGTATGCCATTGCATGTGCAGTGGATGGATCACCGCAAATCTTTTTTGAAGACCTCTTCAACATCGGCACCACGTCGAAACGATACACTCATCTTCCTACCAGTACCACGAATCTTCCGGAGCGAGATGCGATCAAGAATATTATTTGGTGCCACCAAAAATTAGACTTCAAGGCCGGAGCGTACCATGTTCGCTATCAGTCGGCAGATTTGCTGATTATTGAACGGAATGCAAAAGCTATTATCGGCGTGAACGATCATTGGACCGATTGGAAAAATGCTTACGTGCAGACAGGGTTTGCTCCCGGCACGCAGCTGCATGATTATTCCGGTGCAAACTCGAACGATATCTGGGTGGACGGATCCGGTAAAGTGACCATCTGGGTTCCCCCGTGTAACGGCAGCAACACGCGCCGTGGTTATGCCATCTGGGGGCCAGCCGGTAAATCCGGCGGTTTCAATCCAACACAAAGGACAACAACTCAGGAATGGGAAATGTCCAACGATCTCGGCGATTCACATGCAAGTTCGCTTCAGCAGGGGGGCGCGCTTCCTGCAGGTTCCACGGCAGAACGGTATTCCGGAAAAGTATTCAGTGAAGCGAACAAATCCATCACAGTTAATATTTATCCGGATGATATTACCAAGAATGTGACAATCAATCTGTATAATACGGCAGGGACCAATGTCAAGACGGTGAGCGGTGTCGGAGATATTACCTTATCTTACACACCAACGGCGACCGGGTTTTACAGAATAAAAATCAAGAACACATCTGCATCGAATCCTGCACAGACAGTGTATGTAAAAGCAACATACACTTCTCCGAAAGTACCATCCACAGCAAGTTATCCGGCAAAATACGGTGTGTTGGAAAATGAACGTTATGGTGAAAATCTGTCCATGCCAATGAAAACTGAATTGTATCAGAATTATCCAAATCCTTTCAATCCAAGTACCGCAATCAGGTTTACTATGGCGGAAGAGGGAAACGTGTCGATAAAAGTTTATGACATGCTTGGAAAAGAAGTTTCGTCGGTAACGGAAGGATATCGGCCGGCGGGAGTGTACGATGTGGAATGGAATGCCGGAACAATGGCAAGCGGCATCTATTTCTATATGCTCCGGACAGGAACACACAGCGAGACAAAAAAACTCATGCTGATGAAATAGCAACTGTTTTTAAAATGGAAAACAAAAAGGCGCGGAATCTTCGCGCCTTTTGTTTTTCCGCATGCAATTTTTCACTACGTGCTTTAAATCATTTCTCCGGGAGAATCTTCCGCGCAATGAATTTTGTGTGCTCTGAAAAATCTTTGTCTGCTTCCATATCACCATACCAAGATTCTCTGCGATCCTTTCACTCTGTGCAGTGATTGCTTTTGTTCTTCCACTCACAAAGCAGATTGCCACGTTGAGGTGCTAATGCGCCACTCCTCGCGATGATACATTTTTTGATTCTCCGTGCATTCTGTGGTGATTGACCTGATGTGTGAAAAACAGATTTGAGGATCCTGTTTGATAAATAATTGATGTGAGGGTAAAAAAAAAGAGAAATAGCGTCATTACAATTGTTCAATATTTTCCCGCTTCCATGCTTTCTTCCACAAAATGCCAATAAAAACCCCTTCCACGGCGAAGAAAATTCTTGCACTTTACTTTGAGCTTCATTATACTCGGAACCCTTATTTCCTGCCATCTGTGGCTAAAACATATTCCATCAATTCATTATTGGAGGACCCCCTGTATGTTGTTACGCAGATTCTTTTTTGTTTTTGCAGTATTCGTTTTGTTGCTCTCACCTGTTCACGCTCAAAATCCTTGGAATGGGAAAGTTGTTTTACAGGGATTCTGGTGGGACTATTGGAATAATAATTACCCAAATTCTTACGCCGATTATTTGACGGAACTTTCACCGCGTTTACGCGATCTTGGAATTGATATGGTCTGGATCCCTCCGACGTCAAAGAATTCAGGAACAAATTCGGTCGGTTATTCTCCGTTTGATCCATACGATTTGGGAGATAAATTCCAAAAAGGATCCACCACCACACGTTTTGGTACGAAAGACAAATATCTGCGTGCGGTTGCGGTGATGCATGCAAACGGGCTGGGAGTAATTCAGGATGTTGTGCTGAACCATCGAACGAATGCAGGTTCTGCAAACAGTGGCACGGGCGGATATGATCCCGAACCGAACTATTCTATTCAGAATGAGGGAGGATACAAAACGTTTCGGCACGTATCGTATGCGACGCCTGCTCCGGCGGCCTCCGTTCCGGGAAACACCAACGCGGAAAATCAAACTGAATATTGGCTTCGTTCAGGACGATGGTCGATGAATTACACGAATTTTCATCCGAACATGTGGACGAATACGATGAGCGGAGATTGGGCACAAGGCGGCTGGGGTCCTGATATAAGCTATGAAGACGGCCGTTCATACGGTCCGGCCTCCAACGTGGTCGGATACAATCCGTCGCAATCGCTTGACTATAACAGAACGCAGGCAAGAAATTGGATTGTGTGGTTGAAAAAACAGACCGGTGTTGATGGTTTCCGTTGGGATGCCGTAAAACATTTTCCGTACTATATTCTGCAGGATCTAAGTTATAACGTTAAGTACAATGCCGGTTGGGCAAACGGCGGAGCAACAATGTTCAATGTCGGCGAATGGGTCGGCAGCGCTTCGCAAATGGATACTTACATTAACGATGTGAAATATTCCAACGGCGGCTCCGAAGATCTGGTTGGGACGTTTGATTTTGCTTTGCGCGAAGGACTTTACGGAATTATTACGAGCGGCGGATTCTATAACTTGGGGAATATACCTTCACTACAACAAGGAAACAGATACAGAACAGTTCCGTTTGTCAACAATCACGACTCGTTCCGTCCCAATGGCTTTAATGGAAACGGTGATTATACTTCATGGGATACGGGTAATGAACTGGTTCCTCATATCAATCCTGATGACGGCAGGATACAGGTTGCATATGCTATCGCCCTGTCGGTGGACGGATCTCCGCAAATCTTCTTTGAAGATCTCTTCGATTTGTCAACGACCACTCGTTTGTCTCACGTACCAACATCGACGGCGAATCTTCCGGTAAGAGATTACCTGATGAATCTTATCTGGTGTCATCAAAAACTCAATTTCAAAACTGGTGCATATCTTGTCCGCTGGCAGGCACAAGATGCATTGGTGATAGAACGGTCCGCCAAAGCATTAATAGGCGTGAACGATAGCTGGTCTACTTGGCAGCAGGTTACCGTTCAAACAAACTTCGGCGCGAATGTGCAACTCCATGACTATTCGGGTGCAAACTCCAATGATATCTGGACCAACGGAAGTGGTCAGGCAACGCTTTGGATTCCGCCATGCGATGGTTCTAATATCCGCAGGGGATACTGCGTGTGGGGACCGGCAGGAATATCCGGCGGTTTTGCTCCATCCCAAAAAGTAACCACCCAAGAATGGGAAATGGCTAACGACCTTGGTGATAAACATGCGTCGTCATTAAAACAGGGAGGGGCTCTTCCGGTAAATTCGCAGGCGTTAAGAGTAGTAGGAAGAATTTTTGCTGAGTCTGGAAAGTTGATCACTTTGAATTTGTATCAATCAGCAAGCCCGAAGAAAAACGTTGCGATAGTTCTGTATAATGCGGCGGGGACGTCTATCCTGAAAACAGTTACCGGATCGGCGGATTTGACGTTGACCTATACACCAGCATCGACAAACTATTATACGATAAAGGTGAGGAATAATTCATCAACGAACCCTGCGCAGAACGTCTGGGTGAAGGCCAATTATACCGCCCCTAAAGTTGTTGCGACAGCAAGTTTCCCGAAAGTAGATGAAGGGGGAGAGGTTGAAGAATCCGCGGAGCCGGTAATTCCAGTCAAATCGGAATTGATGCAGAATTATCCGAATCCATTCAATCCATCAACCACCATACATTATGCGTTAGCAACAAACAGCGAAGTATCGTTGAAGATTTTCGACATCCTCGGGAAAGAAATCGAAACCTTGGTGAGCGGAGAAAAACCTGCCGGTGTGTATGATGTATCCTGGAATGCGAAGAATCTACCAAGCGGAATTTACTTCTACACTATTCGCGCAGGAGAGTTCAGCGAAACGAAAAAATTAACCTTAGTAAAGTAGAATCAATAAACAATATGGTAATGAATGGCGCGGAATGGTCCGCGCCATTTATTTTTGCGGAAGTTCTTCGCATTGTGATTTACAGCAATATATTTCGAGTAGAATATTTTGCTCTGTTTCTTTGTGTAAAGTTGTAAAATATGCACGGCATTCCGACTGTCCCACCATTGTATTTTCTATGCTTCCCATGTGCCTCTGTGTTACCGCATTTAATAGATCTCTCCGTTCAGAATTTTCCGCGCAATGAATTTTGTGTGCTCCGAAAAATCCTTATCCAGCATCCACTTCACCATGCCGAGATTTTCCGCTACCGGCAGTCCCTTGTTTTTCCCGAACATGAAGATGATCTCCCCTTTTTTATCGCGCGAGAACTTCCGGTCATAATCCAGAAAATCGTTCTCCTGATAAAACATTTCGTGAAGCGCATTTGTCGTTGGTTCGAGGTCGGAATATTTTTCCAGCTGGCCGTTCAACACTTTTATAGTGGCCTCCACATCCGCTTCGGCGGAGTGGGCGTTGACAATCTCCTCGTTCGCGTAGAATTTTAACGCGGCGGCGAGATTTCGAGGTTCTTTCTTGAAGTAAATGGATAAGGAATCGATCACTTTCACTTTCTCGAACGGATTCTCCCCGAGCCCCGCACGCAGCAATTCTTCCACCAGCAGCGGAATATCGAACTTTGCAATATTGTATCCCGCCAGGTCGCATCCGGAAAAGAATGCGGCGATCTCCTTCGCCTTTTCCCGGAATGTTGGTTCGTTCTTCACCATTTCATCCGTGATGCCGTGGATCTCCGTGGACGATGGCGGGATCGGCATCTCGGGATAGAACCGCTGCAACAGCATCGAGCGGGATTTGTCCGGCTGGACCTTGATGGCGCAAAGCTCAATGATCTTATCCTTGGATATGCTGATGCCGGTGGATTCAATATCAAAAAATATAAGAGGCCGCTGTAGTTGAAGAGAGTCGAGCATAAGGATATAGTTCTATTTTACAATAAATTATTTTTCCGCAGTTCTCGCAGAAACAGCTTTGGTATTGAAATGCGCTATGAGCGGTGCCATTTCAAGATACTGATACAAGCATCGGGATGCAAAAACGAATCAGTTTCACTCCATCCGGAAGCGAGAGAATATCATGCCTTTTCTTCTCAATTGGGTCTAATGCCCCGCCGCTTGTCCGCCACGAAGTATCGCTTCGGGAAGGATCACTGTGTGGCGGCGAGGATGTTTATTCCGGTCGACGCAACGCAATTCCCGCAGCGGCAAGTTTCGCTTCCGCCTCCTGCTCAATCAACACGCGAAGTTGATCCATTGCCGGATCGAATGCCGTATATGCACGGCGTGAATAAATAAGTTCATACTCCACAGGGATCCAGGTATTGATGTCGGCTTCGTTATGCTGAATCTGTACCTCGAGTTTATCCAAAGCATTAGCGACCTTTGCCTCGTACGTTTCCTGCGCTTCAAACTCATACCATAGTCGGTAAAATTCTACGCCCAGATCATCCCCCAATTGCTTCCGGACGGAGTCGATAGCCTTTTTTTCCCGTTCTTCTTTTTGCCTCTTTAATAGATCGTTTCCGACCATGAGTGGAACCGGGGTATCTCCTGCTTCAATCTCTACAATATCATGAATGATAATCATTTTCAGCAATTTCTCAAAATTGACTTTTTTGTCCAGTTTTGAAAACAGCAAAATTGCCATCAATGACATGCGCCAGGTATGTTCTGCAACGCTTTCCTGTCTTCCAGATGAAGTAAAACTATGGCGGAGTTCATTTTTCAGCTTTTCTGCTGAATGAATAAAGGTATATATCTCGGACACGGTTGTCATGAATATCTCGGTACGATTGTTGAATAATTATAATCTAAAAGTATAAAAATTTCGTCGTAATTGTGAAAAAACTTCTTACACAATAGAATATTCGAGGTATTCATCATGTTCATGCTAGGGACTTTTTCCATTTATCTTTCACTCTTCGCTGCAGTGATGTCGATACTGAGCTACATTCGGGCGACCAACGGCGACAAGAAAAAAATTGCGATCGGCCGGATCGGATTATATTTCAGCGCCATCGGAATATTTCTCGCATCGGTTCTGCTGATGACCGACATCCTTCAGCATAATTTTGAGAATGCGTACGTCTGGAGTTACAGTTCGCGTGATCTTTCCATCGGATTGCTAATGTCCACATTCTGGGCAGGGCAGGAAGGAAGTTTCCTGTTCTGGACTTTCTGTTCCGCGGTATTGAGTCTCTTCCTGCTGTCTTATACGCAGAAGCGGAAACTGGAAGAATACGTACTGCCCGTTTTCCTTGGCGTGCAGGCGTTTCTGGTAATCTTGCTGATCGCAAAATCTCCATTCAAAACAATCTTCGAACAGTTTCCCGGCGAACTTGCTCCGGGACAGATACCGCAAGACGGCCGCGGATTGAATCCGTTGCTGCAGAATTTCTGGATGGTGATCCATCCGCCGGTACTCTTTATAGGATTTGCAGCTACGGCGATCCCGTTCAGTTTTGCCATTGCAGCGTTGTGGAGGAAAGAATATCATGCCTGGTTGAACAGTGCATTCCCCTGGGTGTTATTCACCGGATTGTCGCTCGGTGCGGGACTGATGCTCGGTGCATATTGGGCATACGGTGTATTGGGTTGGGGCGGCTATTGGGGATGGGATCCTGTTGAAAATTCATCATTGATTCCATGGATAGTTTCTATGGCGCTGCTGCATACGATGTTGGCGCAGGCACGGACGGGCAATTTGGTTCGTACGAATTTCGTTTTTGCGATTCTCGCTTTTGTTCTGGTGATTTATTCCACCTTTCTAACGCGCAGCGGAATTCTCGGCGAATCGTCGGTTCACTCCTTTACCGATCCCGGAACAATCGTGTACGGACTATTGGTGCTCTTTCTGTCCGGAGTTATCGTGCTTGGATTCGGATTCCTCCTGCTTCGACGGAAGGAATTGAAAGCAATTGCACATCCGATGCACTGGCTTACCCGTGAATTTGCGCTTGCGCTCGGTTCCTTTGTGCTGCTGGCCAGTGCCGTTATTGTCTTTTTTGGTACGAGTCTGCCGATTGTTTCCGCCTCGCAAGTCGATCCGTCGTTCTATAACAAGATGCATGTGCCCATCGCTATTCTGATGACTTTACTCATCGGCTACAGCCTGCTGGTGCGGTGGGAACAGGAAGACGGAATGTTCTTGAAGGAAAAATCGTGGAAAGCGCTGCTGGCATCGTTGGTCGGAACGGTTGTGATCGGGCTTTTCAGCGCGTGGGAGGTGATGTATCTGCTCTTCATCTTCTCCGCACTTTTCTCCTTCTTCGTCAATCTCGAGATTACTTACTTGACCATCCGCGGCGATTTTCGATTGCTGGGAGGAAAGATCACGCATATGGGATTGGCAATTTTCCTGATTGGTGCGATTGTTTCGGGAGTATTCAATGAACAAAAAAGCGCCGCACTGGAACTCGGCACACCTCAAAATATTTTTGGATACACGGTGACATACACCGGAAAACATATTGTTGAAGGAAACAAGACAGCATTCAATGTTCAGATCGAAAAGGAAGGGAGTGTATCCGTCCTCGTGCCAATGATGTTCGAAACACAAAGTTCGGGAACGATGCGCAATCCGGATATCAAATCCTATCTGACACACGACGTGTATATCACTCCGTCTGGAGTGGAGGAGAATGCGGTGGATGAACATGGCCGCGTCACCCTGTTCAAGGGGGAGAGCGTGAAGATTGGATCGGCGACGGTAACATTTTCGGCATTCGATATGGGGGGACATAATGCACAGGGAACAAAGGGCGGAACAAAGGTTGGCGCAAAACTGGAAATCACAACTGCTGCCGGTTCGGAAACGATAATTCCCTACGTTCTTTATGACGGCGGAGAGCCGAAATACTTTGGTGCTTCGTCAAAATTACTTTCCAGTGAAATTGAATTCCTTGCGATGAGTATCGGCGGTATGGGAGAAGGGCGTTCGGCAATTCAGATTGGCGTGAAACATGTGTCGGGCATTCCGCTGATTGGGAAAAAAGAGGTGTTGGTGGTGGATGCGAGCGTCAAACCTTTTATCAGCCTTGTGTGGTTTGGTACGTTGTTGGTGATGACGGGTTTTGTACTGGCGATAGTACGCCGCAAACGTGCGGATGTTGTTTCCTGAACAGAGTATGCGCGTACGGACCGGCATGAAACCGGTTCGGCATGTTACTGATCGTAGCGGTTCAGTTCGATGATGAATGTGCTCCCTTTTGGCGGTTCGCTTTCGACGAAGATTTTTCCTTTATGAGCTTCAATGATTTCTTTCACGATTGCCAATCCGAGACCCGTGGCGATCTCACCGCCGGTCGGTTTTGCGGACAGAACTGTGAACTTTTTGAAGAGTTGCAGTTTATCCTGATCGGAAATGCCCGGCCCTTGATCGTTCACCGAAAACCGGACATTTCCATTGTTCCGTACTACATTCACCAGGATTAATGCTCCCCGGGGAGAATATTTGATGGCATTATTCACCAAATTCTCCATCGCTTCCTGCAGTTTTGAAGAATCGGCCAGCACCATGCAGTGGTCATGGCCGTCTACGGAATATTTCAACAACTGTTCTTTCCGCTGTGCTTGGATTTGATATCCGTCCACCACCAATCCAGCAATATCCGCCATATTGATCGGCTCCAGTTTAAATTGGAATTTCCCGGTTTCGATCGCTGTAATGTTCAGGATTTCCGAGATCAACGTGACGATCCTCTTGGAATTCTGTTCCACCAGGTCCAGATAACCGCGGAAATGCTTGTCCACCTCAAACGTTTTGATCTCCTGCGCAATGCTGTTGATGGTGATGAGCGGTGTTTTCAGATCGTGCGCCACAAAACTGAGCAGCTGCGATTTTGCATTGTTTGCTTCGGTAAGATTCCGCGTCCGTTCCTCCACCAGTCGTTCCAATTCCTGCTGTCGCGCCTGAATGGTACGGATGCGCCAACGGTAGGTGCTGTACGTGATCAAGATCAGAATTATGAACATCGAGAAATAGAAAGTTTTTGTTTCATAGAGGTGTGCCTGCACCACGAACGGGAAGGTCGCCCCTTCCATATTCCACACACCATCGCTGTTTGCAGCTATCACACGGAAGGTGTACTCACCCGGCGGCAAATAGGAATAGTATGCCGCACGCCGGAATTTGATATCGTCCCATTCTTTATCATAACCTTCCAGCATCACTTTGAAACGGACTTTCTTCGGGCCGTCGAAACTCAATCCTGTAAAGCGAAACTCGTACCGCTGTTTTCCAGGAGGAATCACTGCGGCAACAGTTTTGTCGATGTATTCATTATCGATGATCAAGTCTTCTACGACCACCAGCGGCGGCTGCGTGTTAATGGCGATGTTCTTTGGATCGACCATGGTCACGCCGCGCGAGGTCGGGAACCAGAGATGCCCGTCGGAAGTCTTCCAACCGGCGGGAGAAGTTCCGCCATTGCATTCGGACGCACTCATGCCATTCTCTTTCCCATAGGCGGTGAACACAATGTGATCAGACTTTCCGATCATGACGTCGATAAACTGTTTTTGGTCTACCTGATAGATTCCCTTATTGCACGAAAACCACATCCGGTTGAAGTTGTCTTCCAGAATCTGGAATACGACATCATCAAACATTCCGTTCTTCATGGTAAAACGATGGAATGTTTTCCGGTCGAAGATACACAATCCCTCACCAAGTGTGCCTATCCAGATGTTGTTGGCCGAATCGACATAAAGGGAATGGATGAAATTTGCCGGCAGTCCCTGTTTTGTCGTATACCGCTGGATTACAGAATCATTGCGGAGAATCAGCAATCCGTCTCCATCCGTACCGATGATAATATCGCCGTTGTGATCACCGGCGATAACGTTGATGAATTGATTGGTCACTCCGCGGTCATTGCCTATCTGTATTTTCTTCCCATTATCAACCTTAAAGAGCCCATGGCCCGTCGTTCCGATCCATAACACACCGGAACGATCGACATAACTGCAGTTGATCGGCTGATCGTCGAACTTCAGTTCCGTTGGTAACGGGACGATTTTTTCATCCACAATCTTATTCAATCCGTTGATTGTTCCAACCCACACAGCACCTTTCTGATCCTGTGTGATGGACCAGACTAAACCGTGAGAGAGACCATCTTTTTTATCATAGACTTTTTTGATTTGTTTCCCCTGATCGAACAATACCAATCCCTCATCTGTGCCAACCCAGATATTCTTTTTCTGGTCTTCAAAAACCGTCCATGTATTATTGTGCGGCATTCCTTCTTTCACGGAATAGGAAGTAAAAATTCCATCCTTCAGTACATTCAGTCCGCCGCCGTCTGTTCCAATCCAGAGATTCCCTTCGCGATCCACAAAGACATTGTTCACCAATCGTTCGGAGAGACCCTCCTTTTCGGTGAAGGTCGAGATCACTCCTTTATAGTATCGTGTCAGCCCTCTATTGCCGGCGATCCACATGTTTCCCTGCTGATCGGTGATGATCTGATATACCCCGGCTCCCGGTAGTCCCTCTTTAGTGGTTATATGTGTCAGTTCAATCAAGCGGTTGTTTTCCAGTTTGATTTTTTGCATCCCGTTTCTGCCGCCGATCCACATTTCACCAGAGTGGGCCGCATGAAGAGCGTAGTTTTCCTTTGCCGCCAGTCCATCCTCCATTGTGAACGATTGTACTGTACCGTTGTCGATTACAGAAACACCGCCATCCAATGCGATCCAGGCTCTGTCGTTCATATCCACCGCCACTTCCCAGGCGTTGTTGGTCAGTAGTCCGTTCTGTGTTGAATAATGGGAGACCGACTGCGAATCAATTTTGACAACGCCGCTGTCCCGGGTACAGACCCAGACAGCGCCGTGATAATCCGTAAAAACATGTTGCAGCTGTGTGCCATTAAGCTGCGGAATGTCCGTGATATGTTTGAAGACGCCGTTGGCATAGGTGACAAGACCGTCGCTAAGCGTTGCGACCCAGAGAGTCCCTTTTTTATCGACGGTAATGGCAACGATGTGATTGTTCTTGATCTGCGGAGTATTGTTCTTGTCGAACACAGTGAATTGTACACCGTCGAATCGGACCAGACCTTCTTGTGTGCCCATCCATAAGAATCCATCTTTCGTTTGCTGGATGGAATTGACGGAGTTCTGCGGCAATCCGTTATCAGACTGCCAGACTTCGTGTGTGTATTGTGTGATCGCCTTTTTCGGGTCCGGGCCTTTGAACTTCAACGACTGGCTGAAACCAAACGAACAGACGATGAGGATGAAAAGAAGAGCGGCAATGAACAAGCGGTTTTTCATATGGGGGAATGTACTATGAAAGGATGCTTTTCACAACTTAAAAGATTCTTTCTCCGTTGTTACCGATCCTTCGCATCCGAACAGAATTGGATAGTGAATATTCCAACAACCGCCGAAAACTGTTTTGGTCGAAGAAACCTTCGCAGGGAGCCTAATTGACTCTCAATCACACGATGATCGATTGCTCACCTTTCTGCGTCACTTTTTTCAACTGTTTTTTTCGCGCTATCTGAGAAAAAATCTTCCATGATACTTCAGTAACCACGAGCATTCTATTATCTTTGGATCATAAACAAAAGAAACAATATTTTTTCGTCACATCTGAATTCTGCACAATGCCGAATCCAGTAAGTGCGAACAGGACTTTTTCAATAGGATAAACAATTCAATGTATATTTCATTTTCCTATCCACACTTTAAACGCAGAACTGTTCTCCTGGCTGACAACAACTTCTTCGTTTACCGGCGGAAGAAGGTCGATCAGCACTTTCCCTTTTTCAAAAGGACGAAAACGAGCCACCGCATTGATATTAGCAAGGTATTTTCTGTTGATCCGGAAGAACTGTGTGCTGTCTGTACTGCGTTCGATATCCGCAAGCGGTTTGTCGATGATATACCGTATTCCTTGTATGTCGATCAGAAAGGTGATCTTGTGTTCGGAATAGAAATAAGCAATCTGTTCCATGCGAAGGGCGATGAAATCTGTTCCTTTCTTGACCACCAGCCGATCGGTGATCGGTGTGCGGCGTTGTAACTGGTCATTCATCGTCGAAACATTGCCACCGAAATGCTGCCGGAGCGTCAGATACTTATTCAAGGAATGAAAGAGTTTTGCTTTGTTGACAGGTTTCAAAAGATAATCGATACTGTTAAAAGCAAAAGCCTTTAGCAAATATTCATCGTACGCTGTTGTGAAAATGATTGGAGCGGCAATAGGGTGTTTTTTAAATATCTCCAGTGATAGTCCGTCGTTCAACTGGATATCCGCCAGGATGCAATCAGGAGCGGCGTGGCAAGAGAACCAGTCCACCGATTCTTTCACGCTTTGCAGCGTTGCGGCAATGCGAATGCTCGCATCGAACTCCCGGACCATGGCGGCCAGTCGTTCGGCCGCGGGGCGTTCATCCTCAATAATAAGAATCGTCATGATGTTTTTAGCAAAGGAAGTGTTACGGTAAACAACTCTCCGTCATTCCGCTGCGTTAATTCCTCTTCCGTGATGAGTTTGTACCGATCATTCAAATTCTTTAATCCGATTCGGGAGGAACGTTCATGGACACTTTTCGGGCGGAGAGCATTCGACACCGTTATCGAATCGTTCGAAATCGTTATAGAGATCTCCATCGGCTGTCGTTCTGAAAATTCGTTATGTTTGATCGCATTCTCCAGAAGGATCTGCAGTGATATCGGGGGGATGAGATAATCATCACTCTGTCCGGATGAAGAGATTGTGAGAGACACTGCGCCGCCAAACCGGATTTTCAATAATGAAAAATATTTTTCGGCGAACTCCAGTTCTTCGCTGAGCAGAACGAGATTCCTTTCCTTGTTATAGAGGATGTACCGGTACACTTCCGCCAGGTTATCGTTGAATAATTTAGCCTTTGCTGCATCATTCTCGATCAGATACGACAGGGTGTTCAGGGAGTTAAACATGAAATGCGGATCGATCTGGTTCTTCAGAGCTTCCAATTCCGCTTCAAGCTTTGCCTTCTCCAGCCGCTCGCTTTTGGATTTGTCCGTTCCCCAGGATTTGATCAGGAAAACGGTTTCGTAAGTGTGGGTAATGAATACCACGCACACTACACACAGTGCCGTTGCTTTATAAATCACATCCCAGTCTGTTGCGCTGTGTCGGACAAACACGTACCACATGGTCATCAATCCAACAGCAATGGGAATTGTGTAGAAAATATTGGAAACAACAAGAGCGAATACTTTGTACACCGGTTGACTGAGCCACGAAAATCGCACCCGAAGGCGAAAGAGCAGATACCGGTTTCCCTGCCAGATAGCGAATGCGATAAAGGTAAAATATAAATATGCAGATACGAGTTGCAGCGGGGTGAACATCGAATTGTCGATCATTCCTGTAACGTTGGGAATGACGAATCCAAAGAACGGAATAAGCACGATACGAATTGTGGTATCGTTCAATTCAAGATCAATGGATTCATTATTCAAACGCGCTCCCGCAGAATTTGTAGAGTTTAACAGAAAATAATTTGAAGACATCTTGCAATCCGTAAACCTTCCGAAAGATGGTCTTCGCACTATCGGGTGTATCGAAATTCACCACAAGACTCAATTTAATCCCGGGCCGCTGGATTTAAAGACCGCAAAAAATGGCGCCTCATGAAATATAAGAAACCTCATTTTCTATCATAGATAAATTTTCCGCGATTGTCTGCGGGCAATTATACACTAACCTGCAAACAATTTCAATGTAAAAAACATTGTTCGTTCGGTTTCAGTAACGATTTTTCCCGTTTCAGTCGTTCCGTGCTTGACTGTTGCGCCGGTGTGCAATAGATTGCCACAGAATGTATCAACATTCATAAGCCGATCACACGGCGTGACGGCTGAATACAGACCAACATATAAAGGAGCAGCATTATGGATATGGGAGCAGCATTCGCACAATTAAACTGGCTTGCCGTCTTTTGCGCGGCATTGTCGTCATTCATGCTCGGTGGAATATGGTATTCACCGTTGATGTTCGGCAACGCATGGATGAAAGTTGCCGGCATGACAGAAGAATCGGTGAAACAGGGGAATCCCGGAAAGATCTATGGAGGTGCATTCATTCTGGCATTCATCGCGGCGGTGAATCTGGCGCTGTTCCTTGCTGATCCCAAAGTCGATATTGCGTTTGGTATAGCGGCCGGTGCCGCAACAGGAATCGGGTGGGTTGCCCCGGCATTTGGTGTAGTGTATCTTTTTGAACATCGTCCGACTTTGCACTGGTTTATCAACGGTGCATATTGGGTCGTGGCATTCATCATTATGGGTGCAATTCTCGGTGCGTGGAGATAAGCAGCTGCCTTTTTTTTCCGAAGAGTGTGCGACCGGCGTGGCGTAATCCGCACACTCTTCAATCGGCACTTTCCGGAGTATCTATAAAGGGTGGCACCGCTGATCACCGGACGGCAATTTTTTCGCGGCAGAACGTTCCGATCCCGGAAATATATAATACTCCATCTATTTGATAGATAAGCATGGCAACATCCTTCAACAATTGACCAATAAATTCAATTATGAACAGGTGCCGGTATTTGTACGGATCCCGCAATAGATTGAGTTTACAATTGTCCTGAATCATCTTCGCCTGACTTGTATTTCCAACCCATATTGGCGTAATTAGGTCCGATCAATCACAAGGTCCTAACCGTATGAAAATATTTCTCGCTGTTTTCTCCATTGCAATACTGTTGACATCCATATCCGCCCAACCGAGAACCATGAAAGCAGTTCGCACGCCGATCCCGCCGGTAATTGATGGTTTTGGAAACGATGATGCGTGGAAGAATGCCGCAGCTCAGTCGGATTTCATTCAGCGCGATCCAATAGAAGGTGTTCCCGAATCGGAAAGAACCGAATTCAAGATACTGTTTGATGACAATAATATTTATATCTATGCAATGATGTACGACGCGCATCCGGATAGCATCGTTACACGCCTGGCGCGGCGCGACGATCTAGCCGAATCCGATCATCTCGGTATCGGGTTCGACAGTTATTATGACCGGCAAACATCTTTCCTTTTTGCCGTTCTAGCGTCGGGAACGAAGATCGACATTTTGAAATACAACGACGGTCAGGAGACCGATTATTCCTGGGATCCTGTCTGGGAAAGTGAAACGGCAATATTGCCGGATGGCTGGAGTGCAGAAATGAAAATCCCGCTGTCGCAGCTGCGGTTCACCACCGGAAATGATACGTGGGGAGTTAATGTTGTCCGCAAGATCAGCAGGAAGCAGGAGGAATCCTATTGGCAGCTGATGTCCAAGAACGATCAAGGAGATGCTTCATTGTTCGGAACAATGACCGGAATGGCGGACATTAACATGCCGCCGTTGTTGGAGGTCCTTCCGTACGGTGTTGGTTCATCGGAACATTATCCGCAGACGAAGGAACGCGTAAAGATAGAAAAGCTCCGACCTGATGTAGGTGTGGATATTAAATACGGTGTTTCGTCCAACTTTACACTTGATGCAACCATCAATCCGGACTTTGCGCAAGTGGAGGCGGATCCCGCAGTGCTGAATTTGACGACGTTCGAAACGTTCTATCCGGAGAAGCGCCCATTCTTTATTGAAGGGACGCAAATACTGCGCTTCGTTACGTTCGGAGGAGATTTCGGTCCGGGACTCTTTTATTCCCGGAGGATCGGCAGACCGATCGGAGTCCGGCTTCCGGGTGACGGTATGATCATCACTGAAGAACCGCGCACCGCTACGATTCTCGGAGCGGCAAAATTTTCCGGCAAAACAGAAGGCGGCACCTCTATCGGCGTATTGACAGGATTGACCGAAGAGGAGGAATTTTCATACCGTGATACGATCGGCGCAGTCAGAACCCGGCGGGCCGAACCGAGCGCTGTCTATAACCTATTTCGTGTGAAGCAGGATTTTTGGGGTAACTCCAATGTTGGCGCTATCGTCACAGAAACATCGCGGGAAGGAAACGTCCCGGCGTTCACGGCGGGGACGGATTGGGATGTGAAGTTTGACAGCAGCACATACCGATTGAATGGATTCTTTGCCGTATCACATGGAGCGAAGTACATCGATAAATTTCACCGGATCCGGACGCAGCCGTTTATGCAGCAGGGATCCGCGGGAAAAATCAATTTTTCAAAGATCAGCGGAGAGTGGACATACGGCGTGAGTTCTGATTACACATCAAAGAAATATTTCATCAACGATCTCGGTTTCTTCTTCTCGCCGAATGATTACGGCGTTGTTGTGTTCGGTGGGTACCGCAATTTTACTCCGGGAGAATATTTTCGATCATACAATTTCAGCGGCAACGTCCATCTGCGATGGAATTTTGACCGGTTGACACAAGCCCGGGAAATCAGCACAAGTGCCTACGCACAACTGCTAAATTATTGGTCATTGAGCGGCGGCATGTCGTATTCATTCAGCGTGCAGGATCCGTATGAACCTCGCGGATACGGTGTTTTTCAAGCACCTTCCAGTTTCTTCATCCGCGGCGAGATTGAAAGCGACAACCGAAAAGCTGTGATCGTAAATGCCGAAGAGAATTACCGCAGGTATGATAACGGAGGATGGATCTCAAACACCGAAGCAGCGATGGTTCTCCGGCCGACCACTTCAATGGAATATGAGATATCCTTCGCATACGGAATTGAACGCGATCTTGACCGGTTTGCAACGGCTGTTGTGGATACCCTTGTGTCGTTTGCCTCGGTCGATCCGACAGCGGTCTACGGAAAACGGGATGTGGATGGGATGGATATAACGCTTCGCAGTTCGATTCTTTTCACACACGAGCTTTCCCTGCAAATCTATAACCAATTATTCTGGGCAAAAGGAAGTTACGATACCAGTCGGTATGCATTGTTAAATCCGGCAAGGGGATTGACGCCGTATGCGTATACTGCGAACAGGGACTTCAATCAAACTTCGCTGAACACGAACGTTGTTCTCCGATGGGAATACCGCGAGGGAAGCACCTTCTATCTCGTCTGGTCGCATAGCCGATCGTTCTTCCAGAACGGCGGATATGATACTGGTTTCGGCACAAATCTCGACAATACGTTCCTGCATTCGTCGCCGGATAATGTCTACGTGGTGAAACTCAGCTATTGGATGAGTTTATAACGAAGTTGATGGATGCAATAAAAGAAGTGCAGCAGAAATATTGTGTTATCGACCCACAGATACGCGACGTACTACACCGAGTTTTTTTCCCAGGAACAGTTCTCCAACCGATGTGAATTTCTCCGGGGCATCGCTCACAAAGAACTGCACGTTCGGTTTTTCTTTGCTGTTGTTCCGCAAATTGTGTTCGTCCAGCATAGCAGCAACTGTCTCCGCGGTCACCTCTCCGGAATCGATAAGCGATACCATTCCTTTGGTCACCTTGGTGATCACTTTCTTTAACAGCGGATAGTGAGTGCAGCCGAGAATGAGTGTATCTATCTTCTCTGTCGTAAGCGGGAAGAGATACTCGTTTGCGATCAGTTCTGTCGCCTTCAGATCCAGCCAGCCTTCTTCTACCAGTGGAACGAACAGCGGACAGGCCTTGCCGTACACCTGAACCCCTTGCTGCAGTCGTTTAAGCTCATCCGTGTATGCATTACTGTTGATCGTGGCGCTCGTACCAATGACGCCGATTCGTTTATTTCTGGTCATATTTACCGCTGCCTGTGATCCGGGAATGATCACGCCGGTGACGGGAAGCTTCGCTTTTTTCTGCACCACATCCATTGCAACGGCGGAAACCGTGTTGCACGCAACAACGATCATCTTCACATTCTTGGAGAGAAGGAATTCCGTATCATCCAGCGTATACTCGCGGACCACTTGTGGTGATTTCGATCCGTACGGCACGCGCGCCGTATCTCCGAAATAGACGATATTCTCGTTGGGGAGTTTTTGAAGCAATGCACGGACGACGGTCAGACCGCCGATACCGGAATCGAAGACGCCGATCGGTTTTTGGTTGTTCGAAGCCATAGTGTGTGGTGCGGTTACGTTTCCAGTTGCACATTCATCAGCTGGTGGATCGTGTGGATGATCTCCTTTCGAAGATACTGTTTCTCCTGCTCAGAAGAAATCGGTTTTCCGTTCTTGTCCGCCACATAAAAGGAATCGACGATACCGTCTCCGCGGGTGGCCAGTTTTGCAAAGTGAATCTGATACCCGTTGCGCGAGATAATTTCGGTGATCTTATAGAGAAAGCCGGCCATATCCGGTGCATACACATCGATGATGGTATGTTTTCCTGCCTTATGGAATGCGGCGTCGATCCTCACGTTCGGATGGAACAATGGTTTCGACCGCCGCCGCCAGCGGCGGTGATACCGGTTGAAGAGCGTCTCCAATGTCCCAATTTTCAGCAGAACATTCCGCATATCCTGTTCAATGGACGATTCTTGTTCTTTCGTCAGCGGTTGTTTGGTTGCGGCATTCACTACGCGAAACGTATCGATCACGATGCCGTCCGGCCGGGTGTAGATCCGCGCATCGAAGATGTTCGCATCGTTCGCCGCCAGTACGCCGCACACGGTGGAGAGGAGAAATTCCGCATCCCGGGTAATCACGGTAACGATACTGTGCTCCTCTTCATGGCGGTACTGAACGGAAACGGTATCCAGCGATGCAATAATCGTCTCAAAGCGGGAATATTCTTCCGCGGAGTATGGAGAAGCAACATCGTCGCCTGTCGGTTCCTCCGCGGATGTCATTAACCGCCTGGTCTTGATAAACAGATCTTGCAGCAGCATTTCCTTCCATTGAGACCAGACATTCTTATTCACTGCGGACAGGTCGCTGTACGTCAACAGAAAGAGCAGATCGAGTTGTTCCGGCCGGGCGAAGATTGCGGCGAATTCCCGAACGGTCCCCGCATCGTTGATGTTGCGCCGGAAAGCGATTTGTTCCATCACCAAGTGATTGCGGATCAGGAATGCGACATCGTCGTGATCGTCGGGAAAACCGAATCGTTGCTGAACATCTTTCCATATATCGACACCGGTGATCTCGTGTCCCTGCACTCCCACCGGTTTAGCGATGTCGTGGAACAGAATCGCCAGATGGAGAATCTCCTTTCGCCGCAGCGAACGATATGTTGTTCCCAGCACACTGTCGCTTGTGTGCAGTTTCTCTGCGTGCTCCAATGCGATGAGCGTATGTGCATCCGTTGTATAATAGTGATACACACTGTGCTGAAAGAATGCAACCAAATTTCCCCATTCCGGAATGAGTGCTCCAAGGATGTCGTTGTCATTCATCAGCTGCAACGTTTCAGCCGCTGTGGAAGGAAGACGGAGAATGTTGAGAAACTCCTGTGCGCTGTTCCTATCATCGGATCGGAAGAACTGCTGATCCCGGCTGATAGAATGAAACACAGAATGAAGCGACGGGCTCAATTCAATATTATGAAACCCGCACCAGTAAAATGCTTTCATGACGATTGCAGGGGTAGAGAGCGGCTTGGACGTATTTCGCAGATGCAACTGCCGATCCCGTATCGCAAAATGATCGTCCAATACTTCCTCCCGCTGCACGGACCAGAATGAGGACTGTGTCCCTTTACGGAATTGATTGATCAGCCGCGTATTCAGCCGATACAACGTGCGTGCCTGCAAAAAATATTCGCGCATGCACTGTTCTACGGACTCGACAGGAGTGCCCCGTTTATACCCCAGCGCGCGCGCTATCTCCAGCTGCTTAGAAAATTCCAACGTATCCTGTTGTGCGTTCGAAAAATAGTGAAGCTCATTGCGAAGCCGGAGAATGCCGTTGAACGCTTCTATGCATTCACTCTCGTCTTCCGCGGAGATCACGCCGTCAACGGCTAACCGTCGGAACAAGGAGATGCAACCGGATGCATTGGAGCGGAAGGGAGTGTCCGTAAAATAATGTGTGTCCGAGGAACGATATATCCACACCAACGAATGAAGATCCCGGATGCCTCCTGCGCTATTCTTCAAGTTCGGTTCCAGCAGTTTTACGGAGTGTTCATATTTTTTATGGCGCTCATCCACTCCGGCGATGACCGCATTGATGAATTTCAGATCTTGTTTCTTACGAATAGCGGTTAGGAAGGCATCTGTATACCGTTCCATCACATCCGAACTGCCGCACACATACCGGCTTTCCAGCACAGACGCCCATACATCCACATCGGTCTGGTAAAGGTTCAGGCAATCCTTAATTGTGCGGACGGAATGTCCCACATCGAAACCGAGGTTCCATAATGAATGCAGAAAACGCTGTGCTGTTTCTGCATTCGCAAGTTTCGAACGCTCATCCTCGAACAATACCATCACATCCACATCACTGTGCGGAGCCATTTCGCACCGTCCGTATCCTCCAAGTGCGACAACAGCGAATGATTCGCGCGACGGTTCCGGCAGCTCACGCCACAATTTGGCGAGTGTTACATCCACCAACTGCGACAATTCCGCAGCAACATCCAGTCCGGATGCACCGCTGCGATGAAAACGGAAGATGCAATCGTATTCCCGGGTGAAAAAGTCTTTAATGGCCATTTATTATAGATAACAGAATTGATGAGAAGTGCAAGGAAGGAGGGGTGGACATTTACAATTTTCTTGCCACAACGGCAACATCCTTTGCCGTCAGTACCATTCCGCCGAAATTGTCCAGCGCTTCAAATAAAACAATATACATCCCGATACGAACCGGATTGCCATTGTCATCACAGCCGTTCCAGACGACAGATCCGGTGGATGGAGACGGTTCCTGCTGAGCAAGTCGACGGATGAGCCTTCCTGTTACATCATAGATCCGTATTCGGATCGTCGCACTATTGGAAGGCAGGGAATAATTGATGGAAAGGAAATCCTCAAAACCATCCTGATCAGGAGAAAACGGATTCGGGGACAGTCCGAGAGCCGCTGCCGGAGATTTTGACCCGATAAAGACACTGTTTTTTTGCATTGGACTGGAACCATTTCTCGAAACGGAAGAACTCCAATTTCTTTCATCAGCGGAATTGCCGGATGGATCAATCCGCTCTATCGAACGTCCGGAAACGGAAAGATTTTTTATGTGCCACGATGGGGAGTATCGGAGGCTGTCTATCGTTGATCCCGAAATATCCAAAAGCACCAGATCCTCTCCACTGTTGCTGAGACTTAACGCAGTATGGATGAAAATATTTTGCTGGGTAAGATCGGGAAACTGTGTGAATATCGCCGAATCCGAAGCAATCACTGCAAATGTACCGGGAGCAATTGGATGGGAGTGTTGCGAAAAAGCAATGGTTGTCCGATTCCCGGACGTACCCGGCTGATCCACCAGCGCCCATCCGGCGATATCCACCGTATCGGATGTGCGATTCATCAGTTCCACAAACTCCGAATTGCCGACGAACGGTTCATACATGATCTCATTGATAACCATCGTTTGTAAGGGAAAACTGTTTACCACGGATATCGAACCAAAATTGTTTTGCAATCGCATGTCGCGGGGATAATCCATAGTTGCGAGAAGATGTTTGCGTCCGGACAGTTTTGTATGCCATTCAAATGTGATCACCGCCGAATCCAAAGGGTCAACCGGTGAGATATTGGACGAAAAAATAATATTTCCGATCAACGGGATCGTATCGCCGTACAGATGTACTCTTGCGGAATCTGCCCGGTATCTTCCCGAGTTCAATGCAACGATAGTGATTAAAAATCCGTCCGGGATCTTTTCTGCTGCGATTCGATGAAGGGTAATATCAAAATCTTTTCGTACAGATTCATTTTCGATTCCCGGACTTGGAAAGTCTGACAGCCAGTTTGCCGAATCTGTTGATGGCGCAGATGGATCGTACCGTTGCAGCGAACTTCCATTCGTTCCTCCCCAAGCAGGACGATAGGAAATACTATCCATCACAATACCCCGTTCATCGAACAGCACAACCGCATCCACTGTCGTATTGTTCAATGCGGAAAACTGTGCCTGAAACAATGGAGCATCAACAACAAAACTGTTCTTTAGCTGCACAGTATCTGTAGTGATAATAAAAAAAGTACCGGACGGAACGACCGGAGAATGACTCTGGACAATTCCTTTGGCCGTTCCGTTATCGGAGATCCTCCAACCGTGAATGTCAACAGGGGAGACGGAGATATTATATCCCTCAATCCATTCCGGAATATCACCTGACGGCGCGTACATCACCTCGTTGATGACAATGCTGCGGGGAGGCAGACCTATCGATAGATCGAACAGTGCAATGTTGTTGTCCGGATCGTCATCCTGTGAAAAAGCGATACTGGCGCCGATTCGGTACGTACCCTGTGGGAACGGCGCGAGCGAAAAGTTCACCACCAAAGATTCGCCGGCAGCCAGGGACGGGAGCGATTGCCGTGCTAATAACTCGGCATCGATAAAAATGGAATCACTATTCACATCCCGATAGAGAAGGATTTCCGTCACCGGAATCGACAGTCTGCCAATATTTTCAACGGTTGCAGAAACAATCACCGGCATTTCTGCGACTGGGAGCAAAGGCGAAATTGAAATATGGGAGATTGCTGCATCGAACTGCTTTTGTGTTACAGAATTGAC
>Ga0172379_10000853_pt1 | contig 69562 bp, 54 predicted proteins | sample GrowelOW334metaG_FD_119756 | JGI IMG/M metagenome (GOLD analysis project Ga0172379, IMG submission 119756) | Groundwater microbial communities from an aquifer near a municipal landfill in Southern Ontario, Canada - Groundwater well OW334 metaG | ecosystem: Environmental > Aquatic > Deep...
ACCCCGCTGCCGCATTTGAAAATATACTCAATGCAATACAGATGGGAAATAATACAAAATTGATTCCATTGCTGATGTAAACGCCTTTTCCTCTGTCACCGCTCTACTGAGCCATTACCTTTTTTCAGTCTTTTTTGCTGTTTATTTTTAAAAGGGTATTGACAAGCAAAGAAGAATCATTTATAATAATGATAATCCTAAACGATTAGGAGAATATTTTCAGCTTGGAGATAATGGAGATACACGCATGGCGGTTACTTTAAAAGACATTTCAGCCAAAACCGGGATAAATACCTGTTCTGTCTCTCATGTTCTAAACAACCACCCAAGAGCGATGGAATTAAAGGTGGAAACTCGCGAGAAAATTCATCGGTGTGCCAGAGAAATGGGATATGCCCGTAACGAAATCGCCCGTTCCATGGTTACCGGCAGAAATGATGTGATCGCGTTTGTATCATGTGACACTGGATCATGGGAGTACACCGGCAAAATAATGTCCGGCATTGTCGAGGAGGCAACCCGGCAGAGTTTCGCGGTGAAAGTCTACCATCTGGCGCATAGCAATCCGGACAATATTATAAGACAATTAATAGAGCAGCGTGTCGCCGGGGTCATTTTTCACTCCGAAAAAAGCAGTGATTTTGATTTTATCCGGAGCGAAGTGGGGAAAAAACATATTCCCTGCGCAACCGTCAATTTGAGCAGTGCATCTGCCGGCATTGGCATTACCTCCGACGACTTTCAGGGAGCTAAAGATGTGGTCAAATATTTGAGCGGGTTGGGTCATCAGCGAATTGTTCACTTTTCTCATCAATATCCGGATAAAAAACCTGAATATCTTGAACAGCGTCAAGAAGGCTATATTGCCGGAATGAAAGAGCATCTTGGCAAATCCGCGGCAATACGTATTGAATCCGTGCCGCCAGTTTCCGCAGAAGATGAAGCTGTTACTATTATTAAAAATATTCTTAACGAATCTGCCGGACAGCGGCCGACCGCAATCTTTTGTATTAGCGATTCAGTTGCGATGCAAGTGCTTCAGGCGGCATCCCAGATTGGCATAAAAGTTCCTGAAGAGCTATCGATTGCCGGATTTGCTGACTTAGAGATGGCCCGGTATGCCACTGTGCCTTTGACCACCGTCGCACAGCCCTTTGAACAGATGGGCAGAGAAACAGCAAATATGCTGATAAATGCAATAGAAAATAAACGGGCGGATATTCTGGACAAAGCAGAGAACCGGAAACTGGAAGTAAAGCTGGTTGTCAGAAAATCAACCGCGCCGCCACAAAAGATATTATAATTTATAAGCAAAAAGGCGCAGCATGAAAACAAGCAATCTTCAAAGTGGCGACAGCGATTTCAGAACAGCAGCAAAATTCACACTCATAGAGTTCCTGACAGTAATCGCCATCAGAGCAATTTTAACCTCAATGCGGCTGCCGGCATTGAGCAAAGTCAAAGCAATCCCGTGCCTGTCTAATTTAAGACAGGCAGTCGGCATCAACTAAAAAGAGAGAATCAAGATGAAATTAAGGGACAAATTCTGGCTGTGGGGACAAAACGCGGGCAGCCATCACTTCCATCAGGACAAAAACAAGCCTAATGGCAATGTATATGATTTACCCGGCCGGAATCTGATGGAATCGGCGGAGGGCGGTAAATTCTTCGGGATTCCTAATTGCTGCCGGGTGGTGATGAGTGCGGGACCGGTACCGCCGTTTGACGCGGAGTCGGAAAAACTCAAAGACTTCAAGCAGGTCGTATGGTCGGCGGTCGGAGCCGGCGGCGTGACCCGCAACAGCGACGATAAGAGTGACATTGACGAAGTGATCAGGCAAGCCGGCAAATTCCCGAATATCACCGGAGCCGTTCTTGATGACTTCTTCAAGTCCGTGGAAGGATTCAATATCGGCGAATCTGTCGCCCGGCATACGGCCGGAAGTATCGCCTCCATGCGGAACAAGCTGCATAACTTTTCCGGGCGGAAGCTTGATTTGTGGATGGTATGGTACTCTTATCAGTTGGATTTTAAAGTCGCCGATTACATCTCGTTATGCGATGTTATCACCCTGTGGACGTGGAAAGGGTCGGATCTGGCGAACCTTGACGAGAATATTAAAAAGTTCATAATGAAAACCCCCGGGAAACGGCGTCTGGCCGGTTGTTACATGTGGAATTACGGCGAGTCCAGGCCCCTGACAAATCAACAAATGCAGGATCAGCTTGACTGCTATTATCGCTGGATCAAGCAAGGCGATATCGAAGGTGTGGTGCTGTGCTCCAACTGCATTGCTGACATCGGGCTGGAGGCGGTGGACATCACGCGACGCTGGATCGGCGATGTCGGAGAAGATGAAATATAAGCGTCCAGGCCTTGCAGCCGAGGAAGCGGAGTGACTGTTAATTTTAGTTTTAATCAGTAAACAACAACAAGGAAAAACGGGAATTAAAGATCGTGATAATAATTTATTTTGTTTTAAACTGTAACCAGCAATTATAACAGAGAGGAAGGGATAATGAAAAAGATTAAAAGAAGTTGTAACACGTTAATTTTTACGCTCATAGAACTCCTTGTGGTGATCGCGATCATCGCAATTCTGGCCTCAATGCTGCTTCCGGCATTGAATAAAGCCAGGGAGAAGGCACATGCAAGTGACTGTTCCGGCAAATTGAAACAGATCGGCACCGCGTTTTTCATGTACACCGGCGATTACGGTGACTGGATGCCGTGGTACCAGTATATCAGTCCTGCAAAATCGTGGGCTATTGACTTTATGCCGCCCTATCTCGGTGATCGCTATGTAGGCGTCAGCGCGGCATTCAGTAATCCGAAAAAGACGATATTATGTAATTCTCAAACCAGCCCGAGCGTAAATTACTCATACGCCTATAACATCCAATTGGGCAGCGGTCCTTATGGCGGCGCAATTGACAATACCGCACCCGCAGTTCCCTGTCCGGTAAAAATAATAAGAGTGAAATCGCCGGGGAGAACTGTTATGGTTGCAGACAGCAACGGATTGTATATAAGCAATAAACCTATGCTTGACGCCACCAGCAAGCTGATTTTTAGACATTCTTCAGCCATGTGCAATTTTCTGGTGGTTGACGGGCATATTGAAAGCTGGAGTTACAATCTGTTTTTAATCGGCGATGCTAATAACGGGACTCAATCCAGAAGCTATGCGACAAAAACCAAGCTTTTAGTGAATCCTACTTTTTAAGCAAGTAAATATCGGGAGCCGGACTTATCCTCGCATGGTTGAATAATAATAAGGGATGAAATTCATGAATAAAATCGGGAAGATATTGTCGCTTTGTATATTTGTCTCAGCCGGCAGCTATACAATGCCGGTCAGTGCCGCCGGTCAGTTGACTTTAGCGCAGGACGGCAAAACAGATTACCAAATCGTTGTTTCCGCCCGGCCGGGTCCGGTTGATAAAATGGCGGCAGATGAACTCGGGGAATTCCTCAAGAAAGCGACAGGCGCTGATTTTAAAGTTTTTCAGGGTTCTTCCGAATCCGCTGCTGATTTGAAGCATCGTATTTTTGTCGGCTTGAGCCCGTCAGCTATTAAAATTCTGGGACCTGATCCTTTGTCCGGACTAAAAGATCAGGAGCATGTCGTCAAAAGCATCGGTAGCGACATCTTTCTTTTCGGCAAAGGTGAATATGGCAATCTTTACGCAGTATACTCATTTCTCGAAAACCAGGTCGGCTGCCGCTGGTACACCGTATACGGGGACATGAAAATACCGTCTAATTCCACCCTTAAACTTGACCGTTTTGATTACATCCGCGGATTCGCATTCCCGATTAGAAGTGTGATGAACTGGTTTTACAAGATCCGCCCGGTCTGTGATCTGTTCTTTTATCGTAATTTTCAGAATCAATTACTTTTTCTTCACTCTTCACTGCCCGGGTTGAAACCCGTTTATAATGAGATTCTGCCGGGAGTGCATACCTCTTTTGCCTATATGCCTCCGGGCGGAGCAGTTAACATTGCAGGGACGCCGCCTGAATGGCTGAAAGGCTCGAAGTTTTTTGAAACCAACCCCGAGTTTTTCTCAATGGATGAAAACGGCAAACGGGTCAGCAGCCGTCAGCTATGCTTCGCCAATCCCGGTCTGCGTAAAAAGCTGACCGAACATCTTGAAAGGCGGCTTAATGAATTTAATGGCAAGGGAATTGTCACGCTGGATGCCAATGACATCGGAGATAAATCCTGCTATTGCGCTGAGTGCAGGAAGCTAGAGAATAAGTATAAAACCAACAGCGGTCCGTTAATTGACTATCTGACCGAACTGTGCGGTTATTTAAAAAATAAATACCCGGAGGCATTTATCAGAACCATGGCGTACCGTAAAGGCCAGTCGGAAATTCCCCCTTCCGGGATAGCGCAGCTTCCGGAAAATCTGATAGTAGTTTTTGCGCCTATCGACGATAATATTCTTGCCCCGATATCCGATCCGTCAAATGCTGAAACCTACAATAATCTGAAACAATGGTGCGCCATATCTAAACATGTCTGGGTATGGTATTATGTTAATCCATATATTTCTGATCCGTCGGTTCCTCCACCCCCGCTTGCGAATCTGGAAAGAATCGCCGAAGACATAAAAATGATTAAAAAAGCCGGCGCCGAAGGTACATATTTTGAGCATGATTCAGGGGTGTCCCTGAGCGCCAATTTCAGTGAACTGCAAACCTGGCTGATGCTTAAACTTTTTCAGAATCCGGACCAGGACACGGCGCCGCTGATAAAAGAATTTACGGACTTTTATTATGGCAGCGCGGCTTCGCTGATGCGGCAATATATTTCAGGGCTTGAATCATGCCGTAAAGAGTTATTGGCCGGCCAGAATTTCTGGAGATGGAGTACACAGATGAGTCAATACACATATCTTACTATTGAAAATATTATGAAATGGGAAAAAATGTTTGATGAAATGGAAGCGCTTACAGAAAAAGAGCATGAGCAGCAATTCCATGTAAAACTGGCGAGAATGAGTCTGGATATATTTGCCATCGCCAATGAGAAGAAAATTACAGAAAAATATCCGGAAATGAAGCTTTCGTCTGATAATATTGAACAGAGACTCAAGGCCACTTATCAACAAATGCTTAAACAGCGGATGCCGGAACTTAAGTTTGACATTTCTGAGTGGCTGGCCCAGGTTAAACTACACCCCAGGCCGCTGCCTGCTCCGTTTGATAAAATTTCGCCGGATTTATTGCGCCAGGTTAATCCGAATTTCCCGAATAAACTTCATGAAACATTGCGGGTTAAAGACCCGGAGGCCGCATGGGGAACTGCAAATTTCGAAAAAACTGATAAAAAAACGTTAACTATCGGTTTTTATGACTATATAACTAAAAAAACCGGGATATCTAAATCTATTAATGAGTCGGAAATTTCCCCGGACATATACAAATTTTACAGGCTCGGAAATATTAAGCTTACTTCCAATTGCATAATATGGGGCGGCGACTGGCATATTTCTGTAAAGTTAGGACATTTATACTCCATAGATGAACCATCCGCCGAATATGACGCTTATGTTTCTCTGAAATTTGAAGGGCCTGCATATTCCGCTGCCAGTAAAGATAAGCCCAATCGTATGCTGTGTGACCGGGTCGTGCTGATAAAAAAACTTAGCGCGGTTGATTTGGCCGCCGGAGTCCTGGATGTACAGCCGTCTACTCCGTTACCGCAGGAATTCAAAGACATCCCGGCGGCGCAATTGCGGCAGATAAACCCCAATTTTCCTGTAAGGCTGCCGGAGAAATTGCTGGTCAAAGATAATGATGCGGCATGGGGCGAAGCAAATTTTGACATAAATGATAAAAAACCATACCGGTTCGGGTTTTATGACTATCAAGCAAAAAAGACAGGGATATCGAAATCGATTAATGAGTCGGAAATCTCGCCCGATGTATACAAATTCTATAAGCTCGGCAATATTAAACTTACTCCAAATTGCATAATATGGGGTGAGGGCTGGCTGATTTGTGTAAAATTAAGTCATTTATATTCAAAATCCGAGCCGGACGCCGAATACGAAGCTTATGTTTCCCTTAAATTTGAAGGGGCCGCATATTCCGCTGCCGGCAAGAATAAACCCAGTCAGGTTTTATGCGACCGGGTGTTGCTAATTAAAAAAGGTCAGCAGAAATCTAAATAATAATAAAAGAATGATGACATCGTATATGTATTTACCGAATAAACAGAGGAAAATAAAAAAAGTGCACAACCCGAAATATTGTCTGTTTTATGACAACCACACGATGCCGGCATGTCCCGATGTCGGAGAAAATTTCGATGCGGAATTATTCACCGACCGGATCAAGGCCTGCGGCGTGGATTACCTGACGTTCCATGCCAGATGCAATATGGGCATGGCTTATTACGACACCAAAATCGGCATCAGACATCCGTCTTTGAAATATGACATGTTCGGCAGACTGGCGGAAGCGTGTCAGCGTAAAGATATTGCACTGACCGCTTACTTGAATGGCGGCATCAGCAATGAGGAAGGGTTGCGCCATCGCGAATGGACGACTTTGCTGTTCGACGGGCGGGAATATCGCGAACCACGGCTGACGCCCTATGTCCGGACGATGTGCTACAATTCGCCTTACCGTGACCACCTGATCGCGATGGTCAAGGAAATCGCCCGCAATTATCCGGTGGCCGGTTTCTTTATCGACTGTCTGGCGGGCTATCCGTGCGTCTGCCCGACTTGCGTCAAGGAAATGAAAGAGCGCGGCATTGATTGGAAAGTTGAATCGGAAGTAGTAAAATTTTCCGAGTTTTCCGTGCTCCGGCTGTCCCGGGACATTGCGCAGGCCGCAAAGGCGGTCAATCCGGAATTGCTGCTGTATTTCAACGGGCCGTCCTATGAGGAACAGGCTGAATTCGGCACTTACATCGAATGCGAATGTCTGCCGACCGGCCCCGGCTGGGGATATGATTTTCTGCCGGTGCTGTCGCACTATATGCGCACCCTTGGCGACAAGCCGATTCTGAACATGACCGGACGTTTCTACGACTGGGGAGATTTTGGCGGACTGCGTCCTGAAGCGGCGATTAAGTCAGAATTATTGTACGGACTGGCTAACGGCATGCGCCCCAACGTGGGCGGGCATTTTCATCCGCGCGGCGACCTTGAGACTGCGGTGCTGGACCGGATTGAGAAAATATACAAGGAGCTTCAAACCCTGGAGCCGTGGGTTGACAAGGCAAAAAATCTCACGGAAATTGCCATTGTCTATCCGAAGCCGATAATAAACATCCGGCTTGACAAGCTTATTCGCAGTGCGGCAAGGATGTTAAGCGAACTGAAACTTCAGTTTGATATCGTGACCGAATTTTCCGACTGGAGCAGATATCAGGTACTGGTGTTTCCTGATGATATTCTATTTAACGAAGAAATTGCCCGGCGGGTAAAATTGCATCTTGACGCAGGCAAGTTCGTGATTTCCAGCGGCAGTTCCGGGATGAACTCCGGAAAAACGCAGTTTGCGCTGGAAAAGGAATGGGGGATAAGATTTAAGAAAGATTGCGATTTCGACCCAGCGTATTTCAAGACCGGCAGGAATTTCAGTAAAGGTCTGCCTGACATGCCGCTATCGCTGTATTCATCGGGAATTGAGTCCGAGACGCTGCCCGGCGCAGGTATTGAAGCATATCTGATAAAACCGTATTACAACCGGCACTGGGATGGCGAACATGCCTTCTTCTACAATCCGCCGGACAGGGTCACGGATATACCGGCGCTGACCGTTTGCGGCAAAGTGGCGCATTTCAGCCACCGCATTTTTTCCGGCTACAATTTGCAGGCGCCGGTTGAACTAAGACGGCTGTTCGCGAATGTGCTGGAAAAATTCCTGCCGGAACCGCTGCTGAAAACCGAAAACCTGCCGTCATTCGCCAGGGCGTTTGTAACAGAACAGCCAGGACGCAGGATAGTCCACATCCTTGCCTATGTGCCGGAATTGCGCGGCGAAAAAACCGAGATGATCGAAGAATCGGTGACAGCCATTAACGTCAAGATTGCCATGCGCTTGGATGGAAACACGCCGGAACAGGTTTACCTCGCCCCGGCCCGGCTGTCGCTGGCCTTTGATGTACATGAGGGTTATATTGAGACGGCTGTTCCGGTTGTGAATGGATATGCAATGCTGGTCTTTGAAGAGTAAAGGACAAATAGCATCTTGCAAATATTACGGTTCGCGGATATTTTCGTCCAGTGATTTGACCAGCGGGTGGAGCAGATAGGTGATGATGCGCCGTTTGCCGACCTTGATTTCAGCGATGATCTGCTTTGCGAGAATTGTTTCGCGATGCTGTCACTATACTTTTTAATTTTTATATAACGGTTGCTGCTTTTGTCCTCGCAAAATTCTTTTACATATAACATCAAAAGTTAAATCGGTTTCTTCTGAGTTCAAGAAACAGAATCCGGAAAATTCAATTTTCCTTCATTTTCCAAGGATTGATTACTACTTTAAAAACTTCAATTCATACAGATAAGGTGCTTCTTACTAATGCTTTGCAGATCTTTTGATTGACAAAATCACTATATATAAAAGAACAAGAGCCAGAATTCTGAATGGGAATCAGAAATTCAGAACAGCTCCAGAGGAGCGGAATATTAATAGCTTTCAAAATTATAAAATAGTTTTTCAACACCAACGGAGCGACATATTAATAGCAGAAGACAGAATGAAAACCGGTAAATCAGAAAATTGGAGCAAATACATTGTGTTCAACGACTCTCCAAGTTCGGAGCGGGCTGTCCAAAATGTTTTCATTGTAGTGCCGTCCGTCTCGGACGGAAATCGGACCCTCTCTCGCAGAGCGAGAGCGCTACACCCTGCACACCATGTGTCCAAAATGTCCCAAATGGTTGTAAAATTGAAAAAGGTTGTGCTCAGCGAGACTCTATTGTCTCGGAGTGCTGGAAGCGGGAAAAGTTGTTAAAGCATTATGATCAAAGACTCTCCAATGTCGGAGTGTTTATGAAAAATGAAGCACGTCATGTTCAACAGGACACCCAAAGTTGTTTGAAAATTTAAAAACAGATATGCTCAACGGCACTCCAAAGTATCGGAGTGGTGTATCCAAAATGGAGAATGGGAAGTTCTAAAGTTCGAAATTGCGGGAGTTCTAAAGTTTTAGAATGCAGAAAAACAAAAAGCATTGTGCTCAACGGCTCTCTAATTACTCGGAGTGGATTATGAAAACTGATAGATGTTATGCTCAACGACTCTCCAAATTCTCGGAGTGGGTTATGAAAACTGAAAGACGTTATGCTCAACCACTATCTAATTACTCGGAGTCGGGTGTCCAAAATGTGGTTTGTGTAGTGTCGTCCGTCTCGGACGACAATATCCCAGAGTTCCCAGGATTCCCAGAACTCCCGGATTACGAAAGCGCGTTGTGCGGGGCCGGTGTCCAAAATGTGCGGGAGCGGTGTCCGGAATGTACCGAAACGGTGTCCAAAATATGCTGGCGCGGTGTCCAGAATGTTTATAGCATCCCATTATTCCAATTATTCCCGGATCATGGAAAAAATCGCGGTGAACAGGTGTCCAGTATTATTTTTCTAAAAAAATGTTTTTTTTTAGAAACCGGTCTTGCAATATTTTTTGCCATATGATACTATTAATATGTCAATTATAGATTAAGGAAGGTGTAAGTTTATGATTACGCGAGAGGCTGATTATGCATTGAGAGTAGTTCTGCGCCTGGCGGCGATGCAGGAAGGGCAATCTTTAAGTACAACCGCATTGGCAGAGGAAATGTTTATACCTTATCGTTTTTTAAGAAGAATTGTCCGGAAATTGTGTGATTCCGGCCTGGTGGGGTCGGTCAGGGGCAAAGCCGGCGGTATTCATTTGCTGGAAAAGCCGGCCAATATCTCGGTACATGATATTCTGGCGGTTTTTGATCCAAGATCGCTGCTGTTTAATAGTTGTTTTACGAATGACTGCTGCTGTCCCAGAAAGGAAGATTGCAGGGTTCATCACATGCTGGACCCTGTCCAGAAACTGCTTAATGAGCAGCTTCAGTCAATCAGTTTTGCGGATTTGTCCAAAAAATAATTTTCAGTATTTTTGTTGTTTTAACTTTTTTTTGTTCAATATGATACTAAATTAGAATCAATTAAAAAAATGGAGGCATTGATGAAAAGGTGTGCGTCGGCGGACAGTTGTTTTGGAAATTATCTCGAAAAGCGCGGAGATGTAAATACGGCGTTCGACCGGCTGGAGGATCAGTCGGTAAAATGCGGCTATGGTCAGCACGGAATATGCTGCCGTCTGTGTTCCAACGGCCCGTGCCGGATTACGCCCGATTCCCCCAAAGGAGTTTGCGGCGCGACTGCCGATACCATGGTTGCCCGGAATTTTCTGCGTTCGGTAGCCGCGGGGGCGGCCTGCTATCTGCATGTCGCCGAGTCCACGGCCGCCAGGCTGAAATCAATCGCCGCCGGAATATCGCCGCTTCAGTTACGTTCGGAAAAGTCGGTCCACGAACTTGCGGCGCTGCTGGGAATTGAAGGGAGCAGCACGAACGAGAAGGCCGGCGGAATCGCGGATGCCGTGCTGGCTGACATATACCGGCCGCGCGGCGATAAAATGGAACTGGTCAGCAAGCTGGCAATACCTGACCGGGTAAAAAAATGGCGGGAGCTCGGGATTATGCCGGGCGGCGCCAAAGCGGAGGTCTTTGACGCTATTGTCAAGACCAGCACCAATCTAAATACAGACCCGGTGGACCAGTTGCTGCATTGCCTTAATCTCGGCATCAGCACCGGGCTTTACGGCCTCGCCATGACCAATCTGATGAACGACATTATCATGGGAGAGCCGGAAATCGGGATCGCCTCCACCGGCTTTTCCGTCGCTTCGCCGGATTACATCAACATTGCGGTATCCGGTCACAGCCATTCGGTTTTCGCCGGACTGATTACCCTGCTTGAATCCGACAAGGGACAGCAGATCGGGATAAAGGCCGGCGCCAAAGGCATCCGGATTGTAGGCCTGACCTGTGTCGGACAGGATATGCAGCTCAGGGCAAACGCAAGCAGGAAAGATGTCTTCGCCGGGCAGGCCGGCAACAATTTCACGCAGGAAGCCCTGCTGGCGACCGGCGCGATTGATATGGTAATCAGCGAATTCAACTGTACTTTGTCCGGCATCGAACCGATTGCGGAAAGGTACAAGATCAAGCTGATCTGCCTTGATGATGTGGACAAACAGAGCAGCGCGGCAATGATCAATGACGTAAAAGGGCGGGAACTTGAACTGGCGGAGGAAATCTGCGTCATCGCCGCTGACCAGTACCGGCTGCGCCGTGATCAGATAACAATTGATGTGCCGGTGCATGGTTATGATGATGTCGTCACCGGTGTCAGTGAGAAATCCCTGCTGAAACTGCTCGGCGGCAATCTCGCCCCGCTGATAGAACTGATTAAAAATGGAACCATCAAAGGCATTGCCGGCATTCTCGGCTGCTCCAATCTGGCGGCGGGCGGGCATGACGTCAACACCGTGGCGCTGACGCGGGAGCTTATCAGCCGGGATATCCTGGTGCTTTCGGCAGGCTGCACCACCGGCGGACTTGCCAACTGCGGCTATTGCTCGCTTTCAGCCAAAGAACTGGCCGGTCCCGGCCTGAAAGCTGTATGCGGGAAACTGGGCATTCCGCCGGTGCTGAACTTCGGGCCGTGTCTGGCAATCGGACGTATCGAGATCGTGGTCTCGGAACTGGCCAAGGCCCTCGGCGTGGATATCCCGCAGCTTCCGGTGGTGATCTCCGCCCCGCAGTGGCTGGAGGAACAGGCGCTGGCCGACGGCTGTTTCGGACTGGCGCTCGGGCTCACGCTGCATCTCTCCCAGCCGCCCCCGATTCTCGGATCGGCGATAGTCACTAAAGTGCTGACGGAAGACATGGTCAACATTACCGGCGGCAAAGTGATTGTAGAGATGAACCCGGTAATTGCCGCGGACAAACTTCAGCAGGTGATCAATGAAAAGCTTGCCGCTCTCGGCATTGGAGCGTGACTATGAGAAAGAAACTCATCGATAAGAGCAAATGCGTCGGGTGCAAGAATTGCGAGCTTGCCTGCATAATGGCGCACAGCAAAAATCCATTCCCGTTCATAACCTCCGGCACAGGCGAAATTGCTCAAGCCAGAAATAAAATCGAGCTTGACGCCGACGGAAAGCTCTTTCCCGAATTCTGCCGCCATTGCGATGAACCTTCATGTGTCGAAGCCTGCATCAGCGGCGCCCTGACCAAAGGCGGAGACGGCCTGGTGGTCTGCGACCAGGAAATCTGCATCGGATGCTTTATGTGCGTAATGAGTTGTCCCTACGGCATGGCGCGACCGAGTGTCAGAAACGGCGCCCGCATGGTCAAATGCGACGGCTGCCGCGGACGCGAAACCATGGCATGCGTTGATGCCTGTCCGCAGCGCTGCCTGTCGCAGGTGGATACCGAAGATGAGCGGAACGGGCAGGTGATCTATGTCTGAACAGCACATTAAAAATCATATTGCAGAGAGGTGATCATGAAATATGCAATCATTGGCGGCAGCGCCGCGGGGATTGCCGCCGCCGCTGAAATCAGGAAACTTGACCGCAAGGGAGAATTGACCATAATATGCAGAGACATGCTTTATTACTCCAGATGTCAGTTGCACATGGTTGCCTCCGGCGCCGCTTCCGTCGAACAGATCTGCTTGAAACCGGCCGGCTGGGCCGAGGATTTAGACATCAAATTCATGGGCGGAAAAACCGTGTCCGGACTGGATACCGCGGCCAAAACAATCAGTCTGGACGACGGACAAACCGTTCTTTATGACCGGCTGCTGATTGCGACCGGAACAAAAACATTCTTTCCGCCGCTGGAAGGCATCAGCGGTCCGCTGACTTTCGGACTGCGCAATCTGGCTGACGCCGTCGCGATCAATGAGGCCGGAAAGGCGGCAAAGAATTTCACCATCATCGGCGCCGGACTGGTCGGCGTGGAACTGGCGGCGGAACTGGTCAAAGCCGGCGTCAGCGTCAATCTGGTCGAACTGGCCAAATATCCGCTTCCGCTTCAACTAGATCAGTTTTGCGGCGATAAATGTTCAAAAATGCTAGCCGAGGCCGGGGTTAAACTGTATTTCGGCACTCCCGCCAGGGCGCTGCATCGCAACCGGGATGACGCAAAACCAGTCGCGCTGGAACTCGCTTCAGGGGAGAGAATTGCCACCGATGTCCTGATTTGCGCCGCGGGGGTGACTGCCAATGCCGATTTTGCCCGCAGGGCCGGAATTGATGCAGGAAAAGGAATAATCATCGACGATCAGTGCCGTACCAATGTGCCGGATGTGTTTGCCGCGGGCGATGTCGCCGAACATGTGGATACCGTCAACGGCATCAGGCAACTGACGGCAATCTGGCCGACTGCCGTGCGCCAGGGGAAAGTCGCCGGAATCAATATGGCCGGCGGCACGGCGTCCATCAGAATCAATACCGGGATGAAAACAGCAATGTCCGTAATGGGAACTCATTTCATCTCACTGGGGCAGACCGGCGTTTCAAAACCGCAATGGAGCAGGCATATATTCAGCAATACCGACAGCCGCGGCAGAGAAAGCATCCGCGTCCTTTATACTGACGGCAATATCCTCAAATCCGCGCTGCTGTGGGGCAATGTGACTGACGCCGGATTGTATCACGAAGCGATAGTGACCGGACGGGATATCAGCGGCGACTGCCTTTTTCTTGAAGGGCTTGATGCGGCGAAGCGAGGCAAAGAGACCATGAGTGTTTTCTAACTGCTGCAATAATTTAAAAGATTTGCAGCTCAGAGGCCTTTTAAGGCAAGATTGGCAATTTCCGGGGAAATTCTCTTCAGCACGGCAAGCGATACTTCCAGCGCCTCCGCGGAAGTGGCGCATTTCATGGCTTCCATTGCGGCCTTTTCCGCCTCGTACATACTCAGTTTCCGCACGATGCGGCGGACCGAACCCAGCGAAATCGGACTCATGCTCAGTTCATGCACCCCCATTCCGACCAGCAGCGGAGTGTACTGCGGTTCGCCCGCCATCTGCCCGCAAACGCTCACCCAGATGTTATGCCTTTTCGCGGCCTGGCTAACCCGGTGTATCAGCTCCAGGATTGCCGGATGCGACGGATGATACAAGTAGGCGACCCGCTCGTTGCTGCGGTCTATTGCCATAGTATATTGAACAAGGTCATTGGTGCCGATGCTGAAAAAATCCACCATTCCGGCCAATGTATCTGAAATCATTGCCGCCGCCGGAGTTTCGATCATTATCCCGATTTCCATAGCTTTATTAAAATCGCATTGCTCCGAGGTCAACTCATCCTTGATATTGTCCATGAACGCCTTGAGTTCAGTAACTTCTTCACTGCAGGAGATCATCGGGAACATGACTTTCAGGTTGCCGCAGGCGCTGGCCCTGAGCAGAGCACGAAGCTGCGTCCGCAGGATATCCGGCCTTTCCCGGAGGCACAACCTGACCGCGCGAAGTCCCAGAAACGGGTTGGATTCGGAATCGCTGGATATTCTCTGCTCCAGTTTGTCGCCGCCGATGTCGAGGGTCCTGACTACCACCGGCTCGCCGTCCATTTCCTGAACCAGCTTGCGGTAGGTCTGGAACTGCTCCTCTTCGGTCGGCATATGATCCGAGTTTATGAATAAGTACTCTGTACGGAACAATCCGACGCCGCTGGTGCCGAATTTCTTGGCAGTGGTGATTTCGTCGAGACTTTCAAGGTTTGATGCCAGTTGCACCGTGAAACCGTCAACAGTTTCAGGCCGGAGCCGGCTTTCCCTGACCAGATCTATATAAAACTTGTCTTCCTCTTTCGACTTCAGTTTATAGAGTTCGAGCGTTTTCGGTTCCGGATTGACAATGATTGTTCCGATGAAGCCGTCAATGATAATTTCATCATCGTCTTCCAGATTTTCAAAGATTTCCTTAGAAACGCCGACAATTGCCGGAATCTGCATTGATCTGGCAAGAATTGCGGTATGAGAGGTATTGCTGCCGGTTTCCACTGCAAACGCCAGGACTTTTTCACGGTCCAGCAGCGCGGTATCCGACGGCGTGAGATTGCGGGCGATTATGATTCTTTTCGAAGTCATGCTGTCCAGTGAATGCCGCTTGGCATTGCGCAGATTGGCCAGCACTCTGGAGGCGACATCCTTGATGTCATCGGCTCTTTCCTTGATATACTTATCCGGCATGACGGAAATCGCGGCAACATATCTTTCCACTACTTTAAAGAAAGCATAATCCGCGGTTTTGAGTCTGCGCCTGACCATATCCTGAACTTCGCTCATCAGCATCTGGTCGTCTACAATCAGCAGATGGGCATCGAAAATGCTGGCCTCGCGCACATCAAATTTGTCCTGCACTTTCTTCTGCAGGATTTCAATCTCGTCGCGTGTTTTGTCCAATGCCAGGTTGAAATTGGCAATTTCTGACTCAATTTGAGAAGGGGTAATAGGTTTGTCGGTGGATTCGGTATAAGCGGTATTGTATTCTTTAATGACCAGGGCAGGACCGACTGCGATTCCGGGCGAAGCCGAAATCCCGTGAAATATAATTTCTTTTTTGGGGTCCATTGATAACTTTTATTCCTCGTCAAACTTGCGCGTAATCAGATCAATAATCGCTTTGATTGCAACTTCGCAGTCCTTGCCTTTAGCGGATATTTTAATTACAGTGCCGTAACCGGCCGACAGCATTAATAATCCCATAAGGCTTTTTCCATTAACTACTTCGCTATCCTTCTCAACGGTTACTTCGCATTCAAAGTTTGAAACTGTCTTGACAAACAAAGATGCCGGCCTGGCATGAAGCCCAAGCGTGTTTTTTATTTCTATTTCGTGAGAAACTTCGTTTTCTTCCGACATCTTCGCCCATCTTTATTTTAACAGTATTCAAACAAATATATCTGCTGCTTTAAGTTAATGCTGATTAGAACCCTCGCCATAATGTAATTTAAATTCATCGAAAAATCAAGCATCTTTAATGCAATTTCAGCGTTAAAGAATTATTGTGCCGCCTGTCCCCCTGCCCTGAAACATGTGCGCTCTGTCAGGCTCAACAAAAAAAAAGCCCGCACTGGGCGGGCTTGAACAGACGCAAGTACTTACTTGATCGGGGGTTTGCCGGCAACGCCGCCGGTTTTCTTATGCCAGACGGCGATAATCGGGCTGGCGACAATTACTGATGAATAAGTACCGATCACCACGCCAAGCATCATTACGAATACAAAGTCGTTGATGGCGGTACCGCCGAACAGAAACAGCACAAATACCACCAGAAATACCGTGAATGCGGTCAGCACCGTCCGGCTCAGCGTCTGGTTGATACTCATATTTACAATCTCTTTATACGGCTTGTCTTTGACCAGTTTCAGATTTTCACGGATACGGTCAAACACCACGATAGTATCCATAATGGAATAACCAATGATGGTCAGAATCGCAGCGACAACCGTCAATGAAATTTCTCTGCCCATCAGCAAATAGATTCCGAGGGAAATAGTCACGTCGTGAATAAGGGCGATTACCGAAGACACCCCGTAATCGAATTCAAAACGCAAGGCCACGTAAATAATAATACCGATAAACGCCAGAATCACCGACAGTATTGCGGATTTACTGAATTCCCAGCCGACCAGTCCGCCGAGCGAAGATTCAAGTCCGCCCGAAAGCTTGGCATTCGGAAACTTTGCATTAAGTATCTTACCAATCTGATCTTTAGGGCTGGAGGAATTCTGCGCACTGGTATCAACTTTATGACTGCTGCGGATAACGATTTCCAGCTTTTTATTGTCCCCGCCAAGTGCGGCATTGGTTTTGTAGGTAACTTTTGAATCATTGTATCCGGCAGCAATAAGAGCATCGGCAATCTGCTGCGGAGCTATGCTTTCGGCATAACTGAACGTTATCTGAGTGCCGCCGACGAAGTCAACGCCAAGACAGTTTTTGCCTTTGATGCAGATTGTCGCGATACTCACCACGATCATAACTGATGAGATTACCAGCAATACGCGGCTGGCACGAAGGAAATTGAAATGCGGCTGGGTGAAGATATGCATCATGCGCAGTGTCTTGAAGTGGGAATAACGCTGCATAATATCAAACACCAGACGGGTGATATACAGCGAGGAGAACAGACTGGTGATGATACCGATATTGAGTGTTACCGCAAATCCTTTAATGGCGCCGGTACCGACAAACATCAGGATCACCCCGGTGAACAGGGTAGTCAGATGGGAGTCGATAATGGTCAGGAAAGCCTTGCTGTAACCGAGATCAATTGCGTTAAGCACGGTTTTGCCGTTATTCAATTCTTCGCGCACCCGCTCATAGATAAGAACGTTGGCGTCAACCGACATCCCCATCGTCAGAATGATACCTGCGATACCAGGCAGAGTAAGCGTGGCGTCAAAAGCGGCCATGGCACCCAGGATCATTATAATATTGACGAGCAGACCGATAATCGCCACGACGCCGGCCCGGTGATAATAAACGATCATCCCCACGGCCAGAGCGAGCAGCGCCAGTACGCCGGCCCAGATGCCGTTGCGGACGTTATCCGCGCCGAGAGTCGGGTCCGTATCAAAAATAGCCTCCACATTGATCTGCGGCAGACTGCCGGTGGCAAGAGCATCGGAAATGGCTTTGGCTTCCTCAGTTGAGAACTTGCCGGAAATTTCAGCGCTTCCGTCCATGATGGCGGAGCGGATGGACGGTGCGCAATAAAGCTTGCCGTCAAGCACGATAGCCAACTGGCGATTAAGATATCTGGTGGTGACTTCACCGAACTCCCTGCCGCCTTTACTGTTAAAACGGAGAATAATCTTGCGCTGTCCGTACTGGTCGGCGCTCGGGAACGCGTCAACAATGTCTTTTCCTTCCATAACCCAGCGGCGTTCAACAAAGTAAACCTGGGTGACCGGCTTCTGGCCTTTCACAAAATCAACTGTTTCCAGCTTTTCATAACCGACCGGAGCAATAAAGTTTTGCGGATCTTCGAGATATTTTTTCACCAGCGTCTGATTGTCTTCATGGACCAGGCGGAAACGGAGCTTGGCGCTCATTTTGATCAGATTCAGCAGCTTTAATTTTTCGTCCTTTGATACGACTGGAACGCGGAGCGAAATATAACGTCCGCCGGCAGGTGAAATTTCAGTTTCGAAAATCTTCTGCGACTCCATACGTTTACGGAGGGTTTCAATCGCAATATCGCGGAAGTTGTCGTAAGTTCTGCTGATTTTCTGGCTGTCTTTATCGCTTTTAGCATCTTTGACAATGGCAGGCTCGTCCGCAGTCTTTGCTTCACTGCTGATCGTGCCGTCATTGACATCCTGTTTTTTATCAGGAATAAGTTCGACGAGAAATTCCGCACCGCCGTTCAAGTCCAGCCCCAGACGGATGGAACTGCTGGCCTTTTTCCTGACCACGCTGAGAACGTCGCGATTGTCATTCAAATCCTTGCCGTCGACATAGCTCTTCAGTTCAATTCCCTTTTCATCCGCAGCTTCAAGCAGCGCCTGTGAAGGGAAAAGACTGGGATTGGCTTCCTGTTTTTTCCTGGCGTCAGCTACCAGTTTTTCCATTTCAGGACTTTTACTGTCTTTCAGTATGGAACTGAAAGTCTTGTAAAAATCCCGCTGAGTCAGCGGATGGATTGAAATGGCAAACACAGCAGTTACAGCCAGAGCGATAATCGTTCTCAGAAGTATCGGTTTCTTATTCATATTTGCGGCAACATCCCTTCTTAAAAGCTTTAATATAAATCAGTTAGCGAGAGTATTCATATTCCCGTTCTCGAAAACGGCATTAATGGCGGTCTTGCTGATTTCGACCTTGACATTGTCGGAAATTTCGGCAATAAACGTTTTCTCTTTGACTTCAACGATTTTTGCATAAATTCCGCCGCCGACAATCACGCTGTCGCCTTTCTTGATCTGTTCGACCATTTCCGTGCGTTTTTTGGCCTGTTTGCGCTGTGATCTGATCATGAAATAAATCATCACGCCGAAAATAAGGATCGGTCCGAGCAAGGGAAGCATTCCGCCGCCCTGAGTGGCCGGTGCGCCCTCAGCTAAAGTAAAAATCGATTCAATCATTTGCAATTATATCCTTCCGTTTAAAAATTCATGGGAAAAAACTAACTTTGCAAAATACATCAAAAACCCTGAATAGCAAGATTTTTTTTGATATTCAGGGCTTAAAATTAAAATATTTTAAATCAGCCGAAGCAGATTTTGTTATTTCCCGGGAACCCCGAGCAGGCTGAGATGCTTTTCAAAATGGGCTTTCAGCTTCTCGCAGTACTGCTTTTCAAACTTGTGCATGGCGGCGAAAAACAGCGGTCTGATATTTTTATCGCGCAGGATCGGGCCATAAGTTATATGCAGAAGCTGCCGGGCTTCATTCATTTCCATTAACTTCGGCAAATCGCCGTCCGGCATGGTATCCACATTCGCGATCTTGCTTATATCGGCCGTGATATGATACAGACGGAGCATGTCATTGAAATTCGCCAGCGCGCATTTGTGCATAAGGCGGTATAGTTCCGGATCATTCTCGGAAATAACCCGGACCGCTTCCAGCCAACTGGTGCCGGCAGTCTTCAGATGCAGGCGCATTCCGGTCATCTGTCCGATAGTCGGATAGACCATGAACTTGTCGCTGCCGGAATGAATTGAAACCTTGTAATCGCCGTGGGTCCTGGCAATCGCCGCGTGAACTTCAAACTGGCGGGCAAATTCGGCAGGATCGCCGATGTAATCAACCGCTTTCTGGAATTCCCCGATAAATCTGGGAGCCAGCGAAGTAAACTCCACCCCGCGCAGCCGCAATTCTTTCACAATGAACAGATGATGAGACGGAAGCGTCGGCGAAGTCGTTTCATCAATCGAAATCTCCAGATCAAATTCATCGCCGCGGCGGGATTTAATATGATTGTAAACTTCCAAAGCAAAATCCAGCGCCTTCAAATACATGACCGCGCAGCGGCGGGCAGTAGCGGCGTCAACGGCAATCTCCAGGCTGCCGACTTTGAAGGTCTTATCGAAATAGTCCTGTCCGATCCGGCGCTGAACATCAGCCGGCAATGCTTTAAAAGCGTTTTCCACCTGAGAATCCGGCCAGTCACCGGCTTTGGCCAGCATCACTTCCGACAGATCCAGGGTAATCATCGGCATGCCGGCGGACAATGCAACGTCAATATCCGGAATATTCTTCAAGTGGTCGCCATCGGCGCCGTAACCGTCCTTATAGCCGGCTTGAAAAACCATGAACGTGGCGTCATCAACCACCTGGCGGTAGGTCCTTCCGGTAAGGTCCAGTTCACGCATAGACTGCTGGGCCAGCACCGGAGTCGCATCAAAATGCTTTACCGCGGCAATATGGCCGACGCTGGCCAGGCCAAGCCGGTCGCCGCAGCCGATAGTCGTTTTGCGGTTGCGAAGCGATACCGGAGCAGTCCACGGGAAAAGCGTCCTCAGCAGTTGAGCATTATGTTCATTCAGCGGACATTTTCTGGCAATGACGCCGCAGTCGCCAATCTGTTCGCCGGAGAAATCCGCGATGACTCCGTCTTCACGGCTGGATAAAACCAGGATAAATTTTGATTGTGAATCACAAGCCATCGCAATGATCGTGCCTTCTTTCTTCTGAACAGAATCCTTATAGAAAGCAACGCTGCTGTTATGGGTGTGGATGTTTGCTTTGATATGATCTTCGCCGGCGCCGAGTAAACTGCACGCATGTTTGAGCAATTCTTTCATATTCTGTTCCCCCTTTAATTAATTATTTATATTTACAATTTGATAGAATCTTATCGCCGACATGTGCCATCGTTGGCTATGCTTCATAAAAATAAAATCAAACAGTTGGGAATATATTCCTGAAAATGCATTATTTCAAGATACGCAGAAAATAAAAAAACACCTTGAACGCTGAATATTAACAGCCTTCAGGGTGTTTGGAAATATCAGTTTATGCTCTGACTTCGCCGTCAACAAAAACTTTCTCCGGCGAAAAATCATCTTTCAGAATCAGGATATCGGCGTAGAACCCGGGTTCAATCCTGCCGAGTTTTTCCAGTCCCAGCGATCTGGCCTGATTCCAGGAAGTAGTCTTGATCAATTCTTTCAGCGGCATTCCGGTAACTTCATAGATGTTTTTCAAGCCCTGATAGAAAAGCAGCGTACTGCCGGCCAATGCGCCGTTGGACGCCAGGCGGGCGGCGCCGTCCTTGACAACCACCGGCAGGCCGCCGAGATTGTAATCGCCGTCTTTCAGGCCTGATGCACACATCGCGTCCGTGATCAAAAGCACTTTCTCCGGCCCCTTGATTTTGAATATCAGCCTGATCATATCAGGTGAAATATGCACTTTATCGCAGATCAGTTCAACAAATACTTCATCATGCAGCAGCCCTGCGCCGACCAGCCCGATATCGCGGTGATGCAGCGGGGTCATCTGATTGCAGAAATGACTCAAATTCTTCAATCCCAGCGCATTGGCCTTTTTGAAATCGACATAAGTTGCGGAACTGTGAACGCATGACGGGGTAATCCCGGCGGCGAGCAGTTCACGGACAAAGGCGCTTCCGCCTTCAGCTTCAATCGCGAAGGAGACTTTGGCGACTTTCGAAATCGCATCCAGACGCTTGACTTCATCAATGTCCGGACTGCGGACAAAAGCAGGATTCTGGGCGCCGCAGCATTTGCCGTTGATATAGGGGCCTTCCAGATGGACTCCGGCAATTTTAGCACCATTGACTCCTCGCCTGACATATTCAGCGGCAGTTTTCATTGCCGGCTTCAACTGCTCTTCCGGCAGCGTCAGGGTGGTTGGCAGCAGGGTGGTAACCCCCTCCTTCAGTTTATCGGTACCGATGGCATCCATGCCTTCCTGTTTGGCGTCGGTAAAATCGAAGCCGGAACGTCCGTGGCAATGCACGTCAATAAATCCGGGAACAACCATTTTGCCTCCGGCGTCAACGGTATTATCCGCCGCAGGCAGTTTCTCGCCATCAGCATATATTCCGGCGATAAATTTGCCGTCAATCAATACTGCGGCGTTTTCAAGTTCCGCATCAGGAGAAATCAAATGACAGTTTTTTATTAAAGTTCTCATTAAAATTACCTCACTGTTTTACTTGATTGCGGGAAGACTGGCGGCAATGACCGCCTGTCCGTGACGTTTGAACTGCTCGTCAGGAGTTCTGAACGTAATCTGCTTCGCCAGCGCCGGAAATTCCTTCTTCAGCACGTCTTCGGCAACCTGAAGAATGAGTTCGCCGCCAGCGCCGGAAGTAACGCGGCCCAGGATCAGCAGATTGCGGATCTCATAAAAATCAGCGTAATGAGCAATGGCATACGCAAAATATGTTCCGATAGTGCGGTAAATCTTCGCGGCGCGTTCATCACCTGCGCTCATCAGCTTTTGAACGCCGACCAGTCTTTCCGGGAAAGGCATATCTTTCGGGAATTCGATCCCGGCAAGCGGCGCGAGCCTGGCAACTCCCTGCTGGGAGAAATACTGCACCCCGCAACCGATGTCGCCTGACCACTCGTCGGCCGGAGCATTGTCGCGGTAATCAATCGGAGTAAACGCCAGTTCATTGAGCCAGTCGGTGATATTGCCCTGCATATTGACATATCCGGCCGCCAGACTGGTGCCCATGGAAATGCCAAGCACCCCGTTGGACTTCATCGACATTGCGCCGGCCAGCGCGGTTACCTCTCCGTCGTTGGCGACGATCAGCGGCACATTATACTGTTTCTGAATATCGATGAAAATATTCTGGACATGTTTCTGAAAATCTTCCTTGCTTACGCCGCGGAAGAGAGATGCGATGCGGGGCTTGTTGTCAACGTAAACGCCGGCGGCGCTGCCGCCGATCGCGTCGACGCGCGGCAGTTTGGCGGCGGCACGTTTAAGGGAATCAAGAATGCCCTGACGGTGGTATTCCGGGTCTTTCTGAAAATACGGGTCCCAGGTGATTTCTTCAGTAAACACAACTTCGCCGTCCTGTACCGCCGCACACTTGCGGTCAGAACCGCCCAGGTCAAAGCCGATGCGGCAGCCGTCCGTGTGCCCGCCGAGCTGCACTTGAATTTCATGACTTTGCGGAGCATCCGCCAGCGGACAGGCAACGACTTCAAAAGGCTTGCCGTAAATGCGTTCGCCCATAATTTCATTGTCAAAAGCCCTCACGCCTTGCGCGGCATAAATAGCTCTGATATCGTCGGCCAGAGCGGCGCAACCGGCAATCGTAACCCGGTAGCCGCCCTTCATCCAGAGCATAAATTTGATCAGGCGTTCAACATATTTAACATTTAACGTCCTGTATTCGCCTTCATGCGGGAAAATTTCAGTGGCGAAAGTTGATACCGTGCCGTTGGGGCGGTTCAGCGCCACCACAACCTTTTGGGCCCTGCCGGATTCCGCCACGGCTTTAAGGTAACTTCTGTTCCATAACACCGCCGGAACAAATTCCGGATCGAGTTCCGGCTTTACTTTCGGAGCAGTCTGAATCATCATAGTTTAATCTCCTGCTTATTTATAAAATATTTAGATAAATCAATCTTTTTTACATTATCCGTAAATAATATAATAAAGCCTTTTTTCAAAATTTCTATCATGATTGATTTCTTTTTCACAAAAAAGCAGTTTGTAAGACATTATTGAGATATTAATAGCTTAAAAATTTCAATGCGGAAAGAGCGATATTTGCCCAGAATATGCACATTTAAAGAAGAGGCCGGTCAGACGACCGGCACTTCCGGGCTTGCTTACATTGAAATTTTTCCGCGTTGGCGTACGGTTAATTTTCTACCGTCTATTCACTTTATGCCGAGCGTTTTATTGATATCTTTAATCATCATATCATGGGTTGTCATCGCCATGTCCAGCATATCTGAATAATTCTGAACTTCTTTAGCTGACAGCTTTTGCTCTGTATTAAAAAAAGCGGCCAGGCCGGAAACCGGTCCGATAATCTGCATTATTTTCTTGAATGCGCCTTCCAGTTCGCAAGCATCGTTGACGTTTTTTGAATCAAGCTTCCGTATCCATGCCGTATGCGCGTCAAGCACCTCCAATACTTTCCGCCTGATCCTGCCCTGCGGGTTGTCACGGAAAATATTGTATTCTTTTTTTACCGACTTCCAAAGTTTGAGAACTCCCTGATCAAAATCTTTCCGCAAATCAGCAAACAAGTGCTCGATCCGGTCATCAAAACAGCGTTTTTTCACATTCTCAAGGTCATCGCCGCCGGCAAATAATTCATCCCGCATATAAGCCGCCAGTTCATACTCGTTAATTGCAAATCCCATTATCCGAAATAACTGATTAAGCCCGGAATCGTCTTCGTCCATATAATCTTCATCTGCTTCAAGGTCTTCATCATCATCAAAATCATCCATTTCCATCAAATCGAACTCGCGGTCTTTTTCCCAGATCATGGCATCTCCTGATTCGGAAGCTGCCAGATAGAAGTCATTCCGCCGGTTGAGCGAATTCACCGCTAAACTTGACGGCGATTGCAGTAAACTATGATCCGCCAGAAAAAACGCCCTGCTCAAAAATATTTCAATCGGCTCCATCACGCCCAACTGCTCAACCATCTCAATGTTCTTCCGCAAGCCTTCCGCAAAAGCGCTGTCCCATTTCGCGGATTGCCATAATCTGTCTTCCGGCAGCGGCTCAACGGTGCAACGCTGCTTTTTATAGTCAACAATCGATAATAACAGCAGATCGCCTTCGACCAGCTTATGGGCGGCATAGAAATTCTTGAAATCATAGACCGAAACCTTGACGCAGGCGTCCATGCTCTCTTCGCCATGCTTGACACCTTCAATGAAAGAAAAAAGATTATCTTCAGTTTCATCGGCAATAAGTTCCATCGTGCCTTTGGGGCCGAACAATGAATAATAAATACCCAGCGTGGACAAGTTGAACCGGCTCTTTATCTTCCTGATTTTTCCAGAGCTACTCCCGGTCTCCAGCCTGATCTCACCGCCCCGGTCAAAGAACGGGACGAACCGGTGTCCTGGAATTAATATGCCCTGCTCAATTTCCATTGCCGTCAGACGGATGCAGAACTGAGCCTTATCGAATAAACCGCGTCTGGAAAAAAATAAGTCATCCTCGTCATCATTGCCCGGAACGACAATATAATTATCGTCTTCGGCCAGTGCCCATTCAATAAAGTCCGGCTTGAAACCGTAAGAATCAATCCCGATTTTTTTACACACGGCATTACAGACCTTCGCAGGCTTAACCGGCAGCCCCTGGGCGCCATACAACTTGTCAACGGCTTTGATAATTTCCACTTCAATATCATCCATACACACCACCACCGGTTTTATAATTTATTGCTGCTCCTGATAATAATCTTCCAAATTATGTAATGTAGCCAATTTCAGCGACAAGTCAATTAAGATAATTGAAAACGGAGAAACCATTATATTTTAAATGCGCTGCTATTGCATTTTGCGAAAACAATTACGCATTTTTTCTTAAATACTATTGAAAATTTATTAATTACAATGTAGAATATCTGCGTAAACGTTTTCTCTTATAACAATAATTAATTAAAGTTATGATGAATCGCAAGAAAATCACGATCAAGGAATTTGCGGAAAAGCTTGGGGTGTCTATCGCCACGGTGTCGCGGGCATTCAGCGACAAAGGGCGCATCAGCGACAAGACCCGCCAGGAGATTATCGTCAAAGCGCAGGAATACGGTTATCGCGCCAATATTCACGCCCGCAACCTGATTTCCCGCAGCAATAATACGATCGCACTGCTTTTTCCCGCGATCAGCCATGAAGAACCGGACTATTTCATTACTGAAATCATGCTCGGCATCAACGAGACGCTGGCAAAATACCGGAAAATACTGCAAGTGCATCCATTTCCCTTTGATGCGTCTGAAAAGGAACTGGAAATATATAAAGATTATATTCTAAACGGCAGTTTCGAAGGCATCATTGTCGTTGCCGGAGCGCGAGGTTCCAATCGCCTGGTCAGCACCGCCCAATCAGGCAATATTCCTTATGCAGTTATCGGCCACATGAGCGGAATCGGCGAAAATTCCGTATTGTTCGATAACGAATACGGCGCCTTTCTGGCAGGCAAATATTTCAAAGACACCGGCCGGCGGCATCCGGCTTATGTCGGCGGACACCTGGACAAACGCAAAAAACGCGGATTCCAGGAGGGCTTCGGAGCAAACGGCGCCAGAATAGTTTTTGCCGAAGGCGGCAGCAGTTTCCGCCACGGCGGCACGGCTTTTGAAACTCTGCAAAAGACCCATCCCGAGGTTGATTGCGTGCTGTGCGCCAATGACGTTCTGGCAATCGGTTTCATTAAGGCCGCTTTAAACAGAAACATTAAGGTTCCTCAGGATATAGCCGTCATCGGATTTGACGATATCAAGCCGTCACGCTATTTTACCCCTGCCCTTTCGTCAGTATCGTTAAAATTATTCGAACTCGGCGAGTGCTCCGTAAAAATTCTGATGCAAGTTATTGAAGAAGATAAACCTGTAAATTCAGAAACAATTGAATGTGATCTGATTCTCAGGCAGTCTTCATAAAAAATAAAAAAGGTATTTGAACGTTATGAAAAAAGTAAAATTGATTATCGCCGGCGCCGGCTCCCGCGGAGCAGGTTATGCGGAATTCGCCAAATCCTGTCCGGACCGTCTTGAGATTGTCGGAGTCGCTGAACCAAGAGACTTTTACAGAAATGAACTGGCTAAGAAATTCAACATTCCGGAAAAGAATGTCTACACCGACTGGCGGGACCTGGCGAAGAGAAAGAAGTTTGCGGACGGCGTTATTATCGCGACGCAGGATAATATGCACACGGAGCCCGCGTTAAAGTTTGCGCAAAAAGGCTATCATATAATGCTGGAGAAGCCGATGGCCCCGACCGCCGGCGAATGTAAGAGAATTGTTGCGGCGGCTAAGAAAAACGGCATAATCTTTGCCGTATGCCATGTCTTGCGCTATACCAATTACACCAGGAAACTCAAAGAAATTCTGGATTCCGGAGTTATCGGCGACATCGTGAGCATGCAGCATATCGAGGAAGTCGGGTGGTGGCACCAGGCGCATTCTTTTGTGCGCGGCAACTGGCGCAATGAAAAAGAATCTTCATCCATGCTGCTGGCAAAATCCTGCCATGATGTTGACTGGATCAGTTATATCATGGGACAGAAATGCAAAGCGGTATCTTCATTTGGTTCCCTGAAGCATTTCCGCAAAGCGGAACAGCCCGCGGGGGCGGCATCAAGATGTCTTGATTGCAGTTGCGAACCGGCATGTCCGTACTCGGCAATTAAAATCTATATTAAAGACCGCCTGGAAAAAGGACAGAACGGCTGGCCGGTAAATGTGTTAACTCCGGTCGTGAATAAAGAAAATATCTTAAAGGCGCTGCGCGAAGGACCTTATGGACGCTGCGTTTATGAATGCGACAACGACGTGGTGGATAATCAAGTCGTCAATATGCTTTTTGAGGGCGGCCGTACCGTCGCTTTCACCATGACGGCATTTGCGCACGGCGGCAGGAAGACTAGAATTTTCGGCACCAAGGGCGAAATTCATGGCGACAGTTCCGAAATTAAGATCTTTGATTTTCTCACTCAGACTAGCAAAGTCGCAGATACCAATGCGTCGGAAGGATCAATTCTGGGAGGGCACGGCGGCGGCGACGGGGGGCTTATGGAAAGTTTTGTTACGGCGCTGGCGACGAATGATCCGTCACAGATACTTTCCGGGCCGGACGCAACGCTTGAAAGCCATCTCATGGTATTCGCGGCGGAAAAGTCCAGAAAAGAGGGCAAAGTTATCACTTTAGCATAAAACATGTTCAAAGAGAACAGCAAATATAATCAGAAGGAGTTATGACAGAAATGAAACCAACATTGCTGGTACTGGCGGCAGGCATGGGCAGCCGCTATGGCGGACTGAAACAACTTGACCAGGTCGGACCGTCAGGTGAAACCATCATCGACTATTCGATTTATGATGCGATCAGAGCCGGATTCGGTAAAATCGTCTTTATCATCCGCAAGGATATAGAGGCTCCGTTTAAAGAAACCATCGGCAAACGTTATGAAGGCAAAATCGCGATTGAATACGCGTTTCAGGAACTGAACAAACTGCCGGCCGGTTTCAGCGTTCCTCCGCAGCGCCAGAAACCGTGGGGAACCGGACATGCCGTACTGTGTGCCAGAGATGTCATTCACGAACCGTTTGCGGTAATCAACGCCGACGATTTTTATGGTGCCAGCGGTTATCAACTGCTCGCCGGCTATCTGAACCACGCCCAGGACGGCGTCAAGGCCGATTACTGCATGTGCGGCTTCATTCTGCGCAATACGCTTTCCGACAACGGCACGGTTTCCAGAGGCATCTGTAAAATCACCGGCGGCCACCTTGCATCAGTTACTGAAATGACCAGAATCGAGCGCAACGGCAATGCCGCCAGAAATATCGAAGACGGAGCGCAATGCGACCTGACCGGCGATGAAATTGTCTCCATGAATATGTGGGGCTTTACGCCGTCCCTGTTCGAACATCTGGAAAAATTGTTCATCGAATTCCTGAAAGTCGGCGGGCAAAAGGAAAAGTCCGAGTTTTACATCCCGTCAGTGGCGGATACACTTATCAAGGACGGCAAAGCCGAAGTGAAAGTAATGGAAAGCCGGGATTCATGGTTCGGCATCACTTACCGTGAAGATAAAGACAACGTAGTCAACAGCATCCGGGCCCTTGTCGCAAAAGGCGTTTACCCGGATAAATTATTTTAATGGTGAAAAAATGAAACATGCAGCATTGAAACATGATATTAAAACAATCAGCGAGTCGTTTGAAATCTACGGGGATTACATTATGGCTGAACCCTACGGGTCAGGCCATATCAACGACACCTACCGCGCCGCATTCAATCAGGGCGGGACTTTAATTAACTATATTTTCCAGCGGATAAATCACAATATCTTCAAGAATCCCACTGCCCTGATGGAAAATATCGACCGCGTCACCACCCACATTTTCAACAAGATCAGAGGCTGCGCCGACGCCACGCGCCGCACGCTCGTAATCATCAGATCAAACGATTGTAAAGTCTGTCATCAGGATGCCGATGGCAATTTCTGGCGGGTGTATGTATTTATTGAAAAAGCCAAAACTTACGATGTGATTGAAAAGGAGGCGCAGGCCTATCAGGCCGCAAAGGCTTTCGGTGAATTCCAGAAAGCTCTCGTTGATCTGCCCGGCGCCAGGCTGCATGAGACGATTCCCGACTTTCACAACACGCCTAAACGTTTCGAAGCGCTGGAAAAAGCAATTGCAGCGGATGTTGCCGGACGCGTCAAACAAGCCGGACAGGAAATAGACTTCGTACTGAAGCGCAAAAATGATGCATCACTGCTGCTTAACCTCAACGCTCAAGGCGCAATTCCCGAACGCATTACCCATAATGACACTAAATTGAACAACGTCATGCTGGACGACGTGACCGGCGAAGGCGTATGCGTCATTGATCTGGACACCGTCATGCCGGGATTAGTCCACTACGACTTCGGCGACATGGTCAGAACCAGCACCAGTCCGGCGGCCGAAGATGAAAAGGACCTTTCAAAAGTAAAAATGCAGTTCAACATGTTCGAAGCCCTGCTGCGCGGCTATCTTACCACCGCCGGAGATTTTTTGAACCCGGTCGAACTGGAATATCTGCCATTTGCCGGCAAACTCATCACCATGGAAATCGGCGTAAGGTTCCTGACCGATTTTCTGTCCGGCGACGTTTACTTCAAAGTCCATCGCGAAGGCCATAACCTCGACCGCTGCCGCACCCAGTTCACACTGGTCAAGTCCATCGAACAGCAGATGGACAAAATGATGCAACTACTGAAAACTATCAAATAACTAAAACAGGATTTAAGAAAAATGAAGAAATTAAGAATAGGCATTATCGGAACCTGTCGCAGAGGCAGCCTGGGCGACCGTTACCTCACCCCGGAAGACAACGTGGAAATCATCGCCGGAGCGGATATTTCAACCCATCAGCTCGACCGCTTCAAAACCAGAATTCAGGAAAACCTGAAGAACACTCCGAACTGTTATCTTGACTACCGCGAAATGATCGAGAAGGAAAAACTGGACGGAGTTTTCATCACCTCCCCTGATTTCTGCCATGAAGAGCAGTCGGTTTTCGCGCTTGAACACGGGATCGGGGTCTACCTGGAAAAACCGATTGCCATTACCGTCGACGGAGCCGACCGCATTCTGCGCGCCGCTTATGAGAACAAAGCCAAACTGGTGCTCGGCCATAACATGCGCTACATGTCGTTTGTACTTAAAATGAAAGAACTTATTGACAGCGGAGTCATCGGCCAGGTGAAAGCCATCTGGTGCCGCCATTTCATCAGTTACGGCGGCGACGCCTATTTCCACGACTGGCACGCCGACAGGAAGTGCGCCAACAGTCTCCTGCTGCAGAAAGGCGCACATGACATTGACGTCATTCACTGGCTGGCCGGCTCATATACCAGAAGAGTCAACGGCATGGGCGGCCTGACCGTTTACGGCGACCTGCCTAAACGCGAAAAAAATCCGGATATCCCGGTTGAAACAACGTTCAACACCTCCAACTGGCCGCCGCTGGCACAGAAAGGCTTCAACCCGGTGGTTGACGTGGAAGACCTGAATATGATCAACATGCAGCTTGCCAACGGCGTTTTCGCCACCTATATGCAGTGCCATTACACCCCGGATTCCTGCCGTAACTACACCGTCATCGGCACTAAAGGCCGTCTGGAGAATTACGGCGATCACCATGAAGACACCACCATCGAGCTCTGGGACGACAGGAGAATTGATGCATTCAGGCTTAGCGGCGACGCCACTTTCCGGACCCCGCCGGGCAAAGGCGGACACGGCGGTTCAGATCCGGCCATCGTCAGAAGTTTCTTCGCGGTTCTGCGCGGCGAAGGCAAACCCAACTCATCGCCGCAGGCGGCACGTTACAGCGTGGCCACCGGCTGCCTCGGCGCTGAATCCATCCGGAACGGCGGAATTCCTTTTGATGTGCCAAAATTGGCAAACTACCTTGAAGAATACGATTACAGCAGCTAAATTACTTTTTTACAAATATCGGAATTAAGTTTCAGCGATGAGATTTTAAGAAAACAGATTAAAGAAGGTTAATTAAAATGAAAGTCTTAATTACCGGCGGCGCCGGATTTATCGGAAGTCATCTGGTCGAGCATTTTCAGGGCAAGGCCGATGTCAGGGTATTGGATAATCTCCGTTCCGGATACCGCAAAAACCTTGATGCCTTCAAGGTTGAATTCATTGAAGGCGATATCCTTGACCGGAATGCGGTGAGAGAAGCCGTAAAAGGCGTTGATTATGTCTTCCATCTGGCGGCAATGATCAGCGTTCCGGAATCAATGTTCAAGCCCATTGAATGTGTGGATATCAACGTCAAGGGCCTGCTCATAGTGCTGGAGGAGGCCGCTGCCGCCGGAGTGAAAAAACTCTGTTTCAGCACCAGCGCCGCAATTTACGGGGACAATCCGGTAGTGCCCAAACGCGAGGAAATGCTGCCCGAACCCAAAAGTCCGTATGCCATCACGAAACTTGACGGGGAATACTACTGCAATATGTTCACCATGGAAGGCAGACTGCAAACCGCGTGCATGCGTTACTTCAACGTCTTCGGGCCGCGCCAGGATCCGAAAAGCGCCTATGCCGCAGCCGTGCCGATCTTTACCGCAAAGGCCGTGGCCAATGAGAAAATCACCATTTTCGGCGACGGCGATCAGACCCGCGACTTTATCTACGTCAAAGACATCGTTGCCGCCAATGTGTTCATGGCGGAAAATAATTTCACCGGGGTTTACAATGTTGCTTACGGAAAGAAAATCACGATTAACGACCTTGTAGAGAAAATCAAGAAGATCACCGGCTCCTCTTCCGAAGTCGCTCATCTTCCGGAAAGAGCCGGCGACGTAAAGCACTCAATGGCTGCGGTTGACAAACTCCATGCCGCGGGATTCAAGCCGAAAAGCGATTTCGACATGGGGCTGGCCGCGACAGTTGAATATTTCACATCACTAAAAAAAGCCAACCAGTAAGGTGACGCAATGGAAGTAATTATCAGAAATGATGCGCAGGCCGCTGTCAGCCTGACAGCCCGCCTGATTTCAGAATCAATGCACAAAAAACCCAGTACCGTGCTTGGACTGGCGACCGGCAGAACAATGGAAGCAGTCTATGCCGAACTGGTCAGGCTGCATCAGGATGAAAACCTGGATTTCTCCCTCGCAAAAACATTCAACCTGGATGAATACATCGGCCTGCCGCCGGAGAACAGAAATTCATATCGTTATTATATGAATTATCATCTGTTCAAACAAGTCAATATTGACATCAGAAACACTCATCTGCCCAACGGTATTGCCGAAAATATTGATCTGGAGTGCGAAAACTACGAAAAGCAGATTGCCGAATGCGGCGGGATTGATCTTCAATTACTGGGGATCGGACGCGACGGTCATATCGGATTCAACGAGCCTCTGTCCGCACTGCGGTCGCGCACCCGCTCCAAATCGCTCACGCCGGTGACTTTCGCACAGAACTCTCCGCTGTTCGACAGACCCGAAGACATGCCCAAACGCGCAATCACGATGGGCGTGGGAACCGTGCTCGAATCCAAGCGGGTGCTCATGCTTGTGGTCGGCGAAGAAAAATCCGCTATTCTCGCCAAAGCGGTCGAAGGGCCGGTAACCTCCATGATCTCCGCAACCGCATTGCAGTTGCATCCGCGCTGCACGGTTATCGTTGACGAAGCAGCCGCTTCCAGACTGCAGGAAATTGACTATTATCATTGGATTTTCAATAACGAACCGGACTGGGATGCGTACCGCTAATCCCGGTTTTCCGCACTATTCCGCATTGCAGACAACTGCCATGCGGTTTTTTTATGTCAAAATATCAAAAATATCAAAAAAAAATAACGCAATCAATGCAATTTAATTTGCTGTCAAAAAGATAGTATAAAGCGATAATTCATCCTGACCGCAAGGGTGATTTATTCAACCCGTGACGCTTCAGCAGCCGGTAAACAGTTGAATCCGAAACCCTGCGCCCCAGTTTTCCCTCATAGGCCTGGCGTATTTCCAGGATTTCAATTACACCGCCATGACGCACTTTACGCAAAAACGGCTGCATCAACTTTTTCTCCTCAAATATATCCATGTTTGCATTCCGCCTGCCGCCTTTCGCCGCAGTGCTGAATATTTTCGAGCCTTCGCGGTGATATCTGGAATGAATCCGCCAGATACTGGCTGTATGAAGTCCGACAGCCTTGCTTATCTCCGCGGCGCTAAAATCGAACAGCATCTGCAGCCAGACCGCCTGAGCCCGCTGGAATTCATCTACCGTCACAGCTTCGCGCAATGCGTCCTCCACCTCTCGCCGCTGCAATTCCGTATATTTTCTTTTTGCGCCCATCATATCCTTCGTTAATAAAACTAAATAATAACTTATTATGCTAACCTGTTGAATGCAAATAAGCATTTTGTATTTTAATTTTTTTATTTAATGGAAATTGTCTATTAAAGAATAATTATTTTCGGCTCTTGCAAAAAAGTTTTCAGGACGTATTTTTATATTATGCATTAAGTATGTTATTTAAAAATAATTCCTTAGAAAAACAACAAAACTAAAGAAAAGGATGAATCATGCAAGTACCATTCTACGGACACCAGCGCCAGTATCTGAGCATCAAGAAAGAAATTGATGACAATATCCAGGAAGTAATCATGAGCGGAGCCTATGTGCTCGGCCCGATGCTGAAGAAATTCGAAGGCGAACTCTCTGCTTATTCCGGCATGAAGCATGCGATCGGCGTCGGCAACGGCACTGACGCGCTGTGGCTGGTCATGATGGCTCTGGGCCTGAAAGCCGGCGATGAACTGATTACCAACGCCAACACCTTCTTCGCCACCGCCGAAGCCATGTGGGTTGCCGGCTGCAAAGCCGTTCTCGTTGATTGCGACCCGCTGACCAACTGCATCGATCCGAAGGCTGTCGAAGCCGCGATCACTCCGAAAACCAAAGCGATTGTTCCCGTGCACCTCTACGGACAGTGCGCCCCGATGCGCGAAATCAGCGCCATCGCCAAGAAACACAATCTGTATGTCATTGAAGACAACGCCCAGGCGATCGACGCCGCCGGCGACGACTTCAAGATCGGCGAACTCTCCGATGCCGTCTGCACCAGCTTTATCATCCAGAAGAACCTCGGAACGTTCGGCGACGCCGGCGCGGTCTTCACCAATAACGACAAGATCAATTCCGAAGTCCGCAGACTGCGCAACCACGGATCAACCGCCCGTAACGTTCACAGCTTCGGTTTCAACAGCCGCCTGGACGACATCCACGCCGGCATCCTGAGCGCCAAGCTGAAACACATTACCGCCTGGTCCGATCAGCGCATCGCGCTGGCCAAGCGCTACACCGCCGGACTGCAAGGCGCCAAAAGCTTCACTCTGCCCCACGCCCGTCCCGGCTACCGTCACGTCTTCCACCTGTATGTGATCGAAGTCAAGGACATCAGCAAGCGCGAAGCTTTCCTGAAGTTCCTGAACGACAATGGAGTTGATGCCAAGACCCACTATTCCATCGCGATTCATCAGCAGGCCGGTTATCCCTGGGGCAAAGACGCGGAAATCCGCGGCAGCCTGAAGAACGCCGAATACAATGCGGCATCCTGTATCTCCCTGCCGATGTTCCCTGAACTGACCACTGATGAAGTTGATTACTCTATCGCCAAAGTTCTCGAATGGGACAAGGCCAACAGCTAATTCAGCGTAATTGTTAATTAAACGGGGCGTCTGCCCCGTTTTTTTTACCCTTTAATTAAATTACTGAAACAGGAGAATTTAATATGGCTAAGTACAAAGTAATGGTTGTCGGCACCGGCAAGCGCGGCAAGCACCATGCCGCGGCATTCAAAGCCAATCCCGATTTCGAAGTTGTCGGACTCTGTGATATCAATATGGATATGCTCAACGCCGCGGCCGACACTCTCGGCCTGCAGAACGTTGCCAAAGGCACCGACGCCGCCAAAATGGCCAATGAACTTAAACCTGATGTATTCTGTTTCTGCACCATGCCGAAAATCCGCTTCGACATGGTCAAGATCGCGGTTGACTGCGGCGCCAGACTGGTCGCTTTCGAAAAACCCATCGGCGAAAACATGCATGAGGCGATCAAGGTCAAGCAGCTCATTGACCAGTCCGGCATCAAAGCCGTCGTCAGCCATCAGCACCGCTACGGGGTCCATTACCAGAAGGTCAAAGAGATTGCCGCCAGCGGCAAACTCGGCCGCCCACAGATGGTTTACGCCTCCGCCACCGGCTGGATGGCGCACATGATGAGCCACATGATTGACTACATGAGCTGGTACAATGACTATGCCGATATTCAGTGGGTCATGGGACAGGCTGCCGGCAAAGGCAAGATGAACGACAATCACCCATCCCCTGACTTCATCGTCGGCATCATTCAGTATGCCAACGGGGTCCGCGGCTACGTCGAATGCGGCGCGGGCGCGCCCGATCAGCCGGAAGTCGAAAAATGGTGGGGCAAAAACCGCATCGGCATCCAGGGCACTGAAGGCTTCGCCGAAGTCCTGACCAACGGCGGCTGGCGCGCAGTCACCAGCGACGGCGTTCAGAGCGGACCCGGCGCCATGAACTACGATCTGGATATGCCGCACTACATCAATGATATCGCGGCATGGCTCAAGGATAACTCCAAGCCCCATGAATGCTGCTTTGCCAACGCGTACAAAGGTTTTGAAGCCATGATGGGCATCATGCGCTCCGCCGCCAACGGCGGACAGATCGCCATGCCCCTCCCCGACGGCCCCAGCGAACTGGAACTTCTGAGAGCCAATCTCCCGGATGTACCGGTTATCGCCAACCCCGTCAATGTTAAAGAATTCCTGGGCTGAAACCAATCCTGAATTCCAGGCAATTATATGCCGGAGCTTTCCGCGGGAGAGCTCCGGCATTTTTTATTTATTTCCCAACGACCCGATTTCCTTGCGGTAGCGGTTGGGCGGGAAGCCCATGATCGACTTGAAACGGCGGCTGAAATGGTACTGGTCAACGTAACCCAGTTCGGCGGCCACGGCGGCCACGCTTAATTCACTGCCGGTCAGCATTTCAGCGGCTTTCTGCAATTTCAGACGGTCAAGATAGATTTTCGGCAGCATGCCGGTCTGCTTTTCGAAAATCCGGCGGAACTGGTCATCGCTCAGCCCGCAGAAATCGGCCATCTCCTCAACTGTCCACCAGCGGTGAATCTGCTGTTTCATCGTCTCGATCAGCTTGTCCACCAGCGGCGAATCTTTCCTGCCCCTGGCTTTATTCTCATTATAGATGTCAAACAGCAGCCGCTGAAGCGCAAAATTCGCGTTGAGCTGGGAATCCACCGCCGGGTCGGCGGCCAGCTTCATGATCGGCCGCAGGCGGCGGCCCTGGCCCATCTCATAAATTCCATCCCTGATCACTCCGCTGCGATACAGCAAATCGGCAACCGGCCCGGCAAAACATATGGAATCCTCAAAATACTTGTCCCGGTCACCGCCGTACCGGTTGACAAAACCGGGCGAAATTATAATGCCCTGACCGGGCTTGACCGCGAGTTCATGATCCGGCGGATACCAGAATTTGCCGTCGCCTTCGATCAGATATGAAATGGAATAATACTCGAAGTACCTGGGGGTGGTGCGGTAATAGCCGCCGGCCGGCGCCGGAAAGTTGCCGGTATGGAGAATCCACAAACCATAAGCTTTATGTACCGGCTGAATCCCTTTCGGCATCCGGTGGACTTCGCATTTTGTCCTTAATGTCTGCATTATTTTGTCATTCATGATGCGGTTTTTATCCATTTAATTATTTTTATTAACCGGTATAATATATATCAAATAACTTATTTTGAACAGGTGAAATTATATTTTCAGTAAAATTACTGTAAATTGTAATAATCAACTAAAATCCAAATCAATGTAAACGGAGTTGAAAAATGACAGCGAAAGCTAAACAAATCGGGGTAGCGGTAATCGGAGCCGGCGGCAGAGGCAAGGGCGTAACTTTAAATCTGCTGAAGGACTCAAAGTACCATGTCAAAGTAATGTCGGTATTTGATCCGGACAAAGCGATGTCCCAGGCCGCGCTGGACTGCTGGAATGACCAGGATATTAAAATCTGCGACACCTATCAGAAAGCCATCAGTACTCCGGGCGTGGACTGGGTGCTGGTATTCTCCCCGAACGCCTACCACAAGGAACATATCATTGCCGGGTTTAAGGCGGGCAAGCATGTGTTTTCGGAAAAACCGCTGGCGACCACCATCGAAGACTGTCAGGCGATTTACAAAGCCCATCAGAAATCAAAGCAGCTTTTCGCCACCGGGTTCGTGCTGCGCTACGCCCCGATCTACCGCAAGGCAAAGGAACTAATCGAATCCGGCAGGCTCGGCAAAATATTGAGCATCGACGCCAACGAGAACATCACCCCGGCGCACGGCGGTTATATCATGATGAACTGGCGCCGCCATACCAAATATGCCGGGCCGCATATCCTGGAAAAATGCTGTCATGACCTGGACCTGATCAACTGGTTCGCGGATTCCATCCCCTCACGCATCGCGGCCTTCGGCGGACTCAACTACTTCGTGCCGGAAAATCAGCACTATATGAAGAAATACGGCGAAAAAACTTTTGCCGCCTGGGCAGACCCGCACCGCGTGGATTCGCCGTTCACTTCCGACAAGGACCTGATGGACAACCAGGTCGCCATCATGGAATACCGCAACGGCATCCGGGTGATGTTCCAGGCCACCATGTGCAATGCCATCCCCGAACGCAGAATGTATTTCTCCGGCACGGAAGGCACCATGATTGTGGAGCTGTACAGCAGCATCCTGAAATACCGCTGCATCGGCGACGAAGGCGAAACCGTGATAAATTTCGCCGGCGACGGTCACGGCGGCGGCGATTCCTACATCATGAAAGAACTCTATGAATGCATGGTCAAACACAGCAAGCCGAAATGCGGCGGGGATGAAGGCCTGGAAAGCGCCGTAGTCGCCATTGCGATTGACCGCTCCATTCAGGACCGCTCATTGGTTGATCTGGAACCCGTCTGGAAAAAACTGAACCGCTGACCCGGAGTTATGGATCCCGGAAATCGAATGAATTTCCGGTATCCATATATAATATTCTCCAGCAAAGATTTGTTTCCAATGAAAGATATTTTTACAACTCAATAATGTATGCGCATTAAATGTTTTACTGCCATTTGTCTGAATTATTGGAATAATTCGGAGGCTGTCACGGTGTTGCCGAGTACAACTGGAGTACTTCATCTGTGGAAAGAACACGTTTGTAAATGCGCACATCATCAACTTTACCGGGCCAGGCCAGTCCGGCAGCGTTTGCGGCTCCGATAAGTAAGTCCCTGGTATTGCTGATGTCTGCGCCATTATAGGAACTAATGTTCATTTCCGCCTGATAGACTCCGTTCATATATAACTTGGCGTTCCCGCTAGCGCGGTCAACAGTGAATACCACATGATGCCACTGATTCAAACCGGGAATGGAACAATTTGTGGATATTCTAGTCACTCCGTTAGAAATCAGCAGATTCAACACAGTGTTCGACCCGGCCAGCGCGTAGCCGATCTCACTATCTGCCTGCGCCCCCTTGTAAAGCAATCGTTTATTGGTCACGGCATCGTCACCGCGCTGCATCCATAATGAGACTGAAAAATCGCCGGTACCGATATTCAGATCAGAAGAATTATTGCTTACGCTCACAAACTGATTGACGCCATTCAGAGCCAGGGCGCCGCCGAGTTTGCCTGTCGTCCATGCCGGACTGTTCTGCAGCATCCCGGAGGAACGGCCAATGCTGTCCGTCGCGCCGGAACCGCTGCCCTCGTCCAACCGCCAGCAAGCAGAAGCGCTGGAAGCCAAATCGGCAATTTCGCCTGCGGTCAGAACTCGTTTGCAAATGCGCACATCATCAACTTTGCCGGGCCAGGCCAGCGTACCATCTATGGCGGCCGCCCCGATCAGCAGATTCCGGGTATTGCTGATGTCAACACCGCTAAAAGCGCTAATGTTCATCTCCGCCTGATAGACCCCATCCAGATATGACCTGGCTTTCCCGCTGGCGCGGTCAACAGTGAACACCATATGATGCCACTGGCCCAAACCGGGAATGATTCTGGTCCCGCCATTGCAAAGCACCAAGGCCAGCACAGTGTTTGAACCGGACAGTGCGTAGCCAATCTCACTATCTGTCTGCGCCCCTTTGTAAAGCAACCGTTTATTGGGCACGTCATAATCACTGCGCTGCATCCACAATGAGATTGAAAAATCGCCGGTACCGATATTCAGTGATGCATCATTAGCCACAGAGACCAACTGAGTGGTACCGTTCAATGTCAGTCCGCCGCCGATTCGCCCGATTGCCCATGCCGGGCTGTTCAGTAATGTCCCGTCACAATTGCCGCTGCTGTCATTGGCGACGCTGCCGCCGGTCTCATCCAGCTTCCAATAAGACTGAGCCGCGTTTGACGCCGTTGTTACATTGATATTGGTCGTGTTTACAGTGGACAATGTCCCGCAGGACGCATAGATTGTTCCTGAGACATTATCTATCAAAGCATCATCGGTGCCATCTATCTGCAGAAAATGACTGACTGAACGGTTCGTCGGCTGTTCAACCACAATATTATTCAACTGAATATTCCCGCCAACCTCGGTGGTGCCAAGCAAATTATAAATGACAAATGCCGTCTGATCATAAACATTTACTGGTTCTGGACTATACCCGGTGAGATTGTTGTTCTTTAAATAACAATTAGTAAAAGAAAGCGTACCGGCATCCCTGGCCTTGTTATATACACAGACCCCCAAAAGCTTATTATCACTAATGATACAATCCTGGAAAACTACACTGGAACTGTCACTCAAACTAGCCGGAACATATGAAACTTGAATGCCATACCATCCATTGTTCTGCATGATGCAATTTTGGACTGTTATGTTCAATATCTGTGTAGAACCATTAAGTTTAATAGCATGCAGAAGTAGTCCGCGACGTCTGTTATTCAGAAATGAACAGTTATCTATCACAATATTTTTCAATATCTGGGTCGGATAATCAGGTTCCAGGTCAATTCCAGCCCATGGTCCGCCAGCCGCGGCATTCCCCTGGCCTTGGGTATTTTTAAATGTGCAGCCGGTTACAGTCAACCCATCCACACTGACTGCCGCCAACCCGTTTCTGGCGGCGCCATCAACGACAACATTGGTTATGGCTACATTGGAACAATAAGTATTTGCATCCGGAACTTCACTCGCCGAGTATAGAGAGATACCGTCACCTCCGGTATTTGCCAGTGTTAATCCGGATACTGTTACATTACTGCAAGCATAAAAACTTATTGCAGTACGCCATTCTGCCGTCGCCAGGAGTGCATACTCCTCCTTATGCATCAATATCTTTGCCCCGGTATCTCCGGTTACCTTGATATTGCTCAATTGGGTTGCTCTGAGCACACAATTGGTACCATTGGGATAACCGCCGGTCTTTGCCTCCAGAACAGTATTCGCATCCAGGTGGATTTCGGTGCTGTCATGATTGAAAAAAAGCGGGCACACCGGCCAGGAAGCATTGCCTGTGCCTGGTTGAATAATAATTTTAGAGAAATTATAACCAGCGGGGGCGGGTGAAGTGGAAGGGTTGTTCAAACATCCCTGGATCAGCGAAGTATTGTCGGAAGCACTACGGTCCGATGCCGTCAGAGTTATGGTCGAACCGTTAATAGTGTATGCCGATAATGTTGCATGGAATAGCGGACCCGCTATGATTCCCGTCAATGCCATTATCATCGCAGATTTTATTTTACGCATGATGAATCTCCTTCTTAATGGTTCATATTTGAAATTCGTAACGTTAATTCTTTTGAATTAAAGTTTTCTTCAAACCTCATCCCATTCAACTTTCATTTTTTGTATTACACCTCCATTTTTCGAATATCCTGCAACCATTGCCGCGCTCAATGATTATTCTATGGAGTATTTCCAACTACTTCAAATAAATTGATATTGCCTGAATCGATGGTCTTCACAGGAATAACTATTTCGCGGCTTTTTACCGGAATAATTTTACCAGTTTGATAATCAATAATACTGACATTATCCGACAGATTTGCCAGTTTGCCAATATTGATTTTCAGATTGCCATCATCACCCGTACTGGCATTGCTATAGGTAACCACGGTAATTAAAGCTATGCGTTTTCCTTGCAACAACTGGTGTACTCGCGGAATTGTAGTTGTTTGAGCTGGTACTTTGACTTGAACCCCAGCGTCATTTAATGTCTCAATCATAGGTAAATTTCCGGTGCGTTCAAAACTGGCACACTGATCCTGCCGTATCCCGTCAAGATAATAATCTTCGGCTTTTGCCACTAACGTGTTTATCCGGCTGATTTCCCGCACAGTCTCCGCATCGACATAGAAACTACCCGCTTCGTAGAACAAACCAAACCCGGGCAGAACGATATTGTTTTTGCGGTCATTTAGTGATAATAAATCAAAAATACGGTGTTTATTAAGAATCTCATCTGCTAAAAAATACTCCACGCCCCCCAGCAATAATGGAATTACTTCACAACTATTATTTACTTTGCCATAAAGTTTGGCGTCGAAGCCTTTTTTGATGGGACCTGATGTATAATAATCATGAAATATTTTAGTATCATACCATTGAGGCATGGTTGCATCAATATCTTTATTAACCCAGGTCATCTGTTCAGCGACAGATAATGCCGTAGAGCCTCCCGGTCCAAAATCTTTATGCGTATTTAGCACATAAGTATCAGGCTTGGCAGCTTTGATTGCCGACGACCATATTGCGTAAATTTTACTGTACAACGCTAAATTATATTTAGTCCATTGCAGATTATATTTTTCTTTGATAAGTTTTGATGTTAAATTTGGGCGGGGGATATTGTATTTCATGGCGAAATCATCCAAGGTGACAGCATCAAAGCTGATAAACAACCACTCCATGCCATCCTGGATCGCCCCATTGTAAGGAACGCCGATTTTTTCTCCGCGTTTAACTGTATTTACCCAACTGGAGATGCAGCTATTGACCCAATCCTTACCGCCATTTGCCATGTAAAAAGCGGAATATTCATTCGGATTTTCTACTCCATTGGCATCAACCTTGTATTTGCCTGCGACATTGTCTTTTTCGCCTGATACTTTATAAAACACATTACAATCGACCAGATCCATAGTGCCGAAATTAGGCCAGAAATTATTTATGTTATATTCATCATGCGCCTTCTTTTCGACTTGTTCATAATCAGCTAATTTGCTATTTCCATTTACAGGACACAAGCCATAATCACTCCATACATTGAACCCGGCAATCGAGAAAAGCCGGGGTACGGCTGCCAATCTTGACTCAAGATCCATCCTGAGATTTTGAACGGGGTAGCAAATGCTTTTGATTCTCTTAGGACTGGCGTATTCTTTGGGAATTTCCACTGGCTGTAATTGCCACATTGCCTCAAAAATTACTTTATCCCCTGATTTGATGACTACCTGCATGGGAAATACCGCCGCTGTTTCTGACGAAACCCAAAAGCCGGGGTAGGTAGATTCAGCAATGCCTTTATAAAGCGCCGGCATCGGAAATGAATAACAAATTGCCTCGACTCCGTTTAATTTGGTTTCGCTGGTGGTTAATTCCATCTCTTTCACTTGTGCCGGACGAAAGTGCTTCATTACGAATGGCAGATTGAATCCTTCCGCTTTGACTTCTTTGGGGATGATAAAATTCAATGTTGGCGCAATATCCATTTTGGGCATTTGTGAACAGCTCAGGGCATAATTAACCCACTGCTTAATTCCCGGGAAGTAGTATTGGATGTTTTTTGAGCGAGCCGGACTTGAGGGATATAAATCACAGAAAATCTGCCCGGTTTCACCATTTCCTGATGCTAAATTTAAACTTATATCATCGATGGCAATGCCTGAAGCCCTGGACTTAAATATTAATTCAGTCTTTGCCGGTTTAGACAAATCAAAATCAACAAAATATTGTCGCCATGCCTGGCTGACAATAACCACATTTCTTTCCTGATTATCCAGCTTGATATTGAGTTGTGACTGAAAGGTCGCGCCATTGGGACGTGCATAAAAACTTACCCGGTAACGTCCTGCCTGCATTATCTCAATTCCTTGCGCTAAATTGGTGATTCTTTCAGCGCTGTAGATTTCAATGGCATGATTACCCGAATATGCTCCGGCCGGGCCATGTCCTCCGCCCGCTTTCGTCAAATGGTAGTGGTAGGTATTCGTACCACCGTTTGCATCCCGGACGATCCATTTATTAAGATAGCCTGCCTGGTCTTCAAATCCGGGGTTTTGTACTAAATTATTCGCCGATAAATTTACGCCGATACATAGTGCCGGAACAAAAATCAGATTTTTTAATTTCATTTTTCCCTCTTTAAGATTTTTATTCTTCATTTAGTGTCCCTTCTTCCCGTCGCGAGTCCATACATTGTTATCACTAGTTTCACGAAGCAGTGCCCCTGAATATAGATTTGAGGATATGGCTTCAGGGTTGCCAGATGACGTTGTTGCGGTTGCAGTTGCAACATGTCCATCCACCCACCCGACGACACAATACTTTCCATGATTTGGCCAAAGTACTTTGCCGGCGGTGCTCCATCCTGAAGCATCAACTGCGTAAACCCCATAATTACGAAAAGGTTGTGCAAATGCAGATTCTGCAAACATTACCATTCGTGCCGGTTTCATAATTGTCGCAAGCGACGCTGTGGCAATCCGCGCCGCAGGATCAGCAGCCCACCAGAGAGATCCCAGATACATATAATTATATCCGTAGTCAACATATTGCCATGAGGCGGAATACAGGTCATTTGATTTTGGCACGACAAAAGGTGATGACAAGGCGTGGGTGGGACAAGAAAAAGTCTTGCCGCCTGTATAATTACTTGCCACCAGAGACGCCGCCCAGTAAACTGTTCCGCCAGGAAGAGTCCACCTATAAGACGGGAATCGCTCTTTATTGTCTCCGAGATACATAAACATTCCTGTCGCAATTTGTTTTTCATTACTAACGCACTTGATCTGCCGCCCTTTTTCCCGCACTTTGCCAATTGCCGGCAGCAGCATTGAGGCCAAAATTGCGATGATCGCGATCACCACGAGGAGTTCAATGAGCGTAAAATTTTGCGTCTTTTTCATTTGTCCTTTCTCCATTTGAGTTAACATCTGAGCTTTCATTTGCCTTTTCTCCTTCAGTTGAGTTTTCATTTGACCTTTCATTTTTATCCGTTAATAGTTAGTTGTATTTGATTTTCTCAAGTCTCTTTTCCGTAAAATTCTCCATATTTATGACACCGCTAATATTCTGATGGGGCCCAGCAGTCCGGCAGGCAGATTGGCATGCCGGAACATATTGCCGGGCGCGTTGGTTACCGCTATTTCAATACTATGAAGGCCGGGCGACAGTTCAAATTTATGCCGGTATGGAGGCCACGGCAGAACCACCGGTTCCATATTGTCCACGGCTATTTCCGCAATATCCTCCACCCGCCCAATATCCAGCATATAGGTTCCGCCTTGCTCAATCTTAAATGTTTTCGTATAGACGGCCCTGCCCGAATATGTCGGATAGCCCCAGTCCGCCCAGTCAGACAGAATTCCGGCTTCAAAAACTTTTTCCGCTGCGGAAATGTCCGGGAATGACCGGTGCCCGTGCGGATATGAACATCTGAAATTTCCATACAGGTACGGCATTTCCTTCAATTCCCCGCCTTCAGTTATGATGTCGATCACATTGACCAGAGGGGAATGTCCTGATTTTAATTCTATATCAGCATAGATATTATTGCAATCATAAAAACGCTTTTTCTCCCATTTATCGATCCGCGTCCCGTTCACATAAAGTTTCCAGTTGCCGGAAACGGAGCTTTCTTCCAGCACGATTTTTGTGCCGGAAATATTGCCGGAACTGGTAAAGCGGAACCGGTACATGACTTTCGAACTATTAGCCGGAGCAGGATTTCTCTCACGTCTCATCAAATCAAAAGGCTTACCCTGTCCGTAGTCGGCTTTTCCAATTTCAGCATCCGCGAAAACATGCTGAAAATTCATGGCTAGCTGATTTTCGCCGAACTCCACTTGCCAGCCGCTGTTCAGTTCAAGGATTTGTTCCTGAGCATCTTCGATTTTACAGGTATCGTCCAGCATAAACCCTGAAACCGGCTGGATTTCAACTGGAATATCCTCGCAGTAACCGCAAAAAGCATTTTTTGAGCGGTTGTACAGGAAGAAAAGATTCTTATTATTTTCAACATATCGGCTGACAAAAATATCTTCCGCGCCATTCCCTCTGATTGCGGCAACCGGCGGCAGCATGCCAGCGGGATTGCCGTTAACCAGTTCCATGCCTTGCGTATTCAGCTTTTCCGGCTTCGCGGACAGAACAACCGGGATGTCCGCGACCAGAATGACCCGTCCGCCGCCGGCGGCATACCGGTACAATGCCTGCGCGGTATATTCCGGGATGAATTTCACATACGGCAGCACTATCGCCCCGTAATTATTACGATGGTTCAAAATACCTTGTTCTGAGACAAGTTCGCCGAGCGTGATTTCATCTATAAAGTCAAAATCGCGCTGTGCCGACAGCAAGTCCTCAACCAGCGCATGGATGCTCCTCTCATCTCCAAGCACACGCCATGAGTCGTGTTTCAAGTCCATGAATTCGTTGTCCGGTTTCTGCTGACAGGCCAGACTGGTTGCCGGATAGAGCATGAGGATGTTGCAGACCGGCACGGCTTCGGAGAGTCTGCCGCACACGTTTTTCACATACTCCGACAGGCAGTTCATGTAATCCCATTCACTGTGCTGATAAAAAATTGACGGCGGCACTTCATCTTTGCGCGGCCCGTCAATCGAATAAGAATAGCCGTGAACTATAAAGTAATTTATTCCCAGCGCCATCTGATAGTCCAGCATTCCTCTCAGGTCGCGCAATGTGACTTCATCGCCGATGACCGCCAGGCAGTCGCTCCCGGCCAGCTCTTTGCCGAAAATATGCGCCGCCGATGAAACAACTTTGATGCCGGTGTGGTAGGCGGCGGTATCCTTGAACCCGTAAGCTTTGCCGAGCGGATCGCAGCACGGAATGTCAACATATTTATAGCAGCGTAATTCATTGGGCCACCAGGCGGCAGCCAGCGAAAGCCATTCGGTGCGCGTCAAATGTCCGCTGAAAATTATATTCTTCCGATGACACCATTCACGCGATTGTTCCAGGTAATTCGCCGTCATCAGCCGGTGCTGCGTCGCCCGGAAATGCGCCCGGACAGCGGGGGATTTCTCATCGATGTCATAAGCCAGATGATGAAGATTCTCGACAATGCCATACGCATGATCTTTGAGAAATTCCTGAGCGAAATTGACGGACCACGGATATATTTCACAGCCGTTGGAAGGTTCATCAAAGAAAACACTGTCCACCAGACCGCCGAGATGTTTACCATACCTTTTGTAATACTCTTCATAGGTGGAATCCAGCATCGCCTGAGTCGTGCGCGGATCCATCAGACACGTCCGGTTGAAATTTAATTCAACCGTGATGCCGATGACTGCATATCTGGCCTTTTTTTCAGGTTTCCAGCAGACGGCAAAACGGTTATCGATGAAACTGCACCGCCAATGCGGATTCCCGCTCAGCGCCAGCAGCGGCGAATACAGCGTATGCTGGACCCTTCGTTCCGTCCATTCCTGACGTCTGGTGCCGCAGTATCCGGTAATATCAGTTGACTTCAGGCATTGTCCATCGGCATCCAGCTCAATGGCAAACGCCTTCAGGAGATAGCCTTTCTTGAAATCAAGCTCAATTTCATCGCAATTATCGAACAGCCTGACCGTGAAATTCATATTCCTGCTTGCCAGTTCAGGATGTTCCCACGCGGTTCTGCCGCCGGCAATTCCGCTGGGGAAGTAATCCTCGTCCCATATCTGGAATTTCATGCCGGTCAATTCGCATTCCTGAACAATTACGTCAATGATGTTCCACCAGTCATTCGACATATAAGGCGTGAGCAGTCCCTGACGCGCATGGGCAAACACCCCTTGATAACCTTTGTCCGCAAATTCCCTTATCTGTCGCCTTACCTCTTCCGGATCAAGCTTATGATTCAGAAAATATTGTGCTGATAGATATGTTATTTCTTTTTTCATTTCAATTCCATATTGATTTAAGATTTGTCTATAGTATAGTTCTTAACAGTAAATGAAACCTTGATTTATTCGTCAAATAATAGCATAAATTCGTCAATATGACATTAAAAACAACATTCGACTTTGCAACGAGGATAAGAGACCGGGACTTTCCGTTAAGGATTGTTCGGAAGGCGTCTCAAAATGCAACACACATGCATTGCCACGAATTTACGGAGCTGGTCATTGTCTATGGCGGCAAAGGGTTGCATGTAATAGGGGACGATCCGCCCGCGGAATTGGTCAGAGGAAATATTTTTGTCATTCCCAAAGGAGTTTATCATGAATACCTGGAGAATGGCCTAAGTTTGTTGAATATCATTTTCGAAACAGATCTGCTGCCGCTGCCGCTGCTGGATGTCTATGCGATGCCGTATTTCAATATGATCTTCAAAGGCAGGGCTGAAAATCCTGATATTTTCAAGCTGACGGATGATGAATTGGAAGAAATTCTTACCTTGACCGGCAAACTGGAAATTGAACTTGACGAACGTCAGCCCGGATGCCAGTTTGCTGCAACCGCATTATTTATGCAGATAATGATATATCTGGCCAGGACTATCGGCGGCAAAGTGGAAAATACCCGATCCCCGCATATCGGCATCAGCCGGACGATAGAATACATGCATAAGCATTTCACCGGAAAAGTTTCGGTAGAAAAACTCGCCGAAAACGCCGGACTGTCAATGAGTTCGCTGCTGCGCCATTTCAAACGGATTAACGGCGCGTCTCCGAAGGAATACCTGATTGAGCTGAGAATCAATTATGCCTGCGAACTGCTGGACAGCACCCGGCTGAGCATCGATGAAATCGCGTTTAACGCCGGTTTCAATGACAGCAATTATTTTTCAAGGGAATTCAGAAAAGCAACCGGCACAACCCCTTCCAAATACCGCGCCGACAGGCAGCCCAAGGTCAATTCCGCGGGATAAGGTTATTTCCTGATTATAATGCATTCCTCGTCCTGCCCATCCCTGTTTAATTTCTCTGCAAACACAGGCTAATACTCTGTATTCAAGCCATTTGCAAAATTTTTCATTGACAAAATCACTATATATGTAAGGATAATTGAAAATTATAAAATAGAGAAGTCAGAAGGAGTCAGGATTCAGAATGGGAACCGGAAATTCGTAATATAGCTCCAGCGGAGCGGAATATTAATAGCTTTCAAAATTATAAAAAGTTTTTCAGCTCCAGCGGAGCGACATATTAATAGCAGAAGTCAGAATGGGAATCAGAAACTCAGAACAGCTCCAGAGGAGCGGAATATTAATAGCTTTCAAAATTATAAAATAGTTTTTCAAGCTCCAGCGGAGCGACATATTAATAGCAGGAGACAGAATGGGAATCAGAAACTCAGAACAGCTCCAGAGGAGCGGAATATTAATAGCTTTCAAAATTATAAAATAGTTTTTCAAGCTCCAGCGGAGCGACATATTAATAGCAGGAGACAGAATAAAAAACGGTAAATCAGGAAATTAGAGGAAAAAGTGTTATGCTCAAGATGTCTCTAAACTCTCCGGAATGTTGTGCAGGCGTGGTGTCCGGAATGTCCAGAATGTTGATATGGTATATGTTCAACGACACTCCAAAGTGTCGGAGTGTGGGAAGCGAGAAAAGTGGAAAGCGAGAAAAGTGGGAAGCGAGAAAAGTGAAAACCAAAAAGCATTATGCTCAACGGGGCTCCAAAGTGTCGGAGTGTGGGAAGCGAGAAAAGTGAAAAGCGAGAAAAGCGAGAAAAGTGAAAACCAAAAAGCATTATGCTCAACGACACTCCAAAGTGTCGGAGTGTGGGAAGCGAGAAAAGTGAAAAGCGAGAAAAGCGAGAAAAGTGAAAACCAAAAAGCATTATGCTCAACGGGGCTCCAAAGTATCGGAGTGGGCTGTCCAAAATGTCGGAGTGTGATGTCCAATATGTCCAATGGGAGGCGGTTGTCCAAAATGAGCGTGACGGGTGTCCAGAATGTCCAGAATGTCCAGAATGTCCAGAATGTCCAGAATGTCCAGAATGTCCAGAATGTCCAGAATGTCCAGAATGTCCAGAATGTCCAGAATGTCCAGGACGTTCCATGAAACCCATAGTCCACGGCAGACCCGGATTATGAGACAGCGGACATCTCCAGCAGCCGCTTGATGCTGACTTCGATGGCGATGCTTTGAGCTTTCAACTGGAGTTCCGGCGTCATTTCCGGAGAGTTGTTTTTGACCTCGGTATTGATAATGTTGATGCGCTGATGGAGTTTCCCCCAGTTGGCCCGGAAGTATTCCAGTTGTTCTCCGGTGTAGCTCAAGGGGATGGGCTCGGGATCCGGAGCAAGGCCGGGGTATGCAGTCCAGGCGTCAATGACCTGATGCGCCCATTGGATATTTTCCGGTTCTTTGGCGGGGCTGGAGAACTCCCGGCTGCAAAGGAGGACTTCGCAGTTATAGCGCTTCTGTCTGAACTCCTCGCACTGGTGGAGATCGAACCAGGCTTCAAAATGGTATTGCGCGTCGAGTTTGTGAAACAGTCTGAAATAGGATGATTCCTGGGTCCGGTTGGGTTCGGCATAGCGGAATTCCCCGATCTGTTCGTAGACGATGCCGACTGGATCAGGGGCGTTGTAATCGCGGATGTCCCAGACGTTCAGGCGTTTCCACATGTGCCCGGGATTTTCGGGATCATCGCCGCGCATCCAGCACCAGAAGCGTTCGTTGTCGCAGTACGAGCCGTCCCAGCAGTCAACCGGAGCCTTTTCGCGGCCGCAGGGGTTGCCGTTCGGGCAGAAGGACAGGACAGTTCTGCTCAGTACCTCTTTCAAGTCCAGAGCGGTCGGCCTGCCGTAAATGTCTTTGCCGGTGACCAGTTGTTCGATGACGTCAATCATGCCGGCGGTGGTGCCGGGTTCATGGGCGTGCGGCTGGGAGAAATAATGAGCCCGTTTCCGCGCGGCCGGAACCGTGAAGTCGGAAATGGTGACGCCGTAGACTTTGTACCCGGAATAAGAATCCACATGGTCGATCCGGATAATGTCCGGGTTAAGGTTCCGCCATTCCTGGATTTTGGCTTCGAGTTCATGCTGGCGGCAGGGGAAATTCTTCATTCGGCTGACTCCTGATTATTTTGCCGCTTTGACCGCCCAGCGGAGTTGGGCGCATTTGGAGCGGGGGTTGTCGTATCGTTCCCGGGCTGTCGCCCGTATGGGGAATTTGCTGTAATCGGAGTATGCGCCTGATTTGAAACCTTCTTCAAAGGACTTCTTGACGCGGTTGTCTTCGCCGGAATGGAAGGCCAGTATGGCGGCTCTGCCGCCGGGTTTCAGCGCGAAAGGGAGCGCCAGCAGCATTTGATCCAGAGCGCTGAATTCATCGTTTACCGCGATGCGCAGCGCCTGAAAAGTCCGCTGCAGCGACCTGGTCACTTCTTTTTCCCAGTCGGCAAGCTTCACCGGCTCGAGGGCTTCGCGAACGGCATTGGCGAGCGTGGTGGTGGTCGTAATCTTATCGCGATACTTGAAAATCAGCCTGGCGATTGCTTTGGAATGAGGTTCATCGGAATTGATCCGGAGGATTTTTTCGAGCGCGCTTTCCGACAGTGCCCGGATCAGTACGGAGGCCGGCTGGCCGCGTTCCGGGTTGAGGCGCAGATCGAGCGGGCCCGCGTTTTTGAACGTAAACCCGCGTTCCGGATTGTCAATTTGCATCGAGGATACGCCGAGATCGGCCAGGATGAAATCGAAGCCTCCGCCGGCTTCCGGCAGCAGCTTGAGAATCCCGGCGAAGTTGAGTTTTTTCACGGTCAGAACGGTTTCATCGAAGCCCAGCCCGCGCAGCCGTGATTCGGTGCGGGGCAGTTCGAGCGGGTCAACATCGATCCCGAACAGCCGTCCGCCCGGAACAATGCGTGATAAAAGTTCTCCGGCATGTCCGCCGAACCCGAGAGTGGCGTCGAGTCCGGTTTCGCCGGGTTGCGGGTTCAGCACCTCCAGAATCTCGCTGACGCATATCGGGCGGTGCATGCCGGCCGGAGTGCGGCCGCTTTCAAGCACCTTCCGGACATCGGCGGCATATTTGTCGGGGTTGAGTTCCTTGTATTTCTCTTCAAACTTGCGCGGATGGGTCCCGCTGTATCTGACGCGGCGCGTTTTCTCCGGTTCTTCGCTCATGTTAAATGTTCTCTATAAATCAGGTTGAAGCGTGCCGCAGGGCGGGATGCCTATTTCTGCTCAAAAGTAGTGACGGTCCATGCGCCGCCGCTGTCTTTTTTCAGCGTGAACTCCCATTTGCGGGAACTGTTGGTGACGACACACGAGACCACCGCCTGGGCGCTGTCATCCTTCAGGATATCCATTCTGGTGGCTTTAAGCCCGTAGCTCTTTACTTGCAGAAAGTTGTCGACAGCCTGCTGAAAAGCAACAGTGTTGTTGTTTACCGCCGGCGCCGTCTCCGCCGCCTTTTTGCCGCAGCCCGAAATGAATATGACCATAGTTGCCGCAAGCGCCATTGATGTAAGCTTGATATATTTGTTTCTCATTCTCAGATTTTCCTGTGTTAATAGAGAATTTAATTGCTATGATAAATTACACCGTCTAATCAAGTATATCCAATTAATTTCAAGGAAAAATTTGCGCGGTGAAGCAGAACCGGTTCAAGCATTCCGTCCGTCAGGCTGTAAACGGAGATGGTATCAAGCATAAATCCGGTATCCGTCCGCGGCAGACGCCGCAATTCCCGCAACTTCAATTCCTGCTCATCTTCATACAGGATTAAAGTGCAGTGCGGAGTGTACGGGAACGGGCAGCAGGCGAAGCGGACAGGCGATTCCGCCAGCATCTGCTGTATTTCGATAAAGGGCTCGGCAGGCAGGACAGTGTAATAACAGATGCCGCAGTCGGGAAAGCGGTTAATTGCGCCGAAATGCGCGGTAAACGGTTCTGTCGCGGCGGCGATGCGGTCGACAGCCGCAAAGACTGCTTCAGGAGACTGTCCTTCCAGCACAGTGCCGAGTCCGCCCGAACCGGCCAGTGTAATTTCCACAGACATATCGGCCCGCGCCGGATCAAACCGCCGCCGGATTTCACGGACAATGTCCGCCGCTGGCGATGGCACATTGAGGACAATATATGTCGGATCGGCAAAAGTATTTTCCATCACTCATAATCCAGACTTCACAATATGTTAGGATGAATTTAATCCTTGTTCCGCAAAAGTGCAAATCTCATTTAATTTTACTGCTGGAATGCAGAATCCGGTTGCATTTGCCGAATGACAAGGCATAGTTATTGCAGGGTTCCGGAAATGTTTCCGGAGTTTGCGCGTAACAATTCAAAAGGTCAGGTCTATATGCAGGAAAATCGTTTTGACAAGGCGGCGTTGAACTGGGATGACGCGCCGGAACGTGTTGAAATGGCGAAGCACTTTGCCACGGCGATTGAGGATATTATTCCTTTGGATTCGAATATGCAGGTGATGGATTTCGGGTGCGGCACCGGAAATGTCGCCGTCCGTCTGTCGCCTCTCGTGGGAACAATTACCGCAGTTGACTCTTCCGCCGGCATGATCAGTATGCTGGAGAAGAAGCTGGCGGGATCAGACCTGAAAAACATCAAGCCGTTTTTAGCCGAGTTTGATGAGGATAATTTCCGGAACGCGAGTTTTGATTTGATATATTCCTGCATGACATTTCACCATATTGAGGATATTGAGCATGTGCTGCGTCTTTTTTATAAGATGCTGAATCCCTGCGGCTATCTGGTCCTGATTGATCTGGCAAAAGAAGACGGTTCGTTCCATGATGACAATACCGGAGTGGTTCATTTCGGCTTCGACCAGGAACTCCTGAACCATACACTCGATGAAATTGGCTTTACCGACATCTATTCCAGGACGGCATACACCCGGGTGAAAACTCTGCCTTCAGGGATATCCCGCGAATATCCCATCTTCCTGATTACCGGGATGAAATCCATCGGCTGACATTGGCCTGTCAAGAGCCATAATCCGGAGTATTTTTGGCGGTCAGCCTATTGATATTTTGCCGGTTTGGCGGTAAAGTCTAGCTTGTATTTATTGACTTTATTTTATGAAAGCAGAATGGAATGTTTAAGAATATTATAATTAAGGGAGCGTCGCAGCACAATCTCAAAAATATTGATGTTGAGCTGCCGCGCAATAAGCTCACGGTGATCACCGGTTTGAGCGGTTCCGGGAAATCGTCGCTGGCGTTCGACACGCTTTACGCGGAAGGCCAGCGGCGCTATGTCGAGAGTCTTTCCGCCTACGCCCGCCAGTTCCTGGACCGGATGCAGAAACCGAAAGTCGAGCATATTGAAGGTCTCTCTCCGGCGATTGCCATCGAACAGCGTTCAGCCGGGGCCAATCCGCGTTCCACGGTGGCCACCACCACGGAAATCTACGATTATCTGCGGCTGCTGTACGCCCACACGGGGATTCCGCACTGTCCGCAGTGCGGCGCGGAACTGCATCCGCAGTCGGCCCAGTCCATCTGCGAAAAAATCGAAGGATTCCCCCCCGGACTCAAATTGCTGCTGCTGGCCCCTTACGTCAACGGCAGAAAAGGCGAACACAGAGACATTATTGAAAAGATGCGCGCCGACGGCTTCGTCCGCGCCAGGATTGACGGCAAGTTCGTCATGCTCGAAGATAAGATCAAGGATTTGGAGAAAACCAAGCGGCACACCGTCGAAGCGGTGGTTGACCGTCTGGTCACCGGCAAACTGGACAGCGCCAGGCTGAGCGATTCGGTGGAAGTCGCGTTGAAGCATGGGGAAGGAATCATGACCCTGCTGCTGGAAAAGACTGACGGCAAACCGGATTCCTGGAGCGAAGAACAGGTCAGCGAACATCTAGCCTGTTTGAAATGCGCCATGAGCTTCGGCCAACTGGCCCCGCGTAATTTTTCGTTCAACAGCCCCTACGGCGCCTGTACCGCCTGTCACGGGCTCGGCACGCAACTGATCATGGATCCGGCGATGGTGATTCCCGATGATTCGCTGTCCATCCGCAACGGTGCCATTCCCGGCTGGCGGCGCGGGCCGCGCCGCCTTATCATATATTATAATATGCTGATGAGAAAACTTGCCGAGTCATATAATTGTCCGGAAATGGTGACCATGCCGTTCCGCGACATTCCGGAGAAACTTAAGCATGTGCTGTTATTCGGCAGCGGCGAGGAAAATCTGGAATTCGACTACACTATCCGCGGGCATAAACTGCGCTGGTCGAAGCCTTTTGAAGGCGTTCTCGCCAATTTGCAGCGGCGGATGACCGAGACCGAAAGCGAGTCCGTCCGCGAACGGCTGAAGACATACATGAGCCGCAGGCTTTGCCCGGAATGCAACGGCGCCAGGCTCAACCCCGTCAGTCTGGCGGTCACCGTCGGCGGCATGCAGATAAATAAGTTCAACGCGATGTCGGTAAACGAAGCATTTGATTTCATTGCCGTACTTCAACTGAATGACGAGGCGAAGGTGATTGCGGCGGATGTTGTCCGCGAGATTTCCTCGCGTCTGGGATTTCTGAAGGATGTCGGGCTGGCGTATCTGACGCTGGACCGCGAGAGCGGCACATTATCCGGCGGCGAGGCGCAGCGCATCAGACTGGCGACTCAGCTCGGCTGCGGCCTGGTCGGGGTGCTGTATATTCTCGACGAGCCCAGCATCGGGCTGCATCAGCGCGACAATGAGCGGCTGCTTAATACTCTGGAAAAACTCCGCGACATCGGCAATACCGTGATCGTGGTGGAGCATGATCTGGATACGATCAACCGTGCGGATTACGTGGTTGACCTGGGGCCGGGCGCGGGGGCTCACGGCGGCGAAGTCGTCGCCTGCGGCACTCCGGCAATGGTGAAGAAATCTGAAAAATCCCTTACCGCCGCTTATATGAATGGTTCAAAATTTGTGCCGGTCCCTGAAAAACGGCTGGAAGGCAACGGCAAAAAATTGCTGATCAAAGGCGCATCCCATAATAATCTGAAAAAAATCAATGTCGGAATTCCGCTGGGTACTTTCTGCTGCGTCACCGGGGTTTCCGGTTCCGGCAAAAGCACGCTGGTCAATGAGATTCTGAAAAAAGCGTTGAACCGCCATTTCGGCGTCGGCGACAATATCCCGGGAGCGCATGAATCGATTGAGGGCCTTAATTATATAGATAAGGCGATTGTGATCGATCAGAGCCCGATCGGGCGCACGCCGCGTTCGAATCCCGCGACTTATACTGACGCTTTCGGGACTATCCGCAATCTTTTTGCCGAACTGCCGGAATCGAAAGTCCGCGGGTACAAACCGGGGCGGTTCAGTTTCAATGTCAAGGGCGGCCGCTGCGAAGAATGTCAGGGCGACGGCATAAAAAAGATCGAAATGCAGTTTCTGTCCGATGTCTATGTGCAGTGTTCGACCTGCGGCGGCAAGCGTTTCAACCGCGAAACGCTGAGCGTATATTTTAAAAAGCGGAATATTGCCGACGTGCTGGACATGACCGTTGACGAGGCGGTGGATTTTTTCAGTGCGCTCCCGTCGCTGTACCGGAAATTGAAGACGCTCCAGGAAGTCGGCCTGGGTTATATCCATCTGGGTCAGCCTGCCACCACGCTGTCCGGCGGCGAAGCCCAGCGGGTGAAACTGGCCGCCGAACTGGCCAGGATACCGCGCGGCCATACCTTATATATACTGGACGAACCTACGACCGGACTGCACCTGGCCGATATTGAGCAATTGCTGAAAGTGCTGATCCGCCTGCGCGACGTCGGCAACACGGTGCTGGTAATTGAACATAACCTGGACGTGATTAAAGTTGCAGACCACATTGTCGACCTCGGCCCGGAAGGCGGCGACAAAGGCGGTTATCTGATCGCCGAGGGCACACCCGAGAAAGTTGCCGGGAACTCCCGTTCATTTACCGGGCTTTACTTGAAACCCTACCTCAAGAAAAGGAAACAGCCCTGAAATGATGACTCAGGTTTTTCTGGCAATTGTCGAGACATTTGGAATGTTCGCGGTCGGCGCACTGGTCATGCATCTGAAATTTTTAGATGAAAAGGACCTCAATAAGCTGAGCAGATTGATCGTCGATATCTTTTTCCCGATGCTGGCTTTCGATTCGATCACCCGCAATTTCGATCCTTCCCAGCTTAAAGAACTGTGGTTGATGCCAACCCTTGGTTTCGGCCTGATGCTGTTCGGCGGAATTTTAGGTTTCGGCTTGAAATACGGCATGCGCAACCGCACCCATGACCGGATGGTGACTTTTCATCATTTCTGCGCGGTGAATAATTATCTATTCCTGCCGCTGATAGTTATTTTCAATCTATGGGGGGAAAAGTATCTGGCGCTGCTGTTCATTATGAACATCGGCTCGACAATCGGGTTCTGGACGCTCGGAGTAGGCATTCTGGCGGGCGGCGATGTGAGGAAGACTTTTAATAATATTTTCAGCATCAATCAGGCGGCGGTGGTTTTAGCATTAGCCTTTTGCTTTTGCAGGATACCGGTGCCGGTTATCGTAGGGAATGTTTTTCACAAGCTGGGCAGTTGTTCCGTACCGCTGATTCTGCTGCTGATTGGCGCTGCGATTTATCATTCCCCGCAATTATTTAAAGATAAATGGGACATCTTTTATATGACTGCGGTGCGGCTGGTTATCATCCCGGGTTTTGTCATTCTTATTCTGAACAATCTGCCGCTGCCGGCGGAAGTGTATAAAGTCACTTATATTGTCGCGCTGATGCCGGTGTCAGCCGTTTCGGCGGTTATCACCAAGCGTTTCGGCGGCTCGCCGGAGTTTGCCGGACAGTCGATTATTTTTACCACCGTCACTTCTCTGCTCACGATTCCGCTGATGCTTATTTTTATGAAGTGAAATCCTGCTCGTCAAACAGTTTTCTGATGACATCGGAGGAGAATCCCCGTGAAATCATGAAACGGAAGGCTTTCTCCCGGCGTTTTTTATGGTCCGGCTCTCTTGCCAGTGATTTCATTTTTCTGGCGAATACTTCCGCAGCCAGCCGGGATTCGTCATTTTCCCTGCCGCCTGCAACTTCATTGATGATGTCTTTGTCTATGCCTTTCTTATATAGCATTAACTTAATCTTGTAAGGGCCGCAGCCTTTGCTCTTCAGTTCCTCGGTGTAATCTTCAGCAAGCAGATGATCATTTATAAGATTAAGGCGCAGGCATTCAGCAACTGCCGCATCAATATCCCGGCGCGCAAATTCTTTCTTGAAAAGTTTATTGCGCAGTTCCTGGGCGCTGTGGGCGCGGCGGGACAATATTTTCAATGCGGCGTCCATGATTTGCGGCGAATTATTCATAAGTTTGCTCCGTGATTGTAAATCTATATCACAAGTATAATAGTCCGCATCAGGAGCAATTGCAAAAACAGTGCTCGATTATAATATTCCGGATATTAGGAATCGGCACTGAATAAACTATGCTCTTGCACCGTTTTCTTGAATGCTTTTCACCCCGCTTGGCCGTTACATATCGGTATGCGCCTCGCAAGCAACCCGAAAATCAAATCAAGATATTCGGTGAAAATTCAATAGTCTATTTTGTTCCACTTCTCATGATAAGCGCAGGATATTTGCGGCAATATTCCTGAAGGCGAATCAACTCGTCATTTTTTTTTGTATTGATAAACGCCTGATTCAAATACGCCACCGCGAGTCGCTGTCCGTAAACTTTAAAGATTAGAAACCTGCTCAATGCTGATTCAGGGTCATGCTCAAAACTCATGCAAAGCAAATTTGCCGCGCAAGTATTGCGAATATAATATTCCACAACAACAGGCGGAGTCCTCTCATTTTCATAGCAACTGCACCATGGATTGTAGGCGCCTATATAGCTGGTGCCTGTCCCCCATAAGATCAAAACAACCAGCAGGCAATATTGCCATGAATGAATTTTCGGTGCATATTCACGCGCAATAAAATACCAGACGACAGGAATTATCGGGATCAGATAGCGAAATCCATAAGCCCAGCCGCCGTATTCGCTGGTAAATACTCCGTAAAACAGGACTACCGCCGCCAGCGTCAGCAGAATAATCAATTCAGCACAATTCTTAAATATTTTGCGGTTAAGCAGCAGTACAGGGATGATAAACAGCATTGCCGGCATATACGAAAAAAATCCTCGGGCACCCAAAAGAATGTCCACAAAATAGCCGATAACACTTTGCCATGTCGAGATGTTAGGACTATAGGAACCTCCAGCCCCCAGATATTGCGGTATAATCCGGCCCAAAGCGATATAATTTATGCCCCCCATAACTATAATAGGCAGTATACCGCCTATCGAATAGACCACGGTCTTCTCATACTTTCTTTCTTTTGATGTAAGCAGAACAATCAAGAACGCAGCAACTCCGAACAGGCCGCCTACCGGAATCTCCAGATCGAACAGACTTCCGGCGGTAATGCCGATTAGAAAGGGCGTAAACATTGTATTTTTATTGGTGTAATCCATGAGTTGCATGGATAGCATCCAAAGCAACAGCGCCGCAGGAGTATGATTATTCATTGAAATGCCGTATGACAACAGCAAGGTCGAAGTCAAAAGACTGATGCTCAGGAAGATCTTACTGACAAAAGGAGCATCCACATCACGGTCAAGCCGCTTGAAAAATAATATAAAAAGAATAATATTCAGCAGACCAATCCCCAATAAATTGGTTAAAAATATCGAGAGATAGTAATGTGTGTTAAAACTGATGCCGGACACTGCGGCAATCAATTTGTACATCATCCCATGAATTACCATCATCGGAAGCGGTTTATCTGAATAGACTCTGCCGTCAATGACAATCCTGTCAACAGATTGGAATGCAGTCTTGTTTGTGGCAAAAGTATTTTGCTCTGCCAGCGCCTGAACCGTTCCAAGCCTGCTTGACTCATTGCCAGCCATAGTTACTTCACTCTTGGTCAACATGGAGATCAACAAAAAAAGAAACACGACGCACGAATAAAAAATTATTTTCTCCTGCTTATCTTTCAGCATCGGCAATTCCTCGTTTAAAATATATTTGCTACTGCCCTCATGAATAGTTTGAGAAGATTACTCCAAAATAACTAAATGGGAAATCGTTGAATTCATCGACGCATAAAATGGATGTATCGCCGCAACTCTGCAAGCTGATTCCCGAAAATATTGTATCAAACTTGCTGCCGCAATACTTTAACGTTAGCTATTTGGCGGTGCAGAAATGTAGCAGGTGATTCAATTATTTTTGGGGTACTGATAAAAGCCGGGCGGCTTACTCCCGCCTGTCATCATAACTAACATAGCAATCAGACTTCATGTTTTTTGTTGGTTTTATGGACAGTTGCCCGAAATCCGGACACTTGTCTGAAATTGCCGGAAGAGGTTAAATGCAAAAATTACAGACAAAAGCAGCTTTAATTCGCAAAAAACACAAAAAAATATTTTTTTTTGTAAAAAATTTGAGTTTTTTTATAAAAATACTTGCATAGTGCTTATATTTTTGCTAGAATATAGAACAAACGAAGGTCATGCTTAATAAAGTTTTTAAACATGAGGTCGTTAACAAACAACTCAAGGAGAGAAAAAAATGAAAAGAAGTCGTGGATTCACACTCATCGAACTCCTCGTCGTGATCGCCATCATCGCGATCCTCGCTGGTATGCTTTTACCGGCTCTGAACTCAGCTCGTGAAAAAGCCCGCCGCATTTCCTGTGCGTCGAACCTGAAACAGATTGGTCTGGCCCTGAAGCAATATGCTATGGACTATGCCGATCGTTTCCCGACCCTTGGTCTTCAGGCTGCTACTGAAGGCGGCGCTGCCATGGATCTGCTCCGTCAGTTTGACTATCTGACTGACTATGCGGTCTACACCTGCCCGTCAACCACTACCGCCAAAGGTTCTGGAACTCAGAAGCTGTCCTACAATTCTGCTTCTGGTTCAGCGGGATTGGATTATGCATTCGCCAACATGATGATGGAAGGTTCTTCCGATCAGTACGGACGTGCTGATTCAGCGATTTCCGCTGACAGGAAGGTCAATTCATCCGGTGGCCCGGACCATTCTGATTTTGGTAACATGCTGTTCCATGACGGTCATGTATCCGGTTTTGCTGGAACTCAGTGGTACAGCTACGCGAATCGTGGCGGCACCATGATGTTCCCGAATACTGAAGCATATTGATTTCAGTATCGAGTACAAGATGATTTTAAGGAGGCTTCGGCCTCCTTTTTTATTTCTACGGGAAACTTGATACCTGGTAAATGCATTTTATATCTCCTTGCTTATTCATGATTGCGTCGTAATTCTTTTATCTGCTGCTGATCAATCGGAATATTCTCTATAACGGCTTGACGATGAAGCAATGATGGCGTATGATAAGCTTTTCAGTCTATGAATGTTAATAGTTTGCGTTTTGAGCATATTCCGCCTGCCGGGATCAGGTACTTTTGAGAAGTTCGCGGCGTAAACTGTAAAGAATTTAAATAGAGGACGGTGCGGTGTATAATTTCATTATTACTTTAAGTCGCGGCTATATGATTTTGCCGACAGTGATTTTGTTTTTTACGGCGGCATATTCAACCGGATGGCTTGTTTCAGATAAAATACTGAAAATACGCTGGCGGCATCAAATTCCGGCATTTCTGGTGAATCTGGTACTGGGGATGAATTTTCTGGCTTTGATGACGTTGGTTGCCGGAACCATGAAGGTATTATCACCATCGGTCATCTGGGCTTTATTGGCGATTTTATCCATTCCATGTATCATGCGCGCCAGGATACTCGTCGGATACATTACCGCGTACATAAACCGCAATCGTCTTTTCACTGTGATTATGTGCCTGACGGGTATTTATACTACTGGCACAGGGCTTTGCCTGCCTTACTGCTGGGACGAGTTGACATATCATGTTTCATTGCCGCTGCGCTGGATTCAGGCAGGAGGATTGCCGGTTTTCCTGGATAATCCCTACTCTGCATTTCCATCGCTGCCGCATTTGCTTTTCCGGCTGACTATAGAAATAGGCGGAATTAAAACGCCACGGCTGCTTTGTCTGGCGGCATATATGATTTTCTTCTTCTCCGTTTACTGGATTATCAGAGGTTATGGTTCAAGATTTAAAGTCATACTGTGTTTTGCGGTATTCATTTTTTCGCCGATTTTTGTTACCATGATGCGGGAAGCATATGTTGAACCGTTTATGCTGATGAATCTTGCCGCCGCAGTTCTGGCGCTGAGAGGAACTGCCGTAATCCGGATCGAAAAGACTGCAAATGTGTTTCTGCTGTGCGGAATTCTGGCGGCCGGGGCCGCCGCAGTCAAGCTTACCGGACTGGGGATTGCCGCGGTGATTTTTATTCTGGCAGTGACTTATCCTGTAACTGATTTGAAGAAAAGGTTCATATATGTTCTTATTCCCCTGACTGCGGGGGCTGCGATTTTTGTTTTTCCCTTCTATCTGAGGCCTTTCTGCTATACGGGTAATCCATTTTATCCGTTTCTGGCAGGTGTATTTTCATCCGATCCCAAAGTATTGGCGGTTGGCAAGTTTCACCATGCGATGGGATATAGCCATTTCGGCGTCATGGATATCGGCGGTTTTTTCATATCCCCTGCCCTGCTGTGCTGGTTCAGCAAACTTTTTGACGGTATTATCTTAGGGTGGCAATTCCTTGTTTTCTGTGTTCTGACTGGATGGTTTATGATAAGAACCTGGAAATTTGAGAGGAATTTGAGAAATTGCGGATTTATTGCCGCTATCCTGTTTTTCTATCTTTTCTGGTTTTTTACTTCACAACAAAGCCGTTTTGTCCTGCCGCTTTATTTTTTAGTGATGATGGCGGGAACTTATGAGTTTTGCCGGCTGGTTCACAAATGGGTTTTAATCTTTTTTGTTCTGCTTTTCACATTTTGTGCATCTGTTAATCTGGATTGGGACTCTATCCGGCATTATTACGTGACATGGAGGTGGGTTTTCGGTGATCCCAGAGGAGTTCAGAAATATCTGGAAATTGGCACCCGCGATAAAGGTTTTGTAAGGGCGATGGCGGCAATCGCGGAAAAGACGCCGCAGCAATCGAAGATTATGCTGATATTTGAACGCCGCGGACTTTACATGGCGCGTCAGTATGTGATTGCGACTCCTTTCTATCAGGAACAATATTTTACTCCGCTTCCCAACAGCAGCAACGAGGTGATGGATGTTCTGCAAAAGGAAAAAATAGACTATATCCTGGTTGGCGCATCGGGGGTAAATCCGGATCATCTTGAGGAGTACAATGCGGTCTATATGCAATTCGGAGAACTGCTTGCCCGCCTGAAAGCCGCGAATAAACTGGAGGATGTCTGGTTTGATGACTGCTACGGACTGTATAAAGTAATCCGTTCCAATTAATAGTAATATCGGATGATTGCCTCTTTTTTCAGTTTCTCGATGTACTCGGCATAAGCGGTTTCTTTTAACTTGGTTTCCACCTTGTCCCGGAGTTCTCCGCTCAGTTTTTGATAGGAAGCGGTAACGCCCGGTTCATATTGATCCAGACGCAGGAAATAGGTGCCTTCGTCAGTATTGATCGCGCCGGTGACGTCTCCGGCTTTCAACCCTTTCAGCGCGCTGGCGAATTCCGGCCTCAGGCGCGGTTCATCTATCCAGCCGAGGTCACCGCCGGTTGCGGCATTCGGGCCGTCGGAATAAAGCGTCACCAGCGAGGTGAAGTTCTTTTTGCTGCACGATTTCAGCTCCTCGTTTATTTGCTGCATGGCCTGATCGTATTTATCATGATCCTTTTTCAGCATCATCAGTTCAAGCTTGAGCCTCGCCGGGGTGGAGAATTCACTTTTATGCTGCTCATAATACTCGAACAACTCTTTCGGCGTCAGGTTCACCGAGGCGTAGTAGTAATTATTGATCATCACCTGGATCGCGATTTTGTCTTTGGCCTTTTTGCGCAGTTCCTCCAGGGAGGAGCCCACTTTTTTGGCTTTTGCCTCAAGTTCATGCCTGGTCGCGCAGCCGTAGCTGATTGCCAGATCATCGATCAGGCTTTCTATATATTGATCCGGGATCTCAAATTTCTTCTTTTCATAATCGGCGAGCACCAGATGGCGGTTTATGATTTCACTAAGAACTTTCTTCCGCATCTTGTGTACTTCCTGATACAGGTCGTTCCCGTTATAAACCAGACATAGCTTGGATTCCTCGCGTCTGCTGTCGTAGATTACATCCATCAAACTGACCGGAATGCCGTTCACAGACGCCAGAATCGAGTCTACTTTCTCATCCGGCCGCAGATTGGGCGGCTGGACTGTTTTCGGCGCAATATCCATGAAATCCGGCTCCGCGGCAAATACCGGCGCAACCAGTAACAAGACATTAATAATTATCAGACTTGCTTTCATATTACCTGTTTTTGAATTGATAAGTTAGCATCTCAAGCTTTTATCTGCAAATGCCGGAAGCTTAAGATCTCTTTTGATACGGCATCGCGGAGAAAAGCAGCGGCAGGCGCAATAGCAGCAGCAGGATTACGCTGAGTAAAACTCCATTTCCCTGAAACAGAATCATTGGTAAAAACACAATCCCGCAGGTATGGCCGAAATAACGCAGCGCCGGCAGAGACTCATTTTTCATTAACGTCACCCGTCTTGAAAGAATCTCCTCCGCCATTCCGGCGGAAACCGCCATGCAGAAAATGCTTCCCAGCAATACCGGATAGAAAAAGTCAATTTCATTGAAGTAGAGCAGCAGCGGACAAAGACAGGAGATGGTGGCCATGATTGTCTTCATGGAAGGAATGCGCAGCAATATCCTGCCGAACGCAACTCCGCCCAGCATGCCTAGAAAAACTGGAGTTTTTTCATAAAGGTCCCCTTTGTCCTGCTGATAGGCGATCAGCAGCAGGACAAACAGGCCCATGGTGAAGAAACCGTTTTCAAAGGTGCCGAATCCCAGCGCATAATTGCCTGTTCTGGACATGAAAAACCTCATTGCGATGTAAACCGTAATGCTCATAATAAGCAGCAGAATGATTGCCGGCGGCGGCGGAAGCATTATGCTCTTTTGCAGCTTGCCGTTGAAAATGTCGCCGATAAGGCTGGGCGGCGGCGGCTGTTCGATTTCCGGCAGTGAATACAAAGTGGTTAAAACCCCTCGCGGCATCATAATGCCGCGGGACGCGGAAATCCTGGACAGCCGGTCTTCCAGTTCATTTAAATTACTGGTCAGTTTGCTGTTGGCGGCCATGGTCAGGGCGGCACAGCCCGGAACCGGCATGATTTGTTTGAAATAATCTCCCATAGGGGGCAGATTGTCTTCCTGCCCGGTATCTTCCGGTTGTTTACTGACGGTGCCGGCGGTGACGACAATGCCGCTGGCGGTGATCTTATCTGATGCCAGCCGGTAAATCTGCGAGTTGCCGGGGTTCCGGATGAAGTCCGGTTCGAGAATCATGATAATGTCAAATTTCGATTCGGTGTTCCGGAGATACTCTTCCGGCGGTATTGACGAAATGAAAAAACGGCCGGGCGCCGGCGGCAGCATTTCCTTGCTCAACGCCAGCATGATCAGGTCCTTGTACGGACAGAGCAGGCTTATTTCCGCCACATTCGGCAGCTCCAGCAGGAATTGCGGGATCTGGGAAAACGGCGAAGCGATCAGCAGGATTTGCAGATTGCTTGAATCCGACTGCAGCGTCACCGGCAGCATCCCGGCAATATATTTGCGCGAGTCCTGCGGAATCTGCCAGCGCACGGCGCCGTTATCCAATACCAGCAGTTCGCCGTCTTTCCTGCTCAGTACGGTCATTCTGCCGGTTGGCGTATTGATGTTTTTGACATAACTCCAGCCGGGCTGCACCTGCTTCCAGTACATTGTGAACAACTTCTGCGAAGTGTACACGCCGCATGCATCCAGCAGCAGCGCGCATGATGCCATAACCCACAGCAGCGCCCGGAATCCGCGCCGTTTGAAATGCGCGATTCCGGCCAGCAGCGCCGCGGCTATGACCAATATGCCGGCCAGCGCGGTAATCGCCTGCGCGGAATTGAAACGGTCGGACAGCAGCGGAAAGGTTATGCCGCCGATTATAAGTCCGGTACAGTAGAATAATTCCCCGCCCAGCCGTTCCCGGTTCTTCATTGAAAACAGCATCGCCATTATCAGGCCGCTGAACAGCCCGACCCACAGCGTGGAAAATGCGGCACAGGCCACCAGCGCGGGCATGCCGTTCATGATGCCGATTACCGGCATGGGGAAGAACATCGCGGAAAGCACTGATATCAAGGCCGCGGGAGGAAGAAATATCAGCGCTCCGGTCAGGATGAATGACTTGTTTTCCTTGTCATGGTCGTTGGCGCGGCAGGATAACATTGCTCCGGCGGCGGACCAGAGGGAAAGGAAAAAAAGCACCAGCGCCGTGGTCAGCGAAGGATTTTCGAAGCGGGCGATTGCTTCCCGGAGCACAAAAGAAATTGTCTGCAGCACAAAGTAACCGGTGATAAGGAATAAAAACATGTTCCTGTACTGGGGCTTGTTTTCATTGCTCATCGTTTTTTTCCTGTTTAACTATTCCCGCCCTGACGATTGCCAGGGACAACGCCGCCTCCAGACTGCCGGTGTCCGCAATCCCCCGCCAGGCGATTTCAAAAGCGGTGCCGTGGTCAACGCTGGTGCGGATTACCGGCAACCCCGGCGTTGAATTCACGCCCCGGTCAAAAGCCAGCATTTTGAACGGGATATGTCCCTGATCGTGATACATCGAAAGTATCCCGTCGAAGCGTGTCCTGATGCTTTCAATGAACAAGGTGTCCGGCGGAAACGGCCCTTCAATATTAATGCCGCGCCCGCGCAACGACTGGAGCGCCGGTTTGACCACTTCCTCGTCTTCGCTGCCCATGTAGCCGTTTTCGCCGGCATGAGGATTGATTGCCGCGGCCGCCAGCAGCGGACTGGCGATGCCCTCGGCTTTGATGACATTGTTCAGCAGTTCCGCCACTTCAATGATCCGCTCCGCCGTGACGGCGGCAGCGGCCTCTTTCAACGGAATGTGGGTGGTGACGAATGCCACCCGCAGACTGCCGGCGGACTGCATCATGGCGTAATTCCGGCAGTGGCAGAGTTCCGCTATCAACTCGGTATGCCCGGTGAATTTAATCCCGGCCAGATTGACGGATGCTTTATTCATCGGACAGGTGACGATCGCGTCAACTTTCCCGGCCAGCGCATCCCGGGTGGCGGCAGTGACCGCATCCATCGCGGCCAGACCGCAGGCCGGATCTGCTTTGCCGGCAGTAACTTCCGCAAATTTCATGTCGCCGGTCTGATGAATGAGGGGATACCGGCAGCCGTTGAATCTTTCCGCCGCCGCATTGATGATGTCCGGGCAGCCGTAAATAATGATTTCAGCATTGTTCCTGAACTTGGACAATACTGCTGTTCGTACTGCGATTTCCGGTCCGATTCCGGCCGGATCGCCCATCGTCAGCGCTATGCGTGGAATCCCGCTCATAAGCCCCCGGCTTTACCAGATTTGGCCTTTGGATTCGAAATATTTGGCTACATTGGGAATGATCGGCTTGATCAGTTTCTTGATCGCCGCCGCGTATTCGCGGATCTCCCACTGCGCATGTTCGCTGTCGCGCAGATCGAGAAAATGCAGCAGATTGTTCAGGTCCACCGTGCCCCAGAATGTGACCATCATGTTCTGCGGCAGCACACCGCGCGCCTGCTCCCGGCAGACTCCGGCCGCCAGCAGTTCTTCATACAGCGCCAGCGACTGCACATTGTGATCGGATATTTTCTGCTTCAGTTCCGGACGGTCCAGTGAAGAGTTGACTACCGAGGCCTGACGGTTGCTTTCAGATTGCGCGCGGATGCTCGGAGGCGTATAAAACTCCAGGTCCACCTCGGTATAGCGCCGCGATATCTCATTGAAACTCCAGGTCCGGTGACGGTGCCACTGCCCGCGCACAAACAGCGGACAGTGAACGCTGAACGTGAACACCACATGTTCCAGCGGACTGGTATGCTTGTTTTCTATCAGATATTCAAGCAGGGTGATGTCCCGGTAATCCATCTTCTCCTTCAATCTGCCGAATGATACCCGTGCCGCGTTCACAATGGTTGTTTCGCTGCCGAGGTGATCAATCAAACCGATCCAGCCCTGCCCTCCCAGCACTTTTACATGGTTGTCCGGCGGTATATTAAGATGCTGCATGTTGTCAGTCCCCCTTTTTCCCTTAGTTTTATCTGTGTGTTTGCCTCACAAAATAGCTGTGATTGCGCTAAAATCAATCATTTTATCCAATCTGCACTCAATATTTTTTACCTTAGGAGCTGTAAATAAATAAACTTTACAAGTTTCGCGAAATATCCCGAGTTAATTTTGTGAATTGCCGGTATAATGAATTTAAACCTTAATTTTAACGCAAAGGCGCAAAATCGCGAAGGAAAACAATAAAGGAAAAAGCCCTTTTTTAAGTTTGGCTGTGCCAAATTTAAAAAAATTCTCTTCTCTGCGTCTTTGCGCCTTTGCGTTAAATTCTTCGTTCGGGAGAATCGCGATCTCTAGGAACTACAAAATTGTAACTTTTGAAATCAGCCCAGAGGCCCCTTTTTAACACCCCAGGTCAGACCCGGCACAGATGTAGTTACATTACTTTTGCCGTTTTTTCGCCATGTTTAGCTATAATCCATTGTTTAATTTCCTCTACAGACGGAGTACAATTTTTCTGTTTCCCCATACCATAAAAACCGACATGTGTCAGTTTGTCAAGTTTTTTTAGAGCCTCTAAATTTCCGTCCGCAACTGTAGAGTCTACAAGGCTTAGCAGTTGTAGCTCTGAAAGAGTGCTGACAAAATTTATTGATGCAATCTCTCCACACGCAGATATGCCTAGCTCTTTGAGCCGTTTCAGCGAAGAAATACAATTAAAAGACGATATTTTTTTACAGCAGTCGAACCGCAAAACCTCTATTGAGGACAATTTTGCTACCGCGCTGATATCTGTCAAGGTGCTGATATAGCTCAAGTCCATTTTGACGAGAGGCATATCTTCAATCCCGTGAAGCGAAGTGATATTGCCGCGGACAAGGCTAAGTTGACTAAGAGATTTCAATCCGGAGAGATTGCTCAAGTCCTTCATTTTTGAGTTATAGCTACCAAGCACCAAAAACTCAAGCTTACTACATTGATCTAGGCCAATAATATTGTTATGCCAGTCTCCACTAAAATCAATGAGATGCAAAAATCTTGTTAAATCCAATTTACTTTTGAATTTAGTAACAGATAATTGTTTTAATTCTTTCAAATGATATAATCCACTTACATCTGTAATGTCATCTTGAATTCTTACCGATTGAACATGTGGACATTTTATTAAAAAATCTAAATTATCCAGCTTATAATAACTCCACTTTCCTGAACTTTTCCAGATGTTTACTCCTAGATGTGGATTAATCTTTAAATATGAAATACAAGCATCCAACCGTTCAGATTCGACTCTGAGAAACTCTATTTCTCCAAGATCAAGAATATGAAATCCATCTCTAATTATTGCTGGCATGTTTTAATCTCCATCTTGTTGTCTATATTTTTTGCCAGGAGATTCAATCTTATTGTAAAGCTTTGGGTTATTCTTTGGGTCACCTCCTCGCTCTTGAATTTTACGATCCTTCTTATCGGTGTCTGACCCCATATTTACTATATTTTTGTACATAGTTTACCATATATTCAATATATAAATAGGTTTTAAATTAATTTTTTCCTGCCATAAAACTGATATAAGCATTTGGGTCATCCGCATTGTTGTCTTTGACCACATATCGTTTAATTCCGGCCTCCCTGGCGGCCTTCTGCAGCCAGTCGGGATCGCCTACCGCAATGGCTTCACTCCAATATTCCTCGCGTGCATGCGAAATGCAAGCCAGCTTTTCATCCAAAGTTTTCAGATACCACGTTCTGAATGCTTTCTTTGAGCTGATATCCAGGCATTGCAAAAGACGTTTCATATTGACAATCAAGTAACGCTGCCGTTTTCCAAGCAGTTCATGAATGGCGCAA